>Ga0183095_10186_pt1 | contig 333312 bp, 232 predicted proteins | sample BioMet4_FD_130346 | JGI IMG/M metagenome (GOLD analysis project Ga0183095, IMG submission 130346) | Microbial communities from bioreactor (seeded with sewage sludge) at LBNL, California, USA - Biofuel metagenome 4 (v2) (version 3) | ecosystem: Engineered > Bioreactor > Anaerobic > Unclassified ...
ATAACCCATATCAGGTGGTTATTGCTGTGGTGTCCCACCTCTTCCCATTCCGAACAGAGAAGTTAAGCCCACTTGCGCCGATGGTACTGCAATGCAATGCGGGAGAGTAGGAAGCCGCCTTCTTTTACTGAAGCCTCGAGGATAGAGATATCTTTCGAGGCTTTTTTTGTTTATATAATCCGAGCTGTCACACAGTTAAGGATTATGCTGAACACGGTTTTAGGACTTATCCTAAATCTGATATCTATTATTGATAATCTTAATCTGATACCTACGATAAAATTAATTAATCAGATATATCTGATTAATCTGTTTGTTATTTTTGGATTAATTATGACGACAAAATATATATTTATACGTCTTATCCTTATATAATAAGCGTCGAAATGAAACTATTTAGAAACTTTGCATTAATTCTGATCTGTATAATATCATTGCCTATATGCGCACAACAATATAAGTTGTGGTATAGAGAACCTGCAATGGTATGGACTGATGCATTGCCTCTTGGTAATGGAAGACTTGGTGCGATGGTATATGGAATACCTGCTGTTGAGAGATTACAGCTCAATGAAGAAACTATTTGGACAGGACAACCCAATAATAATCCTAATCCAAATGCAAAAGCTGCTATTCCAGCAATTCAAAAACTACTATTTGCTGGAAAATATCAGGAAGCTCAGGATATGGCTTCTGATAAAGTGATGTCGGCGACAAATTCAGGAATGGCATACCAAACATTTGGCAATGTATATATATCAACTCCAAATGTTTCGCAATATACAAACTATAAGCGTGAACTTAGTCTTGATTCAGCTATTGCCGTTACTAGTTATACTGTTGACGGAGTTACATACAAACGTGAGGTTATTACATCATTCAGTGATAATGTGATAACTGTTAAGTTTACAGCTTCAAAACCTGGTAAGATAACTTTTAATGCAAATTTTAGTACACCTCATGATGACGTTATCATAACTAGTGAAAATAATGAATCGATATTGCAGGGTATTTCTTCAAAACTAGAAAACTGTAAAGGTAAAATTCGCTTTATGGGGCGTATGGCTGCAATAGCCAAAACAGGGAATAAAGCAATCAATGCAGGTTCAAATGACGGAATAATTTCGGTGAAAAATGCTGACGAAGCTGTGTTGTATATTTCAATAGCTACTAATTTTGTGGACTATCAGAATATAACAGGTGATGAAAGTGCTAAAAGCGAAAAGTATCTACAAAGTGCAATGCTGCATGACTACGAAAAGAGTAGAAAAGAGCATGTGAAACTGTTTCAAAATTATATGCATCGCACATCACTGTATCTTGGAGAAGATAAATATTCAGACTTAGCAACAGATGAGCGTTTAATAAATTTTGAAAGGCATGATGATAATTGGCTTGTATCAACATATTTCACATTTGGAAGATATCTTCTTATATGCTGTTCACAGCCTGGAGGACAAGCTGCAAATTTACAAGGTATATGGAATGACAAGTTGGAACCTGCATGGGATTCTAAATATACAACCAATATTAATCTGGAAATGAACTATTGGCCAGCAGAACCAACAAACCTAACAGAATTAAACGAGCCTCTTTTCAGATTGATAAAAGAAGTCAGTAAGACGGGAACCGTTTCTGCACGTACAATGTATGATAAAGACGGATGGGTGTTGCATCACAATACGGATATCTGGCGCATAACAGGAGCCGTTGACCATGCTACAAGCGGAATGTGGCTGACAGGTGGTGCATGGGTATGCTCACATTTGTGGCAGCATTATCTATACACCGGTGACAGAGAATTTCTGAAAGCAGCGTATCCAATCATGAAAGGAGCCGCAAAATTTCTGGATGAGATGTTAATAAAAGAACCAGAGCATGGATGGTTGGTCATATCTCCTGCTGTTTCTCCAGAGAACTCTCATCCTTCACCCGATGGCATGCTTCCAATAACATACGGAACAACAATGGATAATGAATTGATTTATGAATTATTCAATAATGTTGTTGCTGCTTCGAATGTGTTATCTGAAGATTCAGACCTTGCAAAGCACTATACTGAAAGATTGAAACTGTTGTCGCCAATGCAGATAGGACATTGGGGACAGTTGCAGGAATGGATTAAAGACTGGGATGATCCTAGTGATAATCATCGTCATGTAAGTCATCTATATGGACTATTTCCTGGAACACAGATATCACCATATCGTACACCTGAATTGCTTGATGCCGCACGCACATCACTTATTCATCGTGGAGATCCAAGTACTGGTTGGAGTATGGGATGGAAAGTATGTTTGTGGGCACGATTGTTAGATGGTAATCATGCTTACAAGTTGATACATAATCAATTATCGCTGACTGATGACCGATTCATAGCCTATGGAAATGTAAAGAAGAAAGGTGGAACATATAGAAATCTTTTTGATGCACATCCACCGTTCCAGATAGACGGTAATTTCGGATGTACAGCAGGAATCGCAGAAATGTTGATGCAGAGTCATGATGGATGCGTTACGTTACTTCCGGCATTACCAGATGCATGGAAAGAACAAGGAACTATAAAAGGATTAAAAACACGTGGTGGTTTTGAAATCATCACAATGTCATGGTGCAAAGGTAAGTTGACAAGTCTTGTCGTTAAGTCTGAACTTGGAGGAAACCTCCGTTTAAGATTAAACGCCCCGATGAAATCATTGCACAAAGCCAAAGGAGATAATGTAAATCCTTTCTTTGCAAATTATCCTGCAGCACAGCTAATAAATAATTCAGATGCAAAGCAAAGTAAGATAAGTCTTCCAAAGACCTATCAATATGATATAAACACAGAAAAAGGACAAATAATTAGAATATTATGAAAAAGAAAATATTATCGATGTGTCTGTTATTAGGATTGGCAACGATAATGGGGCATGCCCAAAAACCGTGGGATAACGGAAGACTAGTAATTTCTTCCAATAACCGCTACCTACAGTTTGAAAACGGTAGACCATTCTTTTGGCTAGGTGATACAGGTTGGCTTGTTCCACAACATCTTGATAGAGCAGAAGTAGAATACTATTTCAACAAATGTCGCAGAGCAGGATATAATATGGTACAGATTCAGGTAATGGATGCGGTTCCGTCATATAACATATACGGACAGCAGTCGTTACGTTATGGATGGGACTTTACGAAAGCTGATCCAGAAGGAGTGTATTCATATTGGGATCATTTGGATTATATAATTCGTAAAGCGGAACAAAACGGAATATACATCGGTATGGTAGCTATATGGGGCTCACAGGTACAGGCTGGAAACATCAATGCAGAACAAGCCAAAGCTTATGGAAAGTTTCTTGCCGAAAGATATAAGAATAGCCCAAACATAATCTGGATAATGGGAGGCGACATACAAGGCGATATACATCCTGAAGTATGGAACGCTCTTGCCACATCAATAAAAAGCATAGACAATAAGCATCTCATGACATATCATCCACGTGGAAGATACACTTCTGCCAAATGGTGGAGTAAAGCTTCTTGGATGGATTTCCATACATTCCAAAGTGGACACCGCAAATACGGTCAGCGCATGGGAAATAAAGATTATCCAATTCCTGACAGTACAGAGGAAGACAATTGGATGTATGTAGACTCAACATGGGCATACAAACCAATAAAGCCGGTTCTTGATGCTGAACCTAGTTACGAGGACATACCGAAGGGACTTCATGATGCAAATGAGGCTCGTTGGCAGGATTATGATGTGCGTCGTTATGCGTATTGGAGCGTATTTGCAGGAAGCTGCGGACACACATACGGACACAATGCCATTATGCAGATGCTCAAACCTGGTTATCCTACTGGTTACGGAAGTGACGGAACTGTAAAAGCATGGTATCAAGGACTTGAGGATCCTGGTTACAATCAGATGCAATATCTTATTGATCTGATGTTGTCATTTCCTTATTTTGACAGAATACCCGACCAGAGTATTATCGCAGGCAAGAATGGAGTAAAATATGACAGACTTATTGCTACACGAGGTAAAGATTATCTGATGGTATATAATTATAACAGTGATGAGATGAAAATAGACCTAAGAAAAATATCGGGTAAGAAAAAACTTCTATGGTGGTTTAATCCTTCAGACGGTGCAATATCTTTTATCGGAATTGCTGATAATAAAATCATAACAGTGTCACCTCAGATTGAAAAGACCGATAAAATTAATGATAGGGTGCTTATAGCCATTGATGCAGATAAGAACTATCTATCACGTGAACAGACAAAAATATTAAATCAACATCTGGCTGACAAAAAGCGAAATCTGAACGAATAAATGAAAAGACTAATATACATATTCATAGTTATAATGTTGCCGTTGCAAATGGTTTCGGCAAACATCGGAGTATATGATATAAGGACCGAAAATCTGAAGAATCCTGAAGGTATTGATATCACAACTCCTAGATTCTCATGGAAAATATCTTCTGACGGTAGCAATGTCGTGCAGACAGGTTATCAGATTATAGTTGCTTCATCACCAGAAAAACTAGATGAAGTCAAGGCTGATTTATGGAATTCAGGAAAGGTTGAATCAGCCAATCAACTATGGATAGAGTATGGAGGTAAGGCGTTGAAAAGCAACGACGAGGCTTTTTGGAGAGTGCGCGTGTTTACAAATAAAGGTAAAAGCGAGTGGAGCCAAGTACAGCATTTTGGTATGGCTCTGTTGGGTGAAAACAGATGGAAAGGTCAGTGGATAGGATTGGAAGAACTTCAACCCGGTGAGCAGCGTGGACTTCATACCAGACTTGCTGTAAGATACTTGCGAAAAGAATTCAAAACCAAGAAGACTGTGCGCCGTGCAATGGCTCATGTTGCAGGATTAGGTCTTTATGATTTCTACGTAAACGGAAAACAGATAGGAGATAATCAGGTGTTGAAACCAGTACCATCAGATTATCGTAAAACTGTATATTACAATACTTTTGACGTAACACGTTATGTACAGTCAGACAATGCGATAGGTATATCTTTGGCATCCGGCAGATATTTCCCTATGCGTCAGGAGAAGTATTATAAGTCTCCTGTATTCGGATTACCAAAATGTAGAATAAACATCCTGGTTGAATATCAGGATGGAACAACGGAAACATGGGCAACAGATCAGAGTTGGAAGTTGAGTTTCAATGGTCCAATACGTAATACGAATGAATATGACGGTGAGGAATATGATGCTCGTATGGAAATGTCTGGATGGAATACCGTTGGATTTGATGATTCTAAATGGATAAATGCTGTCAGAACATCTGTACCAGAAGGCGAACTGCGTGCGCAGATGACATCTTGTATGGTAGAAAATAAATATGGAACTCCAATATCAATGACAAAAGTCAATGGTAAGTATATTCTCGACTTCGGACAGAATATGGCTGGTTGGATTGGATTCATACCACGTGGAGAAAAAGGCGATTCTATAAAGGTGAGATATGCCGAGAAACTTAATTCAGACGGAAGTATTTATACCGCCAATTTGCGAAATGCCAATTCCACGGATATATATGTATGCAACGGCAAGGAACAAGGACATATATGGAAACCAACTTTTGTGTATCATGGTTTCAGGTATGCAGAAATAAGCAATTTGGCAACAGCAAAGAAAGATGATTTTACTGCATTTACTGTTGGCGACGATATGCAGGCAACAGGTGAATTGACAACATCTGATACAATTCTTAATAAGGTCATTCATAATGCGTTTTGGGGAATAAAAAGTAATTATAAAGGTATGCCAGTAGACTGTCCACAAAGAAACGAGCGTCAACCGTGGTTGGGCGATCGCACAGTGGGATGTCTTGGCGAAAGTTACCTGTTTGATAATGAACGTCTATACACGAAGTGGATGCATGATCTAAGTGATGGAGTACGCTATGATGGAGCTATGTCTAATGTAACGCCATCATTCTGGAACTATTATGAAGACAATATGACTTGGCCTGCCGTTTTTCCATTTGCTTGTGATATGCTGTATGAACAGTATGGTAATTCGCAACCGATAATTAATTCATATCCTTCGATAAAAAAATGGCTGATGTACATGCTGAATGAATATGAAACAGACGGAATAATAACAAAGGATAAATATGGCGACTGGTGTGTTCCACCAGAGAAATTGCAGCTCATACATAGTGAAGATCCTTCACGTAACACGGATGGACAACTTATATCTACAGCATACGGCATAAGGATTTTGCAGCTTATGGAGAAATTTGCTAAGTTGCAGAATATGAACGACGATGCCAAACTTTGGGAGAGTAAACGCAAGGAAATGATAGATGCGTTCAATCATAAGTTCCTTACAGTAAAGCCTGGCACATCTCTACGTCCAGGACATGTATTATATCCTGACAGCGTATTCTATGGTAATAACACTGCAACCGCAAATCTACTTCCTTTAGCTTTTGGTATTGTTCCGGATAGCATAAAAGCAGAAGTTGTGAAAAATGTAGTTACAAATATAATATCATTTGGTGATGGTCATGTCACATGTGGCGTTATCGGCATAAGTTGGCTTTTAAGATCACTTTCCGAGAATGGTTTCTCTGATGTTGCATATCTTTTAGCAACCAACAAAACATATCCTTCTTGGGGATATATGGCTGAAAACGGAGCAACGACAATTTGGGAGTTATGGAATGGTGACAAGGCAGATGCAAAGATGAATTCTGGAAACCACGTAATGTTGCTTGGTGACTTGCTGACATGGTGTTATAAATATCTTGGAGGAATCAGTCAGTCAGAAAATAGCGTAGCATATAAACACATCATCTTGAAACCGTCTTTCGATATACAGGATTGCTTTAATGTAAATGCTTCATACGAAACACCATACGGAAAGGTTGTGAGTAAATGGGATAAGACATTACAGAAATTACATTGGAATGTAGAAATACCTGTAAATACAACTGCTACGCTATATATGCCAAATGGCAAAACTGAGGAAGTAGGATCGGGTAGATATTCTTTTAACATCGAAATACCAACTCGCAACACTGCAATCATAAAAGATGAATTCCTATATGATCATGCTACATTTCCAGAGGCTCATGCATCAACAATAACAGAACTAAAAAATGGTGATTTGGTCGCATCATATTTCGGTGGAACAAAAGAACGTAATCCGGATGTATGTATCTGGGTCAGCAGAAAACCAAAGGGTACTGATAAATGGGAAACTCCTATAATGGCTGGTGACGGAGTGTTTCAGTTGGGAACGGCTGATGCTGAATTAGCAGGAGTAGATGCAAAGACAACACCAGCTTCTGCGGGACAAATAAAGCATCGTAAGGTTGCAATGTCTGGAACATTGAAACGCAAAGCCTGTTGGAACCCTGTGTTGTTTACAATGCCAGACGGCGAGATATGGCTTTTCTATAAAGTCGGTGCTACAGTAGACGACTGGACGGGTTGGCTTGTGAAGTCACGAGATGGTGGAAAGACATGGACAGAAAGAGAACCTTTGCCTAAAGGATTTATCGGACCTGTGAAGAATAAACCTGAATTGATTAACGGTAGACTGATATGCGGTTCGAGCACAGAGAAAAACGGATGGCGCTTTCATGTTGAAATACTCGATTTAAAAACAGGTAAATGGAAATATGTTGGAATTGTAGATGCAGAAAAGACTGCGCGTACTGACGATGTCTTTACGGCAAGCAATATGACAAATCCAGTATATAAAGAAGGAAAAGGACCAGAATATATATATAGCATACAACCATCTATATTAAAACTAAAAGACGGTCGCCTGCAAGTTCTTATGCGCACTCATAACGCTAAGTTGGCTACATCTTTCAGTTCAGACAATGGAGATACATGGAGTAAAGTTACTTTGACTGATGTTCCTAATAATCAAAGTGGAACAGATGCCGTTACGCTTAAAGACGGTCGTCATGTTCTGATATACAATGATTTTGAAACCATACCTGGTACAAAGAAAGGACCACGCACTCCTTTAAGCATTGCAATATCCGACGATGGAACTCATTGGCGTCATGTGCTAACACTTGAGAACAGTCCGGTTAGTCAGTATTCATACCCTGCAATAATTCAGGGTAAGGACGGAAATCTGCATTGTGTATATACATGGAGAAGACAACTCATCGCTTATAAAAAAATAGACTTGAGCAAGCTCAAATAAATTTATGAAAAGATTAAATACTATACTCATCATACTTATGTTGTGTGCTTATTCACAGGCGCACTCTATTAAAATAGTAACCACTTCTAAAGCAAATTCCAGAGTGGAATATGCTGCCGAGTATATCAAAAATAAATTATCGGCATTGGGATATACTTTTCCTAATCATGGAAACGATTATAAAATATATCTCAGATTAGCAACTGATACTACAGGACTAAAGAAAGAAGGTTTCAGAATCACTTCTGCAAAGAAACGTATCTTCATTGATGGATATGATGGTTCAGGAGTGATATATGGATGTAATGAGCTTGCAGAGTATGCAGCGCTGCATCATAATCTCAACATAGGCAACATTCAGCAAAATCCAGAAATGGTTTTGCGTGGGTCATGTGTAGGATTGCAAAAGACCGTATATCTCCCCGGACATCAGGTATATGAATATCCATATACACCCGAAAACTTTCCATGGTTTTATGATAAAAAACAATGGATAGAATATCTTGATATGCTTGTAGACAACAAGATGAATTCATTGTATTTATGGAATGGTCATCCTTTTGCTTCATTGGTGAAACTCAAAGACTATCCTTTTGCTTTAGAAGTAGATGAAGAGACCTTCAAAAAGAATGAAGAAATATACTCTTTCCTTACCCATGAAGCTGACAAAAGAGGAATATTTGTTATACAGATGTTTTATAATATCATCTTATCAAAACCTTTTGCCGACCATTATGGATTGAAAACACAAGACAGACATCGCCCTATAACTCCATTGATAAGTGACTATACACGTAAAAGTATAGCTGCCTTTATTCAGAAATATCCAAATGTGGGACTTCTTGTGTGTCTTGGTGAGGCGATGGATACTTATGATGATGATGTACAATGGATGACGAAGACTATTATTCCTGGAGTGAAAGATGGATTAAAGGCTCTTGGACGTAATGACGAACCACCTATATTGTTGCGTGCCCACGATACAGATTGTAAAGCCGTAATGCAAGCTTCGCTTCCTCTATATAAGAACCTGTACACAATGCACAAATATAATGGTGAATCTCTCACTACATACGAACCACGAGGACCTTGGGCAAAGATACATACAGATTTAGCTGCTTTAGGAACAACGCATATAAGCAATGTTCATATACTCGCCAATCTTGAACCTTGGCGTTGGTCGTCACCGTCTTTTGTTCAAAAGGCCGTTGTGGCTATGCATGATGTTCACCATGCAAACGCTTTGCATCTTTATCCTCAGGCTAGTTATTGGGATTGGCCATATACAGCCGACAAATTGCCTGATGGACTCCGTGAAAGACAATTGGATCGCGACTGGATGTGGTATAAGACTTGGGGACGTTATGCATGGAACTGCAGACGCAATGTAACTGAGGAAGGACATTATTGGGATGATGTGCTGTCATCATATTATTGCAGTGACAACAAGAACGTTGCAGACAGTATACGAAAGGCGTATGATGAAAGTGGAGAGATTGCTCCAAAGTTACTAAGACGTTTTGGAATAACAGAAGGAAACCGCCAGACATTACTTCTTGGTATGATGATGAGTCAGTTGGTTAATCCTTATAAATACACTATATATCCTGGATTTTATGAGAGTTGTGGACCTGAAGGCGAGAAACTTATAGAATATGTTGAGAAGGAATGGAAACACGAACCGCATATAGGTGAACTTCCTCTTGACATAGTTGCCCAGACTGAAGCTCATGGCGACAAGGCTGTGGCTGCGATTGATGCCGTTGCTAATAAAGTTACAGAACATAAAGATGAGTTTAATCGCTTGCGTAATGACATGCACTGTTATAAGGAATTTGCATGGTCATTTGGTTTCAAAGTTAAAGCAGCGCAGCATGTGTTAAACTATAAATGGGGAAAAAACATTAACCAACTTGATACCGCTGTGGTATTGTTGGAAAAGAGTGTGATGCACTATAAAAAGCTTGTTGATCTGACAAAAGATACATATCTATATGCCAACTCAATGCAGACTGCACAACGTCGTATTCCTATCGGAGGTGACAATGGAAAGATGAAACATTGGCAGGAGCTGTTACCACAGTATCAACAGGAACTGGATAATATGAAAAAGAATATAGCAATGCTCAAAGATATTTCAAAAGGTAAATATCATACTGTAGCCATAGCTGTAAAACCTTTACATCCAGCTAACGTCACGTTACCAAGCGATGTGAAAACAGTAAAGATTGCTAAGGGAGTGCGTTTGTTCTCTGATATGGATAGTGTCGTTACTGATTTCGCTTCAGAGCTAAAAGGTATGAACGCCTATGTTCTTAATAGTAAACAGCAGCGTGACAGTGCCACAAAGATAGAATTTAAGTGTGAGACTCCTGTACATCTTCTTGTGGGTTATTTCCGTGACGACCAGATGAAGTATGCAAGTGCTCCAAAATTGGAGATTGACGCTACAGCCAATGACTATGGACAGGCTGAACCAATGATAACTTCTGCAATATTGATAGACGGTATGCCACAGGTAAATCTACATAAATATGATTTCAATGCAGGAAGCCATACTTTATTGTTGCCAAAAGGTATTCTTTTGGTTCTTGGATATACCTCAGAAAATATACAGCAACGTGATGCCGGACTGTCAGGAACAGATAAGGCGATAGATTGGTTGTTTTATTAAAAAGATGAAAAGCTATGAGATATAGATTGTTTTTTGTCTTATTATTTTTTACTGTCAAGATCTTTGCCAATGACGGTTTTACTCCTGTTCAGATGCAGCATTTGTATGAACAGGTGAAGACGCCATATAAATACGGAATGGCAGTAGCTCCAAAAGACAACTATCATAAAATAGACTGTCCTACCGTCTTTCGTAATAACGGGAAATGGTATATGACTTATGTTGCTTACAATGGTAAGGATGGACTTGACGGCCGTGGATATGAAACATGGTTGGCTGAATCAGATGATTTGCTTCATTGGAAAACTTCAGGTCGATTGCTATCATATAAAAATAAGGGATGGGATATGAATCAACGTGGAGGATTTCCTTCTCTTATAGACTGGACTTGGAACGGCTCTTACGAAATGAAGAAATATCACGGGCGACATTGGATGACCTATATTGGAGGACATGGCACTGGATATGAAGCTGTGAAAGAACCTTTGAATATAGGATTGGCATGGACAAAGAATGATATATCTGTTGCACATGAATGGAACTCTGCTGACAAACCGCTTATGAGCATTCATGACAATGATGCACAATGGTGGGAGAAATTGGTACAATATAAAAGTACTGTATATGAAGATAAGTCACGAACACTTGGAAAGCGTTTTGTGATGTTTTATAATGCAGGTGGAATTAATCCTGCCAATAATCTCAAAGCTGAGCGCATAGGCATAGCCTTGTCTGATAATATGAAGAAATGGCAACGCTATGCAGGTAATCCTGTATATTATCATGAGTCACCAGGCATCATAACAGGTGATGCGCAGATTGTAAAGATGGATAGTCTTTATGTGATGTTCTACTTCTCGGCTTATAACCCTAAACGTAAATATAATGCTTTCAATACGTTTGCTGTAAGTCGCAATCTTGTTGACTGGCAGGATTGGAACGGTGAAGATCTTATATATCCATCAAAACCTTATGATGACATGTTTGCACATAAAAGTTATGTCGTAAAGCATGATGGGGTGGTATATCATTTTTATTGTGCCGTAAACAAAGCCGGACAACGTGGTATTGCTGTTGCAACAAGTGTACCGATGGGACGCTCTGGCGTTAATTTTCCAGAAGCAGAAAACAATTCACGTAGAAAGATAATTAGTCTTGATAAGTCATGGTATGTAAAGTTTGCTCACACGAATGCCGATTCTATCACTTCGCTCATTCCTGAAACACAAGTCAATCTGCCAAATAATCTTGATGATTATTATGGTTATAGACAATTGAAACATGGAAACCTGCATGGAAGTGCTGTTTATCACAGAAATATAAAGGTTGACAAGAGTGAAGGAAAACGTTATTTTCTAGAATTGCAAGGTGTAGGAACTTATGCCACTTTAGTTGTAAATGGTTATCGCTATCCAAAAGAACTTGTTGGACGAACTGTATTCTCAGAAGATATTACCCAACAGCTGCATGATGGTAATAATGAATTATGCATCGAGGTAGATCATCCTGAATATATAAAAGATAGTCCATGGGTATGCGGAGGCTGTTCTTCTGAATGGGGATTCTCTGAAGGTAGTCAACCATTTGGTATATTCCGTCCTGTTTCTTTGATTGAAACAGACGACGTACGTATAGAACCGTTTGGAGTCCACGTATGGAATAATGCCAATTGCGATTCTGTATTTATTGATACCGAAATAAAGAATTACGGAAATAAGAAGGTAGACATCGAACTTGTAAACAAAATGAATATGGCAAGCGGAAAAACATATTTCCGATTGTCAGAAAATACTGTTCTTGCTCCTGGAGAAACTAAGGTTATACGTCAGTATGCAAAGATTTCAAACCCTGAATTATGGAGTTTGGATAGTCCTTATCTTTATAATCTTGCGTCAATGATAAAGCGTGACGGCAATACAGTTGATGAAGTTTCAACACCTTATGGTGTAAGATCTATCAGTTGGCCAGTTCACAGAAAAGATAATGCACATAAAGGACAATTCCTATTGAACGGTAAACCTGTGTTTATAAATGGAACCTGTGATTATGAACATTTGTTTGGGCAGAGTCATGCGTTTTCAAATGAACAGATTGCATCACGTGTAAAGATGATGAGACAGGCAGGATTCAATGCCTTCCGTGAGGCTCACCAACCGCATAATCTTTATTATCAGGAATTAATGGACCGTGATGGAATGTTATTCTGGAGTCAATTCTCTGCTCATATATGGTATGATACAGATGCTTTCAGAAGTAATTTCAAGAAGATGCTCATACGTTATATCAAGGAGCGTCGTAATTCTCCAAGTATCATATTGTGGGGATTGCAAAATGAAAGTGCTCTTCCTAAGGATTTTGCTGAAGAATGTTCCGCTATAATTCGTGAAATGGATCCTACATGTCGTGACCAACGTGCAATAACAACATGTAATGGTGGAGAGGGAACTGATTGGAACGTAATACAAAACTGGAGTGGAACTTATGGTGGAAGTGCTGATAATTATGGCAATGAACTAAAGCAACCATTACAGTTACTTAATGGAGAATATGGAGCTTGGCGCACGCTTGGACTTCATCGTGATGAACGCTATTCCGAGGAATCGTTTACAAAACTGTTGGCAAAGAAAGCAACTTTGGCAGAGAGTGTGAAGGATAGTGTATGTGGTCATTTTCAATGGATATTTGTTTCGCACGAAAATCCAGGACGTGTACAACCAGATGAATCTGTAAGACGCATTGATAAGGTTGGACCATTTAATTATAAAGGTTTGCTTTCTCCGTGGGAACAACCAACAGAGGCTTTCTATTGGTATAGAAATCATTATGCTAAGGCTGATGTTGATACTGTAACCCCAACAGCTGCCGATAGAAATGTTGATATATTAAAACCTGCTGATGGTTATTCATATATGTATCGTGTAAACTGTGGTGGTGATGCTTATGTTGATTCCTATGGTAATGCTTGGAGTCAGGATAACTCAAAATATTCAGAATCATGGTCATCACAGTTTGGCTTGAATCCTTTTATGGCAAGTCAGGGACATATAACATCAAAAATACATGGAACCAATGATGCTGATTTATTCAGTTATTTCAGATGGGGGCGTCATAAGTTGAAGTATCATTTTAAAGTTGACGATGATAGCATTTATCGAATAGAACTCTATTTTGCAGAGCCTTGGCTTGGCGCTAGATATGGCGCTGCAATAGATTGTGAGGGTGAAAGAATATTTGATGTAGCCGTAAACGATTCTGTTGTTGTTGATGATGTTGATCTATGGGCTGAGGCTGGTTATGCCGGAGCATATAAACGCGTTGTATATGCTAAGGCTTTAAATCATCAGTTGACGATAAGCTTTCCCGAAGTTAAAGCTGGACAAGCTGTGATTTCTGCAATAGCTGTAGCACGTAACGGAGGTATAGCTAAGAGCTTTGATTACAGTTCGGCATTGCCTTCCAACTATTGGCGTAGTCTGGATAGTGATACTATTGCTAAGTATCCAAAAGCGTTGTTGCCTAAAGATACAGAGACATTCCCTACCGTAAAATATAACAGTGTGGGAAAAGGCGAGTGGATTATAACTCCGGGGGTAGCAAGGGAATATGCTCTTAGATTCCGTTATCGCAATATGACAACTAAGTCTGTTATAGCACGATTGACAATAGTTGATAATAAAGGCATTGTTGTTCATTCTAGTGATATCACATTCCCGACAACTCCCGCAAAGTTTAGAATACTTTCTACAACTACGGGAACTCAGATTAATGCAGGAAAGTATCGTATAATTATATCAAACGCCAATGGTGTTGATTTTGAAACTCTAGAAATACAATGAAACATATAATATTCTCACTTCTGTTTTTAATAAGTCTCCCAATTTCTGCAAATGATTGGGAGAATAATCACGTGTTGCAGATAAATCGCGAACCTGCTCGTGCAGCGTTTATGCCTTTTACTTTGCATAAAGGTGATAGTGAAATATCGCTCAATGGTAAGTGGAAATTCAGATGGACTAAAACTCCTGATGAACGTATTCTAAATTTCTATTCACCTCAGTATGATTGTACTGATTGGAAAGATATAGATGTTCCTGCAAACTGGGAAGTAAACGGATATGGTACACCGATATACATATCTTCAGGATATCCTTTTAAGATAGATCCTCCTTATGTGATGAAAGAACCCAAGCATAATTGGACAACTTTCAGTGAGCGTAATCCTACAGGACAATATCGCCGTACTTTCGTTATTTCTGATAAAGGACAGTCTGCACGTCGCTATTATATTCGTTTTGATGGCGTGCAGTCGGCTTTCTATCTTTGGATAAACGGGCGTAAGGTTGGATATTCTCAGGGATCTATGGAACCTTCTGAATTTGACATCACCAGTTATGTTAATAAAGGAGTTAATGACATTGCGGTTGAGGTGTATAAGTATAGTGATGCAAGCTATTTGGAAGACCAGGATTTCTGGCGCTTTGGCGGTATTCAGCGCAGTGTAACTATATTTTCAACTCCTGATGTGCAGTTGCGCGACTATGCCGTAAGGACTGTTGCTGTAGATTCTAGTTTCAGTAAATTTGAATTGCAGATCAATCCAAAACTACGTGCATTTGATCATGAGACAGGTGCAGGATACAAAGTAAAGGCTATTCTTTCTGATGAAAAAGGTAGTAATGTTGTTCAGTTAACCGCTGATGCATCAGACATTCTTGATATAGACCATAAGGCTGCAAATATGAATGAATGGTTTCCGCAGAGAGGTAGAAGTAAATTTGCTCGTATGTCGGCTGTTGTGAATAATCCACATCTTTGGACATCAGAGACTCCTTATCTCTATAATCTACGACTTCAGCTTATTGATTCTTTGGGTAATGTTATTCAGCAAACCGAACAGAAACTTGGTTTCAGGGATTATCAGATAAAGAATGGAATGCTTTTGGTAAATGGTAAACAGGTGAGACTGCGTGGTGTAAATAGGCACGAACATGACCTAAAACTTGCACGCGTAATGACAGAGCAACGCATGCAACAGGATATAAAACTCATGAAAGCAGCAAACATAAATGCTGTCAGAACTAGTCATTATCCAAACGTATCACGTTGGTATGAATTGTGTGACAGTGCGGGTATTTATGTCATGGATGAGGCTGATTGCGAAACTCATGGACTTCGTGGTACTCTTACTTCTTCAGCTGATTGGACAGAGGCTTTCCTTGATCGTGCAGTTAGAATGGGGGAGAGAGACAAAAACTATACATGCATTGTCTTCTGGAGTTTGGGAAATGAGAGTGGGTTTGGTCTTAATCATGCAACGATGGCTGGTTGGCTTCATGAATTTGATCCTACACGATTTGTTCATTACGAAGGTGCCCAGGGATATGATGGAAATCCTGATCCAGCATGTGTCGATATCGTGAGTCGTTTTTATCCTCGTGTGATGCAGGAATATCTTAATCCAGGTATTCCAGTAGGTGCCGATAAGGAGAGAGCAGAGAATGCAAGATGGGAAAGACTTCTTGAAATAGCTGAAAGAACAAATGATAATCGACCTGTACTTACCAGTGAATATGCTCATTGCATGGGTAACGCATTAGGTAATTTCAGTGAGTATTGGGATGAGATATATAGTAACAGACGAATGCTAGGTGGTTTCGTCTGGGATTGGGTTGACCAAGGTATATATTCAAAAGATAAAGGCATCCTATATGGTGGTGACTTTGGAGATACACCTAATCTGAAGGCTTTTTGTCTAAATGGCGTTGTGTTTGCTGATCGTTCTACATCATCCAAATATCAGGAACTTAAATATGTCTATTCTCCTGTACGTTTTAGCAGACATGGTGACTCTATATTCGTAGTAAACAGATGTTCGCATCTTTCTCTTTCAGCATTTAAGGCTTCATATAGAATTATGGAGAATGGGCATGAAAGCAGACATGGTTCACTCTATTTACCTGATGTGTTGCCTGGAGACAGCGCAGTGATTGGACAGGCTTCAAAATATAGTTGTCATTCAGATGATGATTGTAGATTGGATATAGACGTATTTGATGGTAAAGGAAACAATGTTACAACATATCAGACAGCATTGCATGATAATCTTGTGAGTGCGGCTGGTAAGATACAACGAGAACGTAATCTTGTGCGTAAGTCAATGAAGGACTGTGGCTTTAATGTAATGCCGAATTTTTATCGAGCTCCGACAGACAATGATACAGGCTTTGGAAATTGGTTAGCAAAAGATTGGAAAAATAACAGGCTTGATTCACCTACAGTCTGCAAAATAAATGATGAGATAACTGAATATCGTTATCCTAAGGGTAAGATCGTGGTTACGCAATCTGCCGATAGTCTGCGTTTCGACTGTAAAGGTGATCTTCCGGAATTGCCTTGTCTCGGTATTGTCATAAAGCTACCATGTGATTTTGAACAGTTATCATGGTATGGTTGTGGACCTTGGGACAATTATCCCGATCGCAAACACTCTTCTGTTGTTGGTTTGTGGAAAAGTAATGTTACAAATCAGTATACTCACTATCCACGCCCTCAGGACAATGGTAATCATGAGGATTGTTCAATGGTGCAATTAAAAAGTTCTGATGGTCGTATCTTTAGAATAGAAGCTGATGATGCTCCTTTTAGTTTCTCGGCTTTGCATTATTCTGATATTGATATTGCCACGGCAGCACATGACTATCAACTGAAACCTACGAAATATACTTATCTCAAGATAAACTGTGCTGTGTTGGGATTGGGTAATGGTAGTTGTGGACCGGGAGTATTGAAGAAATATTCTATAGATAGAACGAAAAGTCATACACTTAAATTTCGTATGTACATGAGATAATTAACAGACTGTAATATGCTGATATAACAGACTGCTTTATGTTAATATATGTTTTGAAATTGAAAATTTAACTACAGTTAGTTTTTACTTGTTGGGAATTAGCTTATCTTTGCGGCATAATTTTGATATTTATATGGATAATAGTAAAAGCAGTTTGAGTAGTCGCTTCACAATGATGGGACTACTTGTAACTCTCGGTATTGTATTCGGTGATATAGGAACGTCCCCACTTTATGTAATGAAGACCATTATAAGGGCGAATCCTGCTTACGATGCCAATTTCATTATAGGTGCTGTTTCTTGCATTATTTGGACATTGACACTCCAGACGACAATAAAATATGTCGTTGTTGCGCTTCGTGCCGACAACCATGGAGAGGGTGGCATCTTGGCTCTTTATGCTCTTTTGCATAAATACCGTTGGAAAAGTCTTTATGTTGTAGCTATTATCGGTGCAGCTACGCTTGTTGCCGATGGTATCATTACGCCAGCTATTACCGTTACATCTGCCATTGAAGGGTTGGAGGTTATCAATCCATCAACGCCAGTGTTGCCGATATGTATTGGTATCATCTCTATTTTATTCTTGATACAGCGATTTGGCACAAGTGTTATCGGTCGTTCTTTCGGTCCGATAATGTTTTTCTGGTTCTTGATGTTGGGTATCATCGGTTCGATGAATATTCATTATGACTTAGCTATATTCAAAGCTTTTAATCCATATTATGCTATTCATGTTTTAGTGGCATATCCCGAGACTAGTCTTATTCTTGGTGCAGTGTTCCTATGTACTACTGGAGCTGAGGCTCTTTATTCAGACCTTGGACATTGTGGTCGCAAGAATATCCGCATTAGCTGGATATATGTTAAGGCGATGCTCATACTCAATTATCTTGGTCAAGGTGCTTGGGCTATAAGTATGATAGGTCATAACATGGAAGGAATAAATCCTTTTTATGCGATCATACCAAATGATTTTCTTGTCTTTGCAATTGTAATGGCTACTTTGGCGGCTGTTATAGCTAGTCAGGCTCTTATAAGTGGCTGTTATACCATCTTCAGTGAAGCTATAAATCTTAACTTCTGGCCACGTCTGAAGATTAAGCACCCTACAAATGTTAAGGGACAGATATACATTCCGTTAGTAAACAATTTCCTTTTCTGTTTCTGTGTATTCACGTTGCTGTTGTTCCAGACTTCAGATAATATGGAGGCTGCTTATGGATTGTCTATAACGATAACTATGTTGATGACAACAATCCTTCTTGGTGTGTATCTGTGGCATGGAACTATGACAAGGATATTTGCTATACCATTTTTGGTGGTATTCATGATAATAGAGAGTTGCTTCCTTTTGGCAAATGTAGCCAAATTCATGCGTGGAGGTTGGTTTACAATTCTCATAGCTAGTTTCTTCTTCGTTATTATGATGGTATGGTACAAGGCTTATAAGACTCGTCAGCGTAATCTGAAACTTGTTAAGATCAAGGATTTCCTACCTGTAATAAAGGATTTGAAAGCGGATACGTCTATCGCTAAATATGCCTCAAACCTAGTGTTTATAAACTGGGCACGAAAAGAAGATGAAGTAGAGGATAAATTAATATATTCCATATTGCGAAAGCAACCTAAGCGTGCCGACCATTATTGGTTGATACATCTTGACATGGTTGATGAACCTCAGACGTTGGAATATACTGTAGATACATTGCTTGAGGATACTGTTTTTAATATCCGCATTAAGATAGGCTTCCGCGTCCAACCATTTGTTAGTCAGTTCTTACGTCAGATAATAAATGATATGACCGAGCGTAAGGAGGTTAGTATCACTAGTGGATATCCATCATTGAGTAAGCATGGTATACTTGGTGACTTCTGTTTTGTTGTCATTCATCGTATTTTCTATCCAGCAAGTAGTGTCAGTGCATTTGAGCAGTTTGTTATGAACCTATATGCGCTAGCTCGTCATATGGCTATTCCTGAGCAGCATTGGTTGGGTTTGGATACCAGTAATGTTGTTGTAGAGAATGTTCCGCTTATAATAAACCGCAACTGTCAACAAAAAATAGTAAGGATTGAAAAATAATGTTTCAATCCTTACTATTTTAGATTGTAGTATATTTTCTGTTATTGTTAAACAAAACTAAATTATTTGTAGTTATTTGGTTTATATTATAAACCTATTTATATTTGCGGTGTAATATAACAGTTTGGCGATAGTTCGCCTTTCTTTTTATTATACATGGTTTATTATATAAACCGTTTTATTTTCGTTTAATTATAAAGACTACAGACATGAAAAGATTTATTTTATCAGTTTTGGTATTCGTAGGAGTATCGTGTTTTACTAATGCTGCCGACCTTACTATTTCAATAAATGGTATACGTAACAACAAAGGAAAAGTACTTGTTATGATTAAATCTGTTAGTAAAGATACTACATTTCAGAAGATGAAAGAGATTACAAAAGACTCATGTAATTTCGTTTTCAACGATATAGAAGATGGTACATACAAGCTATCTGCTTTTCATGATGAGAATGGCAACTATAATATTGATAAGGACGACAAAGGTATTCCTACAGAAGGATTCGTTTTGAAAACAATTACAGTCAGCAACTCAAAGACTTTAAGTAATGAAGCTATAAAAGTAAAACTATTCTATCCAGTAATGATAAAATAAAACAATCAAATCATGAAGTATAATCTCTTAATCGGACTCGTTATTTGTGCTTTACCATGCAATGCACAAACAGATTCCACGAATATGACAACATTCAATAAAGAACCAATACAACTTAAAGAGGTTGTTGTTAAATCGCAGAATCTGATAGTTAAAGCAGATAAACTTACAAAGATTATTTCTATTAATGAAAATAAAAATGGCGAAGAGCTTCTTAGGCAAATTCCTAGTATTGCATTAAACGGCAAAGACATATCGATCAATGGTAGCAGTGGTACAAAAGTATTTGTAAACGATAGAGAAATTAGGCTTTCAGGAGACAATCTAATATCTTATATTCGTAGTCTAAGTTCTAAGGATATAGCGAGCATTGAGGTCTTACCTGTCGCAGGAGCCAGCTATGATGCTGATGCGAGGGGTGGAATAATCAAGATTAAACTCAGACGTAAATTCACAGATGATTATCAAGGTAACATAGCCATAAAAGGAATGGCTTCTGATAAAAGTTTTGCAACGCGCCCTTCATATTCTTTTAATATGCATCAACACAAATTGGACTTTTATACATTCGGTTCTGGTTCGTGGACCACACATGACAAAGGTTCTATATTGGCAACACGTTTTTATAGTGACAATAAAAACTATTATTCAAGTATTGGTGATATAAATACACCAGCTAATAATCAGAATATATGTGCAGGTGCATTTTATGCGATAGATTCATTAAGAACAATAGGCGCAGAAGTAGGATATTTTCATGATTATACAGATATGAATACAACTAGTAATTCTTATCTGACATATAATGATAATATACAAAACAGCAATGCACAATATTCTCAAAGAATGAAATTCAACATGCTTTCTGGTTCTGTAAATTATCAACGAAAATTTGATAACAAAGGTTCTTTGCTAAAAATAATGGTTGATTACGTTAATAAGAAATCTATAAATAAGAATTTGTACAACCTAACATTTTTATGGAATAACCGAGATTCAACATATAGAAGTAATCTTTCTTCAACATACAACATTGCTTCCATAGATATTTCTTACAAGAAAGTATTAACAGACCGGACAGCATTACTTACCGGAATTAAGTTTACAACAACGCAAATGAGCAATGATAATTGTTATCAATCGCTTGTTGATGATAGATGGAATGATGTGTTAGCATATAATTACTCTTCAAAGTATAACGAGTATATATATGCTGCTTATGCTGAAATTGATACAGAGATTAAACAATGGCAACTCATAGCTGGACTAAGAGCAGAAAATGCCAAGACAACAAATCAGAATGTTAATATGAAGAAGGACTATTCAAATATTTACCCTCATCTTGTTCTTGGATATTCCTTTGACGAAATGAAAAGATGGATGATTTCTATGAGATATGCAAGACAAATAGAACGACCTGCTTTTGATGCACTTAACCCAAACCGCATTGAGTTGTCGCAATATTCATATCAGATAGGTAATCCAGATCTTAAGCCTTCTTATATAAACAGGATAAGTGCAACACTTATACATGATTATAGATATACACTAACATTTGGATGTGAGTTATATACTGACTTGATAAGGGAATTTGCAAAACAAGATCCGAAAGATAATAATGTTTCTTATGTAACTTTCGAGAATCACAACCATGAGAATCATTGGTTCGTAAATATAAATGCTCCTTTTCAATTAGGAAAGTTAATTGAATTGAACACAAACTTAACGATGGTAAGACAATGCATACAAATGACAGCCAAAGATAGTTATAGCAATCACAACCTCGTATTTTTTAACTGTGCAGCAAACTTTAATCTACCTAATAAATACTATGCTGAAGTAGAGTATAATATGCACAATCGCTTGTACTCTGGTAATAGTTTGATAAAAACAAGTAATAGCATAAACGTAAAACTAAAAAAGACAATTGCCAAAGATAAAATATTGTTGACCGCAGGAATAGACAATATTCTAAATGAATCTGCCAGATATGAATCAGAACTTAGTGAATACTCACTTCAAAGTAGTCATTTCATGGGGTCGACAGGTAGGCTAATAAGTCTATCGTTAACATATAATTTTAATAGAGGTAATGAAATAAAGACATGCAGAGTGGAAAATAGTTCCACCGATGATCGTGCAAGAATGTCAAATAAACGATGATAATTAACAATAGTAACCAATAAAAAGATAGTCTGAAGAACTATTTTACAGAACTTTTTATAATTTTGCAAACAAATATAATAAAATGGAAGAAAAGAAAATAGATGAGAAAGAGAGTTTAGAACTAATTTCTCAAATGATACAATCTACAAAGGAATATATGGAAATTGGCAGTGGTAACCATTTCATCTATTGGGGTTACTTCACTGCGGCATTGTCTATTGTAATATATTCTGTGTTCCAGTTTACTGAGTGGAAAAGTTGTGGACTGCTTTGGTTGCTAATGTTTGTATTTTGGATATTTATGGAAATTTTGAATCATCGCAAGCATCCGGCAGTAATGACATACATCAATAAAGTTATTGATCATGTCTGGTATGCTATGGGTTCAATGTTTGTTGTTACATTTGCAGTGATCCTTTTCATTAGTTTTATATACGGAAGATATAACTCACTAGATTTAATGATGCCATTATCTGCTATCTATGTGGGAATAGGAGTTTCAATAACAGGAATTATTATTCAGAATAAATGGATAGCCTATCTGCCATTTGTAGGAATAGGTTTGGGGCTATACATGCTAACAGCTCTATATTTAAATATTCTTCCAACTATATATTGGCATTTGATGTTTGGATTATCATTTATAATAATGATGGCAATACCTGGACATATACTTAAAAGAAAGGAGAAAAAAGCATGTTAAGGGAATTAGATCCACTACTACACTCCCAATTACGACTTGCTGTTGTATCTATCCTAATGTCATTGGATGAAGCCGACTTTGTATATCTGCGAAATAAAACAGAGTCTACAGCCGGCAACTTAAGTGTGCAATTGGATAAATTATCTGCTGCTGGATATGTCTCAACAAAAAGAGTTATCGAAGGAAAGAAAACTCGCACTTTATGTCGTATGACCAGCAAAGGAAAGAAGGCTTTTGAGGATTATGTGGAAGCCTTAAAGGTATATCTAAACGTGAAGAAATAGTATTTTTCTCTTGCATTACGAAAGAAGTTCAAGCCAGAAAACATCCTATTCCATTATTAGTAGGCTATAAGAAATCATCCATTGATAAAAAATATTTCTCATAGCCTAATTTTTTAAAAGATATAGTTATGAAATATATCTTAATCAGTTGTATTGCCTAAAACATATTTCTTTATCCATAGGCTGAAAAACTGATCATACACAGAATATGCTCCATCATTCTCAGTGATGAAGTCTTTTTCTAATAATCCTTTAACCGCAGAATTTACCGAACTTGGTGATGGCAGGTGATGTTTCTTTGCAAAAATTCCGCCTGTAACATTTCTGGCTTTGCCTTCAGCGGCTATAGCAAGGAATGTGTTACGCTGCTTTTCTGCCATTTGTCGCAATATGGTTTCGTAGGTGTCTGATGACATATCTAAGATATAGTTTATTGCGTCATCAAGCATACCTTTTGAGCATGTACCGTTTTGAGGAGTTTTAAGAAACAGTACATTCATTACACGTTGTATGTAGGAAGTGACGCCTTCAAATCTATTGAATAGTTCTTTTATTATTTCTACTTCTAGATGTTTGTTGCGTTCTTCAAATTTCTCAGATGCGAATTCGCTGTATTTCTCAACAGTTAGTGTTTTTAAATTCATTAGTGTAACGCTCTGATAAAAAGGTCGTGATGGTGATACAAATATCTCTCCCATTAGGTGGCGGTGTGATCCTGAAAATATGAAATGTGCATTTGTACATCTTTGTATATATGTGCGCAAAAGCGCTTCGATTCTATTATCGCCATAGTATGTTATCTGTTGGAACTCGTCTATTGCCACAAGGCAAGGCTTATCCGCTTGCTGTAGATAAGTGAATATCTCGTCTAAAGTAACTTCTGGATTTGTTATAGCTCCAACCCCAACACTCCATACGGGAAGACCATTGATATCAAATGAAATTTCAGAGCGCAAAGATGCTAATGTCTGGATTAATTTTTCCCAGACTTTCTTACCCTTTGAACGTAGTCCGTCTATAATGCTTTTACCAAATACATTAACTAGGTCTGAAACAGAAGATGTTGAATAGATGTCGATGATAAAAGTATAGTAGTCTTGTTTTATCTCAGGTTGGTTGAAACAATGATTTATAAGTTCAGTCTTACCAATACGTCGAGGAGACATAAGGGCAAGATTGTTCTCATTGACTAACAGGTCTGTAATTTTTCTTGTTTCATCTTTACGATCACAGAAATATTCAGGACCAGCATATCCATTTGTTATAAAAGGGTTGTTCAACATCATTGTTTCTTGTTTGATTCCGCAAATATAGTACTTTTATTGTAATTATCAAAAAATGATTATCAAAAAGTGATAAAATACAAATGTGGTGTCTTTTAATGATGTAGTTACGGTATCGATAACCATTCAACTTGATGAGGCTATGATAGTAAAAAAATGCATAGTAAAAGAAGAAAAACTTCTTTTTCTGTGTAATTTTTAACTATATATGGCTTTGCAAACGGTTATACTCGCATCCACAGATAATGATTAGCACTTAGTGTAGCGTATTATTTATAGCATAGATTTCTCGGTGACGATTTCAATTTTGTAGGTTTTGAGGGTTCCCCCCTATGTTTTTTTATTTTTTAGCTACGTTAGCTACGGCATCTTTCGCATAGCCGATTAACAGAGGAATTGACGATACGTAGCTAGGTCAATTTAGCTACGATAAGCTACGTTCTAGCTACGTTCTCCATTTCTGCTTATATAATGTACGTGCAAGTACGCGCGCACATAGGTTTTTGAAAAATATAAGCGTCGAAATGTCAACTTAATGAATATCAGTATTTTATCGACCAATTAGACGGAATAAAGTGACGGTGATCTGAAGGCTAAATTTCAAGTTTTGCATGCGTTTCTATATAGAAACGCAAACGTTTCTACGATGTTTTACCTTCCATTTCATCGTAAAACGCAATGCATTTCATCGTAAAACGGACTACAAAACATCGAAAAACGCATCAAATTCCTTCGCAAAGTGCAATGAGAAATGATGAAAAATATCCCCCATATTTTATCGACGAATTACCAACACTTCATTCGACCCGAAAAGTGTTCTAACAATTTGATGTTCAATGGATAGACGCTTCGACATCTTTTTTACTGAAAAATTCACAGTGTGTGCACATGCGTGCGTGTATTACGATGTGTAACATTTCTAGTAATTAAAACTTTGGCTAACAGGCTAACCTAAATCTGATTGCATGGACAAAAATTTTGCAGTATCTTTGCAGAGAATTCAGTGGGATTCAGCAGAACCTTAAAACAAGCTTGATGATTCTGTTTTCGTTTGCATAGTTCTTGCTCACATCCTTAGTTCCTCAGATGCCAGCCAGCGATTCTTTGACAAATTTACTTATAGAATACATTTATTCTTAAAACAATACAAGTCAACGTAGCTAGAACGTAGCTCGCCGTAGCTAAATCCTGCAAGCTACGTGTCGTCAATCCCTCTGTTTATGGGCTATGTGAGAGATGCCGTAGCTACCGTAGCTAAAAATATAAAAAATGATAGGAGAGCGAGCACTGCGTTTGATGAGACAAATTAATTTCATATTATTTTTTCTTCTCCTTCAAACACGTCAAAATATGCGTTATAGTTATTATTATCATATATGCTTACAAAAGAAATATTATATAGTGAATCATCTAAATTACAGTGAATCAACGTTAGTGACCATTTCTCTGAGGTTACGAAAATGTTTCTGTTAGGGCTTTTTGATGGTATATGTAGCTCTTTTATGTGTTAATTATCTGAAATAAAAAGGAAATAGAATGTCTTATATTTTGAAGTTATCATTATATTCATTTATTTTGTATGATAATAAAATAAACGAAGAACATTGTAAATTAACAACTAATGAAGCTAAAAAAAGAGACTTTTTTATTCATACGTTTTTATTAAAACAACAGAGGGTAAAAGTATATCTTTATTCCCTGTAAACCCAGAGGCATTTTTGCATATGGTTGAAACACAACAGATATTATACAACGATAAAACTAGTTCTTTCCAACAAGATCCTTTGGAAGAATTAGAATAATAGTATTATTTAAAAATCAACAACACGGACTATGGAATTAAATAAAAAAGAAGTCCTACCTATCATTTTAATAATAGCATCATTGATTATAGCTATATATAATCAAAGTGTAGGCAACAATATAATACTCCATTGGGATTTTGTAGGCAATATAACATCAGAGGGTCCTTCTGAAATTCTTTTTATATTGCCTATAGTTATGTGTCTCGTTTATTATGTCTTATTATATAATGAAGAGCATCCTGAACAAATAAATAGAATTAAAAAAATACCGAACAATATAAAGTCTAATAATACTTGGAGAAAGTATTGGTATATACTAAGAACACTATCAATGCTATTGTTATTATATATTACGATATGTTCTGCAAAGCTTTTAATTTTAAGTAATATATTTGTCTGTTCCCTGCTTCTGATCCTAATATATCTTTTATTTGCAGCATTACACATATTGCATAAAAAAACAAACATTTAAATAGCTAAAATAAGTAGAATCGTAAAATTATTAGACTTGCGATTGGTGCTCTGGCATAGTTCAATTATGCTACAGTCGTGTGATGACGATGTTCGCTGTCTTTCTGCAGACATACTGAATCAGCCAATTAGTGGTGATATAGAGATAGCAAGTACATTATACCGTTTTGATTGTATATGTAGCTCTTTGATATGTTAATTATCTAAAATTAAAAGGAAATAGAATGTCATATATTTTGAATTTGTCATTATATTCGTTTATTTTGTATGATAATAAAATACACGAAGAACATTGTAAATTAACAACTAATGAACCTAAAAAAGAAATCGGGTATGATATTAGAAAGGGCTGACTTTATCAGTTCACATTTTTGCAAGCGCTTTTTAAAATGGTGGTTGTTGAGCTATCGGTGTCATTGGCAACTCACTAATCCAGAAACATCTCTATCCAATTTTAATCTAATCAATATGCCTAAATTCAAATCTCTACATACTTGTGTCTTTTTTACGTTTTTATTGGTTGTCATGGGTGATTTACAAGCCATGAGTCGCGACTATAACCATACTATACAAGGGCATGTGATAGACAATATCAGCGGTCAAGGACTTACAGCTAAAGTTATACTGATGACTGCGGATAGCGCAGTGATAGACACGACTACCGCAGAACTGGTAGATAACCCATTTACAGGTGGTAATATAGGAAGCTATTATTTTAATAAGGTTAACCAGAAGGGACGATACATCGTTAAGGCTGTGATGGAGAATTACAGTGATGCCTATACTGATTGTGAGCTACGAAGTAATCGTGAGTGGGCGGTCTTTGTCAAGCCCATTCGCATGATGAAGGTTTTTCACGAACTTCCTGAAGTTCTTGTTAAAGCTACAAAACTGAAAATGGTGATGCAAGGCGATACGATAGTCTACAATGCCAATGCTTTCAACTTAGCCAATGGTAGTATGCTTGATGCATTGATCGCTAAATTGCCCGGTGCCAAACTTAATAAAGATGGACAAATCTATGTTAATGGAAAATACATTGAGAGTCTTCTTGTCAACGGTCATGAGTTCTTTTCTGGCAATCCAAAACTCGCTTTAGAGAATCTTCCTGCCTACACCGTCAATAAGATAAAGGTTTTTAATAAAGCAGGTGCCGCCTCAGTGATGATGGGGCGTAACATGGGTGATCAAAGTTATGTGATGGACGTAAGATTAAAACGTGAATATGCCACTGGATACATGAGTAATATAGAAACCGGAATGGGGACTAAAGATCGTTATCAAGTGCGGGGCTTTGGTATGAAATTCTCTAATAAAGAGAGAATCGGAGCTTTTGTCAACATCAATAACCTCAACGACAACCAGCGCGCCGAACTTAATGGTGAATGGAAACCACAGGATATGCCCGACGGACTATTGGCTACTAAGACAGCAGGTCTCTCCTATCTTTACTTCATCAAAGGTACTGATTGGCTAAGCAGTGACATGACCTACACGCATACTTCATCTGACAATGTAACAAAGCAAAACGCTCAGACCTTCCTACCTGGTGGCGACGCCTACAAGAATAGCTATGCCAAGGACTTGGAAAGCAGAGATCTATGGAAAAGCAATACAGAATTACATCTGACACAGGACGGCTTCTTCACTTCCGACTACCTCAACCTCTCCTATCAGCACACCAACGGTAGAGGAAATATGAACACGGAAACACTCGACTCAACCTCTGTCATCAACCGTTTGCTTACAGAAAACAGTATTGAATCGAGTGAATTCAACTTCAAAGCGAAATCCGAAAACGGACTACGGGTCTTTGTTACCGATATGTGGCGTCTAAATCTATCAGCGGAATACAACCGCAACACTCAAAAATCATTTGCCATGCAAGATATACAATATTTGCAAGGCATTCCATCCAGAGACTATCGCAATCCATATACCAACGCTCCCAATCAGCATCTAAAGCTCTTTGGCAGTACTGCCTACACCTTTCAGTTCCGTGAAAAGTTTATCATGCCAGAATATAATTATACCTATTTTTACAATAAGGCTTCTAATCTGTTTTATCGATTAGACAAACTGGCTGGTAGAGACAGTAGTAGATTTGATATATTGCCATCAGCAGTAGATGCACTGGCTGGTACTCTTGACGGTCAAAACAGTTACCGTTACCACGAATACCGCAACCAACATGAGTTCAGCCTCAATTATAAAGATCTTGGGCATAAGTTCCTCAAAGCAAATATACAGCTGAGAATGCCGATACGCATTGTCAATGCTAACCTCTATTATGAGCGTATGGGGCGTCATGACGTGATGCGCAAGAGTGTATTTTTCGAACCTTCGCTCTATATTTATCATCAGAGCAACAAAACCGAATGGAGCCTAACAGCAGAATCGCAGTCTGACCTTCCAGACCTTACAGCCATGACCGACTATCGCGACGACAGCGAACCACTTTATATAAAAGAAGGTAACTCCGATTTAAAGAATATCCACCGATATAGTCTAGAGGCCAATACCACATTCCACGGATCACACCAACGGGCGTTTAGCCTATGGACTACTTGGCACAAGACCGACAACAGCACAGCCTACCAACTCACTTACGATAAATCAACAGGTATATCTACCCTCCGTCCTATGAGCGTTAACGGCAATTGGGATGCCAAAGGAGGAATGGGCTACACACGCACCTTAGATAATGCCCAGAAGTTTACCACCGATAATCAGCTATGGATTAATTACTACCACAATGTAGATCTTGCTACAGTGAGCGGACTCACGACAAGTCAACGCAGCATCGTAAACAACTGGAAGATGGGCGGCGAAAGCAAGTTGATTTTTCATGCCAACGACAACTATGAGTTCACACTTCATGGTGGTGGCAACTACTATCTTATCAATAGTCAACGTGAGGGATTCAGCAATATCCATGCAGGCGACTATAACGTAGGACTAAATACCACGTTAACTCTACCGTGGAACTTCCAGATTTCTACCGATATGACCATGTTTGCACGCAGAGGATACCAGCAAGCTGAAATGAATACTACAGACTGGGTATGGAATGCCCAGCTTACCCGCAGCTTCATCAAAGGTAAACTACTAGCTAAGCTACAAGGTTTTGATTTGCTGCATGAGCTTTCAAGCACTCAATATGCCATGAATGCGCAGGGGCGCACGGAGATTTGGCACAACAGCATTCCACGTTATGTAATGCTTTCACTTGCTTGGCGATTTAACATTAATCCACAAAAGAAATAATGTTTGTAAAGCAATGAATACAGATGATGCTTCTGCTTGCCCTATATGTATATAAAAGGGTTCTCTGAGAGCACATATATAAAGTCTGCTTATACGTTAAAAGTTATGGATGGTCCGAAAAGCTATGAGTGTAATAAACGTTCTTCACTAGATTATAATTTCAACATTTAGAACAGTCTTTTTGCGCTTCTTTGATTCGACATTTAAGATAATTGTATTACCTTTGCACGTGATACAGGTACATTTGAGGGTATATAAACTACAAACATTATATAGGAAACTGTTGTTTATTATTGTACATTTGTTTGTGGTTATTTAAAGATACAATAGCTTTCTTCTTTTTAAATAATATTTTCACTCAAAATGTCGTTTAGATCAAAATATTGTATTATGGATTTTAAAGAACTGAGTAAAAAAGAATATATAGCCCGCATTAATAGGGTTATGGATTATATTAGTCAAAATATGGATCAGACAATTGATTTATCTTTAATGGCTGATATTGCAGCATTTTCACCCTATCATTTTCATCGTATTTTTACTTTTATATTAGGTGAAACTCCCAATAATTTTCTATCAAGAGTTAGGCTCGAAAAGGCAGCTACTCTCTTACAGGACCACCAAAATGAATCCATTAGTCAAATCTGTTATCAGTGTGGTTTCGGAAATATTTCTTCATTCAGCCGTGCGTTCAAATCATATTTTGGTGTGAGTGCTAAGGAATTTCGCCAACAGAATAAAGCCATATATATTAAAGATGGAATTAGATATAGCAAGAATTGCAAACCAATTAGCAAGATTGGAAAAAACATTCAGAAAATAAATGAGCAATTTTGCACCGTCGAATTTAATCAATTAATAATTATGGACACAAAAATTGAAATTAAACGGATGCCTGAGTTAAACCTTATCTATTGTCGCCACATGGGGGCGTTCAATAAGATTGGACAGGCTTATGAAAAATTGTTCAAATGGGCAATTCCCCGTGAGTTAGTAACTTCCGAAACCAAAACTGTGACGGTTTATCGCGATGATCCTTCAATCACCAGTATTGATAAGGTACGACAAGATGCTTGTATCATTGTAAGCGGTGATGTTAAGGTCGAGGGAGAAATCGGAAAATCAACGATCCCTGCGGGAAAGTATGCTGTCGGATCTTTTGAGATTAAAGAAACAGAATTTGAACAGGCATGGAACACTATGTGTTCTTGGTTAACCGAAAGTGGTTATCAACCTGAAGACGGATGCACTTACGAATTGTATCACAATGACTATAATGATCATCCAGAACATAAATTCATTGTTGATATTTGTATTCCTGTAAAACCGCTTTAAAGCTCATTAGTAATGAAAGAATCCCAATAAAATATATTGGGATTCTTTTTTGCATATAATAGTAAATTTTATATTGAGAATAACAATTTTAGAAGCCTTTGAGTGTTTATTGAAGAGAATACATCTTCTAAGAATGTTTTTTAATTGAATGATTAATGCCCGTGCTTGAATATTTTGATTCTTGAAAAATCGGCTTTGGAAAATTGCTTTACACTTAGCATTAGGAAGATCATGCAAATAACCATAATTATGACAAAGCTCATCCACGGCATGATGGTGAAACTGCCCACTTGAAACGCTATACCATTTTTTACCTGTTCTGCCACCGATAAATGATCCATTTTCAATGTAACTTCTCGAAACAGAGCTGTGGTGTATGTTAAGGGATTTAGCAGGACGATGGGAAGCATAAATTTGGGTAATGCAAATGTCGGAATGTAGGCTCCGGACAAGAACGTGAGGGGGAATGATATGATGGTGACCAGTAGCTGAAAATTGCTCGATTCACGTGTAATTGTTGCCAGATATAATCCCAAAGCACTGAATGTGAGTCCGGCTAAAATCATAATGAGAACCATATCGAGTCCGTGAACCGCATCGAGATCTAGTCCCATAAACAGACCGATGACTACGATAATAAGTCCCTGAATGACAGAGATAACGGTAGACGATAACATATGCCCAATGGCTATCTGCCACCGCGAGATGGGCGCTACCAGAATTTCTTTCATGAAACCGCTTGAGATATCATCGAGGATGTTCATGGAATTATTCAAAGCAATTTGGAAAACAGTCATGATGATGATACCTGCAATCAAATAATTCATAGGGTTGGCAATGCCTACAGCAGTGCTCTTCATTACAAATGAAAAGACAAAAAGCATGATAACAGACATGAACAGATTCATAAACAGGCGCATTCTATCGCGCACAAGTTTCAATAAATTTCTATTTAAGATAGCTAAAATGGCTCTCATGATTCTCTAATCTCCTTTCCTGTGATGTTTAAAAATACGTCGTTGAGTGATCCTTTCTTAACTTCGAGGTCTTTGATATATTGTTTGTTGGCAGACAGGATTTTTAGGAAATCATCGTAATCATTGATGTTGACCATAACAAAATCGCCATCCTTTTTATATTTCATGTGATGCTGATCAAGAAAACCGACAATCATTTCGGGTTGATCTGATTCCAACCTCATAACCGTTGAAGTGTATTGTTTTTTCAGATTGAACGGTGTGTCGAACGCAATGATTTTTCCTTTATCAATAATCGCGATTTTATTGCATATCTCAGCTTCTTCCATATAGTGTGTGGTAAGAAATATGGTAATTTTCTTTTCTTTTTGCAGTTTATAAATATACTCCCACACGTTGGAGCGTGTTTGTGGATCGAGACCGGTAGTGGGTTCGTCCAAAAACAATACTTTGGGGAAATGCACCAAACCGCGGGCAATCTCGGCACGGCGTTTCATACCTCCTGAAAGATTTTTGACCGGCGAATTGCGTCTTTGTTCAAGGTCGACCAGGTCGAGTACAAAGTCGATACGTGATTTTACTTCTTTCTTCGGTACATTATAAAAATCGCAATGCAGTTTCAGGTTCTCTTCAATGGTAAGCTTTTCATCAAGCGTAGGATCCTGAAAGACAATACCTATGTTGTTTCTTACCTGAGCCATCTGCGTGCTTACGTCGAACCCATTTATTTTCATGTCGCCCGATGTCTTTTCCTGAATGGTGCATAGCGTGTTGATAGTGGTACTCTTACCTGCTCCGTTGGGACCAAGGAACCCGAATATGCTCCCTTCTTCTACTTCGAATGAGATATTGTCTACCGCTACGAAATCACTGAATTTCTTTGTAAAGTTTTTAACTTCGATACTATTCATCTTAATTGTTTTAATTCTATTTTTTTGCTTTTACGTGGAGATCAAATCGTTGTAGATAGTTTGCAAACGCTTTCGCAGATAAACGATTGCGTAATGTTTGCGCGAAAGCAATGTATTAACTGGTACGCCGATGGTCTTTGAAATCTCTTTTACAGGAACGCCGTCCAGCTCCGTAAGCTCAAAAATCTCACGTTGTTCGGCAGGTAATTCTGCCAATGCGTTTTCAAGTTCCGTCCATACCAGTGAACGCAGATATTTCGTTTCCGGAGAGTCTTCGTCTTCCACTTCGTGAAACAGTAGCCCCGATATTTCTTCCAGCACATTTTGATCTTCGTCTTCCTGAAAAACCGGCATTCTGACTTCCTTCTTTTTCGTTTGGGCATTGATAATCATATTTTGCGTGACACGATACAACCATGCAGAGGTATTTTCAATGGGGTTCATGGCATTATCCATTTTTTTTGCCAATTGATAAAACACATCCTGCAAAATATCATCCGCATCATCACGACTTGATACTCGCCCTCTAATAAACGATTTTAATCTCGGGGTGTATTTTGCAATCCACTCTTTCAGATTCTTTTGATTCGAGTTATTGCTCACTATTGTTTTCGCTATGAGAATGTCCCTGCCCAAAAGGATAACCGTGGAAACCGTGGTGTCTGTTTTTAATAAATTCTTCACGTTCTTTCTCGTTCATCCCAGCCCATTTATCATATAAGGGATGATGGCGATATCTTGCCATCTCTTTTCTTGCCATCCAACCGCTAGGAAATGATCCAAACAAAAGTCGCGAAAGAACCAACAGACCGAATGCCTGCCAAAGGCTAATGCATGAAAGCCCGAAAATAGTTGGCATTAACCAATTCCAAAGCAACATGACAATAGCAGAAAATACGGCTGCGAATCCCAAAAAGCCTAAAAAATGCCAAAGTGAATGTTTAAAATAAGATTTCATAATGTTTATATATTAATGTTTATTATCAAATTGAATTTTTCCTTGCGTTGAAGATAACTGTATCTTATCAATCAGTCTGATGGCTCCAAAGTTACAACTTTTTATGCAATGTTCGCATGCCGTACATTGATTTGGATTTTTCACAATTACATGCATGTCCTTTCCTTCCTCAGGTTCCATTTTAAGTACACCGTTTGGACAGTGTGTTATACAGCTGTTACATCGAGCACACTTCTTATCGTCGATAGATATTATTCTATTGTTTTTTTCCTTTTTCTTAAATGAGTTCGTTACCAGATAAATAACGAATATAGCACCTACTGCAAAATAAAGTTGTATCATTTGCCCTATCTTTTTAATATTATAAATAGCTTTCTATAGATTAAGACAGATGAGAGCGATAAATATTTTAATGAATTGCGAATTTATATCATTTTTGCAATAGATTTATCATTTCCTTAAATTCTTTTTTTACGTATCAGTAGCTTAACTCACTTATTTTTATAAGCATTCTACTTATAAAACAACGTTAGCTCGATGTTATAATTGATTATTAAGCAATTTTTTTTCAGCTTTTATAATTTATTAATCATATAATTGCATTACTTTTTCGCTCTTTGTTATAGACAAAAACGGGAGTTTTGAGTCTTATAATAAATAGGTAATGATATGAAAAGGTTTGCAACTTATATAGTGTTTTTCTTTGTAACGTTGGCAACATTGGCTCAAAGCGATGTTGAGACACAACGAATGTATCTGTCGGGACATGGTTGTGACGATATGGTGAAATGGGATTTCTTATGTACTGACGGACGTAATTCTGGCAAATGGACAAAGATTGGAGTTCCGTCTTGTTGGGAGTTGCAAGGCTTTGGTACTTACCAATACGGAATGCGATTCTATGGAGTTGCAAATCCTGAAGGCATCGCAAACGAAAAAGGACTTTATAAATATGAATTTAACCTTCCGAAGTCATGGGAAGGAAAACAGATTGAGCTTGTGTTTGAAGCAGTAATGACTGATGCAAAAGTAACCATTAACGGACGAAAAGCCGGTAGCGGATTACATCAGGGTGGATTCTATCGCTTTGTATTTGATGTGAGTGATCGCATCTTCTTTGGTAAACATAAGAATATTCTAGAGGTAGAGGTGAGCAAGGAGAGCGCTAATTCACAAGTGAATATGGCAGAAAGACGTGCTGATTATTGGAACTTTGGAGGAATCTTCCGTCCGGTCTTTGTCGTTGCTAAACCGTCTTATAATATTGCCAGAGTAGCTATTGATGCCGATATGAACGGAGTGTTCAAAGCTGATTGTTTTCTTAACCATGCCCTTAATGGAGCAAAAGTTAAGGTGAAGATAAATTCAATCGGTGAAAGTGTGGCAGAAGTAAGGGGAGATGTAGCGCATTTTGACTTCAAGACATCCAATCCAAAACTATGGACTGCCGAAACTCCAAACATGTATACAGCAGAGTTTTCTCTGATGGATTCAAATAATCACGTCATTCATCGTGAGAAGCAGAAGTTTGGTTTCCGTACGATTCAGTATCGCCAGTCTGATGGTGTTTACATCAATGGAAATAAAGTAATATTTAAAGGTGTAAACCGTCATTCATTCCGTCCTGAAAGTGGACGAACGTTGAGTAAGGCGAAGAATATAGAAGACGTGAAACTTATTAAGAGCATGAACATGAATGCTGTGAGATTGAGCCATTATCCTGCTGATCCGGAATTCCTTGATGCATGTGATTCTCTTGGACTATATGTGGAAAGCGAACTTAGTGGATGGCATTATGCTCACGAGACTATCATAGGTCAGCAGCTAGTTAAGGAAATGGTGACACGTGATGAAAATCATCCAAGTATCATATTCTGGAGCAATGGAAATGAAGGCGGTTTTAATTATGAACTAGAACCTGAATTCTCACGTTGGGATATTCAGAAACGCGTTGTGATATATCCGTGGGCTAACAGAAATGGATTTGAGACAAAGCACTATCGCTCTTATGGTGAAACAGAGGAATACATGCGACAGAAGGAGATTTTCATGCCTACAGAATTTCTTCATGGACTATATGATGGTGGGCACGGTGCCGGACTTGCTGACTATTGGAAGATGATGATGGCAAACCCAAGATGTGCAGGTGGATTCTTATGGGATTTAGCTGATGAGGGAGTGGTACGTACTGACAAAAATAATATGGTTGACTGCATGGGAAACTTCGGCGCTGACGGAATTGTAGGACCACACTTCGAAAAGGAAGGTTCCTATTATACCGTTAAACAGGTGTGGAGTCCTGTAGCCGTTTCTTTATCAGAAAACAGATTACAGGTTGTGAATAGTTATAACTTCACAAATCTTAGTGACTGCCACTTCTCATATAAATATTTAGAAATGCCAATGTTGGGTTCTTCTGATGTGAAAACAAACTCAGCAGGCAGTCTTGTGTCTCCAAATGCAAATCCTGGTGATACAGCTTATATAATGTTACCCGACGGTTGGAAAAAATCCGATGTGATAGAGGTGAAAGCCATTGATAATCATGGAAACGAACTATTTACATGGGACTTTAAACAGAAACTGAATAATGCCGCTCGTGTGAATGTAAACACTTGCAAGGTTGATTCAACGAAAGATAATTTGATTATAAATTCTGAAGGTCGCACATATACATTCTCACGACTTGACGGACTATTGAAAGGGGTAGCTGTTGGTGATAGGAAAGTATCATTTGTAAATGGTCCTCGCTTTGTTGCCGCAAGACGAAGCGATCGCAGCTTCGACCAGTTTTATAATCATGATGATAAGGAAGCCGAAAAGAAAAAGACTCAATATACTCTTTATAACGATCAAGGAACTTTGCAGAGTATTGAAATGAAAGGTAATGTTCTTACAGTGAAATATGCTCATGGCTCACTAAATGAAGTGAAATGGCGTTTCATTTCTGGTGGAAGCGTAGAGATGAATGCAAGTTACAGTTTTGGTGGAGTTGTTGACTTGATGGGACTCATGTTTGATTATCCAGAACAAAACGTGAAGAATAAGCAATGGGTTGGTGACGGACCTTATCGCGTATGGCAGAACAGAATGCAAGGACCTCAATATAATTTATGGCAGAATAAATATAATGACCCTATACCAGGCGAGAGTTTTGAGTATCCTGAATTCAAGGGATATTTCTCAAATGTGGCATGGATGCAGATTAATACAACCGAAGGACGAATAGGAATAATCAACGATAGTAACAGTTTCGTAGGCGTATATCAGCCACGTGATGGCAGGGATGAACTGCTATATACTTTGCCGCAGACTGGAATATCATTACTTCGAGTAATTCCGGCAGTGAGAAATAAGGTAAATTGCACAGACCTCAATGGTCCTTCAGCACAACCAGTGTGGAGCAGTGGCAGTATGTTAACAACAGCAACATTCAAATTCGAATGAAAAGATTAGTATATACCATATTGATTTCCTTTCTTGTAGCAGTTTCTGTCTATGGCGATTCTCGTCCTTGGACATTCTGGTACTGGATGTATGGAGCAGTGTCTAAAGCAGGAATACACGAAGATTTAAAGGGAATGAAAGACATCGGACTTGGCGGTTGCTATCTGATGCCTATACGTGGAGTGGCAGACAAACCTGAGTTTAATGGGGATGCTACACAGTTATCACCTAAATTCTGGCAGATGGTGGATTATTCTTTTTCACAAGCCGATTCCCTTGGTCTTGATATGGGCATTCATATTTGTGATGGTTTTGCTCTTGCCGGTGCTCCGTGCATATCTCCAGCCGAGAGTATGCAGAAAGTTGTGTGGAGTGATACAATCATATCTGTTAATTCATCATCATCTGATCATATAAAATTAGTTCGTCCAGAGGCATATATGGACTATTATGAAGATATAGCCGCATTTGCATTGCCCGTGAAATACGATACAACAAAAGTGAAACCTATTGTTGTGTCTCATTCTGATAATTTGGTTGTAAATCCAAATGGTAGTTTTAATGCTTCTAAAGCTTGTTGGATAGTGTATAATCTTGGTAGAAAAGTGACTTTGCGCAGCATTGATATTATACCTTCGGGAAACAATATACAATGTCAGCGTGTTAAGGTTATGGTGTCTGATGATGGAAATGAGTTTAAGCTGGCTTCACAACTTCAACCTGCTAGACAAGGTTGGCAAAGTACTGGATATGGTTTTACTTATGCGATAAGTCCTGTTTCTGCAAAATTCGTAAGACTGGAATGGAGTCCAGATGGAACAGAACCAGGAAGCGAAGATCTGGATGCCGCAAAATGGAAACCAAACTTTAAATTAAAGTCGGTAAAATTCGGCTTGTCACCAGTTATTTCACAATGGCGTGGCAAGGCTGGATTCACATGGTTAGTGGCTCCTGAAACAACGAAAGATGAAGTGCCTGATGAGGATTGCATAAAGAAGTCAGACATTATAAGATTAAAACTGAATAATGGACGTGTAGTTGGAAAACTTCCAAATGGAACATGGCGCATATTGCGCATGGGACATACTTCTACCGGGCAGATAAATGCCACGGCAGGAGGCGGAAAGGGCTTGGAAGTTGACAAGTTTTCATCATCTGCAGTAAATAAACTATTAGATAATTGGTATTCACTTTTCCTTTCACGCAGTCATTCTTCTGTCGTGAAATATCTTCATGTAGACAGTTGGGAATGTGGAACTCAAAACTGGGGATATCAATTTGCGAGGGAATTCAAGTCACGCCGAGGTTATAATCTTATGGATTGGCTTCCGGTAATGGCAGGAATACCATTGGAGAGTGCCGCTCAAAGCGAAACTGTATTGCGCGATATAAGAAGTACGCAGAATGATCTTGTTAATGAAATCTTTTTCAAGACAGTAGAAAAATACGCACATCAACACGGACGCAAGATAAGTCATGAGAGCATCGCTCCTACATTTGTTGCCGATGGTCTTGAACATTACAAATATTCAGATGTTCCTATGGGCGAGTTTTGGCTAAATTCTCCAACTCATGATAAACCGAGTGATATGCTTGATGCAATAAGCGGTGCTCACATATATGGGAAACCGATAGTTCAAGCTGAAGGATTTACAGAGGTCAGAGGGGTATGGAATGAAACGCCAGCGATGATAAAACCACTTCTTGATCATAACTTTGCGTTAGGCATGAATAAACTGTTCTTTCATGTAAATGCTCATAATCCGTGGACAGACAGAAAACCTGGTATGACACTTGATGGAATAGGACTTTTCTTCCAGCGTGATAATACTTGGTATCATGAGTCTGGAGCATTGGTAGATTATATCAATAGGTGCCAGAAAATGTTGCAGAGTGGTACGCCTGTTGTGGATATTGCTGTGTTTACAGGTGAGGAAATGCCATCGCGCTCTTTCACTCCCGATCGTCTTGTTGATATTCTTCCAGGGCTGTTTGGCAATGAGCGTGTAGAATCAGAACGTAGACGATTGGAGAATAAAAACCAACCTCTTGAGGAAAGTCCTGTCGGAGTGGTGCATGCTTCGGGCATCATGAATTTAAATGACTGGATAAATCCGTTACACGGATATCATTATGATTCAATGAACAGTGATGCTCTTTTGAATGCTAAAATCGTTGACGGTCGTATCGTAATGCCTGGTGGCATAAGTTATGGTATATTGGTTATGCCGGGAAAGACAAAGATGACACCTTCGTTTTCAGGGTATTCAAAAGTTATTGCTGATAGAATAAAGAAACTTCGTAAGAGTGGAGTAACTGTTATAGACGTTCCTTATACAGATGATACTTTTAAATCTGCTGGTATTCCAAGGGATATTGTGGTGCCTAATGGTATCGCCTTTAATCATGTGAAAGCAAAAAGCGGTGATGATATCTACTTCCTTAGTAATCAGTTTGCTCGTATGATGACATTCAAAGCCATTATGCGACAAACTGATATAAAAGGATGTATGTTGTATGATGCACAGAAAGACATTTATTTCAGTCCTTTATCATGTAGCATGGATAACGGTTTTGCAAATGTAGAAATTACATTGCCATCTCATGGTTCTGTATTCGTCATATTTCCTCATCATGTTCAGTCAACAACATTATCAAAGTTGCCAGTATATGATAAAGTCGTGAATGTAAACGGTGATTGGCAGGTGACTTTTGATGCAACTGGAATTAATGTAAACACAAATCTTCCTAACGATTGGAGTATTTCTGATAATGCCAAGATACGATATTATAGTGGTTCTGCAGAATATTCAACTCATTTGCGATGTGATATACTAAAAGGACAGAATGCAACGTTATCTTTAGGAAAAGTATGTGATATTGCGCATGTATTCGTAAATGATGTAGATTGCGGGGTGGCATGGACATCACCTTATGAGGTGGATGTTACTAAGGCTCTGAGAAAAGGCGATAATGTTATCAAGATAATAGTCACTAACACATGGGCTAACGCCTTGCGTGGAAATGATATCGGAAATCCTCCGTTTTCTGGTATCTGGACTAATGCGCCATATAGAATAAAAGATGATAAACTACTGAATGCGGGACTTATTGGACCTGTGGAATTAAAATACTAAAATATATATGAAATACAACAGACTACTTGTTGGCGTGGCAATGACATTGTCTGCCATGGTTATGAAAGCAGAAATCAAATTGCCGCACATGTTTGGCGACAATATGGTCATGCAACGCAATTCTGATTGTAATATATGGGGAACTGCCGATGCATTAAAAACAGTAAAGATTACTACTTCATGGAATGGTAAGACTTACAAGGTGAAAGTTGGAGATGACGGAAAATGGAAATTAAAAATCAGTACTCCTGATGCTGGTGGTCCTTATGATATAAGTCTTTCTGATGGTAAGGCACTTACATTGCATAATATCCTAATCGGAGAGGTTTGGATATGTAGTGGACAGAGCAATATGGAAATGCCGATGAAGGGATTCAAGGCACAACCTGTTGATGGGGCATTACATGAACTAATTACTGGAGCCGACAAAGACTTACGCTTGTTCACGGTCAGTCGCAATGCCCGTTTGCAGGCTGTAGATACCTTGCAGGGAAAATGGAATGCTGCGGATGCTGAGACAATACGCCAGTTCAGTGCAACGGCATATTATTTCGGTTCAATGTTGCGTAAGAGTTTACGTATTCCTGTAGGACTTATTGTAACCTCATGGGGTGGCAGTGCTTGTGAGGCATGGATGTCTTCTGATTGGTTAAAGGCATTTCCTGATGTGAAGTTGCCTACAAATGAAAAGGATGTGGATAAGTTGGCACAACGTTGTCCTACAGCTTTATATAATGGAATGTTGCGTCCGCTGATAGGTTTCACGATGCGTGGTGTGATATGGTATCAGGGAGAGGACAATGTAAATCGTGCATCTTCTTATTCTGCTCTGATGCAGAAGATGATAAGCGGATGGAGAAATGAATGGAAAGAAGGAACTTTTCCTTTTTATTACTGTCAGATAGCTCCATACGATTATTCTTTAATCAACTGGAGTTACAATAGTGCGTATCTTCGTGAGCAGCAGTCTATGGTAGAAAACAATGTTGATAATTGTCGCATGGCAGTATTAATGGATGCAGGTCTGCAATATGGTATTCATCCACGTAAGAAGCGAGAAGCTGGCGAACGTCTTGCCATGCTTGCTTTGAAGAATACGTATAATGTGAACGGACTTCCTGAATTTGCTGCTTATAGCGGAGTGAAGTTTGATGGTGACACTGCTGTCGTTTCGTTTAGTCGCAGCCGTGAATGGGTATATTTCAATAATTCTACGTCAAGTGACTTGTTTGAAGTTGCCGGAGCCGACAAAGTCTTTCATCCCGCAAAGTCTTGGATTTCACGCAATCAGGTATATGTAAAGAGTGACGAAGTAAAGCATCCCGTTGCAGTGAGATATGCATTTCATGATTGGGCTGTAGGTGACTTGTTTCATGATGGTTTGCCGGTAAGTTCTTTCCGTACGGATAATTGGTAAGAAAATGTTTAGTATGAAGAAAATAATATTATTGTTTGTCGCAATATTGTCATTCACTACTTGTTTGGCAAAGAACGACACGTCTGTTGATGGACTTTTTTCTATTGTTTCACAGGGACGTCAAGTGTGGAATTTTAATCCTGAATGGCGCTTTTGTCTTGGCGATGTAGCCAATGCCGAATCAGTAAACTTTAATGATAGCGGTTGGGAAGTTGTTTCAACTCCACACTGTGTGAAACTCGAACCGGCTGAGGCTAGTGGATGCCGCAACTATCAAGGTAAAGCATGGTATAGAAAGCATTTTGTAGTACCAGCCAATCGCAGTGAAATATATTTTGAGGCGATAATGGGTAAGCAAGATGTATATATCAATGGAAAATTAGCCACTACACATTTTGGTGGTTATCTTCCGATAATAGTAGATCTTGATAAATTCGGACTTCACAAAGGTGATAGTTGTGTTGTTGCAGTTATGGCTGATAATTCAGATGATAAGAATTATCCTCCAGGTAAACCACAGTATGCCTTGGATTTTGCTTATCATGGTGGAATATACCGTGATGTATGGCTAATTGCTAAAAACGATGTGTTTATTACAAGTCCGCTTGCAGAAGATAGGCGTGACGCAGGTATATTTGTTCATTATGCTAATATATCAACACATTCAGCTGATGTAATAATCGATGTTAATGTGAGGAACGTTTCAAACAAGGTACGTCATTTAAATATTGAGAACACGCTTGTTGATTCTTGTGGTAAGGTAATTAAACGAGTACATGAAGGAGTTGTTATTACTGCTGGGCAGAAGAGTATTACCGAGAAGATATCTTTGCGCAATCCTAAACTATGGTCGCCTGAAAGTCCATATCTTTATAATCTTGTTACACGTGTTAAGGAAGGCTCAAAGACTCTTGACGGTGGAATAACAAAGATTGGAATCCGTTCTATCGAGTTTCGTGGAAAAGATGGCTTCTGGCTTAATGGCAAGAAATATCGTAAACTTATAGGTGGTAATCGTCATCAGGACTTTGCTTATGTAGGTAATGCTGTCCCAAATAGTCAGCAGTGGCGTGATGTGATGAGATTAAAGAATTGTGGATTCAATATTATCCGAACAGCTCATTATCCTCAGGACCCTTCGTTCATGGATGCATGCGACGAATTGGGCATCTTTGTTATCGTAGCTACTCCTGGTTGGCAATTCTGGAATAAGGATTCAATCTTTGAAAATCGTGTATTGGATAATACTCATCATATAATAAGACGCGACAGAAATCATCCTTCTGTGCTTATGTGGGAACCGATACTTAATGAGACCCACTATCCATTGGAATTCTCTTTGAAATCATTGCAGATTACTAGAGACGAATACCCTTATTCATATCGTCCAGCTGCTGCCGCTGATTTAAATTCAGAGGGAGTACGTGATCATTACGATGTTGTATATGGTTGGCCTGGTGATGACTTAAAGCCAAATAGTCCACGTCAATGTATCTTTACACGTGAGTTTGGTGAAATTGTTGATGATTGGTACGCTCATAACTGTATAAATCGCGCAAGTCGTAGCTGGGGAGAGCATCCTCAACTTGTTCAGGCTTTGTCACTAGCTAAGACAACAGGTGAGATGTTTACTTCCACCAGTCAGTTTATAGGTGGTGCACAGTGGCATCCTTTTGACCATCAGCGAGGCTATCATCCAGATCCGTACTGGGGTGGTGACTTCGATGCTTTCCGTCAACCAAAATATGCTGCAGCTATGTATGAGACATTGGGAAGCAAACCAGTTGTGAATATAGCTAATGAGATGACACCATTCTCGGATAGTGATGTTGTGGTATTCTCAAATTGCGACAGTGTACGCCTTAGTTTATATGATGGTGAAAAGACTTGGACATTGCCTGTTGTTCATAATCAGCAGTATTCTGCTCCGGTGATATTCAAGGGTGCATGGAATTTCTTTGAAGCTCGTAACTATAGTTATGTGAAGAAGAACTGGCAGAAAGTGAATATGGTAGCACAAGGTATTGTTGATGGTAAAGTTGTTTGTACATCACGCCAAATGCCTTCACGTCGCAGCACTCGTCTTCGTCTCTATGCAGACACAATGGGAAAACCTTTGGTTGCTGATGGTTCCGACTTCGTTGTTGTTGTGGCAGAGGTTACTGATGATAATGGTAACGTGCGTCGTCTAGCGAAAGAAGATGTTAAGTTTACCGTTACTGGAGAAGGTAGCATTATAGATGACGGCACAATAAATGCCAACCCACGTGCTGTAGAGTGGGGCTCAGCTCCTATTTTGTTGCGTTCAACACGTAAAGCAGGTAAAATTCATATTCGTGCAGAGGTGCAGTTCCCTGGTACTCATGCACCAGTTCCTGCCGAACTCGATATTCAGTCTGTTCCTTATGAAGGTAGTTTCTGTTTTGTACAGCAGTTAAATAAGAAAAACTCCGATAATTCATCTAGCATAACCGAAAAGCATAATGGTACAGTATTATCTGCTAAGGAGAAAGAAAAAATGCTTAAAGAGGTAGAACAGCAGCAGGCAGATTTCGGAATATCAAAATAATTTTGTATTTTTGGCGGTGTAATGAGAAAACTAGCCTACATACTGCTTTTTGTTTTGCTTTCCGTTTCAGCTTTTGCGCAGAATACGGAAAAGGATGATTTGTTAGTTTCTCATTACACAGACCAAAACGGATTGCCAAACAATATCGTAAACTGTTCTTTGAAAGACAAAGAAGGGTTTATGTGGTTTGGTACATGGTATGGACTTACACGTTTTGACGGAACACGTTTTCAAAACTTTTCAAATGCCGTGAGCATAGTTTCTGATCAACCTCCACGTAAGATAGAAACTATTATGGAAGATGGTCAGGGAAATATCTGGATAAAAACTTTGGATTGGAAATTGTCGGTATTCTTTAAACGTACAGAGCGGTTTGAAAATATCTTTGATGAACTGAAACCGTATTCGCGTAATTTGCAGATAATAAAGATACAGTCTACACCTGAAGGAAAAGTATTACTGCTTACGAAAGATAAAAACCTATTACAGGCATATACGCTACCCGACGGAAGAATCAAAGTGCAGTTGATTGCGTCTTCACGTGGAAAGATTAACAAGTTTGATTATCAACTAAAGGATAACCTTGTTGATATACGTTCTGGTTACGCTGGTTGGGTTGGCAAAGACTATCGCATTTTTGTTCAACCACTTAAAGGAAGCAAGTGGACAAAGAAACAATGGTATTCATATTTTCAGCGAAGGTCTATTGAGTCAAATGTTTATAAGGATAGCTTTGGATGCTTATGGACTGTTGGCGCTACTTCGATAAAATATTTTAATCCTCGTAACGGAAAACAAAAACTTTTTCCGTTTTCTTACTTCGGTCGTATAACTTCTCCTTCCTTTTGTGATGCTGGTGAGCATGGTGTGTTCTATCTCACTGAGGCAGGTGAGGCTCTTTATATAGACAGAAAGACTCTTGAAATGCGTAATGTTTTAACGTTGCCACAATTGCGTGATGAAAAACATGGAGCGCATTTCTTCAGTATGAATATAGATCGTGACGGTATTTTATGGCTTTCGTCAACAAATAATGGTATCTATCGGTTTAATTTTCCTAAACGTCAGTTCCGCATAATTCCTTTACCGCCAAGTGATAAAGAAGGCGTTAGATCTTTGTTTCAACTTAAAAATGGAGATGTCTGGGTCGGCACACGCAGCAAGAATCTTTATGTACTTGACATAAACGGCAAATTGAAGTTTAAATATTCTTATGACAGATATCACATAGGAAGCGTTTATTATATCATGGCAGACCATAAAGGAAATCTGTGGTTGTCAACTAAAGGTGACGGACTTATAAAGGCTTTGCCTGATAAGAATGTTGAGGGAGGATATCGTTTTGTTCATTATTTACACAATGTTGCTAATCCGTCGACAATAAGTGGTAATAACGTGTATATTACTTATGAGGACAGTCATAAGCGTATTTGGGTTGGAACACTTGATGGTGGTTTGAATCTAATAGTGGAACATAACGGCAGTATTGAGTTCAAGAATAAATATAACGGAATGAAAAACTATCCGGGATATGGACTATATCTTGAAGTAAGAAATATGGTTGAAGACCGATGGGGTAGAATATGGGTTGGAACGATAGACGGATTAATGTCTTTTGATGCAGACTTTGATGATGTTAGGCATATCAAGTTTAATTCTTATAGATTGACAGAAACTAATACTTTGGCAAATAGTGATGTTTATGCACTATATAAAGATCATCGTCAGAATATTTGGGTATGTATGTTTGGTGGTGGACTGAGTCGTATCTCTGGATATGATAAAAAACAAAATCTTCCTTTATTTAAATCACTTGGAGAACGAGAGGGATTGCGAAACGATGTTATTGTTTCCATTCTTGAGGATAATAGTGGTAGACTGTGGCTCGGTAATGATCATGGTTTATCATGTTATGACCCTGTCACTGATCGTATAAGGAACTTTGATAATACAGACGGATTTCCACATGTGGATATGGAAGAGACTTCTTCTTTGAAAAATTCAAATGGGGAATTATGGATGGGGTGCAAACAGGGAATATTGGCATTCCGACCAGAGGCTCTTAAAACGAAAAATGTAAAATATCCTGTATACATTGTCGGCTGTCAGGTAAATAATAGGGATATACGTAGTTATGTTGATGACCCAATTATTGATAAGGCTATAAACTATGTTGACAGGCTGGAACTTAAACATAGTCAGTCAATGTTTACATTGGAGTTTGCTGCATTAAATTTTCATAATCGTGATGGAGTGAACTATCGTTACAAGCTAGACGGATATGATAAGGATTGGCATTACAATGGCAACAACAGAATTGCGTCTTATACGAACGTGCCTTCTGGAGATTATACTTTTGTTGTTCAGGCAATAGATACTGCCAATCCGGGTAAGGTGAGCAGTTGCAGAATGCAGATAACTATATTGCCACCTTGGTGGGCTACTTGGTGGGCATATACTTTTTATATGTTTATTTTCGTTGTAACTGCTTATTTTGCCATAAGATATGCAAAGTATCAGTTGAAGATGAAGAACGACATCTATATTCAGACAAAGGTATCTGAATTTAAAAAGAAGTTTTATCTTGAACAGCAGGATAAATTGTTTGTTGATAATGTTAGTAGCATTATTGATAGCAATCTTATGCAGGAAGATTTTGATATAGAATTAATCGCAAAACAGTTGGGTATGAGCAGAAGCTCATTCTTCAAACGTCTTAAAGCACTAACCGATTTATCTCCTTCTGATTTTGTGAAGGAACGTAAGTTAGCTTGTGCCGTAGAGTTATTGAAAACGTCAGAATTGAGCATTGCCGACATAGCCTATAAATCTGGTTTCAGTGATTCTGGTTATTTTGGAAAGTGCTTTAGAAAGCGATATGGCATGAGTCCTCGTGAATTTATTAATAGTCAGAAATAAAGGCTATCAAAAGTTATAAGTAACATACTTTTGAGGTAGTGCGATATTCCTTATTAGAAATTAATGGAAAAGAAAAAAACTTATGAAGGAGATAAATGATATTCTTGCTCAAGACATTTCTCGCTACCAAAAAAAGTTTTTTGAATGTCACTAATGTCACTTTGTCACAAACCCTTTGTTTATAAGGGATTAGCGAGTGACATTAAGTGACATTATCGGGGAAAAAGTGACATAAAAGTGCAAATCACACCTATTTTTAGCGTTTTATTCCAAATTATCAAGTTATTCGATTCTTTGCAAGAAATATAATTCAGCTATTCTATTGGATAGTGATTAGGGTCTAATCACTATCTAATGTATCGCAAAGTGCAGAGTGATTAGGCCCATATCACTCAATGATATGTCGGAGAAGCTAATTATATGATCATTGCGTTTACACGCTTTTTTGCTAGTAATAAATCTGTTTCATTATACAGAGTTTCTACTATATTGAAGGATAACTTTATTTTATCGTTACTAAGTTTTCATTATTCATCATCCATCAAACCATTCTCACGATCAAACGTTTGTATTATGTCGTTATAAAGTTTCTGATTCTACGATGAAACGTTTCCATTATATCGTTATAAAGTTTCTATTCCATCGATCAAACGTTTTCGTTTTGTTGTTACTAATGTTTTAGTTGTATCAACGAAATGTTTGTTGATTAAGATATAGTAAATAATTTTTTATTTTATTTTTAAATATTGCTGTCCGATAAAACTTTTTGAGTAATAACAAAAAAGGCTGAATTCATTTCTGAGTTCAGCCTAAAATGTGTTATCTTTGTCTTTACCACAAAATAAATCTAACACATGGGCAAAAGTACACATTTTATCGGACAGCCGCTCTATAGTCAGGTAATAAAATTACTTGATAAGTCTAAAATTATTGAAATCAGTCGTGAAAAAGGTGGAGAACGTTATATTAAGCGCTTCGACAGCTGGACTCATCTGGTTGTAATGCTCTATGCCGTAATTATGCGTTTTGATTCTCTTCGCGAGATAAGTACCTCACTGCAAGCTGAAGCGCGTAAACTCTGTCACCTAGGTATTAGCATGATGACATCCCGCAGCACATTGTCGGATGCCAACAAGAGGCGTCCAGATGCAGTATTTGAGGCTATATACCGTGATTTGTATGCTACTTATCACACTCGTCTTTCATCGGACAGCCGAAGTGGTAAGGAACCTAAATGGATGAAACAGCTGCAAATAATAGACTCCACAACCATCTCTCTATTTTCGAACCTACTCTTTAAAGGTGTTGGACGTCATCCTAAAACAGGCAAGAAGAAAGGCGGTATTAAGGTTCACACAGTAATCCATGCAAATGAAGGAGTTCCTTCTGATATAAAGTTTACCTCTGCAGCCACCAATGACTCATTTATGCTCAGACCTGCGGTATTGCATAAAGGCGATATCATGGCAATGGATCGGGCTTACATTGACTACGAAAAACTAGAAGAGATGACGCAAAAAGGAGTAATCTATGTTACGAAGATGAAAAAGAACTTGAAATACAGAGTATTGAATGATACTATGTATCAAAGGCCTAATGGACTTATGGAAGTGAGAATACAACATGTCTGTTTTACAAAGCATCTAAAAGAGAAAGATATCATTCATTATTCACGGATTATAACTTATGTGGATGAAAAAAAGAAAAAACTTATCCCATTGCTTTCCAACGACATGGAATCTGAGCCCACTGAAATCATTGACATGTATAGGAAACGTTGGGAAATTGAGTTGCTCTTCAAACAGATAAAGCAAAACTTTCCATTAAAATATTTCTATGGGGAAAGTGCCAACGCTATAAAGATACAAATATGGGTAACTCTCATTGCCAATCTGCTTCTAACGATCATGAAAAAGGGATTGACTCGTTCTTGGAGCTTTTCGGGATTAGCGACTATGATCAGAATAACACTTATGTATTATGTTGATTTTTATAGTTTATTCAACTACCCCGAAAAAGATTGGGAAACATATCTGAAAGAGAAGACAGAGAGTCCGCCAGAACTATCACTTTTTTGATTAAGAGGGCTTGTTCTACAAAATAATGATCCCGAAGTCTTATTTTAAAGGGCTTCGGGAACTATCTATATCATATTTTTAGTTTTATCGGACAGCAATAATTTTTAAACTATAATCTAACCTTAAAAGTAGTGATTTGGGGATGATTATCTATTTTATCGCAGAAAACAGCAAATTTTAGTGGAGGATAGTGGATGATAGTGGAGGTGTACCTCCACTGGTTAACAGACTGAAATATAATAATTTACGCTTGAAGTGGAGGTTTTTTTTGATTTTTGAAACTTTTTATTTTATTTTGTTTTTCTGTTATTAAGATCGTAATGCAAAGGTAATAAAATAGTCATGTATATATAAGTGGCTAAAAAGAATATACAGAATGGATATTAAATGTTTCTTATTAGAATAATTATATTTTTTTATTTTATATGATTACAAAGTTTTAGCTATTTCGTCTATAAAGTTAGTTTAGTTAACTAAGTATCTAATTAGAAAGAAATGCCAAATGGCTGTTAAGTCTTTAAAAGTAATCGTACTATCGGTTATTCTGCTGGTACCATTTTTAAAAACAGAATCGCAAACTACACCAAAATATCGTGTTGCGGTGTGTGACTGGATGATTCTGAAAAGGCAAAAACTGGGTGAATTCGCTTTAGCGCGACAGATTAATGCCGATGGGGTTGAAATGGATATGGGACCTTTGGGTAACCGTGTGCTTTTCGATAATAGATTCCGTAATGCCGTTGATGCAAATGTTTTCAAGCATACCGCTGACAGTTTGGGAGTTGAAGTACCATCGATAGCGATGTCTGGTTTCTTTGCACAAAACTTTATAATACGTGAAAACTATGTAGAATTATTGAAAGACTGCTTTAATACCATGGAGATTTTCAATAGTAAAATAGCTTTCCTACCTTTGGGGGGATGTGGAAATGACTGGAAAAAAGAAGGTGCAATGCACGATTCTCTTGTCGGTAGACTCCACGTTGCGGGTGAAATGGCTTTGAAACGAGGCGTTATTGTTGCTATTCGTACAGCAATGGATGCAAAATATGATATCAAACTATTGAAGCAGATTAATAGCAAAGGTGTGAAGATATATTATAACTTCCAAGATGCTGCTGATTCACAACGTGATATATGTAAGGAACTTAAAAGACTGGGGCGCGAAAATATAGCGCAGATTCATGCCAGCAATACAGATAGCGTAATTCTGAGATACGATAACGAGATAAATTTGCCTAAGATAAAACGCACTCTTGATCGAATGGGGTGGAGCGGATGGCTTGTTGTAGAACGCAGCCGTGATGTGAAGCGCGTGAAAGATGTGAAATATAACTTCGGAAGTAATGTTGAATATCTCAAGGAAGTGTTTTGGAAAGGAAATAAACTAAAATGATATGTTAAACTTAAAAACGTTAAATCATGAAAAAGAATCATTTCATTGCACGACGTAAAATAGGCGGCTACCTGATGTTAGGTGTAGCTATCTTAACTTTAGGCTCGTGCGCACAGGATGGTTTTGACAATGGAGAACGATTTACTACTGTTTCGGGTGTGAAGCTCGAATCACCAAGTGCCGATTCTATTGTTGTAACTCCTGATGCAAGTGGTGTAAAACAAACAATCTCTTGGCCTGTGGTGTTTGGCGCAGGTGGATACATCGTGTCGGTGTATGACGTTACTACTCCTGATAAACCTGTTGCTGTAGATAGTATTGAAAACAAACTCGTTGACGGTACTGCAATAACATTATCTCGTAAGGAGGATACCTATTATAAGTTCTCTATAAAGTCTGCAGCAAATGTTAAGGCTAATAATACAGCTGCTGAAAAGAATTCTGAAATTTCATATAATACTTATACTCCTACTTATAAGACAATTCCTGATGGTACAGATTTGACTCAGTATTTCGCAGCTAAAGCACTCCCTGCCGATAGCACATCTATTGATTTGTGTTTCGATCTTGTAGAGGGTGGTAGTTACACAATGTCTGGTGTTATAACTCCAGGACTTAATAAGATTACACTTCGATGCACAAATAAAAACAAGCGTCCAACAGTGATATTTACTGGTAATGCTGGTTTTATTATGGATGCTGGGCTTACATTGAAGAACATCAATATTGATTGTGGTACTTCTACTGCATCTTTCGTTTCAATGAATGCAACACCTCTTATTAAAAATATTGTAAATAAAACTTATTATTTCTTGAAGGACAAATTGAATATCCAGTCTTGTAATATTGATAAAGTAAATAATTACTTTGTTTATGATAATAAACAAGTTGTATATGTTGAGAATGTTGTTGTAAATAATTGTATCGTGCATTTGACACCTGCAGCCACTTTAGATGGTGTATTCTATCTAAATAAGGGTGGAAATATATTGTCGCTTACCGTGTCAAATTCAACATTCTATGAAACTGGTTCTTACGATTATAAATATTTCTATCAAACAAGCGGTCGTGCAAAAAATATAAGTTATGCAAGTAACACAACTACTTATGTGAACAGTACATTTTATAATGTATGTAATGCCGGACAATGGGGTAATTACAATGGTATGGCAGGACAGGCTAATTCTTATTGGAATATGACAGACTGTATATTTGCGTATTGCAGCCCTCTTGGTGTAGCAAATAAATTTCTTGCAGGAAGAAAAACTCAGCCAACAGCTACATTCAAGAACAATACATATATGCAGAAAGGCACTAATGGTGTTGCCTTTGATAATCCTACTGGATATGATGATACAGGAACAGACATAAAGGAAAATCCAACTTTCAAGAATCCTGATGGAGCTGACTTCACTATTAGCAATGCTACTCAGGTGAATGCAAAGACAGGAGATCCAAGATGGCTTCCTTCTGCAGAATAACAACTAATCAAATGGAAACATATTATGAAAAGTAAATATATAAAGACTTTGGCTCTTGGACTGGCTCTGACTTGTGCTGCGCCTGCAATGGCCCAGAACAAAGTGGTTCAAGGAACGGTTGTCGACGAAAGTGGCGAACCGATTATTGGCGCTACCATACGTGTTGCCGGCAGTAAGAACGGAACAGTCTCTGATCTTGAAGGAAACTATAAGATAACAGTTCCTAACGGAGGCAAAATAACAATAACTTATATCGGATATAAAGATGCCACCACAACAGGAGGACGCACTCAGTTAGTAACAAATTCTACTGATTTGACTGACGTTATAGTTGTGGGATATGGTACCCAGAAAAAGGCTCACTTAACGGGTTCTGTGGCAACTGTTCCTGTTGCAGATATTCAAGATCTTGCTAATGGTGGACTTGCTAGTAGTCTTAGTGGATTGGTCAATGGATTAAGCATCAGCGGAGGAGACGCCCGCCCTGGCGAAAATGCTAAGATGTCTATCCGTGATACAAACTCACTTGGAGATGTTGGCTCAAACGCTCAGGAACCACTTGTCGTAATTGACGGATATATTTATCCTAATGACGTGAAGGTTGGTAACACGACTCAGAATCTTGGTGTTGAGGCTTTCAATAATCTTGACGCTTCTGAAGTTGAAAGTATTTCTGTATTGAAAGATGCTTCTGCTGCCGTTTATGGTGCACGTGCCGCCAATGGTGTTATCCTTGTAACGACAAAAAAGGGTAAGATGGGAGCGCCAAGCATTAGTTATAGTGGAACATTTGGTTTTGCCGATGAAGTGGCACGACCAAAGATGCTAAATGCTTATCAATATGGTCGACTATATAATGCAGTGGCTGCTGCTGATCCAACAAATACATCACTCAATAAGAAGACCGCTTTGTTCCAAGCTGATGAACTAGAGGCAATGAAGGGACTTAACTATGATTTGCTTGATAAGTATTGGGAAACCAGTACTACAATGAAGCATAGTGTGAATGTGAGTGGTGCGACAGACAAGGTAAATTATTTTGCAGGACTGTCTTACTATGACCAAGGTGGTAATTTAGGCAAACTTGATTATAATCGTTTTAACTATCGTGCAGGAATTGATGTTAAAGTGAGCAAATGGCTAGGTGCAAATCTTACTGTATCTGGAGATTATGGTTCACAGAAGACTCCTTTGGTAAAGGTTGGTGGCTCTAGTACAGAAAAGGACTATAATCTTTTGCTTACACATCCTTATTATATACCTGAGTCTGTAAATGGATATGCTATTCCGGCTTATGGCGTAAGCAATTCTCAAAAAGATCAGAGTCAGGGTTACAACTATGGTGTACTTCAAAATAATGGTGACTATAAGAAGAATATGAATTCTAATATCAACATCATGGGTAGTTTAAACTATGATTTTGGTTGGAGTGATTTGCTGAAAGGCTTGAAACTTAGTTTCTCTTATAGCAAGAGTATCAATACTGATAAAGGCAATGAATATGGAACAAAGTACACACTGTATCAGATGACAAATAGATATGGTAGTGGCAACCATCTCTATACTCCCGTTACAGGCGATGAGGATGCTTCATATCTTTCTCCTTCTAACTTTGTAGGAATAACAACTTCAAACGGTAACTATCTTGAACGTTCAATGACGCGTACAGATAACTATCAGTTGAATTTCACTGCACAATATGCACGCGACTTCGGTCAGCACCATGTTCAGGCTTTGTTCTCTGTAGAGAAGTCTGAAGCTGAAAGTGAATATCTTACAGGTCAACGAGAAAGCCCTTATGAATTTACTACTGGTCAGTATAATGCCGCAACAGGTGAGATGACAACTACTTTTACACGTAGTGAGAGTGGTGCATTGTCGTATATTGGTCGTGTGAATTATGCTTACGCAAACAAATATTTGTTTGAATTCCTTGTGCGTTCTGATGCGTCAACAAAGTTTGCTCCTAAAAACTATTGGGGCACATTCCCTGCTGTCAGTGCAGGTTGGGTTGTTTCAGAGGAACCTTGGTTCAAAAAGAATGTCAAATGGATGGACTTCTTGAAACTTCGTGCTTCATTCGGTCTTACCGGTCGTGACAATACCGCTGCATGGCAATGGATGCAGGTTTATGCATTGGATGCTAATAAGGGTACTGTATTTGGTGAAGGAACAGGCAATGATTCTGGTAGCCGAATTACTATTAATAAAAATAATTCTGCGGTAAACTCTGATGTTCATTGGGATAAGGATTATAAGCTTAACATCGGTATAGACGCAAACTTCTTTGATCAGCGTCTTGGTTTGACTCTTGATCATTATAGAGAATGGAATCGTGAAATGTTGATGAATATCCTTCAGACAGTTCCTTCTACAGTAGGTACAGTTTCTGCAGCTTCAAATCTTGGCGAAATGGATTCATGGGGATGGGAACTTTCTCTTAACTGGCACGACAAGATTGGTAAGGATTTCAAGTATAAGATAGGTATTAACACAGGATATTCAGACAATAAAGTACTGAATATGGACTGGGAAGACGAATATATTTATCGTCAGATTAGATACGGTACTCGTTCAAATGTTGGCACATGGGGTATGCAGTGCATAGGTATGTTCCGTAGTTTCCAGGATATAGATGAATACTTTGCAAAATATAATATCACTTCTTACATGGGATTGACAAAGGATAAGGTTCGTCCTGGTATGCTTATGTATAAGGATGTGAGAGGTGCTCAACAGGCTGATGGTACTTATGCAGCTCCTGACGGAATAGTTGATCAAAACAATGATCAGGTTTGTTTGTCAAATCGTGATAATATCTATGGTTTTACAATGAATCTAGGTGCAGATTATAAAAACTTCTCTATAACAGCACAGTTCGGTGCAAGTTGGGGAGGATACACTCTTATACCTGGCGCGGCTCTGAAGCCTACTGGAAGTTTGGAATATTGCAACATGCCTTCTTTCTGGAATGTAGACAATATGTTCTCTTATAAGGATGTTTATGATGCTTCAGGCAAACTTGTTGTTGCCCAGAATCTTGATGGATATTACCCAAATCTAGCCTATACTGATGTAAATGCTGTCGCTTCTAGTTTCTGGCGTGTAAGTGCTGCACAAATAACCCTCAATCGCTTGACTTTGGCTTATACAATACCTTCTTTGTTGGTAAAGAAGATAGGTTTACAAAGTGTACGTCTTAATGTAACGGGACAGAATCTCATTAACTTCCTGAACCCATATCCTGATAAATTCATGAATTCGATGGCTGGTTCTTATGGTAGTTATCCTAACCTTAGAAAGTTCACTGTTGGTGTGAACGTAAGTTTCTAACAGACTGTAAAACTATAAATAGTAATTACAATGAAAAATAATATTAAAATATCAGTTATCTGCATGGCAGGTCTGTTGGCAATGGCTTCATGTAGTGACGGTTTTCTTGAAGATAAGAAAAACTATGATAATGTGAATTCAGATATCTATAATTATTATAGTGGATGTAACGGTAGAGTTAACGATGTATATAGTTGGTGTCTGCCAACTTCAAATGATATGTCATGGAAGTATCCTTCTATGGGTAATGCTGATATAGCAGGACAGTCTACAGAGGAATACAGTGGATTCAGTGATTTCGTAAATCCGGACATAGAATTGTCTTCAACAAGTACCACCAATCAGGTTCCTGATTACTTCATGGCTACACAGTCGAATATACAAGAGGCTGTATATGGTCGTATCCGTAATATCAATGATGTAATTGAGGGCATCAACGGAGGAACGCTTTCTCAGGATCAGAAGAATATATTGCTAGGACAGTGCTATTTCTTCCGTGCATGGTGTTATTATAATATCGTGAAATGGTATGGTGGTGTGCCTATCGTTACAGAAACACAAGATCCTCTAGTGACATCTGTTACTCCACGTTCTTCAACAAAGGCTTCAATTGAGTTTATATTGAGTGACCTTGATAAGGCTGCATCTTTGCTTGCTTCAAAGACGATGAGCGGCGGTTGGAGCGGTAGTGATTATGGAAGAGTGACAACTGGTACTGCTCAGGCACTGAAAGGTCGTGTTTTGTTACTTTGGGCTAGTCCTATCTTCAATCGTGCAAATGATGAAGGTCGTTGGACAAAGGCATATACAGTTATGAAGCAGGAAATGGATAGTATCAAGGCTTGTGGCTATGGACTTTATCAGGGCTCTGGTGAAAACGCACAAGGTTTTGCCAACATGTTTACACAATCAGCAAAGAATCCGGAAGCTGTATTTGTAACTCTTTACAATAATGTAACAGGTGATGGTCTTGACAATCAGAAAAATAATACATGGGAAAAGGGTATCAGACCAAAGAATGCTGGTGGTAGCGGAAAGAATGCTTCGGCTATGTTAGTTGATATGTTCCCGATGAAAGATGGTAAGATTCCTTCTGGTACTAGTACATATACCAGACTGGAAACATCTGAGGATGCTTATGATCCAGAAACACCTTTCGTAGATCGTGATCCACGTTTTTATCGTACATTTACATTCCCTGGTTTCAGATGGGCATATAATGGCGATTATAGTACAGCTGTAGCTAACAATCCTTCTGACGGAAAGAATTTCGTTTTATGGAACTATGTATGGTACACATCTCTTGATGATCAGGGCAATGTAGAAAGTGGAAACTCTTATGGTGCTGATAACTTGTTACTAAATAGATCTGGTGTATACGTGCGCAAAAAGACAGATGACCTTGATGCGAATGGCAGTCCTCTTTATACTTTCGTTGCAGCAGATGTAAAAGGTGCAGCTCCATATTATTCAGCAGCCCCTCTTCTCGAAATAAGATTTGCTGAAGTGTTGTTGAACTTTGCTGAGGCAGCTTGTGGTGCAGGACATCTTGATGAGGCTGTGGATGTGTTGAAGCAGATTCGTGAGCGTGTAGGGTATACTGGTGATTGTGGATTACAGGCAAATCTTTCATCAGATCAGGCTGCATGTATGAGCGCTATATTATACGAACGTCAGATAGAATTCGCCTACGAAGGCAAACGCTTTGATGATATGCGTCGTTGGATGCTATTTGATGGTGGTGCACAGAAAGTTGCAGGTGCTCCAGCTTCTTGGACTCTTACAGGATGGGGTGGAAACACTTGTACATGGTTGGGTTTCAAACCGTTTAACGGACAGCGTCGTGAAAACATGGAATTCCGTGTAGCCGATAAATATGGTGTTGGAGGAACTACTTATGATTCTGATCCAATGGTAAAGGCTGGTGTTACACGCCCTGCTGGCGTTGATTTGCGCAAACCTATTACTGATCAGGTTACTCAATTGGCAACTTGGTATAAGAGTAACCTAAAACGCAAACTAAAGAAGGGTGATGGATATAATGCACAGCACGTTTCTGAGTATATGAATTTCCGTCCAAATTATTATCTGTTGGGTTTATGCTCTGGTGCATCTTCTGCCAATAAGGCTTTGCCTCAGACAATAGGATGGGCAGACTATAATAAGTCTGGTTCTGCTGGAACATTTGATCCATTGGCTGAATAATGCAGATAATATAATCGCCACATACTTTGACTGTGGCGATTGAAACTAAAAATAAAATGAGGACACTTCTATATAGAAGTGTCCTCATTTTGTATATATATGAATTGTTGATTTAGCTATTCATATTTTTCTTTCCTTTAGTAACTACGATACCATGTGTTTTAGCTTCAACTCTTTGTCCTAAAATGTTATAGCATTTTTCGGTATTTGTCTTTTTGTCGTTGCTTACATTATTTATAGCAGTGGTATTTCCGTCAATATAGAAATTAAATACACGCTGCATCGTGCCCCAGCCATCCTTATCTGATGCCTTTATTGTTATGGTGTAGAAACCTGTTTTGTTATTTCCTGAATTTACTGTAAGTGTGTTTGCACCATCAAAGTCATAGATGATGTTGCCAGAACCGCTAAGTTCAAATGTCGGACTATTCGTAAAGCCAGCGAAGAAGTCTTTCAGGTTTATAACAGAAGTCTCATTTTTATATATTGTGAAATGAGGTACCGCTATCCAGTTAAGATAATCTTCAAGGTTTGTATATCCGTCTCTGTTTGCATCTCCATTGTTATCTGCTGTTGTTGTACTTAGTGAGTTGGCTTTCTCCCACCAGTCTGGCATTCCATCTCCGTCAGTATCGAAGTTAGAACTGCGAGTAGCATCATTTACGTTCAATCCGCCAAATCCTTCACATCCTTTGTCTTCCTCAGAGTCAATAAGTCCAGCTTTACCCGAAACACTACCTTTTGTAGAAGTTGTTCCATTTATTGTCTCGTTAATCATTCTCGTGTCGTGATTGTCGAGTGAAGGCATGTTACATCCTACGTCGCTCAAAACATCCTTATAGGCTGATTTGGCACTTTCTATAGTTGCTTCACTTGCAAAGAATGGCTTATCAACAAATACCTGCCAGTTATATACCTGACTTGCTTCAACGCGATAGGTCTCATTTTCCTTGTCCTCAGTTAAAGTTCCATCTTTTTCCTGTCGGAGATTACCGTTTACGTAGTATGATTGTGAGCCAGTACCAGTACCTTCCAACTGTGCTCTTAAAAGATATTTCTGTGTTGTGGCAGGACCTTCTTTATAGAAGTTACCTACAAAGTTGGCTTGGTGTGAGCCTCCGTCACATGCACGTCCTCCCCAGTTGTAAACAACATTGTTGAATATGTCGTGATGCCCGTCATAAGCGCCGCTTCCATCCAGTCCTCCACTGATACTCCAGTTTCGGCCTTCGTCGTGTGCAAGGAGGTTGTGATGAAACGAACCAACACCAGAAGCCTCACCGCCTCCAATTGTAGCAGCGTATCCATGGGCAGTTCCTGCTTTATAATTAGGATGACCTGCAACATTCAATGCTTCTGATATAAGCGTGCGTTGTAATGTTATGCTGCGTGCGTTGCGGCTACTGAAAGCTTCGTCGATAGTCCATCCGATAGAACAGTGATCCATAATAGAATTGTTGTTTCCAGCCATACCCATACCGTCAAGTCCTGCAGCTTTGTATTGATCATCAATAACACCGTTTGTCTTAGTTTTATGTCCTAGTCTCATGCGCATGAATCTGGTTATTCCGTCTTCAGCCATTCCGAAAGGGCAATCACGAAGCATGATACCGTTACCTGGTGCTGTTTGTCCAGCAACCGTAACATACTTATCCGAACATGTAAGTCTGTTTTTTAGTGCAATCACTCCGCCAACGTCAAAAACAATAGTCCTTGGTCCTGCAGCTTTCTTTATTCCATATCTGAACGACCCACTAATAGGATTCGCATCATCACCGTTATCTGCAAGTGTTGTTACATGATATACGCTTCCTCCACGTCCACCGATAGCATATTTGCCATAACCTTCTGCACCTGGGAATGCAAGATGTCTGGGACGGAATGTCCACAAGTCACCTTCATATATATTGCCTTTAGCGTCCTCTTCATCTATTTGCCAGAAATATTCATTAAGGTTATACATGTTGTTGAGTTGATAATATGCGTCTGTAACTGTTGCCAATTCATGCATGTTATCTAATGATGTACCTATTTTTACATGATGTTTCACAGCTGTAGAAGCTGCTTTCCATTCTAGTTTTACGTTTCCGTTGTCAGCGTCAACGTGGTAATCTCTGTTTGCTGGAATAGGAGTTGATGCTGTAGTTTTAGGATTTGGGCGGTCAAGTACCAATGCATTGATAGTGAGACTTGTCGTTCCGTTATCTTTCGTGTAATCCTTTCCTGATTCAGGTGTGGTCACATACCATATTGTTACGTCCTTTCCTTCCTCGGCATTAAACTCTACATACGACATACCGCAATCGTCAGTATTCGTAACTCTGCTTGATTGTTTCACGCCTGTTTGTACCTTTGTTCCATTAACGTAAACATCTAGCTTGGCAGGAGAGTTTCCGTCGGTATCATTGTGATATGTCAATAAGGTATGCTTGCCAGCAGAAAGTCCACTTATTGTGACAATCATCTTTACCGATCCACTCCGAATCATCGTCGTATTTCCACTTGCGTCAAGTTGGTATACAGTTACGCCGTCAGAAATAAGTTTTGAGAATTTGTTTACTCCATCTTTCCACCAGCATGATTTCATTGTTATTCCTGTTGCGGAATCATCCAATGCCATTTTAACCGTGATGCCACTGTCTTGAAGCAACATAGATTCTGATCTTGTTGTAGCAATAGCCCATGAGGTAAAACCGTCTTCTGTTACTTGTGAAGCCTGTCTCCCTGCAAGGTTGAAGTCTATTTGTTGCGCATTGGCAGACAAACCGGCTGCCATTGCTGTGATTATAAGCAGTTGTCTTTTCATATTAAATTAATGTCTAAATTATAATAAGACGTATGAAGCTAAAAAAGATACTCATTGGGATTATCTAAAAAGCATACTGACAGACAAATATCAGAATATATATATAACCCGTTGGCGGGATTAATTTAAGTTGATAAATATGAGTAAAAAGTTGTACATGTCGCTGATTTTTAGTAACTTAGTGGTGATTAAAACATTAAGTTCAAACCATCGTATGTACAACCTTTATGCAAAATTCGTCAAAATACTTGAGATATGCAAGCAATTCTCTGAAAATCTCGTCAATGATTCGGGTAATGTTCCACGTCGTGGTCCTGTTCCCAAGTTTTCGGATTTGGAAGTGGTGGCGCTATCCCTGACGGCAGAGACCGAGAGCATTGATAGTGAGAAGTGGTTGTTCGACTATAAATTGCAAGAATACAAGGACAGCATTCCCAATCTCATATCAAGGAGACAGTTCAATGACCGCAGGAAGAAAACGTCAGGCCTGTGTGAGGAACTGCGCAAGCGGATTGCCATGGAAATGGATGGCGGAGAGGAACAATTCTTTGTTGACTCCAAGCCGATAGAGGTCTGTAGGGTTGCAAGAGGAAAACGTTGCAAGATGGGGCGTGCTGGCAATTTCTCGCAAGCTCCCGACTTCGGCTTCTGTGCTTCGCAGAACACGTATTATTTTGGTTATAAGTTACACGCTCTCTGTGGGTTAAGTGGAGTTATCCATTCCTATGATCTGTCAAAGGCAAGTGTGGCTGACCTCCATTATATGAAGGATGTAAAACATACTTATCACGACTGTAGCATCTATGGTGACAAAGGGTATATTGGAGCTGACGTACAGCTTGACTTGTTCGAAACCGCACACATAAGACTGGAGTGTCCGTATCGGCTCAACCAAAAGGATTGGAAACCGACATTCATTCCGTTTGCAAAGGCAAGAAAGAGGATTGAGACAATATTCTCACAACTTACAGACCAGTTCTTGGTCATCAGGAACTACGCGAAAATAACGAATGGTTTGTTTGCCAGAATCATTGGCAAAATTAGTGCACTTACCATTCTGCAATACGTAAACTTCATTAACGACAAGCCCATTGGCAGAATTAAGTATGCATTAAATTAATTCCGCCAACAGGTATATATAAGTAAATGTAAATACTATGAGTATTATTGCCTCTTGGTCAATCTTTTTCAAATATTAAACACATTTCTTTTGTTATATATTAATTTGGATATGTAACATTGCATAAAGTATTTGAAACGTTTGAATATTGCATCATGGAATATTTTTTGTTACTTTGCATATTGAAAATAAAAAATCTGATAATGAAGAAAACAATTTTATCATTTCTACTCTTATTTGTTTGTGGCGGAATGTTTAGCCAAGATAAAGGTAGAATTGAATATATGAAAATGCCATGTAAAATGTTGAAGGGCATATCACAACGCGACTATACATTATATCTTCCTCCTGGCTATGATGCTGAAAAAGCAGAGAAATATCCTGTGCTCTATCTATTACATGGTGGTGGTTGTGAAGATACTCAATGGGTGACGGACGGACATTTGCCTGGTGTTGCCGATAGCCTTATCAACAACCATATTGTTTCTAAAATGGTTATCGTTTGTCCAGAAGCCAACAAGAATAAAATGATTTGGTTTAATGACCCAGACTGGACTTACGAAGATTTCTTCTTCAAGGAGTTTGTCCCTTATATTGAAAGTCATTATCGTGTGCTTAGTGATAAGAGTAATCGTTCTTTGGCAGGCTTTTCAATGGGAGGCGGTGGCTCTGTGGTTTATGGAGTACATCATCCAGAATACTTTAACATGGTTTATGCCATGAGTAGTTATTTGCGTCGTCAGCCATTGGAATTTCTTAAAAACGATCCACTTGGTGAATGGCGACAGACAGTTGTTGAGAGAAATAACCCTATAAAGTATGTTGCAGAATGTCAGCAGACAAAGATTAATGAACTGAATACTGTTCGCTGGTTTATTGATTGTGGAGATGATGATTTCACATTAGAAGGCAATATGGATCTTATAAAGACATTCAGAAGTCGTGGCGTTCGTTATCAGTTTCGTGTGAAAGATGGTAATCATAATTGGGACTATTGGCGTCCTGCACTTGTTGAGGCAATTAAAAACGCATTTATAAACAAATAAAAACCATGAAGAGACAATTATTATTAAGTATGCTTGCTATGGTATCTGTAGCTACATTTGCACAGACACCAGCAACAACTAACATTAACAAATCTGGCTTTCCAAAGATAATGCCAGATAACAGTATTGAATTCAGTATCAAAGCACCTGAAGCACAAAAGGTTCAGTTAGACTTGGGACGCAAGTATGACATGACAAAAAATGCAAATGGAGTTTGGACTGTAACTACAGAACCACAAGGCTCTGGAATCCATTATTATAGTTTAATCGTGGATGGATTGTCAGTTGCTGATCCATCAAGTGAATCATTCTTCGGATGCAGTAGAATGATGAGTTGTGTTGAAGTACCTTATGCAAAAGAAGACACTCGTTTTCAGGTACGCGATGTTGCTCATGGCAATGTTAGCACAGTGAGATATTTCTCAAAGGTGACAAATAGTTGGAGAGTGATGTATGTATATACCCCTGCTGGATATGATAAGAATATGGATAAGAAGTATCCTGTATTGTATATCATGCACGGTGGTGGCGAGGATGCACGTGGATGGGTACAGCAAGGTAGAGGTGATATAATTCTTGATAATCTTATTGCTGATGGCAAAGCTAAACCTATGTTGATGGTAAGTTTTGATGCCAATGTTGGAGGCTTTGATAATGTTGGTAAAGAGATTTTGGATAATGTAATCCCTTCTGTAGAAAAAGATTTCCGCGTTGATGCTTCTGCTGATAGTCGTGCTATTTCAGGTTTGTCAATGGGCGGAATGTTCACATTGTATGTTGGTGTTCCAAATACTGACAAATTTCATTATTTAGGTGTGTTCAGTTCTGGATGGTTTGCTAAGTCTTCACCATTCATGAATGCAGATAAGGAGCGTGATGCTAATTATGCATATATTGATAATAATGTATCGCTATTGAATAATAATCTGAAACAGTTTTTTATTACGATAGGTGGTAAACCTGATATTGCTTACGACAACTGTCAGATAATGATGCAGCATTTGAAGCAGAAAGGCGTGAAGTTTGATTATTACGATTCAAAAGACGGTGGTCACACATGGCCTGTATGGCGTGAAGATTTATATCTATTTGCGCAAAAGCTTTTCAAATAAAGAAGATATTAAGATTATGGGATTTAGAGTCATGCTATTCTCTTTATAATCTTATACATAAAACGATCGAAAAACTAGTATACATTTAGCTTTTCGGTCGTTTTCCAGTAAGGATAAAGTTTAACTAAGTTGCGTTTCGGTGTTACTATAAAACTTTGTAAGATTACCAATAGTAGCTAATCATCTTTTTTCTTGATAATACAATAAACCAAAAAATATAGCGTTTTTTTTATTGGTATGGCAATAAATAGAAAATTACTTATAATTATATACGCGCTTTTATTATCATTGGAAATTCAAGCTCAGCAATATGAGCCTGATGCGCTCCCTGCTGTCGCACGTATTGATAAGACATGTGATAGTCTAGCTGAACTTGAAATGAAAAGCGACAGCGATTATATAATGAATGACATTGCGTTGACAGCTGAAAATGTGTTGGCGATGTTGCAGAAATATGATGTGAAATTCCCTAAGATAGTATTGGCGCAGGCATTATTGGAAACAGGTAACTTTTCAAGCGACCTATGTCGTGTGAATCATAATCTTTTCGGGCTTCGCCATCCTTCAGATGGTAGCTATTATGTTTTTAATAAGTGGGAGGAAAGCGTGAAGAGTTATCGTGATGACGTACAGTATAAATACACGGATGGGGATTATTATTCTTTTCTAAGTCGTATTGGTTATGCTGAAGACCGCAACTATACAAGCAAAGTGAGGCGTATTGCCAATACGTTGTAACCTTAATCACGAACTTATACAAATAGACTTTTTAAAATAAATATCTATTTTTTGTTTTAGTTGATATTACATTTTTTGCTTTAGTTCGTCTTTATATCAGAACAAACAAAAAATGATAATATAAAATGAAACAGAAACTATTACTTGCAGCATGTGCAATGATATTGGCCCCGGTTGCAGCCGAAGCACAATATCCAAGTATAACTGATGCTGCAAAGGCTAAGATTGATTCTTTACAGAAAGTGTGGACTGCACATTCTGATTCTGCATGGGCTGTTGCTTTTCCTATTGTAAAGAAAGAAGCTATGGAAGGACGTTCTTATGTGCCTTGGGCTTTCCGTCCTTACGACTTGAAACAATCAAAGATTCCTTCATTCCCTGGTGCTGAAGGTGGCGGTATGTACACTTTTGGTGGTCGTGGTGGTAAGGTGATTACCGTAAGCAATCTTAATGATGATGGAATCGGTTCTTTCAGATGGGCTTGTGAACAAGGCGGCGCACGTATTATCGTATTCAATGTAAGTGGTATTATAAAATTGAAAACTCCTATCATTGTACGTGCTCCATATATTACAATTGCTGGACAGACTGCGCCTGGTGATGGAGTATGTATCGCCGGTGAAAGTTTTCAGGTTAATACCCATGACGTCGTAGTTCGTCACATGCGTTTCCGTCGTGGTAATACACATGTATGGTATCGTGAAGACTCTTTCGGTGGAAATCCAGTTGGAAACATCATGATAGACCATTGCTCTTGCGAATGGGGACTTGATGAGAATATTTCATTCTATCGTCACATGTTTGATCTTGGTGATGCTATTGGTAGCCGCAAGGAACCGACAGTAAACGTAACAATACAGAATACTATTTCTGCTAAATCTCTTGATACATATAATCATGCATTTGGAAGTACGATAGGTGGAGAGAATGCTTCATTTATGAGAAACCTATGGGCTGACAATACTGGAAGAAACCCGTCAATAGGATGGGGTGGAGTATTCAACTTCGTAAATAATGTTGTTTATAACTGGGTACATCGTACTGCCGATGGTGGCGAATTTTCAACAATGTCCAACTTCGTAAACAACTATTATAAGCCAGGACCATTGACTCCAAAAGACAGTAATGTAGGTTGGCGTATTGTAAAGTCTGAAAGCCGCAGCGGTAAACTATTCCCATTCAAACAGTTTGGTAGAGTATATGCCGATGGCAATATTGTAGAAGGATATGATGCAATAACAAAGAATAACTGGGCTGGTGGTATACAGACAGCCGATAAGGATGGCGATCTTGCTGAAGACGAATTGGCTATCATGCATTCAAAAGAACCTTTTGTAATGCCTCATATGACAATTCTTCCAAGTAATCAAACATTTGACTACGTATTAAATAATGTAGGTGCTACAATTCCTAAGCGTGATATCGTTGACCAGAGAGTCGTTGATGAAGTTCGCACAGGAAATGTATATTACGAAAAGAAACTACCTAAGGTAAATCCTTATGGTGATCTTTGGGGACTTAGTCCTAAATCACAGGCACCTGATGGTTCATTCAAGTATCGTCGTCTTGCAAAAGATTCATATAAAGAAGGTATTATAACAGATCCACGTCAGATGGGCGGATATCCACAATATAAGGGTAAGCCTTATAAGGACAGTGACAAAGATGGTATGCCTGATGAATGGGAAATCGCAAACGGATTGAATCCAAATGATCCTTCTGACGCAGTAAAGGATTGCACTGGTGACGGATATACAAATATTGAAAAGTATATTAACGGTATCAGTACAAAAGAAAAGACTGATTGGACCAATTTGAAAAATAATCATGATACTCTTGGCGAAAAGGGTAAATTGATGTAAACGTAGATAATATCATGATTATCAAAAAAAGATTATTACTCGGTGTATTTGCTATAATGTGCGGATGTCTTTGCGCTGTAGGTCAAGTAAAACTTGACAGCGCAGGACGTGACGCCAACTATGTGAAGTCTATAACCGAGCGTTCAATAAAAATAGTTGATGGGCTTAATATAAATGATGGTAACGTGCGCAATAATGTACTAAATATCATTTGTAACCGTTATTTTAAATTGAACGACATATACGATAAAAACAAAGATCGCAATGCGATTGATGCCGAATTGTATAAGCATCATTTCGAGTTTGCGGCAGATTTAGCAAACTATGTCAACGATGCTCAGATAGAAGCCATAAAGGACGGAATGACATACGGTGTTGTTCCAAAAACTTATAAGGCGCATCTTGAAATGATACCAGGACTAAAAGAAAATGAAAAACTTCAGATTCTTAATTGGTTAAAGGAAGCTCGTGAATTTGCTATTGATGCAAGTGATTCAAAAAGCAAGCACGCTTGGTTTGGTAAATATAAAGGACGTATAAACAATTGGCTTGCAACTCGTGGGTATGACCTGAAAAGTGAGCGAGACGGTTGGTATAAGCGTATTGAGGCAGCTAAGAAACAGAAATAATTACGTTTTTTGATGAAAAAGATAATTGCCATATTGGTGTTTATGATTGGGGTTGCGTGTTGTTATGCGCAACCCTTCCCTTTAGATTACAGTTATGTGGGTTACCACATGTCGCAACAACCCATTCCCAATGCAGATGTAAAAGTGTATGTGGGATGGCATGCTGGTGATCAAAGTTCACGCATACAGAAAGCCATTGATTATGTGGCTTCATTGAAACCTGATAGAAAAACAGGTTTGCGTGGTGCCGTACTCTTAGGTAAGGGATGCTATGAATTGTCTGAACCTTTGCGTATTCAAGCTTCAGGAGTTGTGATCCGCGGAACTGCAAAAGGTGAAACAGTATTGTTTAAGACTGGTGTAGACCGTGGAGCAGTTGTATATGTTGAAGGAAAGAATAATCGCATAGTAACAGATACTATTCAAGGTAATGCCAAAAAAGATGATGATGTAATTATCGTAAGGAAGTCTACTCAGAAATGGATAGACCTTATGAAATGTGGTAACTTTGGCGGCGGCCTTGACTTGGGCTATTGGGGATGGCATCCTGGTGAAGTCGATTTGGAATTCACTAGAAAGATTACTGGTATTGTAAACGGAAAACCATCTTTTGATGCTCCATTGCCTATATCTTACGACAAAGACTGCATGATGCTTCGTTATACTTGGAGTGGCAGAATAGAGAATTCTGGTATAGAAAATATCACTGTTGAGTCTGATTATGACAAGGCATATCCTAAGGATGAAGATCATGCTTGGAATGGCGTTTATCTTGCTAATGCAATCAACTGTTGGGTTAGAATGGTTGATTTCAAACATTTGGCAGGTTCGGCTGTCGTGATACAGCGCAGTGGTAGCCAGATTACGGTAGAGGATTGCAAATCGTTGTCTCCGGTTTCAGAGATTGGTGGTTATCGACGTCGCACATTCCTTACGTTTGGCGAGAAATGTCTTTTCCAAAGACTATATAGCGAACATGGTATCAACGACTTCGCTGCAGGCTATATCGCTGCTGGTCCAAATGCTTTTGTTCAGTGTGACAGTTATGAGTCATTGGGCTTTAGTGGTTCTGTTGGAAGTTTTGCTTCAGGTCTGCTTTTCGATGATGTAAATATAGATGGCAATGATATAAAATTGTGTAATCTTGGTATAGAGAAATACGGTACAGGTTGGAATTCAACAAACTCAACAGTATATCAGAGTACTGCAAGTGGCATTTTTGCCGACAGTCTTCCTGACGGAACAAAAAATTATGTATATGGATGTTGGGCGCAATTTTGCGGAACAGGTTTCTTTGATGAATCAAATAATCATGTGAAACCTTGGAGTCTTTTTGCGTCGCAGTTGAGTAAACGTTTGGGTAGAGATGTAAACGGAATAACCAGAACACTGGAGCGAAATACCGAAGCATCAAGTAGTCCTACTGTAGAGCAAGCTCAGATTATGATGGCTAATGCAAAATTGCCACGTATCACAATGCACTCTTGGATAGATAGTGCTAGATTTGTTGCCAATGTATCTCCGACAGGAACTAAAAATGTTGATGCAATAAAAATCGCTAACAAGACTGCTGTTGCTAAACATGAATATGCCATCGTGAATGGAAAGATTCTTGTTGATGGAAACCTTCTTGTTGGGGGTAGACATAACAGTCCATGGTGGAGCGGAAGAGTAAAATATTCAGCATTTTCTAAACTTCCTTATGCCGTTACACGATTTGTACCTGGAATGGAAATGTATGGTACTACTGATCGAATGGATAGTGTTATCCTAAATATGAAGCGTGACAATAATGTTTTATATAGTCAGAATTACGGATTGTGGTATGATCGCAGACGTGATGACCACGAACGTGTGCGCAGACGTGACGGCGATGTTTGGGGACCTTTCTATGAACAGCCTTTTGCACGCAGTGGCAAGGATACAGCTTGGGACGGATTGAGCAAATACGATCTTTCAAGACCTAATAAATGGTATTTCTATCGTCTAGGAAAATTGGCTGACAGTGAGGCTAATAATGGAATGCTATTGATGAATCAGCATTATTTCCAGCATAACATATTGGAAGCTGGTGCGCATTGGGTTGACTGTCCTTGGCGTACAGCAAACAATATCAATAATACAGGATTTCCAGAACCAGTGCCTTTCACTGCTGATAAGAGAATCTTTATGGCAGACTATTTTTATGATGTGAATAACAGTCATCTTCGTGAACTGCATCGTAAATATATATATGGAGTTCTTGATGCCTTTGCCGATAAGCCGAATGTTATTCATTCGATAGGAGAGGAGTTTACAGGACCTTTCAAGTTCGTGAAGTTCTGGTTGCAGACAATATCTGAATGGGAACATGAACACAACAAAAAGGTTTTTGTATCGCTTGCCGTAAATAAAGATGTTCAGGATTCTATAATGCAGGATAAGGAGTTGGCAAAGACTGTTGATATAATAAATATTGAACAATGGTTTTATAACCGTCGTGGATTGTATGCACCTAAAGGTGGTTTGAATCTTGCTCCTCGTCAAGCTTTGCGTAATGGAAGGACTGGAAGTGTAAGTTTTGCCGATGTATATCGTGGCGTTTCTGAATGTCGTAATGCATGGCGTGACAAGGCTGTTATGTATTATGCTAGTAACTATACTGAAATGTCATGGGCTGTATTGATGGCTGGTGGCTCTTGTCCTGACCTTCCTGTTACTGATAAACAGTTCTTGCATAGTGTTGCAGGAATGCAACCTACTTTTCACAAAGATAATGTTTATTTGATTAATGATGAAAAGAAGGATGCCGTGGCATATATCGGAACGGATAAGAATACTATTAGCATTTCACTTTCCAATGGAGTTTATGATATTTATCAGATAGATTCTAAGAGTGGAGAGATGAAAAAGTTGACGACTGGAGTTTCAATAAAGGACAATTATCTTCTTTCTTCAAAAGGTATCTATTGGTTAAGAAAAAGATGATAATACACTTGTAATGGTAATAAAAATGGGGAAAATACCAATTTTTCCCATTTTTATATCTGATTTTACAAGATCTTAATAGGTTATTTAGGTACATTTGCAATTGATAAATAAAACCTAAAAAATACCTAAATGACTTCTTCTACTATTAACAATGAAAAGAGTTCGCTTGTTTTACTGAAAGCTTACCAGTTTGGTGATGATGCTGCCTTCTCTGAATTATATAGTATGTATGTTCAGACAATGTTGAATTATGGTCGTTGCATCACGTCTGATGTGGAACTTATAAAGGACTGCATACAAGATGTGTTTGTAAAGATGCTCGACCGTAGAGATTCCTTAAAGATTACTTCGGTAAGTTCTTATTTAATTGTATCTTTGCGTAACCGTCTGCTTGATGAGTTTCGCAAGGCATCATATAATAATGTAACAGACTTGGACAGAGCTACTAATATGCGTATGTCTGATGATGTAGAAAAAGCTTATTTAGATGCTGAGAACGAACGATTGGGACATGCAAAGATTGTGTATCTTTTGAATGCATTGACTCCAAGACAGCGTGAGGCTTTCCAACTTTACTATCTTGATGAACGCAAGTATGATGAAATATGTGGTATCATGAATATGAACTATCATTCAGTGCGTAATCTTGTTCATCGAGGAATGATAAAGCTACGAACTGCAGCCGTATAAAAAGAAATACAATGAGAAAACTGTTTTTACTTTTATTATTTATTCCGCTTTTTGTTTGGGGACAACCCGCAGATGTTGTTTGGCATAGCCAAAGTCGTAATTCGTCAGAATCAATGCCTGTTGGCGGAGGAAGTATCGGAATGAATGTATGGGTAGAAAATGGTGATATATATTTTTATTTGAGTCGAAGTGGATCTTTTGATGAGAATAATACTCTCTTAAAGCAAGGTCGCTTTCGTATAAGACTGACTCCAAATCTTAACACAATACACAATTTCTCACAGCGATTGGCTGTCAATGACGGATATGCTGTGATTTCAGATGGTAACATTTCTGTCAAACTATGGGCTGATGTATTCAAGCCGGTCGTTCATGTTAGTATTGACAGCAAAAAGGCGGTAGCAGTTGAATATGAGTATCATAATTGGCGCTATCGTAATCGTGAAATAGGTAAAAAAGAAAGTTTTCAGACATCATATAAATTTGGTGTACCTAGTGGAGTTGTTACGTCTCATGATGTGATAACTCCATCTGATTGTGGAATTACTTTTTATCATCAGAATCCAGATACTACAGTTTTTGATGCAACTATTGCGCAACAACATCTTTTGCCATATAAGTCTGAGATGTATAATCCGCTAAAAGACTTAATATTCGGCGGAAAGGTGTTTGGTAGCAACATTAAATATTCCGGAACTTGTGACGGAGTATATGACAATATTGATTATAGAAGCTACAATCTAAGTTCACGTTCTGCTTCAAAACATCATGAACTTTGTATAGCTTTAACTGATAATCAGGGCACAGTTGCTGAATGGAATAATAAACTTGATGGCATTATAAAAGCTATAAATGTTAGCCGTGACAGTAAGTCTTCTGCAACGTGGTGGCATAAATGGTGGCAACGCAGTTATATAGAAGGTGAGGGAGAAGCCGAAGAGATTACTCGAAACTACACTCTTTTCAGATATATGATGGGATGTAATGCTCTTGGTGACTGGCCAACGAAATTCAATGGTGGACTTTTCTGCTTTGATCCTTCTTATGTCAAATCAGATTTTCCTTTTACTCCTGATTATCGTAGATGGGGTGGTGGAACTCATACAGCACAGAATCAGCGACTGCTTTATTGGCCTATGCTTAAAAGCGGAGATTATGATGCCATGAAAAGCCAACTTGATTTTTATGTACGTATTCTTCATAATGCCGAATTGCGCAGTAAGGTCTATTGGCATCATGGTGGTGCCGCGTTTACCGAGCAATTAGAGAATTTCGGACTTCCTGAATATGATGAATATGGAACAAAGCGCCCTGATGGTTTTGATTCAGGACTTGAATACAATGCTTGGTTGGAATATACATGGGACACCGTACTGGAGTTTTGCCAAATGGCATTAGACGCACATAGCTATGGTGGCGTAGACATATCAAAATATGTGCCTTGGATTGAATCTTCGCTTGATTTCTTCGAACAGCATTATCGTTATGTGGCTTCATGTAACGGGCGTAAGCAACTCGATGATAATGGTCACTTAGTGATATATCCTGGTTCTGGAGCTGAGACATTTAAGATGGCTTATAATCCAACTTCAACAGTATGCGGACTAAAAACGGTGACTGATAATCTTGTTAAATACTTATCGGGTATCGGTGCTGATAGTACTACTATAGTACGTTATAAGACAATGTCTTCATTATGGCCAGATATTTCATATAGATATGTTGATGGACATAAGGTCATTTCACCTGCTGTGGTATGGGCGCGTGTAAACAATACCGAACCGACAATGCTTTATCCTGTATTTCCTTGGCGAATGTTTGGTGTTGGTCGTGACAGTCTTAACGTAGCCGTTGATACATGGAAATATGATCCTTATGTGGACAAGTTTAATGGTTATGCAGGTTGGGAACAGACAAATATCTGGGCGGCATGTCTTGGACTTACTGATGAAGCCGTAAAATGGAATACTTTGAAATTGAAAAGTGGTCCACATCGCTTTCCTGCTTTCTGGGGACCTGGACATGATTGGACGCCCGATCATAATTGGGGCGGTTCTGGAATGATTGGTATTCAGGAGATGTTACTTCAGGAAGTAGGTGATAAAATTTATTGCTGTCCGCTAAAAGTTTACTCAGTGTATAAAAGTAAGACTGAATCCCTCTGTTGGAATTCAGTCTTTTTTGTTACCTTTGTTTTTTACCACAAAAACCATGTAACAATGAACAAAGGTACACATTTTATCGGACAGCCACTATATGGTCAGTTAATTAATTTGCTTGACAAGTCAAAAATTCTTGCTTTTAGTCGTAATGAGGGCGGTGAACGTTATGTCAAGCACTTTGATGGTTGGCAACATCTGGTTGTCATGCTCTATGCCGTGATCAAGCGTTTCGATTCTTTGCGCGAGATATCATTCTCTATGCTTCCCGAAGCGCGCAAACTAGCACATTTGGGAATAAGCATGATGCCACGGCGTAGTACATTGTCGGATGCCAATACCAGGCGTCCAGAATGTGTGTTCGAGAAGATATACCGTGACCTATATGCCAGCTATAGGGAAGAACTTTCCTCGGACAGCCGAAAGCATCAGACTCCCAAGTGGCTTAATAAGCTTCAAATACTTGACTCAACAACGATCTCCCTATTCTCCAACCTCATTTTCAAAGGTGTAGGGCGGCATCCTAAGATGGGCAGAAAGAAAGGTGGCATCAAAGTTCATACGGTTATTCATGCCAATGAGGGTGTTCCCTCTGACATACAGTACACTTCTGCGGCGACGAATGACAGCTTCATGCTCAGACCCTTACAATATACCCGGGGTGACATCCTTGCCATAGACCGTGCGTACATTGATTATGCCAAGTTCGAGGAGTTGACACGCAATGGTGTGGTGTATGTAACTAAAATGAAGAAGAGCCTTGTCTACTCGACATTGAGCGACACGATGCTTCAGAACGAAGACGGGCTGATGGTGTATCGGATAAGGGAAGTAGTCTTCACCAAGCGTGTCAAGGACAATGAGAATATCAACCATCATGCCCGTATCATCACCTATGTGGACATCAAGAAGACTAAGGCCAGACTCATCTCGCTGCTTACCAACGACATGGAGATGGAACCAGAGGAAATAGTGGCCATCTACCGCAAAAGATGGGAAATAGAGCTTCTATTCAAACAACTCAAGCAGAACTTTCCACTTAGATATTTTTATGGCGAAAGTGCCAATGCCATTAAAATACAGATTTGGATAACTCTCATAGCAAATCTATTGCTCATGGTGATACAGAAGCGTATAAAGAGAACATGGAGTTTCTCGGGATTGGCAACTATAGTCAGAATAATGCTTATGTACTATATTAACTGCTATACTTTTCTTGAACAACCCGAAAAAGAATGGGATCTGATAATTCAGCTAACTAACGAATCACCACCGGAACCTTCGCTTTTTCAGTGAGGGGGCTTACTTTTTGGAAAATTAATCCGCAATGCCTATTAAGAGGCACTGCGGATGAAAATTTATGCTTATAGAAAGTTTAGCGGACAGCAATAGATAAAATTATACTGTTCCCTGCTTGGCCCAAGTCATGGAATGTGAAATTCAAACTTCATTGCAGTCGTGGCACAATTGTGGAGGCTGAAATGAAACAAGGCAAGGCACATGTTATAAGTGTATATCCAAAAAACCGCATCAAAGACATTACTGTACAATGATGCGGCATGGATGCAATTAGTTATTATTTGTTTATCATATCAATGATCTGCGGAAGGAAACATGATATAACAAGTATCAATATTCCTGTTATCAATACAACGATAGTTTTGCTAGAACATCCTTTCCACTCTTTTAGGATGATTCCCCATATATTAGAGAATACAACGTTAAGAGCCATCAGAATGCAGAATGCGAATGTGAGCAGAGCTGGACTTTCTGAGAGGAATCCTTTTCCAAGTGAAAGACCGAAGAACTGACTGTACCATAGTCCGCCTGCAAGCAGACAAAACAATACATTGTTTACCCATACGTTTGATTTGCCATAGTCATTCCATGTATGATTCTTCTGGTTTTGATAGAAGCAATATATCGCATTTGTGATAAATCCTCCTAGCGTAACCAAGAATGTAACAGGTAATGATATGAACATTGGGTTTACACCTTCGAAATGAAGGTCAGCACCTTGTGCAAGTCCGATGTTGAAACATGCCGACATGAAACCAGCCAATAAAGCTACAGTGATTCCTTTTGTGAAGTTGAAGTCCTTTACAGCTTCACGCTTTTCCTCATCTGACAGTGAAGCCGATTTCATAGAACCAGCTATTCCTATTATTGCAATACCGACTAGAGTTACTACAACACCAACTATTACAGATGTTGTAAGGTCGCTAGCATGTCCTGTAAAGAGCGGAGCTAATATCGTTCCAAGTCCGGCACATGTTCCTAGTGCTATTGACTGACCGAGAGCAACTCCAAGATATCTCATAGACAAACCGAAAGTAAGTCCGCCGATACCCCATAACACGCCATAGAGCATTGTCATAATTGTGGCATGCATATCCTGACTGAACAATTCTATCATTGAATGTCCGGCAGGTATTGCAAGCATTGCTCCCAAAAGAGGGAGCAGGAGCCAGGCAAATACTCCCTGGACAATCCAGTAGCTTTCCCAACTCCAGTTCTTTATCTTATTGATAGGAACGTAGCAGCTTGACTGGCAAAACGCTCCTATCGCAATGATAATAAGTCCTAATGCAATATTCATTGTTTACGCTCTCTTTGAAAGAACATCCTTTTCATATTGCTGAACATCTGCTATAAACTCTTCGCCTACAGGTATGTTATGCTTCATGTTGAAGTAATCATATACTGCACCGAATGGAAGAGATTTAGCTTCTTCAAGAAGAGCAAGGCGCTCAAACCACTGTCCCTTATCTTCGTACTCACGGAGTTTTGCCAAAGGTTCAAGAAGTGCAGAAAGAACACTCTTCTGTGTGGCTCTTGTTCCTACGATGTATGCACCGATACGGTTAATACTTGCATCAAAGTAATCAAGTCCGATGTGAACTCTGTTAAGTGCGTTTGCACGTGTAATTTCCTTGAACAAGTCTAGAGTCTGATCGTTCATTATTGTTACGTGATCGCTATCCCATCTGATTGGACGGCTTACGTGAAGCATCAATTCTGGTACAAACAGCAATAGTGAAGCAGCCATGTCGCTAACGTTCTCTGTCTGCTCGTAGTGACCGGTATCTAGTGTGTACATCACGTTGTTCTTTGCGCAATAACTTGCATAGAAGTCGTGAGAACCTACTGTATAGCTTTCCATTCCGATACCGAATAGTTTTGCTTCAAGACATGGTTTCATGTCTGGCAAATTCTCAGCAAGAATCTCATCAAGACTGTTTTTCAAAATTTCACGATAACGGTTGCGCTCAACAGTGATATCCTTCATACCGTCGTGTACCCAGATGTTCATGATACAAGGATCGTTCTGTGCCTTACCCATTGCATCAGCAATGCGACGACAACGTTTTGTGTGCTCAATCCAGAAATCACGTATGCTCTTGTCTGGATTTGAAAGAGATAGGTATCCACTCTTTGGGTGAGAGAAACTTGTTGAGTTGAAATCAAGTTTCAATCCGTTTTCCTTAGCCCAGTCAATCCATCCCTGGAAATGCTTAACCTCAACCTCATCACGGTCAACGAATTTGTTTCCGAATTCACCGTATGTCTCGTGAAGGTTCAGGCGGAATGTTCCACCAAGAAGTGATGTAACCTTATTTATATCTTGACGAAGTTCGTCAATGTTGCGTGCGCGTCCAGGGTAGTTACCTGTAGTCTGGATACCACCAGAAAGCGCTTCGTTACGCTCAAATCCCACTACGTCGTCAGCTTGCCAGCAATGAAGTGATATTGGAGTCTTCTCCAATGTTTCAAGAGCCTTGTCTGTGTCTATGCCAATCGCAGCGTAACGCTCTTTGGCAATTTGATAGTTCTTTTCAATTAGTTCAGAATTCATAATTTTAGGTTTTATTATTTTGTTATTTTTAAATATTTATCGTAAGCTTCATCCCAGATTGCCTTGTCTTCTGGTTCGAATATGTTTAGCTCAACAGAGTCAGCAATAAGCTTTCTCATATCCCAAACATCTTTTACCAATCCTGCTGCTTTTGCCTGCATCATAATGTTGCCAATAGCTGTAGCTTCTTGTGGACCAGCGAGTACAGTAACGCCGCATGAATTTGCAGTAAACTGATTCAAGTATTTGTTAAGTGAACCTCCACCGATGATATGTAAAGCCTTGATGTCGAAATCGGCAAAGTCTTTCAGCCATTCTAATACTTGTCTGTATCGCAGTGCAAGTGAATCGAATATGCAACGGCATATCTCGGCATATCCTTCAGGTACGTGTTCATCGTGATCGGCACAATATTTCTTTATTGCTTCAACCATAGAAGTTGGATTAGCGAATACTGCGTCATCAGGATTAATAAGGCTTCTAAAACCTTCAACCTTCATGGCCTCGTTAAGTAGTTCGGTATGTCCCATATCCTTAGTCTCGTGCCATTCTTTTCTGCAACTTTCATACAACCACATACCGCAGATATTTTTTAGGAATCTTGTCGTTCCCTCAATACCGCCTTCGTTAGTGAAGTTAAGTTTGTAGCTTTCTTCATTAATGATCGCGTCCTTTGTTTCTATACCCATAAGGCTCCATGTGCCAGAACTAAGATAAGCGAAATGCTCGTCTTCAGCAGGTACGGCAGCTACAGCACTTGCAGTGTCGTGTCCAGCTACAGCTACAACAGGTATATCGCCAAGTCCTGTAATATTTTTAACCTCATCGCTTAGGTTTCCTATCACAGTTCCAGGAGCTGTCATTTTACCGAATTGCTCACGTTTCAGTCCAAGTGTTTCAAGTAATTCTTCTGAAATGTCACCTTCTTTTGGATTAAGCAGTTGTGATGTAGAGCATACAGTGTATTCGCAGATAACTTTTCCTGTAAGCATGTAACTCAATGCATCTGGTATGAACATAATCTTGTCTGCACCTGCAAGAGCATCATTCTTAGCTTTCTTCATGGCGTAAAGCTGGAAAATAGAATTGAAGTTCATCAATTGTATTCCAGTTATTCCATAAACGTCTTTTTTAGACATCTGCTCATCGAAGTATTCCTCCATCGTGTTCATTGTGTGAGGGTCACGATAGGCTAGTGGATTGCGAAGAATGTTTCCGTCTTTACCCGTGCATACAAAGTCACATCCCCATGTGTCAATACCGATGCTTTCAATCTTTATATTACGTTCGGCTACGATTTTCAGACTCTTTATAATCTCATTGTATAGGGCAAATATATCCCAATACACATGTCCGCCTGTAGAAATCAGATTGTTGTCGAAACGTGTTAGCTCATCCATTTTCACCTTTCCGTCTTCCAGAAAGCCAACGATTGTACGTCCGCTTGTTGCTCCAAGGTCAACGGCAAAGAAGTGTTTTAGATTTTCCATTGTTTGTAGGTTAGTGTTTATTATGGTGGCAAAGATAGTAAATCAGTGATGTGACAGACTAGATTTTTTGATTTTAAACCCATAATTTTTGTCATTACCATGTTTTTTGATAACTTTGCACAATACAATTTGGTAACATGAAAAAGTTTAAATATCTGGTTACTGATACCAAGGACTTGCAGTGGGGACTGAATGTCGACACAGTTGGTTATGAGGAGAATCTTCCTGGTGAGGATTATCCTACCCATGGTCATGCCGATGGCTTCTACTTCAATGTTGCCAAAGGGCGCATATTGCAAGAATATCAGATGCTTTACGTCAAAGAGGGTGGTGGTATGTTCAAATCTCGTAATGCTGGAGAAGTTGAATTGCGCAGTGGCGATATATTCCTTCTCTTTCCTGGTGAATGGCATAGTTATCATCCCAATACTAATACTGGTTGGAAATGTTATTGGCTTGGATTCAAGGGACGCAACATGGACGATCGTGTAAATGCAGATTTCTTGTCTCCTGAGCATCCTATATATCACGTGGGTTATTCAAGTGAGATTATCCGCATGCTCGACATGGCTTTGCATGTAGCAGACGAGGAGGCTATACATTCTCAACAAGTTCTTGCCGGAATAACCAATTATCTTATCGGGTTGATGTATTCTCTAGAATGCAGCAATCAGTTGCAACAGAATTTTGTCCATACTGATATCGTGAATCGTGCCCGTCAGATGATACGTGAGACATTGGAAGATGGAACGACTATTCAGGAGATTGCAGTGCGATTGGGAATGAGCTATTCAAATTTCAGAAAGATATTCAAGGAGTTCACTGGTTTTTCTCCGTCTATGTATCAGCAGGACTTGAAGTTGCAGCGTGCCAAGGATCTATTGGCGACTACAGATATGACGATAAAGGAAATTGCTTATCAGCTTAATTTCGAGTCTCCTGATTATTTTTCGTCTAAGTTCAGACTGAAGACAGGACTTAAACCGAGTGAGTTTCGTGGTAATGAAAGATGATATATTCATTATATGATAATTGAAATATCAATTATTGAGGCTTAAAAATCATAATTCAAAGCCATTAAAGGTAAAATAAGGCTATTTTTGCCGAAAGAAAAAACAAATCAATAAAAATATGAAACAGACAGTTTTGGAAGGCCGCGAAGCCTTAAAGAAAGAAATTGATAAGATTGCAGAAGTTGCCGGTTATCTGTGGCAGAACGGATGGGCAGAACGCAATGGTGGTAATATCACAGTAAACATTACAGAATTGGTGGATGACAAGATTAAGAGTCTTTCTGCAATCAGTGATGTAAAGCAGATTGGTGTTACTTTGCCTGCTTTGAAAGGTTGCTACTTCTTTTGCAAGGGAACTGGTAAGCGTATGCGTGATCTTGCACGTGAGCCTATGGATAACGGAAGTATTATCCGTATATTAGACGATTGTGCAAGTTATGTAATCATTGCCGACAATGCTGTTATGCCTACAAGTGAGCTTCCTTCACATCTCACAGTTCATGCACATCTTATAGAGACAGGTTCTCCATATCGTGCTACAGTACATACACACCCTATTGAACTTATCGCAATGAGTCACAACCCTAAGATGATGGGTAAGGATGTGCTTTCTAATTTATTGTGGAGCATGATTCCTGAAACAAAGGCTTTCTGTCCACTTGGATTGGGCATTGTACCTTACGAACTGCCAGGCTCAAACAATTTGGCTCAGGCTACATTGAATGAACTTGAAAACTATGATGTAGTTATGTGGGAAAAGCATGGTGTATTTGCAAAGGGACTTGATGTAATGGATGCTTTCGATCAGATTGATGTCCTATCAAAGAGTGCCAAGATATATATCAATTCACGTTGCATGGGATTTGAACCTGAAGGAATGAGTGAAGCGCAGATGAAAGAAATGACAGAAGCGTTTAACCTCCCAAGGTAAAATGATACAAATAAAAAGAGGACTTAGTTTTATATGTTTTTAAAACTAAGTCCTTTTTTTATTATATGGATTTTATATCTAACCCTAGTGTTATATGTCTTGTAACCTATATTGTTGTGATTTTTTTATTACTTTCCCATAAGTATCTAATAATAGAAAAACGATAAAACCAAAAAAGTTTCAAAAATCATAAATAACCTCCACTTTAAGCGTAAGTTGCTATTTTATAGTATGTTAAGTGGTGGAGGATAACCTCCACTATCATCCACTATCCTCCACTAAAATTTGCTATTTTCTACGATAAAATAGATGATATGTTTAGACTACTACTTTGAAAGTTTGGCAATACTAAAAGAATATAATGGAAATTTATTTACGATATATTAATTAATAACCATATCGTTGATACAACTAAAAACATTAGTAACGATAATATGCAAACGTTTGATCGATGAAATGGAAACTTTATATCGTAGAAATGCAAACGTTTGATCGATAGAATGGAAACTTTATATCGTAGAAATGCAAACGTTTGATCGATAGAATGGAAACTTTATATCGTAGAAACGTAAGCGTTTGATCGATAGAACGGGGTGAAGGGTGATGAATAATAGAAACTTAGTAACGATAAAACCGTGACATCCTTCACTATAGAAGAAACTTTGTATCGTGAAACAGATTTATTACTAGCAGCAAAGCCGTATAAACGCAATGATAATATAATTAGTTTCTACGATATACCGTTGAGTGATTAGGGCCTAATCACTATTTAATAAAATATCTGAATGATATTTCCTGCAAAGAATCAGGCAATTTAATAATTTGGAATAAAACGCTAAAAATAGGTGTGTTTTCGACTTTAATGTCACTTTTAGCCCGATAATGTCACTTAATGTCACTCGCTCATCCCTTATAAACAAAGGGTTTGTGACAAAGTGACATTAGTGACATTAAAAAAACTTTTCTGGTGTGCGGAAAAATCTATTAAATATGAATTTTATAGCCTATTCAACAATCCCGAAAAAGACGGGAAACATATCGGAAAGAGAAGGTTGATAGTCCGCTAGAACCATTACTTTTTAATTGAGGGGGCTTGTTCTGCAAAAAAAGAACCCGAAGCACTATTTTAAAGAGCTTCGGGAACTATTCACATGCTATCCCTTATTTTATTGGAAAGCAATAAATAACAATCTAATCTAATGTAAACCTTAAAGTCTTAATATCATCACTGCTACTACCTATCATAACATCAAAATCACCGGGTTCGAACTTGTAATCAAGATTCTGATTATAAAATTTCAAATCGTCTGGGGTTATCGTGAATGTAACAGTCTTGGTCTCTCCTTGTTTAAGGGATATGCGCTGAAAGCCTTTCAACTCCTTTACAGGACGTGATACACTGCCCACAAGATCGCGGATGTACATCTGAACTACTTCGTCAGCATCATAACTGCCGGTATTGGTAACATCTACCGATACCTTTATTTCTCCGTTTTCACTAAGATGGTCACTGCTCAACTTGGGTTCACCATATGAGAATGTGGTATACGACAATCCGTAACCGAATGGATATAGGGGAGCATTGTCGATATCAAGATAATTGCTACGGAACTTGGTAAACCATTTACCTTCTTCAAGTGGACGTCCTGTATTGAGATGACTATAATATATAGGTATCTGACCTACGCTCTTTGGCATGGTGACGGTAAGTTTGCCACTGGGCGACTTGGCTCCGAAGAGTACATCGCAGATAGCATCTCCTGCCTCGCTGCCTCCAAACCAGACATTAAGTATGGCAGGGAAGTTCAGACTCTCCCATGTCATGACAGTTGCACGACCTGCAAAATTAAGAAGTACGATAGGTTTGCCGGTCTTCTTGAGTGCGGTAAGAAGATCGTGCTGGGCATCGGGCATATCCAGATTGCTACGGCTGCTGCACTCTCCACTCATTTCTGACGACTCGCCCACTGCAGCTACTATAACATCGGCATCGGCTGCTACTTTTAGTGCTTCGTCGAGCATCTCCTTAACCGAACGCTTATCGCGCATTTCACGACCAAACATAGTTCCATTTTTCTCCATTACTGAATCGTACATCAGATTGGAGCCTTTGGCATATAAAATTTGGGCTTTATTGCCTACTGCATCTTTCATAGCTTGATACAGTGATTTGTATTTATCCGCACGGGCTGCTACACTCCACGTTCCGGGCATGTTGGCACTGGTATTTGCCAATGGACCTATAAGGGCTATTCTGCCTGTGGGTTTAAGTGGAAGAAGATGGTCTTGATTCTTAAGCAAGACAAATGTTTCGGCAGCTATACGACGTGCCTCTGCACGATGTTCGGGGGTATAGATTTCTTTGGCTGCACGTTTAGTATCACAGTACTTGTATGGGTTGTCGAACAGACCTAACTTGTATTTTGCCTCTAATATACGACGGCATGCCTCATCGATAGCTTGAATTGACACTTTACCCTCGTTTAATGATTTCTCAAGTGTACCAATAAAGCCATCGGATACCATATCCATATCGGTACCTGCATTCAAAGCTAGTGCTGATACTTGTTGCAAATTGCCCATACCATGAGCTATCATTTCAGATATGGCTGTAAAATCGGTTACTACAAACCCCTTAAAGCCCCACATGTTACGAAGTACATCTGTAAGGAGCCATTTGTTGCCTGTGGCCGGTACTCCGTCTACGACATTGAATGATGTCATCACGCTACCAGCGCCGGCATCTACTGCTGCTTTATAACCGGGCATGTAATCATTGAACATACGCCAATGACTCATATCCACGGTGTTGTATTCGCGACCGGCCTCTGCTCCTCCGTAGAGTGCAAAATGCTTCACGCACGACATAATGGTATTGTTGGCCTTGAGATCGTTGCCCTGATAGCCCAGAACCATCGCTTTGGCAATCTGTGCATCAAGGTAGGGGTCTTCGCCATTGCCTTCTGACATTCTGCCCCATCGTGGATCACGACTGATGTCAAGCATAGGACTGAATGTCCAGCATATTCCGTCGGCGGAAGCTTCGATGGCTGCTATGCGGGCACTCTCTTTGATGGCGTTCAGATCCCAGCTGCATGATAATGACAATGGAATAGGGAACACGGTCTCATACCCATGAATGACATCCATACCAAAGATAAGCGGAATCTTAAGGCGGCTCTGTTCTACAGCCAACTTCTGCACTTCTCGTATCTTTTGGGTTCCTTTAAGATTGAAGAGTCCGCCGACCTCTCCTCTTTTTATTTTGTCTGCCACGTTGCTGCTCTTTGCCTGACCGGTGACTATATCGCCCGTAACAGGCAGATTGAGTTGACCTATTTTCTCTCTCAGGGTCATCTTACTCATCAAACGGTCTATGAATGTATCCATATTTGGATCGTCTGAGGCAGAACTAGCACAAAATGTAAATGCGGCAAATGCTATTACTAATATGTTTCTCTTATTCATCATATTATCAGTTATTTATTGTAAATCCTAATTTTTGCAGACCTGACTGTACTTCAGGACAACTCATAAACAGATGCCACAACAAACCTGTACGATAGTTTTCTATCATCGGAGCAATTGTGAGCTGGTCTATTGCCAGATAATGGGGCTCAGTCCAATTGGCTGTCTCGGAGAAGGCATCGTAAAATCCGTACTTACCCCATATCCAAGAGCCTTTATTCCAAAAGTATTTTAGGGCTGCCATAGACTGTTGTGGAGTATACGGGAATGATGATAGGGCTGCCGTGGGGGTGATGACACCTAAATCATTGCCAGGTGAGTGGGCAGAATATCCATCAATGGAATAACTTGCGGTGAGACCCCAGCAGTCTTTACCGTAGCCTTTATATCCTTTGGGGTTGCGGACACAATATTCATAATCGCTCATGGCATGATTACGGGTAACATTCCAATAATTGGCATACTCGTCTGTAAGACCTTTAGGACATAGACCAATATAAGAATACTGCGACCAGAAAAGGGGACCGCCAAGTTGTTCGGCGCCATTATGTTTCAACTCTAGCGGATAGCCGAAGGGGGCTGCGCTGCTCTTGATGGCACCACTGCGTGCCCAGCCTTCATGATAGCACTCGGCGGGGATAGAATGAGTAGGTGATGATGCTCCAAGGATATAGGCGATAAGGCATTCGTTATATCCCTGCAAGGGAAAATTCATATCCCATGCATAATCGGGTGACCAATGCCAGTATATAACGTTTTTGCCTCCATTGCGATACCAATCGTACTCCATACCACGCCACAAGGTGTTTATCTTATCGGATAGTGTGCGTTCTGAACTATTGCCATCCTTGAAGTACTGACGTACACATAGCAGACTCTGCATCATAAATGAGCTTTCTACCAAATCGCCACCGTCGTCTTTTGTGCCAAACGGTTTTACTTTGCCGGTAGATCCATAAAGCCAATGAGGCCACATGCCATGAAATCTATCTGCAGTAGAAAGGTAATTTACGATTTTTGTCAAACGGGCTACGCCGTCTGAACGATTAATAAAACCTCGGTCTATACCGACAAGAAGACCTGCTACTCCAAAACCACTACCGCCAAGGGTTACGACATCACGGTCGTTCTCCGGATAATTATTGTCTAGATGTATCCTCTCGTAAGCCATGCCCGATGTGGGGTCAGCACCATCCCACATATAGTTGAGATGTACCTTCTCTATATAGTCTAGCATCGCATCGTCACTTGCAAATGAGGTAGGCCTGCTTGCCGTTTCGGGTGCCGGTTGCGCCGGACTTTCACTGGTCTCGCCAGCCTTGCACGATATAAAGGTCATTGCAAGAAGTAATAAAACTGATAGTTTATTCTTTATCATATACAAAATCATTTTATAATAGTTTTAGATAATTCGGAACGCCCTGTTTCTCCCAAAGCCTCTATGGCAAAATAGTAGCGGCTGTCGGTATCCATGCCTCTGAAATCATAAGATGTACTGCCTAGCACGGTAATACTATTGTACAGTTTATCAGGTGCTACACCATAATAGATGTTATAGCCGTAAGCTCCTGCAGATGGTTTCCATGAAAGGTATGCGTTGCGTGTGTCTTTGGCTGAGCGGATAACGCGGAATTGTCTTACCGCTGAAGGTCTGTTGCCGTCTGTATTGCCAAATACTCTAATCTCTGACAAGCAGAAATATCCTGATGAGGGCATATGAAGATTTTCCACTTTAATATACCTTGTACGTAATACCGACTTCAACTCTACATAATCGTGTGGGACGTCTTTATCATTATCACTCTTGTCTACAACGAGTTGCCAGTCTGTACCGTTATCACTTGACCAGATACGATACTGATAGTATAGGTCGTTAGCGCGATTGTTCTGTACAGTCTTGTAATCATAGAAATTGAGTTGTATAGCCTTGACACTTTTTATTGCACCCAGATCAAGCTGTGCCCATTCGCCTGGATTGCCAGTCTTGGCTGTCCAATATGTGCGCATGTCCTCGTCTGTAAGACTGGAAGCAACATAGATACTGTCGGAGGATGACACAGTTGCTTTCTTGTCATAAGAGAGAAGCATCCAACCAGTGAAACGGTGTGATGGATCTTTGATGTCTTTATCGGCATTCCAACATGGATAATCGCCGAAGGCAGTATTAGAATACATCACTCCATCTCTGTCAAAAGCCATAGGATAAAGGCCGATACGACGCTCAAACTTATACTTCAAAGAAAGCATACATGTGGCGACATGCCAATAATTGCCTTTCAAGTCGGCGAAAGTTCCACCGTGACCTGAACCTTGAACGAAACCACCGGGTTTGTAGCACATCGGGTTATGCCGCTGATAAGTAAAAGGCCCCAATGGATTGTCACCTACATAAACGCCATCGGCATATATTTTAAATTCGGTACCGGGACCGCCATATTGAAGATAGTACTTACCGTCATGTTTCGTCATATAGGCTCCTTCCATAAAGGGCTTTAAGGTGGTGTCGTCGTCATTGTTCATACCAAATCTTTCCCAGCCATGATGCTTAGGATCAAGCATTACGACATCGTGAATCTTGCTTATAGGCAGAAAATTGTCACGACTCAACTCGACTGCCTTTATGGGATATTCGTTGCTGGAACCATAGTAAAGATACAACTTGCCGTCATCATCAAGAAAAAGACACGGATCCCATGATGGAAGTGTGCTGCATTCTACTGCCTGACGCCAACGTCCTGACCATGGATCGAGCGTATACCAGATAGGTAAGCCTCTATAGGTGGAACCTGTATAGAAGAGTGTGTCACCTGATACATAAGCTGCGGGGGCGCACTGATCATCGTCTGTGGGAAAACGCTGAAAGGAGGCTGTACAGAAATCCCAATCGCTAAGATTCTTTGAATAATGAAAACCGCCCTGATTGGTAGAAAATAGCATATAATGGTCTTTATAGGTAAGTGCCATCGGATCTGCTGAAGATCGGAACGAACCTTGCGACTTAACATTATCATCGTACGACTCGTAGTTGTAACTTATGTTGAGAGGATTACAATACGTGGTTGTGGCGGTATGATAAGGGTCGTACCAGGGCGTGGACTGAGCGCTGCGTCGGGGTAGCGAAATGGCTGTATCCTTACGTGGTACCATACTTATATCTATATTGCGATCGCTTCGTTTTCTGATGACATTAGCGAAATCCTTACCGGGATAATATACATAAAGGTGTAAATCTGTGTCGGTTGCAGTAAGATGATATACGCCGTCGGCATTGGTATTGCAATGACTGGGACTGGCGAAGAACATAACTGTTGCACCCGAAAGGGGGTTGCCATCTGTATCGGTAATTCGGCCTGTAATCTGATAAGTATCGTGTACAGGAATATAATAATTACTTACTTGTCCTTTTACTACTTTTATAGTATCTGAAAAATCATAGGAGTTAATGCTCCTTGCCGAAGCAGGAAGCATTAACAATATGAATAGTATAATATAGTTAGTTCTTGTCATTACTTATCTATTGGTTCTTTATTCAAATCAGGATTGTCTGAAAGTTGATCGAACGGAATAGGGTAATATGTCTTGGCTTCGGTCCATCCATACTTGCCTAAAACGGAAGCTGCCTTTCCTGTACGGACCAAGTCGTTGTAACGTTCTCCCCACTCGCAGCATAGTTCCATGCGGCGCTCGTCAATAATCTGGTCGACAGTAACATTGGTTATAGCTGGCATATTGGCACGTGCTCTTACGAGGTTGAATGGTGTATCGCCATTCTTACTCTGACGAACCTTTGCCTCTGCATTCATCAAGAGTACATCGGCATAGCGAAGTATACGGATATTATTATTTGAACCGTATTTGGTACGTCCTGAAGTTAACTCATTCTTTGGAGTATAAGCTTTACCGTTCCAACAGTCTGTCTGGGTAGGATTCTGTAGCGGGCGGATGACGTCACCACTTGGAGTTGTTGTTCCTGCTTCTAGGAATGATGTGGTGTATCTAACTGTTTCGCCTCTATCCTTAGCCCAGTCGCGGAATGATTTGTACAGGCCGATAAATCCCCATCCTGAAATATCCCCATCATTGGCTGGACCTTGGAATACGAACCACTGATCAGCATCTACCATATCACCTGATCCTAAACCGAAGTCGGTGCACTGACTTTCCAACAAACTCTCATCACATAGTTTTCCGGGTATCTTAAACAGTTCATAATAATCCGAATATAGTTGGAATTTACTGCTATTGATGATATCGTTGGTGAGATCTTCTACTTTAGCATAGTCGCCTTGGTTAAGATAGATCTTTGCGGCCAAAGCCTCTGCGGTATATGCTGTAGCTGCTCCTACATGCTCCATCTCGTTGGGACGAACTTTGGGACAGTTGTCCATTGCGTACTGCAAATCGCCAAGAATATAATTGTACACTGATTTCACCGTAGAACGGGTGAGGTTTGTCTGACTATTGCTACTAAGAATAGTCACAGGACCAAAGGCCTGGGTGAGACGCCAGTATGCATAGGCTCTAAGTATTCGAACCTCTCCTTGATACGATTTGTTGGTTGTAAGGACTGCACTATTCGTGGTATTTGCCGCATAATTATTGAGTGATTCTAAAGCTGCATTGGCAACCTTAATCATACCATAATACTGATTCCACATCTCGTTGAGTCCCCAGAAGGTATTATCATAATTATACCCAGTAGGATCATTGGTCTTTCCTCCGAACTGATTCAGGATAGCCTGATCATCTACACGACCTGACCATACATCATCATCGCGGATAATAGAAAGCGGCCATATTACCCAGTGCATACCTCCTGTACGGAGTTTTGCGTATACACCTGACACAGGCTGGTACATATTAGCCACATCTGTGAAGTCCACGTTTTTTTCGGGCACGCTGTTTTCGGGATCTTTATCCAGATAACTACTGCATGAAGTAATAGCAAGCAATAATGTGCCAACAGCTATAACAGATATATATTTATTAATTTTCATTGTACTAAATTTTATGCGTTAGAATTGTATTTGAATACCAAATGTATAAGTTGCAGTTATAGGATAGACCTCTGTATCCCAACCTTGTGCATCACTTAGCTCAGGTGTGAATGAATTAGCTGAGAAGGTAGTGAACGGGCGGTCGGCTGTGGCACTGAGGCGTATGCTTGGAAGTGTGTAACTACCCATCTTTATATTTTTGAATGTATAACCTAACGTAACATTCTGGATGCGGAAATAATTTGCACTTTCTACAAAGAATGAGTTAACACGCTGATCTGATATATTCCAGCCACGGATAAGTGCAGCGGCAGATGGATAAGTATTGGTAGAGCCTTCGCCTGTCCAACGGTTCTTAAACTGATCGTAATCAAAGTTGTAGTTGCTCTGAGCATAACGTAGAGCGCGTTTGCGGTTATACATCTTTGCTCCAGACTGACCGTATGTACTTACTTCAAAATCAAGATTTTTCCAAGAGAAGCCTGCATTAATGCCGTAAGTGAACTTAGGTATATAAGAGCCAAGTGCCTGACGGTCGTTACCATCAACAATACCGTCGCCATTTTTATCTTCATACTTGAAGTCACCAGGCTGCAGACCATTCTTTACGGCTGTAGGATCGGCTGCACACTCAGCTGCAGTCTGATAAATGCCGATAACCTTATATCCATAGAATGAGTTCATTTCTTCACCTACTATATTAACTGTTTCGCCACCTTTGATAATACTTGGGCCACCAAGATCTTTAACTCGGTTTTTAAGTACCGAAATATTAGTTCCAACATGATATTTGAAGTCTTTGCCTACACGGTCTGACCATGTAGCAGACAGATCAAATCCTTCGTTTAGAATCTTACCATAATTGCCAGCAAGTGTTTGATTACTGAAGGCTATTTTAGGAGATATGACAGCATGTTTGGTCATGCGGTGGAAATAGTCTGCATCTACATTTAACCTTCCCTGAAGGGTAGAGAAGTTAAGACCTGCGTTGATTTCATCTACAACTTCCCACTGTAGCCAACTGAAATATGATGTGTTCTGATATCCGGGTAGTGTAGTGTTACCAAATACGCCTGATGAACCGTTACCTGTTGCTATGCTTGCGAATCCATCACTTGCTGCAACGTGGTCGTTACCAAGACGTCCCCAGCTGGCACGTAACTTAAGATATTCTATTGCGCTCTGATTCTTCATAAACGGCTCTTCGGTTACGACCCATGATGCACCTACAGATGGGAAATAGCCCCATTTGTCCTGATACTTAGATGAACCGTCGGCACGCATTGTGAACATGAGGTAATACTTTCCGGCATAATCGTAGTTCAAACGTGCGAAATATGAAAGACCGCGATATGTTGATCCATTATCTGATAGAGTGATACCTGTTGAATTTCCCTGACTGAGATACTGGTATTCTTCTTTACCCTCAGGTACATTAACAGCAGTTCCACTTAAGAAGCGATACTTCTCCTGTCGCATTGACATACCTAGCATAGCACCAAAGTTGTGCTGACCATAACTGTCACGATAGGTCATGATATTATCCCATATATAGTTGTCATAGCTTGTGGTGCTCTTAGTCAGACTAGTTGTTGTATTCTGCTGCCAGCTGCTAACATAATATGTAGGTGTGAAAACCTTTCCGTTAATATTTTGATAATTATAGTTTACACTCGTCTTTACGTTAAGTTTCTCTGGTATCAGATTAATCTGTGCATAAAGATTTGTAAGATATTGATGAGAATCGTTCTTTGAGTTAAAGTAATTAGCTGTAGCTACAGGATTGTAGAAATTGGAAGTAAAACCAACACTTGAAGGTGATGCATACTTGTTCGGGAATGAACTTGTGTTATTAGCATCGTATACAGGATAAATGCTTGGAGCATTAAAAGCCTGCTGCCATGCGCTATTGTTAGGCAATACCTGATTGGAAATACTAACCACACTACTAAAGCCTATCTTCAACCATGATGTGGCATCATAATCGAGAGCAGCACGGAAGTTGAGACGTTTATAATTGTTTTTTACATCCATAACTCCGTCTTGATAGAGGTAACTCATACCTACAGAATAAGTGGCTTTCTCGCTACCGCCTGTGATACCAAGGCTGTGATTGCTTATAATAGCTGTACGAAGCAATTCTTTATACCAGTCTGTATCACTGCCAAAAGTCCAATTGTGAAAATCTGAATCGGAATAGCTACCACCATATTTATCTATCGATGACTTTATGATTGGAGAATAAGCATCGTAGTTTGCCTCAAGAAGCATTGTTGCGTACTGCTGAGAATTTGCCATCTTAAGAACATTGGTAGCTTTTTGGAAACCTATATATCCATCATAGGTAATCTTTGCTGGCTGGTTCTTCTTTCCTTTTTTTGTGGTAACAATAACAACTCCGTTGGCTGCTCTTACACCATAAATAGCAGCAGCAGAGGCATCTTTTAATATTGACATTTCTTCAATATCCTCATTGTTAAGAAAATTGATATCGTCATAAAACATACCGTCTACTACATAAAGAGGTGAACTGTTGGCAAATGAACCAGCTCCGCGTATTCTGACTGTTGGTCCTGAACCAGGAGTACCACTGCTTATTACATTTACACCAGCAACCTTGCCTTGTATTGCAGTCATAGGTGACGTAGAAGGAACAGAACTGATATCTGCTGATTTGATTACTGTAATAGGTGATGTTAAATCTTTTGCTTTTGCAGCTCCGTAACCAATAACAACAATGTCTTCAAGATTTTGCATATCGTCCTCTAATGTTACTTTCATATCCGACGATGCCTTAACCTTTTTAGTTTTCATTCCAACAAATGAAAAATTTACTGTCGCACCTGATGATACATCTTTAATAGTGAACTCTCCATTCATATCAGTCACGGATCCGTGACTTGTACCATCAACCATTACTGTAGCTCCAACAATAGGCTGATTCACCTTGTCGACTACAATTCCTTTTATTGTATTGTTCTGAGCAAAACTCAGTTGAATAATAAAAGATGAGATGAGTAATAAATAAAACTTTTTTTTCATATCAATGTATTTAGGTTAATAATTGTTTCACGTTACAAAAGAAGTAATATTATCCTTTAATAGCAAAAAATAAAATACGCTACGACTACGATACCATATAATGTCACTACGATTTTAGTACGTTTTAGTCTGTAACTAATTAATTATCAATAGATAACAAAAATAATATTTTTAGAAATATTTTTTTGTTGATTGATAATAAAAATGTATATTTGCAATTCATTAACTATTATACCATGTTATGTACTTAAATTTGAAGAAATCTTATTTTGTAATCTTATTACTGATAATAATACCTGTCAACTCATACGCATCTGAACTAATGCCTATCGTTACAAACTTTGCACCATCCAAATATAATGGAGATTTGCAAAACTGGTCGTGTACGCAAGATGTATATGGAAGAATGTTCTTCGGTAATAATAAAGGACTACTCTCGTTTGACGGATACAACTGGACTCTAACTCCCATGCCGGGAAACGGTGTTGTAAGGTCGGTAATGGCTGACGGGAATAGAATATACGCAGGGGCGTATACTGATTTCGGATATTTCGAACAAAACTTATATGGACAATATGTGTATACTTCGCTATGGCCCAAAAACTACAAGGCGCATAACGATGAGATATGGAACATCATTAAAACGCCAAACGGACATGTGTATTTCCAATCGTTCTGCTCTTGGTTTGACTATTACAAAGGTAAAATAACATCTCATTTCGATTCTAAGAATATGCCTCTTTACTTTTTCTCGCTAAATAAGGAGATATATGTACAAATGATTAATGGGGATTTCTATTTGCTTCGTAATAATAGGTTTGTACACCTTCTGGATAGGAAATCTTATGGGGATGATAATGTAGTAGCTGCATTACCATATAGCAATAATAGGATATTGCTTTTAACAGAACATAACGGTATATTTCTTTTTTCGAAAGGTAAACTGACAAAATGGAGAACAAAGATTGATAATGACCTGATGAAATACCAAGTAAACAGAGGAGTAATATTAGGACAATCCACAATCATAATAGGAACTATATCAAACGGAATATATGCCATAGATAATAATGGACGCAGTAAATGGCATTATAATATAGAAAACCGACTATATGATAATACTGTATTACGACTATTCATCGACAGGGAAAACAATATATGGGCGGCTCTGGATATAGGAATATCACTTATACATACGGGAATCCCTCTTACATTATTACGTACTGACAATTTCAACCAACCTATTGGAATGGTTTATGGAATGAGTATTGTCAACAATAATGCATATATCGGAACTAATCTTTCTGTTTGGAGGTATGATATAGCAAAAGGAATAATAAATCAGGTAAAAAAGACTGATGGACAAAACTGGTATGTAGCGAGATTCGGCAATGATATATTTGCTGGAAATAACTTGGGTACTAGGGTAATAAATGGTAACGAGAGTGTTAAGATGCCGGGGGCTATAAATGGAAGCACTAGTATAAGAGAATACTCTTATTACGGACAAACAGCTCTCATAGAATCGTCATACAGTTTCTTCAGAATATACAGAAAGGTTGGTGGTAAATGGATATTCTCAAATTCCTTAACAGGATTTTCTATGCCTATAAGTGAATTTGAAATAGACAATAGCGGTGTGATATGGGCTGCACAAATGAGCAAAGGACTTTTTAAGATAGAATTGTCTAAAGATCTAAAGAGAATAGTTCACTGGCACTACTATAAATCTATGCCCGGGACTGTATATTCGGGTAAGATGCACGTACTGAATATTCGGGGTCGTGTAATATTCTCTGATGGATATAAACTTTATACATATGATGATATACAAAAGCGTATAATCGAATATAATGAACTAGATAACATTTGTAAAAAAGGTGTTATCTCGGCAATAAATATCGATAATAACACATTCTGGATTGCTGATGAAAACGGATACTCGAAGGTTCACTTCAATGGACACAGATACTATACTGAGGTATTCATACCAAGTGCCATATTCGGTCTGGAATGTAATACTAGCAGTAATCCTATTTACGTTAACGGTAATGATGCGTTCTTTTTCATGAATAATGGAATAGGTTGTTACAGAAGCAACTCCGGATACATCAAGAACACTAAATACATACTTAAGATAACAAAGGTTGGTAATTATGATTCGGACAATAAATTGCATCTGTTATCTTGCAATGATGAAGTGGAGAGCATATCAACAAACGACAATATATCGATAGCTCTATCTTACCCAAATTATAATAATGAAAAGTATATATTCAAATATAAATTGGAAGGATCGGGAACGAATATAAACTCACAGTCGGAATCACCAAATGTGGTTTATAACAGTTTAAATTATGGTGATTACAAGTTTACAGCTACTGTTTGTTCTGTATCGGGTAAGGTATTGGGACAAACGGTATATAGGTTCAGTCATAACAGACCTTTACTATTATCTTGGGTTGCTTTTATATTCTACGCTATATTACTATATATTATCATTCACATATACATTAACTGGCGTTCGAACAAACTGATACGTATAAATCAAGAAAAAGCCAATGATGAACTTATGCGCAAGAGTCTGAAAGTATTGGAGCAGGAACAAATTATAGCTCAACAGCAAAAGTTGTTGCTTGAAAACGAGATAGAGGTGAAAGGGAAAGAGATGGCCAGTTTGGCTCTGGCTAATGTAGCAAGGAAGAACTCTGTGGAAGCTATAAAGGATGCATTACGTGAAAAGGAACGAACGGGTTCATTAAGTAGAAGAGATATAGATAGAATGCTTAGTATGATAGACAACAATGATACGGATCAGTTCTGGTCTGTATTTCAAAATAATTTTGATCTTATACATAAGAATTTCTTTCGCAATCTGCACAAAAAATATCCAAATCTAACTCCGTCTGACTTAAGGTTTTGTGCTCTTCTCCGTCTGAATCTCAACACGAAGGATATTGCCAGATTTACTAATCTTACAATACGTGGTGTTGAAGGTGCAAGGTATCGTCTACGCAAGAAAATCGATATTGCGGCAGACAAGTCTCTAACAGATTTTCTAATTGAATTTGAGTAATTAGTGACATTTAAAAAAAATCTGGTATACGGAAAAATCTAAATAATTCTAGAATATGTTGTACATAATACTTTAAGGATCATCATTAGATAATTATGGAAAGTTATATTTCCATTCTACAACAAATAGAATATTTTTTATATATTTGCAAGTAGTATTTGTAAATATATTATTTTTATCATGGGAAGAAAAAAAGTATATAGATATTTTATGAGATGGCTGAGGCTGTTTATAATGCTCTCTGGTTTATGGACAATGGGATTTGTAGTTAATGAAATGCCATTTAAACAATCCTGCAGAATACTTGTTTCCTCATTGGTATTTGGCTTGGTGTTGTCTTTAACAGTAATATTAGAGGATGTGTATAAGCAAAAAAAGAAAATGAAATAATATCATTCTCTTACTTACTGATAAAATATACTAGTAAAAAAATATTCATGTCCAGAACTCATTTTGCTGGGAATCGGTCATAGTTGCGCCACATTTCGGACAAGTCTTTCCATTCCATTTATAAATTCTGTTGCTACCGCAATTCAGACATAGACGTCCAGCTTCTGATTGGAATGCTGGAGCGGCATCTCCTATAGCACCTCCCACAACAAGAGGTTGCAGGGTATGACAGTCCGGACAAGACATGGTAACAATATGCTGTCCCATAAAGCCTACACCTTCATAAATGTCAGCTTCATATCCGCACTTAATGCATTTGTATTTCTTCTTGATAGCCATTTGTTATAATTAATATGCTGATGCAGATGTAATTATTAACATACAAATATTATTCTGTCTAAGAATATAATTAAGATGTTGCATGTAGCTAATCTAATTATATAATGGGCATTTGAAGAGTTCCTTTATCTTCATGAAAAGAAGATAAAGAAGCTCCGGAATATATATTCCAGAGCTTTTATATTTATTTTGCAGCCAATACTTCAACTTCTACTAGCGCACCCTTAGGTAGAGCTTTAACTGCAACGGCTGAGCGAGCAGGATAAGGCTCATTGAAGAATTGAGCGTAGATTTCGTTCATCGCAGCGAAGTCACCCATATCTGCCATGTAGACTGTTGTTTTTACAACATGACTCAAATCAGTTCCGGCTTCCTTTAGAATGTTACTTGCATTCGTCAATGCCTGCTTTGTCTGTTCCTTTATACCACCTTCAACGAAGTCGCCTGTTGCTGGATCTATTGGAATCTGACCTGAAGCGAAGACAAAACCGTTTACCTCGATAGCCTGGCTATAAGGACCTATAGCTGCAGGCGCGTTGTTTGTGTGAATAGCTTTCATAATTAATATTATACTTTTAAATTTGAATTATTCGTTATTGTTATTCCTTTTTCCTCAAGAGCCTTGCGAATCTCATCTATATGCTCTTGATTCTTTGTCTCCATCGTTACGCGTAATATGCATGCATTCACCTTATTTCGGTTTCCTGTTCTGTCATGATGTACACTAGTTATGTTTGCACCATTGTTTGCTATAACTGTACAAACCTCTACTAATTTACCAGGTTGGTCATCAAGTTGCATATCAAGAGTACACAGACGACCGCTTTTGGCAAGACCTCTGTTGATAACCCTGTTGAGTATTGTAACGTCGATGTTTCCTCCGCTCACAATACAAACGGTCTTTTTACCTTTAACAGGGACCTTGTTGAACATGACTGCGGCAACACTTGCGGCGCCAGCCCCCTCGGCAACCATTTTCTCTGATTCAATTAGTTTCAATATTGCTGCACAAATCTCGTCTTCGCTGACAGTAACAATTTCATCAACATATTTTGAACAAGTTTCAAAAGTAAGTTTGCCTGGTTCTTTTACCGCGATACCATCAGCAACAGTAGATACAGATGAGAGACATTCTCTTTTTTTGTCGCAGAGACTTTTCTGCATGCTTGGTGCACCTTCTGCCTGAACACCATAAACCTTTATCTTTGGGTTGAGGCTCTTTATAGCAAATGCCACTCCAGAGATAAGTCCTCCACCACCAACAGGAACAACAACTGCATCAAGGCTAGGTAACTGTTCCATGAGTTCAAGTCCGATAGTGCCCTGACCGGCGATTACATTCTCATCATCAAAAGGGTGAACGAAAGTATAACCTTTTTCGTCGTGTAGCTGCAGTGCCTTTTGATATGCGTCATCATAAACCCCAGGTACAAGGCAAACGTCTGCACCTAGCCGTCGTGTAGCTTCTACCTTACTTATCGGAGCTCCTTCTGGCAGGCAGATAAGGCTTTTCACTCCCATCGCTGTAGCACCTAAAGCCACACCCTGCGCATGGTTTCCGGCAGAACAGGCAACAACGCCCTTCGCCTTTTCCTCTTCAGACAGCTGTGAAATCTTGTAATAAGCTCCACGAATTTTAAACGAGCCTGTCTTTTGCAGGCATTCCGGTTTGAGATAAACATCTACATCCGGATTAATCTTTTTAGTATGCACTAATTCTGTCTTGCGGATTACATTGCTCAAGACATAGCGTGCTTTATAAAAATTGTCTAACTGCAGCATCTTTTTCATCGTTTTATGTTAGCAATACTCATTGCAAAGTTACAATGATTTTTTTGTATATCGCTAAAACGAATCAGTTTATTTTCCCAAAAAACGTGTGTTTAAATAATTATTAAAAGTATCCCTATATAAATCACCTATTGGTAGATACGCATCTTTGTCAATAATGACACGATTCTTGTTTACTTCAATAATTTTATCTAGGTTTATAATATATGAACGATGAATGCGCATAAAGTTTGCAGGCAGGCGTTCTTCAAGCTTTTTCATACTTAGCAAAACGATAAGTGGCTTAGGCTGAGAGATTAGATGTATCTTCATATATTCACTCATGCCCTCAACATATAATATATCAGCGATGTCAACTTTGACGATTCTGTGCTCAGTCTTAAAGAATAGGGTAGAGGCATCTTCGGATCCCTCAGATACACTTTGAGCTGAAGACGAATCGCTATCGTTAATCTGTTCATAAACGCGCTTAACTTTATTTGCCGCACGTTGGAACTCGTCAAGTCCAAATGGCTTTAGTAAATAGTCTACTGCGTCAACTTTATATCCTTCTACGGCATACTCACTGTAAGCTGTTGTGAAGACTATTATTGGAGGAGTTGCAAGACTTTTCACGAAGTCCATACCATTGATGTCTGGCATGTTGATGTCACAGAATATAGCATCTACAACTTCGTTCTCCATTATCTGCTTCGCCTCAATAGCTCCTTGGCATTGACCGACAATAGACAGAAATGGAATCTTACTGATGTATGTAACGAGTTGTTGCAATGCAAGTGGCTCGTCGTCAATAGCTATACATTTAATCATATATTTTGAGTTATTCGTTTATATATTGTTATGCGATAGGCAAGTCCAACTTTACATTGTATGTATCGGTGTAGTCATCAATATCCAACGTAAATTTGTCGCCATAGATAAGTTCCAGCCTTCGTTTTACGTTGGCTAGTCCTACGCCACCCTGTTTAGGTAGTCCTGTTTCTTCTTTCTCGGCATTGTCTTCTGGCTTTTTGCTATTGCTGCACATAAAGTATAGTCGTTTATCGATGAAACTTATGTTGATAATTATAAAACTGTCTTGTTTATAACTTACACCATGCTTGAAAGCATTTTCTATGAATGTGATCAGCATCAGTGGAGGTATTCCGCTGTCGTTTATTGGATCCTGTATGTTAAGTGAAATCTTTACCTTGTCGGTGTATCTGAGTTTCATTAACGTGATATAGTTTTTGATAAACTGTATCTCACGTGCGATAGGGATAAGCGGCTTGTTACCTTCATACAGTATGTAGCGCATCATCTTCGAAAGTTCAACAATAGTAGTCTTTGCTTTCTCTGGATCTATATCTACAAGCGCATGTATATTGTTAAGGGTATTCATAAAGAAATGCGGGTTTATCTGGTATTTCAGATATTCCAGTTGTTGCTGAAGGTTTTGTTTCTCCAGTTGCTGCATCTCCTGAGAGTCCTTATCATTTTTGAAATATAGTTTCACCCCAAGGTTCATTCCTATGAGCAATACTAGTATTAATGATGACACAATATCTTTTTCTCCTATGAACATAGGCATGTCTGGCCGTCTGCCTTTCATATCTGGTCGCATGTTCATTCCTTCAGGTCCGTTATTAGCTCTGTCAAATTCATGTGGTGGTTTTTCTACCTTATATCCATGCATCTGCAAGTCTCTTGTCATGAATTCCATTCTATGCATTTCCATCTTCTTTCTGAAATTTCTTGGTCTCAGTGAGCATTGAAAGATGACAAAAATCGTGATGAGGCATATTGTGGTGAGAAAATAAATGAGTTTCTTTTTCTTGTATATTAACAAAGGTGCCAATATGAAATTGTGTATAAGGAATATTATAAGGTATGCTGCGTATAAATTCCATACATGGAAAATTTCCGACCAGTCCATTGCCATGGTTGAACTATTCTGTACCCGCATATACATACTTAATGCGGGCGCTATAAATAATATCAACCATAAGGCTAGATATATCAGATTTTCTTTATAAGTGGATAACTTCACTTTCATTGTTTTTATAACGTAATGTTTATATATAAATTGCATGTTGTGATTATTATTAACGGCCTCCACCAGGCAATCCTCCACCTCCCATACCTCCAACACTGTTTCCGCATGAAGAGTATGGACTGCTTAATGAACTTACTGATGCTGCTGATGTTCCAGTACTACTGAGTGTTGCATTGGTAACAAGTCCATGCCATGCTGTTCCTGTAGCTTCACTACCAGTATATACTGTGTAGCTGCTGCCAGTTTTAAGGGATGGTGATGTAAAGAGGAAGCATACAGTTCCATTATAACTACGTCCCATAGCAAAACTCATAATATTTGTATTGCCGTTGTTAAGTGCAATGGCATTACCACTTGACAAACTGCCGCCATATACAATAGATGGTTGTGTGGATTTTGATGAAGGATATGATGTACCTCCGCCAATACCAATAAGAGTACCCCCCGTTATTATAACAGAGTATCCGCCTTCCTCATTTGCATCAATACCACATTCTGGGCTTGATGTGCCATAGGCTACTGTTGTTCCTCCCTGAATATACATGTTGCCGTTTGCGTCAAGACCATCATTACCAAGTGCATAAGCAAATATGTAGCCATTCTTTATATACATGTGGCTAGCGGAGTTTATTGCATCATCATAAGAATATACCTCAGTACTTCCACCGTTGATAGTAAGTTCAGCTTTACTCTCTATACCTTCAGAACCATCGTCACCAGTTGCCCTTACCATGATCTCACCACCGTTTATGTCAAGATTTCCGTCAGCTTTTATTCCTTTAGCCTTTGTGTCATAGCTTCCGTATGTATAGGTAGTTCCTGTGGTTATAACTTTCACGGTTCCATCGTTGAATACCAACTTTTGATCTCCGCTTATTCCCTTACCACCTTTGCCGGAACTTTTGCAAAGAAGTTCGCCGCCGTTCATAGTAAATGTAGAATCTGCCTTTACTCCCGATGCGCCACTTACATCTTTTTCATCACTATCATATTCTCCTCCTCCTGTTGTTATAGCTGTAGTTCTACCACCGTTGATGTCAATAATTCCATCAGAAGAAATACCCTTTGCCGCATCGTCAGAAACTTCAATGTTTACAATACCGCCGTTAATCGTCACCGCATCATTAGCTTTTATTCCATTTCCTGCAGTTGACTTAACGTATATATTCGTGTTTTTGTGGATCAAAACAAAATCATCTGCACTAATTCCTGCCTTTGTGTTTGCATATACACGTAGTTTTCCACTACCACTAAAAATCAGTTTTCCCTCGGCGAAAATAGTACCCTTTTGGTCTTCGGTGCTTGATGCGTAGCTTGTACCGTCAGTTAACTTGTTGGTTGTGCCTTCAGCAAGTACAACATAAGCACGCTTTCCGCTTTGGCTGTTAATAGCAGGACCATCATTGTTGGTTATGTCTACGCCATTCAACGTAAGTTCAAACTTCTTGTCACTATAAATCTTGAAACTGCCATCAGTGGTTTTTCCACTAAGTACATAGTTTATGCCAGAAACAGTTGATTTTATTGTTACGTCTGCACCGTTTGTTGTGACAGTTACTCCGTCAGCGCTTCCACTTACGGTAGCTGTAGTTCCGTCGTAAGCTATGTTGATTGTTTGTGCAAAAGTGCCACTCTCTAAATAGTTCTCGTCATCAGTACTTATTGTTTCAGTTTCAGTTACTGTCGTTGTTGAGTCAATGGCAATGTCAAATGTAGCCAAGTCTCCTAGTGAATTACTTGTACTTCCTGTAGAACTGGATGATGTAGAATTCGTAGTTGTTTCTTCATTATCTTCAAAGAGATCGTTACCTGATGAACATGCGATTAGCATTGTTGTCGCTGTAATAAGCAATAAGTTTATACGCTGTTTCATAATTATTTTGGTTTAAATATACTTTCTGCAAATATAAACACATATTATATTCTTTTAAAAATAAATCAGCCAACACCGCATTTTTTTCAGCAAACAGGGATACAAAAAAAGAGATGCATCACTTATTGTAGTGATGCACCTCAGATGTTGAATTATATAACTATTTAATAGTCCGTGTTTTGTGGATCAAAGTTTGTCCAGCCTGATGTCCAAGTATCACCAGCGCTCAGAGCACCGAGATATGATACTTGAGTAAACCAAGAGCCTATGCCTGTGAACGATGCGCCACTAAGTACTGGGCTTCCTGCTTGTGGAATATAACTGTTGTTGAGCAATAGGTCTGTCCATTTGGCAAGATACTTGTTTCCGTTTTGTGCAAGAAAGAATGTACTTGAGAAAGACTTTTTGCTGCTGTCCATTATTGGTTTTGAGTCTGCGTCATATCCTGTAACTAATACATCGTCATAAATCTTGTTGGCATCTGTTCCTACAGCATCCATTCCTGCAAAGTAGATGTTTTGAAGTTTCATGTTGCCTGCTGTAGCAGCACCTTGTGTATCACCTTTCTGGTTATCAAGAATCAATCCGATAGGCCAGCCGATTGCTATGGAATTCATGCAATTCATGCGTGAGTTGCGTCTTAGATGCATTGCAGCCTGGAATTTTCCAAGTGCAGCACCATTATTAGGATTATAGCTTCCACCTGTTATATAATCAGGAGTATTGACAAAGTTGTTGTCTAGCTTAGGACCTACAAATGTTATGTTAGAGAATGTTGCAGTAGTGTATGGACTAACAGCTGAACCGTCTGCACAGTTGTCGCTTTCAAATCCGTTGCTCTGTGATGTATCTGCAATCTTTGAGTCACGGATGGCGAGACCAAACTGAACGTTACCAGAAAATCCATTGTCGGTATCAAAATCATCATCCCAACCTTTGTATGCAATAAGATATTTGCAGTTTACGTTTCCGCCAAACCATTCAAAAGAGTCGTCATTGCTATAGCTTACCTGCACATGGTCTATTTGTGTGCCATTTCCTACAGAACCGAAAGTAAGACCATTAATCTCCTTATCCTTCTGGAATGGGTAACCAGCAAACTCAATACGAACATAACTCAGGATTCCTGAATTGTCGGCATCGTCATTACCGCCATGCTTAGTACGTGGACCGCCTTCAATCTGCATTTCATTCTGATTGTTTTTGGCTTTTCCGCAAAGTACAATACCTCCCCAGTCACCAGGTTTTCTGCTACCCTTAGCTTGTTCTGAGGTAAATATTATCGGTGCATCTGCTGTACCCTTGGCTATAAGTTTTCCGCCACGTTCTACTATTAGCGCAGCCTTTGAATCCTTGTCACCTTTTATTATTGTTCCAGGTTCGATGGTAAGTTGTGCCCCATTGCCAATATATACCCATCCATTAAGCACATAGGTGCCTTTCTTTAAAGTCTGTTTGCCTGTAAAAACGAATTCCTGATCTCCGTTTCCAATTTCAATTCCATTCGCATCTTCCTTTCCCTTGCTGAACAGAATGTGGTCGCAAGCTTTCAAACCTCCGTCTGTAGTCCAGACGTATGATGTTGTGCCTGTACCGTTTCCAGTGTTTGTCCCATTGTCTGTTACATTGTCGTTACTGCTGCTGCATGCTGTCATTGAAACAGCCATTGCAAGGATGCCAATGCATCCTAAGATTTTCATACTTTTCATCTTAATGTTTTTTGTGATTAAAACTTATATATAGCTGTAAAACCTATATTTCTTCCTGGTTTATATTTTCTTGTAACTTCTTCTATAGTTTTTTTATTGCCGTTTGGATATGTCACGTCGGCAAACTGTTTGTATGTTACATTTTCGTTGAGAATATCTCTGAAACTCAGTTTAAGTTCAATATGACTTCCTATGCGCTTTGTAGCTGTAAAGTCAATTGTATTTCTTGGCATTTCATAGCTATCAGGTATTCTTGCGTTGTCTTCGCTTCCTGCAGAACCTTCGCTTCTGCCTACACCGATTATTCTTTTTCCTATGCGGTTGTAGAGTAATGCCATGTCAAAACCGTGACGATGGTTGCTGTAAAAAAGTCCGGTATTTATAAGGTAAGGAGATTGACCTTGCATGGGTCTATTTTCCTCTTTCGACCCTTTCTCGAAGTTTACTCTACTCTTTATTAATGAACCGTTGAACGACCAACTGAAATTAGGCAGACCTATGAATGAGAGATCTTTGCGAATGTCAAGTTCAATACCATAGTTGTTGGCAGAAAGAGCATTCTTAAAAGAATAGATAAGGTCTGTTCCACCAGCCACAGTGTATGTCCATTCTATAGGCGAATCGAAATGCTTGTAGAATAATGCTAGTGTGATCATTTCTCCGCGTGACGGATATAATTCATATCTCAAATCAAGATTATCTACATGGCAGTTTTTAAGCTCAGTGTTTCCCTGTATGCTTGATGCCAAGTCGAAATCATAGTAAACCGATGAAGACACTTCGCGGAATTCTGGTCTGTTTATGCTTCGTCCGTAACTTAGTCTTAGTTGTTGACTGTCATCTATCTTGTAGGTAGAGTTTATAGAAGGGAAGAGGTCACTGTTACGGTAGAATCTGCTTGAATGGCTTTCTTCTGTGTCCTTCGTGTTTGAAATAAGCTCCATCTGATTATATTCATAGCGGACACCGGCATTGATATCCAGTTTGCCAAAGGGAAGTGAAGCAGCTAGGTATCCTGCGGCGAGAGAGTTGTGTCCGCTGTAGTTATTGCGCATTCTTACTAGCTCAAGCAAGTTGAGTTTGTTGTCACCATAATTGCTGCCGTCGCTCAAGAGTGTAGGAATGTCCATGTGTCTGAAGTTAGTCGGCAGAGTATTATTGTCGGCATTCCAGTTGTATATGAATTCATGTGTGGTATATTTTCTGGTACGATATTCACCATAAGCACCAAACTTTAATACGGGTTGCCATGAATTAAATTTAAATTTATGTGCGTCGTTGATGCTTGCCGATAATATATGTTCGTCAAGGCGTGTCCATTCTCGTGAAATGTCGTTACCTGTTGACAATGCATATACACCACTTTCCAAAGCATCATCTGTTAAATATCTGCGGCGGTCAGGAAGATTACGGTTAGCATACGCATAGCCAATGCTCCAGTCAAGTGCATCGCTGCTAAAGGTATGCTTACCCGTAAACTGACCGTTGTATGTTGTTCGGCTTCTGTAGTAATATTCTGCAGAACGTTCCAAATTGGCTTGTGCGCTTACGCCATCACGCCATGTATATCTGGAGTTGCCGATTTGATTGAAAATGTTTTTAAACTGATATTTGTTGTTCCCTCCTGCATTAAGAAGGGTAATGTTGAGCATTGCGCCAAGTCTTACATTGGTGGAATATTGGTTATCGGTAGATTTGCGAAGGTAATTGCTCCTGTCGTTAGCTACATCATATACACCAAAGAGATTATTTTCCATATTCTCGTGGGTCTGTTGCTCGCTGCTATAGTTTGCTGCTGCAATGAGTCCTACCTTATTTCCACGTATGTTCCATTTATGGTTGTATCCCATTGCAAGTTTCATGTCGCCAATAGGAGTAGAGCGCTTTACGTTCCAGTTATTATTCATCTTATCCATAGAGCGCATTCCATTGTCAAACCCCAAAAAGTCTGTTGCTGAATGTTTAGCTGAATAGAAATTTCTGAAAGCTGAGCTACTGTTCCAATTGCCTCCTACTGATATGTTGAAAGAGTTCTCCTCTGGAATTTCCTTAGTGTTTACAAGAATAAATCCTCCTGTGTAATCAGCTGGATAATCCGAAGAAGGTGTTTTTATAATAGTAAGGTTGTCAATCTGTGAACTTGGAATTATATCGAAAGAGAAAGCTCTTGCGTCAGCTTCACTGCTAGGAACTGCTCCTCCGTTAATCCATACGTTGTTGTATCTTTGCGAGAGCCCTCTCACCATGACAAACTTGTCTTCGATGAGGCTTACTCCTGGCACGCGTCGTATTACCTCTCCCGCATTTGAATCTTGTGTTCTCTGTATTTCTTGTGCCGATATGTTGCTCACTATGACGGAACTGTTTTTGGCTAGTTGTACCATTGCCACCTCTGTATTTTTACGCTCAACCGCTGTAATGGTAACTTCGCCCAGTTGTTGCTCGTCTTCTTTTAAAGCCACACTTATCGTGTTATCCTGCTCATTTGAAGAAGATTGCACGCCGTCAATTTTTCTAGTCTGATACGATATATACTTTATAATAAGATTGTATGCTCCGTTGTTTTTCAGTCCTGCAATACTGAATTTTCCGCTTGCGTCAGTTACCGCTGCAATGTCACAACCCTCTACTTGGACTGTTGCTCCGATAAGTGGCTCTCCCGTTTTTTTGTCAACAACGTTTCCGTTAATGCGCTGTGCAAATCCGGAATTTGTAATCATCATTAGTAGCAGTGCTACTGTTTCCCTTTTAAATCTTTTCATGTTAATCTTTAGTTTGTCTTTTTTAGACATTGCAAAGATAGATGGGAAATGTTTCAATAACATTGCCTTGAAGTTATGAAATCCTTACATTGTGATTACATATATGAAACGAATAATGCAAATGTGTTAAGCGTGTGCTTATATATAATATAAGGTGAAAAAGTTGTGGCAGAAGGATGAGATAGACACAATAAAGAGCAAAATCACATATGACGTTTATACTTATAATGTTGTGTGCGATTACAATGTTAAAATCGAAAAATAATGAAGAAATTAGTTGGAACGTATTTCTTTATTTCATATATTTGAATCGTAATCAAATAGGAACCAATCCGTTAGAGGATGGTCAACCTAATTTCTTTTAGTCATACAATATGACTATCTGATTTTAATAATCAGAACAAGAACAATGGGGCGGGGAATGATAAAATTTTCTCCGCCTTTCTTTGTGCCTTTTATTGTAGTAAAGATAAGATTTTAGATTATTATATTCATATAAACTTAATTTGTTACACTACGAAAAGTATATGTAATATGTCATTAATCATATTATAATTTATTATATTACTTTTGTAAAATCAAGATGCAGCATGTCTAGTTTAAATAATGTAAGACTGCATAAATAATAATCTATTATCATTTGTTATGAATAATAAATCCTTAAAGACTATACTATATATAGTCTTATTATTCTCTTCAATTACAGCCTCTGCTTGGGAGGGAATGGCTATGCCACAACTGCATGTAGAAGGCAGGTATTTCAAGGATCCTAATGGAAACATCGTAAATTTACATGGCTTTGCACAGACTTATAGTCCGTGGTTTAATGAGCGTGGTGCCAAATGGAATAACTATGATGTCAACACATGTCTAAGTTATAATCAAGGCTTGATAGACAATATTATGGCTGCCGGCTGGAAGATGAACTTTATGCGTTTGCATATGGATCCGTATTGGTCTAATACTCCTGGCATAAGAACAAAGGGCGAGAATGATATTTCGGCTTTTGATTACGATCGTTTCAAGACATATTTCCAAAGTGTTTTCGTGCCAATGGCTAAATATGCAATCAGTCACGGACTTTATGTTATTATGCGTCCACCTGGTGTATGCCCAGACTCTATAGCTGTGGGCGATGCATATCAACAGTATCTTATCAAGGTTTGGAATTATGTTTCGGCAGACTCATATATCAAGAATAATCCAAATATCATGTTTGAGCTTGCCAATGAACCAGTACGTATCTGGTCTGATGGTAAGCAGGCTGGTTTCAAGGAGCTGAACGAATATTTCCAAACCATAACGGATACGATTCGTGCTAATTGTAATAATATTGTTTTGGTGCCAGGATTGAGTTATCAAGCAAACTATGAAGGTTTTGCCGACTATCCGATAAAGGGCGAAAATGTAGGCTATGCTGTGCATTGTTATCCTGGATGGTATAATAGTGGATCAGAAAATACACCTAATGTAAACTATCAATTGTTTAATGATGGTTGGAACAAGCAGATAAAACCAATATCAGACTTGGCGCCTATAGTTGTTACTGAGATGGACTGGGCACCAGAAAAGTATAATTCCTCATTTGGTAAAGGTGTTACCGGAACTGCTGGTGGAACAGGTTTTGGAGCAAACTTTAAGAAGATAACTGATGATTGTGGAAATGTAAGTTGGTTGATATTCACAACTCCTGAACTTTTAGCACAGTTCAAGGATGAACAGGGAAACGGTGATACTTTCCTAACTGATAATGAAGCATGTCCTTGGCCTGCTTATCATTGGTATCAGGATTATGCAAATAAACAATACCCACATACCGATTTTACTTTTAAATCGTGTTCTGATAATGGAAATGGAACATTCACTAACCCTGTTATTCAAGCTGATTTTCCAGACCCAGATGTTCAGAAAGTTGGTGATACATATTACATGGTGACCACCACAATGCATAATTTTCCGGGTTGTACCCTGCTTAAATCAAAAGATTTAGTGAATTGGGAATATTGCTGTAATCCTCTTGAAAAGATGTCGGCTAATGCTGAATACAATCTTGAAGATGGTAAAAATATTTATTCCAAAGGTGCATGGGCTAACAGCTTGATGTACAAGAATGGAAAATTTTATATACTTTTCAATGCCTTTGGCAATGGTGATGATACAGGAGGTTATCTATTGTCGGCTACAGATGCAGAGGGCCCTTGGACAATGACACGTCTTTCACGTGGATATTATGATCCAGGACTTATGACAGATGATGACGGTACGACTTACGTGGTATGTGGAAATGGAAACCTAAAGGTTATTCAGTTGGATGATAACTTCGCCCCTGTGAAGGAAGCTGATGTAGACGGAGGTTTTGATGGACTTGAAGGAAGCCATTTCTTCAAAAAAGATGGGTATTATTATATCTATTCTACTTGTTGTGCATGGCCTGCAACACAGTGGTGTTTCCGGTCAAAAAATGTTTGGGGACCTTATGAGAAGAAGGAAGTTTTTAACAGTGACGATATTCATCAGGGAGCGATGATACAGACTCAAAGCGGTGAATGGTGGACTATGCTAATGAGAGATTGTGGTGCTTTCGGCAGAATGCCTTATTTGTTGCCTGTGACTTGGAGTGATAATTGGCCAGTTATAGGTAATAATGGTGTAGATAAAGGAACATACACTAAACCGAATGTTGGTGTGAACTATGATAGAAAGTATATGCCAACAAATGATAATTTCAAAAATTATCTGTTGGGTAGCCAATGGCAATGGAATCATAATCAAGATAAGTCTAAATGGTCTCTGCTTGAAAATCCAGGTAGACTACGCCTTTACACAGCATCTGTAACCGATTCTTTACAGAAATCACGCAATATGCTTACACAGCGTATCTTTGGATATAGGGACAATACTAAACCTTCTTATGGCACTATACGAATGAACATAAGCAAGATGAACGACGGGGATATGGCTGGAATTGCTGTATTTCAGAATCCTTATGCTTATATAGCAATAAACAAGCAGGGTAGTATTCTTAATCTTGTACAGAGTAATACGGAAGATAAAAAGGTTTATTCAAATGCGATAGCATGTGATTCTGTGATATACTTACGTGCCGTTGCCGATATCGCTACATCTAAAGCTACATTCTATTATAGTCTTGATAATGTTACATATACTAAGTTTGGACAAGACTTGGATATGAAGTATAATTTATCTGTATTTGTAGGAAATCGTTTTGGCATATTCAACTACGCTACAAAGGAACTTGGTGGAAGTGTAGACGTGGACTGGTTTTCAACAGAGAAGGACTTTTCTGAAGATACTTTCTATGATAAGTCTTCGGTGGCATATTCCGAAAACTATCTTACCGTAGCTTCTATATCGGCAGACAATCCTTCTTATTCGTTGCTTACAAATTCAGCGAAATCGTTTGTCCTTACTGCTACATATAAAGACGGACATACAGAAGATATAACTTCGAGTGCTAATTATAAGATTTCAAACGATAAGGTTGTCGGTGTTAAGAATGGGAGACTAACATCTTATAATGAAGGCAATGCTGTAGTGACAGCAAGTTACAATGATGCACTTGGTAATACCGTTTCTACAGATATTAATATATTTGTAAATACATTCCCTCTTACAGCTGCTGGAATTAATCCTTCCATTTATGGAAGTGGTACGTTTGATGAATCTACACATACGTTGGTTACTGGTCAATATGGTTTTGGAGGTTGGGAATATGCCAATGGAGCTGATATCTCTAGTTATAAGTACATTGTGATAGAAATGAATAAAGCGCAAAGTAATGGTGCATCTTTTCGACTATTTGATGAAAATAGCTATTGGAGTAGTCCTTCAATGACGGATATAGGCAGCAGCACGACTGTAAAAATAGAACTAGCAAAGTTAGTAAAAAATGGAACTACAGCATCCTTAGACCTATCACATATCTATATAGCAGGTTTCTGGTCTTATGGTGGCGGTGATATCTCTATAAAGAATATTTTTTTCAGTAACGACGGAGAGACTTCTGTCACTGGTATTCATGAGATTGAAGAAACAGATAAGCCTGTAGATGTGTATAACCTTTCGGGTATGCTTCTTTATTCAAAGTTAAAGAAGGGGGATGTTTTGAAAAAACTATCCAAAGGAGTATACATAATTGAGGGTAAATGTGTCGTTATAAAATAATGTTTAATGTAAATAGTAATAAATAAAATTTTGAAAAACCATTTATTTTGTATAAATTTGCATACAATTTTAAAGTTATTGTATAGTTATAAAATTGTGAATATGAATGCTAAAACAATAATTCCATTGCTGTTTTCAATGATGTCTTTGAATACTTATTCAGCAGACTTGAATTTATGGTATAGCCGACCAGCAGCAATTTGGCAGGAAGCTTTACCTGTTGGTAACGGACGTATGGGTGCCATGATTTATGGGGGTGTTAATCATGAGCGAATTCAGCTTAATGAAAACACTGTGTGGGGAGGTTCTCCTTATAATAATTACAGGGCTATAAATCCTGATACCCTAACAAAAATACGTAATCTCATTTTTACTGGGGACACACGTAGTGCCGAGCAAATGATTAACATGTATTTTATGACAGGGCAGCATGGTATGCCGTATGAGACAGTGGGAAGTCTGCTAATAGATGCTCCATTTATTGGCAAACCAACTTCATATCGACGTGAGTTGGATCTTAATAGAGCTGTTGCTACTACAAAATTTGAGATTGATGGAGTAACCTATAAAAGAGAAGTCATATCTTCTTTTACCGATAACGTTGTTATAATTCACATCTCTGCAAGTAAACCGCATTCTATATCTTTTAATGCAAGTTATGATTCTCCGCTTCCACATACTGTGGGTTTAGAAGACGGACGACTGGTTTTGAAAGGTAAATGTCTGTCACATGAAGGCGTAGAAGGAAAAATACGTATGCAGACAGTTTTGGATGTGAAGAATGAAGGAGGAAAAACGGAATTAACAAGTTCAAGACTTATTGTATCAAATGCTTCGGATGTAGTTCTGTATTTATCTTCCGCAACGAATTTTGTTAACTATCATGATATTAGCGGTGATGAAGCAGAAAAATCGGTGACATTGCTTAAGAATGCAATGAAAAAGAATTTCTCTACGGCTATCGTAAACCATGTAGACTACTATAAAAAACAATTTGGTAGAGTATTGTTGGATTTACCATGTACTGCCGATATAAATAAGCCAACAGACAAGAGACTTGCTGATTTCAATAAAGATAATGATCCTTCATTTGTTTCTTTGGTATTTCAATATGGAAGATACCTTTTGATTTCTTCTTCTCAGCCAGGTGGTCAAGCAGCTAATTTGCAAGGTCTTTGGAATGATAACCTTAATGCTCCTTGGGATGGGAAATACACTATCAACATAAATACAGAAATGAATTATTGGCCAGCACAGACCACTAATCTTTCAGAAACGGAACTTCCTTTAATTCAGTTGGTAAAGGATCTTAGCGTTACTGGTAGGAAAACTGCTGCTGAAATGTATGGTGCAAAGGGCTATGTTGCTCACCATAATACAGACATTTGGCGTTCTACAGGAATGGTTGACGGTGCTACTTGGGGAATATGGCCTAATGGAGCAGGGTGGTTGAGCACTCATCTTTGGCAACGCTATCTTTTTAATGGTGATAAAGGATACCTAGAAAATGTTTATCCTCAACTGAAAGGTGCTGCCGATTTTTATTTAACAGCAATGGTTAAGCATCCTAAATATGGTTGGATGGTGACTTGTCCTAGTATATCTCCAGAACATGGACCACATGGAGCTTCGTCTGTTGTTGCAGGTTGTACCATGGATAATCAGATAGCTTTCGATGTATTAAGTAATGCATTGCAAGCTTCAGAGATTTTGAAAGAACCACAGGAATACATTGACAGTCTTAAAGATAGATTAACGCTGCTTGCCCCTATGCAGATAGGACGATATGGGCAATTGCAGGAATGGCTAGAAGATGCAGACGATCCGCATGATAATCATCGTCATGTATCTCATGCATACGGACTTTTCCCAAGCAGTCAGATATCGGCAATCCGTACTCCGCAACTCTTCGAAGCCGTTAAGAATACACTTCTACAAAGAGGTGATGAAGCGACAGGCTGGAGTATAGGTTGGAAAATAAATCTTTGGGCTCGACTCCTCGATGGAAATCACGCTTATAAACTTATAAAATGTCTTCTAGATATATTACCTTCTGATAATGTGGCAAGAGAATACCCTCATGGTAGAATGTATCCTAATCTGTTTGATGCGCATCCTCCATTCCAAATTGATGGTAACTTTGGTTTTACAGCTGGTATTGCCGAAATGCTTTTACAGAGTCATGATGGAGCTGTAAACGTATTGCCTGCTTTGCCAGACGAGTGGCATTCGGGTGATGTGAAGGGACTTAAAGCAAGAGGTGGATTTGAAGTAGCTATGCAATGGAAGGACAATAAGGTTAAAAAGATAAGGGTAAAGTCAAATATAGGTGGTAATCTTCGTCTGCGTTCATATGTTCCATTGAGTGGAAAGGATTTGAGAGTTGCGAAGGGAATCAATCCCAACCATTTATACGATATAGTATCTGGTAAGCAACCTATCGTTTCATCAGAGGCAAAGCTTAAACACCCGGAATTTATGAAAACGTACGAATATGATATAATGACTAAAGCTGGGAAAGAGTATAAATTGTACGCAAAATAAAAAAGACTATTATTGCTGTCCGATAAAAATAAATTATCACATAATTAGGGAATAGTTTCATTTGCAGGAATCAGCCCCTAATTATGTGATAATTTATTTTTATCGGACAGCAATAATTAGGAATATAATTTGTATATTTGCAGGCAAGTAATCTAATACGGTAATTAAAACTTGATAATAACTAGATAAGAAATAAGGGAAAATATTATGCAGCAGTTTGATAATATTGCCTATAGAGAACTCTTTCGCAAATACTATCACAAAATGTTTTTCTATGCAAGAAGAATCGTTGGTGAGAGTGATGCCGAAGATGTTGTACTAAACGCATTTGTTGAATTATGGAAAAGGTTTGATAAGATAGATCATGAAGACTTGGTAGAATATTATCTATACAAAGTGGTTTACACGCGCGCTATCAATCAGTTGAAAGTAAATCGCAGAATGAGTGCCACTCTGGTGGAGGATATTAATGAGGCATGTCTTGAATACTATCAGTCAAAGCTGGGTAACAGTGATAATAACCTGGAAGACAAGGAATTGAAAGCCCAGATAGACCAGGCTATTAACGAGTTGCCTGAGAAATGCCGTGAAGTGTTTATTCTTAGTTATCTTCATGACATGAAGAACAGTGAGATTGCACAGGCTATGGATATTTCTGTGCGCACGGTTGAGGCGCACATGTATAAGGCTCTTAAATATCTTCGTTCGCGTTTGGGTAATCTAACGATATATTTATTATTGTTTTATTACTTCATGACTAAGTGTTTTTGAAATCGTTATTGTCATATATAATAAGGTATATCAAAATGAATAAAATAAAAGACGACATATTGGGAAGATATTTATCGGGTCAGTGTTCTGATGAAGAACTTGCGATTGTGCGTGACTGGATAAAGCTGTCAACGAACAATGCCGCAGAATTATTTGAGTTGCAGCGACTTTATGATGATATGAAAGCTTCGGTAATGCCGGAAAACAAGATTGCATTGGCAGAGGAGTTTCTGATGGATCGTATCGCCGCCGAATGCCATCAAATGAAAGTACATCGTATGCGCCGTTTGATGAGATATGTGGCTGCGGTGGTGATAATCTTTGCACTAGGTAGTACTGTATGGTTCTCGTTTAATCATGGTCTATTTAATGATGAAATGGTGATAGCAAAAGCTTCTGACGGAAAGGAACTAAAGGTCACTTTACCTGACGGAACAAGAGTATGGCTAAACAAGACAGCCTCTATAAAATATCCGCGTCAGTTTAATGGTGACACCCGTGATGTGTATTTACAGGGTGAGGCATATTTTGAAGTTAAGAAGAATCCGAAGAAACCGTTTACAGTCAACAGTGATGTGATGAGTGTAAGGGTTCTGGGTACAATATTCGACTTCAGGATAGATAAGCAGGAGCATTTGGCTGAAGTGAGTCTTATTCAAGGTAAGGTTCAGGTAAAAGGAAATAACTCTGAGGGCATGGTAATTATCACTTCTGGACAGAAAGCTCGTCTTGACGGTGCAACCAGACAACTTACTGTTAGTCAGGTCGACGCCCGTCTTGACGCAGTCTGGCATGATGACAAGATACCATTTGAAAATGCTAATGTGAATGACATCTGTCATACATTGGAACAGCTATATGGTGTAAAGGTTTATATTGACTCCAATATAGATATTCATCATACATATTCAGGTGTCATAAAATATCGTGATAGCATTTCGACTGTACTAGTTTCGTTGCAAAATACGTTACCGATAAAATATAGGATTAGGGCCAAAAAGGTAGAGCTAATATCTCTGACGAGGTAATTTTGAAAATTAAAATCATCTTATGATTGGATGTTTTTAGCGGATTGCGTTTTGCAATAGGTCGTGAGGCTTGATGTGAGATGCAATCCGTAGTTTTTTTTAAAAATATTGTTATTGACTAAGTGTTTTAAAAATGTCTATTGTCTTATAGATGTTGGGAAACATAAGTAAATCTAATAACTGTCAATAAATAATAAACCAAAATGTAGTTATGAAGAGCATGTATCATTTTAAACAATCTAAAACATTGAGAGCGTTTCTGACGTTCATGTTTTTGTTGGCTCCTTTAATGTGGGTCAACGCTCAAGTGTCCTTGAATACATCCAAGACAAAACTTGGAGTGGTGATCAAGAAGATACAGAAACAATCTAAGTATCATTTTTTCTATGATGACAATCTTGCAGATATGTACGTAGAAGGAATTAATGTGAAAAACGTATCGGTGCAAGATATTCTGAACCGATTGCTTAAAGGTAAGGGGGTGGCATATACGATAGAAGATAATACGGTATATCTGAAACCGCAGCCAAAAGGAAAGGCTCAGAAGAAATCGGGCAATGTAGTGAAGAAGCTCAGTGGTACCGTTCTTGATGAGAACGGTGAACCTGCTATCGGTGCTACGGTACAGGTAAAGGGTACTGATACTAGAGTGGTTACAGATCTTGGTGGACATTACACTATTATGACGGATGATGATGATCCAGTGTTACAGCTTTCTTATCTTGGTTATAAAACTCAGGATGTAGCGGTGAAAAATCGTGATGTGGTGAATGCCAGACTGGTTGTTGACACAAAGGTACTTAATGAGGTCGTAGTTACAGCCTTAGGTATTAAGCGTTCTGAAAAGTCACTGAGTTATAATGTGCAGCAAGTTAAGGCTGACGAGATAACAAATAACAAGGATGCTAACTTTGTTAATTCTTTGAGCGGTAAGGTGGCAGGTGTAAACGTTAATGCATCTTCTGGTGGTACAGGTAGTATATCTAAGGTGATGATGCGTGGTACAAAGTCTATCATGCAGTCGTCTAATGCTCTCTATATAATAGACGGAGTTCCTATGTACACAGCCAATAAAGGAGGTTCGACGGAATTTGGCTCACAGGGAACAACTGAACCTATAGCCGATATAAATCCTGAGGATATTGAATCGATGTCGGTGTTGACCGGTGCTGCCGCTGCCGCTTTGTATGGTTCTGAAGCAGCCAACGGTGCTGTTATCATCACAACAAAGAAGGGTGACAAGGGACGTGTGCAACTTAGTTATACCAATAACACGGAATTTTCTACTCCACTTGTATTGCCGCAATTCCAAAATCGTTATGGAACGGGCAGTATGCTTCAACCTGAAAGCACGGTAATGAGTTGGGGACGCAGATTGACAGGCGAGAACAACTACAATTATCAACCAAAGGATGATTACTTTAAAACTGGACTAGTGGAAATGAACAATATATCATTGTCTACCGGTTCAGCCAAGAATCAGACTTATGCTTCTGTGGCATCTGTAAATTCAAAGGGTATAGTTCCCAACAATACCTATGACAGATACAATTTTACGGTGCGTAACACTACATCAATGCTTGACGACAAGATGACTCTTGACTTCAGTGCAAGTTATATTCATCAAAACGACAAGAATATGACAAACCAGGGTATGTATAATAACCCTTTGGTGGGTGCGTATCTGTTTCCTCGTGGTAGAGACTGGGACGATATAACAATGTATGAGCGTTACAGTCCTTCACGAAAGATATATACGCAGTACTGGCCTGTAGGCGATGCCGGAATGACAATGCAGAATCCTTATTGGATTAATTATCGTAATCTGTGCACAGACAAGAAAGACCGTTTCATGTTAGGTACTAGTCTGAGTTATCAGGTGTTGTCATGGCTTCGTGCCTCAACTCAGGTACGTATAGACAAGACGGAGAATAAGTATCAGAAACGTTTCTATGCCACAACAAACACTCAGCTTACTGAGTTATCAGACCGTGGCTATTATGGTATCACTCAGACCGATAACAAGCAGGTGTATGCAGACTTCCTTCTTTCTGTCAACAAAAATTTTGGTGAGGACTGGTCGCTGCAAGCGAATCTTGGTGGATCTTATACAGATACACGTATGAACTCTCTTGAGGTAAGCGGTCCTATAGCTGATGGTAGTGCCACATTCGGTAGTGAACCAGTGGGATTGACTAATTTCTTTGCGGTGCAGAACTTGAGTGCAAGTCGTTCTAAACGTTTGCAGGAGGGTTGGCACGAGCGCACGACATCACTTTATTCTTCAGTAGAACTTGGCTATAAGAGTATTTATTACCTTACGTTGACCGGGCGTAACGACTGGCCATCACAGCTGGCAGGTCCAAACTCAAACAGTAAGTCATTCTTCTATCCGTCAGTGGGACTTTCTACAGTATTGTCTGAACTGATACCAAATCTGAACAAAAACTATCTTTCATATCTGAAGGTACGCGGTTCTTATGCATCGGTAGGTAATCCTTTCAGCCGTTACATCGCAAATCCGCGTTATGAATGGAATTCTAGCACGAACTCATGGTCTACTTCAACGCAGTATCCTATATACAACTTGAAGCCTGAGCGTACAGAGTCATTCGAGGTTGGTCTTACTGCTCGTTTCCTGAAGCACTTCAATCTTGACTTTACATACTATAATGCAAAGACAAAGAACCAGACTTTTAATCCGCAGCTTTCTGTTTCTGGATATTCAGCATTGTATATACAGACCGGCGAGGTGAGGAACCAAGGTATCGAAATTTCTCTTGGCTACAACAATACATGGGGTAATTTCTCTTGGGGGACAGGGCTCACGTATTCTATGAATCGTAACAAGATACTGACGCTTGCCGATAATGCTATTAATCCGGCAACAGGTGAACGTTTCTCTATCGATATTCTGAACATGGGCGGTCTTGGAACAACAAGATTCCTATTGAAGAAAGGCGGAAGTATGGGCGATATCTATTCTCTTACCGACATGCGACGTGATGACAACGGAAATATATATGTAGACGCAAACGGAAAGATTGCGACAGAAACAATATCAAATCCTGATAAATATATTAAATTAGGTAGTGTGTTGCCTAAGGGTAATATGGCATGGAGAAACAACTTTAAATATGGTAACTTTGATATGGGATTCATGATTACTGCAAGATTTGGCGGAGTGGTGTTCTCTCGTACACAAGCCATGTTTGACTATTATGGAGTTTCTGTATCTTCTGCTGATGCACGCGACTTAGGTTATGTAAGTATCAACGGCGGTGACAAGATTAATCCTGAATTATGGTATAATACAATAGGCGGTGGTACGGCGGTGGCACAATATTACACATACAGTGCAACAAACGTGAGATTACAGGAAGCCTCAATAGGATATACTATTCCACGGAAGTTGCTTGCCGGAGTGTGTGATATAAGACTGTCTCTTGTGGGTCGTAACCTGTTTATGATATACAACAAGGCGCCTTTCGATCCAGAATCAGTAGCTTCTACGGATAACTTCTATCAGGGAATAGACTATTTCATAATGCCATCCCTGCGTAATGTCGGTTTCAGCGTAAATGTGAAATTCTAAAAATCTTAATAACTATGAATAATAAAAATATATTGAATCATTGTCTTCTGGCAGCGACTTTGCTATTCTCGGTCTCATGCACCAGTGACTATGAAGACATAAACTCTAATCCATATCAACCGGGTAGTCTTGCTCCCGATGACTATTCTTTAGGGTCGGCAATGAACAATCTGGCAGGATGTGTAATATCTCCGGATGTAAATACTGCCCAGTTTACAGAATGCCTTACCGGTGGACCTTATGCCGGATATTTCGCCGATTCAAACTCTGGATTCAACGAGAGTGCTTTGTCACGTTATATACCACGTGACGACTGGGCAAGAGTGTTACTGAAGAGCGACCGAGTGATTCCTGTGCTATATTCTAACCTGACAATGGTGAAAAATGTAGTGCGTGCCACAAACGACTCTGTGCCATTGGCTATTGCAACAGTGATAAAGGTTGCTGCGATGGACCGTGTAACGGATGCTTATGGACCAATACCATATTCACAGATAGGAGCCGATGGAAAGATAACTATTCCTTATGACTCACAGGAAAGTATTTACAATAAATTCTTCGAGGAACTGAACTGGTCGATAAATTATCTCAATGCCCATATCGGTGAAGCCTTGACGGCAAATGCCGACTATGTATATGGAGGTAATGTAAGCAAATGGGTGAAGTTTGCCAATTCTTTGAAACTTCGTCTGGCTATGCGTATCTCATACGCGGCACCTGAAAAATCAAAACAGATGGCAGAGGAAGCTGTGAACGCCAAGAATGGTGGTGTGATAGAAAGCAATGCCGATAACGCAAAATGGAACTATTTTGGTTCTACACAGAATCCTTTGTATGTGGCTACACGATATAATCAGGCTACTGGTTGTGTCACAGGTGGTGATACTCATGCCGCAGCAGACATCATCTGTTACATGAACGGATATAATGACCCTCGTCGTGAAAAATATTTTGTAAAGTCTGAATTCAAGTCAACAAGTGGAGCTGACAATACTTATGTAGGATTACGACATGGTATTGTTATTCCTGGAGCAGATGTGACACGCCAGTATTCGGGTGTAAACGTGTTGCCTAGTGATCCGCTCATGTGGCTCAATGCTTCAGAGGTAGCGTTCCTTCGTGCTGAGGGGGCGGCTGTGCATGGATATGATATGGGCGGTTCGGCAGAAACTTTATATAATGACGGAATACGCTTGTCGTTTGAACAGTGTGGTGCTTCGGGTGCTGATGCTTATCTGGCACAGAGCAGCGGTCTGCCAACAAGTATAACGTATAGGGATCCTGCTGGATGGAATTCTTATGAGGGAACAATAAAACTCATTCCTGTTAAATGGGATGAAAGTGCCACGACTGATCAGAAATTGGAACGAATCATCGTTCAAAAATGGATTGCCAACTGGCAGTTGGGCTGTGAATCATGGTGTGACATCCGTCGTACGGGATATCCAGTACTCATACCGGCAACAGAGGCTGGTAATGCATCTGGTGGAATTGTAAATTCTCTTAAAGGAGCCCGTCGTCTGCCTTATCCACTTGATGAGTATGTAAGTAATTCTGCAAATGTAAAAAGTGCCGTTTCAGACTATCTTTTAGGTGCCGATAACATGGCAACAGATGTATGGTGGGCTGGTAAAAAGAAATAAAATTCGAAGACAATGAAAAATACTATATTTAAAAATATGCCTGTAGTGCTGACTTTGATAATGTCGGCAATGGCTCTGGGGGCTTGCTGTGACTGGACGGATACGGAAGCCGTGGACTTGAAAGAACCATCTATAGAATCACAGAACGGGACACTGTATGCTGCCTATCTGGAGAATTTGCGCAGTTATAAGCAGGGAACCCATAAACTGCTATATACATGGTTTGACAATAGCGTGAAGCTGGCAGCCTCACGTGCGCAACATATCACAGACGTTCCTGACAGTGTAGACGTGATAAGCATGATGTATCCCGGAAATCTCGCTGACTGGGAACTGACGGATATTGAAAGCGTGCGAAATAACAAGGGTACAAAGATTATATATACTGTTGATTTCGATGCAATCAAGGCTGCTTATAATGCAAAGCTGGAATTGGCTACCGAGACCGAGCCGGTGAATAAAGACTTTGTAGGTTTTATGGTAGACTCTCTGGAAAAGGCTCTCTCGTTTGTTGACAAATATAACTACGATGGAATATGCGTCGCTTATACAGGAAAGAGTCGTCTGCACATGTGCGATGATGAACTGAAGGAATATACTGCAAACGAGACTGCATTCATAAATATAATGCAGGACTGGCATGCACGCCATAGCGGAAAGATGATAACTTTCTATGGTAAACCGCAGAATCTTATAAACCCTGCATTGATAAAGGAAGCCAAGTCTGTTCTTATTCCGGCTACAAGTGCCACAAGTACAGAGCAGTTCACGTTTATATATGGAATGTCGGTTGCCGATAATGTTCCTACAGATCGTTTTGGACTGGTGGTAAGTGCAACCGACCTGAAAGATGTAAACAAGACTGTGGGGTATCTCGGTGACGGAAGTCTGGCAATAGACGGGCTGGCACGATGGGCTACATCATCACATTCAGGAATTGCCGTTACTGTGGTAGGCATATACAATGTTTCTTCAGATTATTACAATCCAAAACAGGTATATAGTCATACTCGAAAACTGATATCAACAATTAATCCATCTGTAAAATAAAGGAGTGGAAAATATGAAAGCAATAACAAATAAAATATTATCAGCTACATTGTTAATTGCGGCAGTTTCAGGACTTGCTGCATGTGGAGAAAATGATATGGAAACTTATGACAATAAGGCTTTCTCTACATCCGATAAGGTCAATACTATTTTGGTTGCCGGTACGAATAACGAACAGGAATGTACGATAAAAACAGCCATAGCGAAACCAGAGGACACTGAAGTGAAGGTAACTTATGGTGTGGATAATTCCAAAGTGGAAGCATATAACGGTATGTATGGAGAAAAGGCAATAACTGTTCCTTCGGCTAACTATGAATTACAGAATGTTGTTTCCACTATCCAGAAAGGTGCGTTGACAGGCAGTGATGTTACCGTTCATTTCAAGGATCTAAATTCTCTTGATCGTGATAAGGTGTATGTGCTTCCTATATCAGTAACAAGTTCAACGATAGATGTGTTGCGCAGTACCAAGACCACATATTTCGTAATACGTGGAGGTGCTCTCATCAATACCACAGCCGACATAACAAAGAACTTTCTTAAACTGAAGGACGCCGGAACAAGTACTTTGGGAGGTATGCAGAATGTATCTGTTGAAGCATTGGTAAAGGTTAACGTGTTTGGTAAGCTCATCAGTACTGTTATGGGTATTGAAGGTAAATTCCTGTTGAGAGCAGGTGATGCAGGACTGGTTGACAGTCAGCTTCAGTTGGCTACCTCTGACGGAAACGTTACAGATGCCTCTTGGACAATACCTACCGGAGAATGGGTTCATATAGCATTAACATTCAATAGTGCTGATGGTGAAACTGCTGTCTATATAAACGGAGTAAAGAAAGGTTCTTCTCAATATTCAAAATATAGAGGAAACATAGACTGGAATACAAAAGGTTTCTATGTAGGAAAATCTTATGATGAAAATAGATGGCTGGAGGGATGTGTCAGTGAAATGCGAGTATGGAACCGTGTGCTTACCGCTGATGAAATAAAAGCCAAAAATCATTTCTATACTGTTGACAATGCAAGTGATGGACTTATTGCTTACTGGAAGTTTAATGAAGGTGGTGGCAGTGAGATAGCTGACTATACCGGACATGGTAACACGCTGGTGGCTAATTCAAGCATTACTTGGAAATCTGTATCTTTACCTAAATAACATCTAAACATTAAAAGACAATGATAAAATTAAAATATCAATTAGCGGCATTGGTCCTGGCAGGAAGTTTCTTTACTTCTTGTTCAGACGATGTAGTAGTGGGCAACATTAATGAAACCAACTATGAAATCAGTGATGGCAGTTCTGTGGGCTATATCATCGACAGTCAGGGCAAACGTATGTTTACAACTCTGGAATTCCGTAATACAGGCAGTGAGACCCTTACGCTGAATGCTAACAAGGCTTTAAAGAATAACGTGTCTGTCACGGCAGCATATGATCAGAGTGTACTTGATGAGTATAACAAAAAAAATAATAGTGATTTCAAAGCTTTTCCGGAAGCAGATGTCACATTGTCTGATGGTGGAGTGATAACTCTGACTGCTGGGCAGCAGACTTCATCTGTATTATCGGTAACGACAAAATCTGACGGTAAAAGAAGTTACAAAGACACTTATGCAATACCATTGCGAATGAAAGTTACATCGGGTGGTGTTAAGCTTCCGGTTGCCGATCAGACACGTGTTGTTTTTGTTAAGGACCTTACGGCTCTGCCTACTGCTACGAAATATGTGAATGGAGAAGAAGGTGTGAAAGTGTTTAGCTGTATGGAGGTTAACGACTGTAATCCATTAAACAATTTATGCTTTACACTAAAGGGGAGTGGCAAACCGCTTGTTGATGCCGTTATTCTGTTTTCTTCTAATATCAATTATGACGCAGCGACAGGGCGTGTACATCTTTTCCATAATGAGAACTGCATGGCTATATTGAATAATTACAATAAGTATATAAAACCGTTGAAAGACCGTGGCATAAAGGTGATACTGAGCATATTAGGTAATCATGACATTTCGGGTGTAGCAAATCTTTCGGATGAAACGGCACGTGATTTCGCCCGTGAGGTGAAGGCTTGCTGTGATGCGTATAATCTTGACGGTGTGATGCTGGATGATGAGTATTCAAATTATGAAGGTAGTGATATCACTCCTGGATTTGTTTCTCCGTCACGTGCCGCTTGTGCCCGTCTTTATTACGAGATGAAAAAGATTATGCCTGACCGATGGATGATAGCTTATGTATATAGCACGACAAGTTCGTTACCTGCAGTGGACGGTGTGCAGTCTGGTAATTTCATCGACTATGCACTTCATGATTATGGTGGCTCTTCAGACTTGACAAATAATTATCCTGGTATGCCTGTTACACATTGGGGATTATATTCTCAGGAATTCGGGCAGAGCCGTTTCGCTGATGAAAGTGAATTGCAGGATTTAGTTAAGCGAGGCTCAAAGACACACATGATATTCGGAATGAACCCTTATCTAGGCAATGCAAGATCTCAGATTAAATCAATGAAGAGAATGGTAAAGACATTCTATAACGACGAACTTGTTGTTTCTGATACGTTCTATCCGAAAGATTGGAATTAAAAACAATTTTAAAAATTTGATGACATGAAAATTGCATATAATTTATTTGTTGTGTCACTAGCTATGTTAGGTCTGTCATTGACATCTTGCAGCCGTGACGATGATACAACTAATCAAGCCGAGACCACAGAGACACAGCCGGAGTTTAAACTTTCGTTAGACACTATACGTGTAAAGGTTGGTGCCGAAAATATGGCGGCTGTTGACGTGAAGAGTGGTGGCGGCGAATATAAAGCATTTACTATTGACGAGAGTGTGGCAAAAGTAGTAGATGAAAAGGGCACTTTGAAAATCGAAGGTCTTAAGAATGGCAGTACCGACCTTGTGGTTTCGGATAAGTATAATCGTTATCGCAGAGTTTTTGTTCAGGTTTATACTACTGATATAATGACTGTAAGCACTAATTCTTTGGATTTGATAACTCCTTTAGGTTATAACGGCAGTGCATCGTTAACCATAACAGCTGGAAACGGTGGATATACCTATGTGAGTGATAATAAAAATGTGACAGCCAAGTTTGACGAAGCAATAGGACTTGTTAAGGTCAGTGCTGTATCGGGCAAAGATGAATATACCGCAAATATTACTATTAAGGATATGTTTGGTCTTTCATGTATCGTGAAAGTTACGGTAAAATCAACTCTTAAACCATTTACCGATGATGACATAAAGAATATAATGAGCATAACCAGCAATGGGGTAATGTTTGATAATTCGGTAATCAATGAGGATTTTATAGACTATACAAGTTCAAAGACTCCAGAAGGAAAATGCCGTATGGGTTTCAACTATTATAATGTATATACATTCTATGTTGATTTTAACGGTGATTTAACTGTTGGTAAGAAAACAGGTGGGGTATTTAGTAATAACTTTATGAATCTGAAAACCGACAAACAGGCTTGTGATGTGGAAATTATACAAAATGATGGTAAATATGTACGGGGTATCTACTCTTGGGTAGATGCAAGTGGCGAGAGTCTCCATCGTGGATACTTTGTAATTGCCATTTGAAAAGTTTCTTTATTTGGGTGAAAAGAAAATCGGGAGAGGGTGTGCGAAGTGTACACCCTCATTTATGTTATAAAAATATGATATTGAAATAAGTAATAATTAGACTGTTGTTGTCTTTAAATATATAGCAAGCAATAAACAATCTATATCAGAACTCTAAATATGAAAATACAAAGGAAAATAGTTTTTTTTATTTTGTCGTTGATGTCTATATCTTTGACAACGGATGCCATAACGGTGAATCATGGCAATGCTGTCGACTTTGTGAATACTCTTGTTGGAAGTGACTCAAACAGTTCCCTTTCCACGGGTAACACTTATCCTGCCGTAGCTTTGCCATGGGGAATGAACTTCTGGGTAGCACAGACCGGAAAGATGGGAGACGGATGGCAATATACTTATTCGGCAAATAAAATAAGAGGATTCAAGCAAACTCATCAGCCTAGTCCGTGGATAAATGACTATGGTATGTTCTCTGTTATGCCAACTGTAGGGCGAATGGTCTTTGACGAAGACAAACGCGCTAGCTGGTTTTCTCACAAAGCAGAGACTGCTACGCCTTATTATTATAAGGTGTATCTTGCTGACTATGACGTGAAGGCTGAAATGACACCGACAGAACGTGCTGTCATTATGCGTTTCACATTTCCTAAGACTGACAGCGCGAATGTTGTTGTTGACGCATTCGATAAAGGTTCTTATGTAAGAATTATACCATCAGAGAATAAAATAATAGGTTATGCAACTAAAAACAGTAATGGAGTTCCCGATAACTTCAAAAACTATTTTGTAATGGTGTTCGATCATCCTTTTGTGGAATTTAAGTCGGTGAAAGCTGATATTCTTATTGATGATAAAGAGGTGAAAGCTGATCATGCGGGTGCGATAATACGCTTTAAAACGAGGAAAGGGGAATGTGTTGCCGTGAGAGTTGCCTCTTCTTTCATAAGTGAACAGCAGGCATTGCGCAATCTGTCTGAATTGGGAGATGATGATATTGAAACGGTGAAGAATAAAGCAAGACAGAAATGGAATGAGACTTTAGGACGTGTTGAGATAAAAGATGAGAGTATTGACCATCTGCGCACTTTTTATTCATGCTTGTATCGTTCGGTATTGTTTCCCCGTGGCTTTTATGAGATAAATTCAGAAGGCAGCCCTGTACATTATAGTCCTTATGACGGAAAGGTGCATTCTGGATATATGTTTACCGATACCGGATTCTGGGATACTTTCCGCAGTCTGTTTCCTTTGCTTAACTTAGTTTATCCGTCTGTAAGTGAAAATATTCAGAAGGGATTGGTTAATACATATAAAGAAAGCGGCTTTCTTCCGGAGTGGGCAAGTCCCGGACATCGTGAATGTATGGTGGGCAATAATTCTGCTTCGATAGTTGCTGATGCATGGTTATGCGGATTGCGTGGCTATGATGCCGAGACCTTATGGAAAGCTGTTGTAAATGGTGCGAATAATGTGAATGATAAGGTGAAGTCGACTGGTAGACGGGGATACGAATACTATAACAGGCTGGGATATGTGCCTTATGACGTGAATATAAATGAGAATGTGGCACGTACCCTTGAATATGCTTATGACGACTGGTGTATATATCAGTTTGGAAAAGCTCTTGGCAAAAGTGAAAGTGAAATCGGAATATATGCAAAACGTGCAATGAACTATCGCAATGTATTTGACAAGTCAACCAAACTGATGCGCGGAAGATTGAAAAATGGCAAATTTCAAAGTCCGTTTAATCCCTTTAAATGGGGAGATGCATTTACAGAAGGTAATGCCTGGCATTATACATGGTCGGTATTTCACGATCCACAGGGACTTATAAGTCTTATGGGAGGAAAATACGTGTTTAATGCTATGTTGGATTCTGTATTCAGTCTGCCACCTGTTTTTGATAATAGCTATTATGGTTATACAATACATGAGATAAGGGAAATGCAGATTATGGATATGGGAAACTACGCACATGGAAATCAGCCAATCCAACACATGATTTATCTGTATGGATACAGCGGTCAACCGTGGAAAACACAATATTGGATACGTCAGGTGATGGACAGATTGTATAGCGCTTCTCCGGATGGCTATTGCGGTGATGAGGATAATGGTCAGACATCGGCGTGGTATGTGTTTTCTGCACTGGGATTCTATCCGGTATGTCCTGCTTCTAAACAATATGTGATAGGAACTCCATATTTCGAAAATATGAAACTGCATCTTGAAAACGGCAATGGAATAAATATCACTAAACAGGGGAGTGGATGCTACATAGAGGGAATGTCATTGAATGGACACGACTATCAACATAATTATCTTTTGCGTGATGTGTTGTGTAATGGCGCTGACATTGAATTCAGAATGTCAGTGAAACCTAATATGCAACGTGGTGTGAGAGCAGAAGATGCACCTTATTCATTCACAAAACTAACATTAAAATAATATCATGAAGAAATTATTATTACTACTGCTTTTTATGCCTTTGGGCTTATTTGCACAGAATTATACACAATATGTTGATCCATATATCGGAACAGGAGGACATGGACATGTGTTTCTTGGTGCTAATGTCCCATTTGGACTTGTTCAGCTAGGACCTAATGAAAAAACACGTGGATGGGACTGGTGTTCTGGTTACCATTATAGTGATTCAGTGATTGTAGGATTTGGACATATGCATCTTAGTGGTACTGGTGTTGGAGATTTGGGTGATGTGTCATTGTTGCCGACCCTTGACGTTAATGTCGATAGCACATTATTTAGCCATAATGCGGAATATGTCCGTCCTGGCTATTATTCTCTATTGTTGAATTCAGCGATACGTGTGGAACTGACAGCTACAAAACGTGTGGGATTTCATCGTTACAGTTTCCCCGCCAATGCTAAAACCGGAAATATAATCATGAATCTCAAACAAGGTATAGGTTGGGATAAAATGACTTCTTGTGGATTTAAGCAAGAGGGGCCGAATATGGTTACAGGTTTCCGTATGTCTACTGGTTGGGCGAAGAATCAAAAAGTGTATTTTGCAATTGTGTTCTCACAGCCAGTAAAGATATTGCGTCAAAATGGTGATAGCATCTGTGCTTTCTCATTTGATAATGGTAATGAACCGATAATGGTAAAGGTCGGGATTTCAGCGGTAAGTGCGGATAACGCATGCAAAAATATAGAAGCAGAATTGCCCGGTTGGGATTTTAATGCCACTGTGGATTCGGCTGAAAAAGCATGGAATGATGAGCTGGGTAAGATAGCGATAAAAACAGATAACACTCACGCACGTCGCATATTCTATACGAGTATGTACCATACAATGATAGCACCATCTGTATTTGGTGATGTGAATGGTGATTATCGTGGAGCGGACGGTAACGTTTATCATGGCGATTTCATCAATTATACCACATTCTCTCTGTGGGACACGTATCGTGCTGCTCATCCTCTTTCTACACTTATTCATCCTGAGATGCAGAAAAACATAGCAAAGACAATGCTCAATATTTTCAATCAACAAGGAAAACTTCCCGTTTGGCACTTAATGGGAAACGAAACTGATTGTATGGTTGGTAATCCTGGTATTCCTGTTTTGACGGATATTGCATTGAAGGGCTTTGATGTAGACAAAAATGCAATATTTACGGCTGCAAAGAAATCTGCTATGCTTGATGACCGAGGAATGAATCTGTTGAAAAAATATGGTTATATTCCAAGTAATCTTGATCCAACATTTGAAACAGTTTCAAAAGGATTAGAATATGCTTTGGCAGATGGATGTATAGCCAAACTAGCCAAAGAATTGGGAAAAACAGAGGATTATAAATACTTCAGTAATCGCAGTTTGTCATATAATAAGTATTTCGACAAGAAATCTGGTTTCATGCGTGGAGTCACGTCTCTGGGTACATTCCGAAAACCGTTTAATCCATTCCATGCTGTGCATCGTCAAGACGATTATACCGAGGGCAATGCGTGGCAATATACATGGTTAGTGCCACATGATGTTCATGGACTGGTAAAGGCATTTGGCAGTGAAAAGCGTTTTGTGTCAAAACTTGATTCCTTGTTTGTCATTAATGGCGATCTTGGATCAGAGGCATCTCCTGATATCTCTGGACTTATAGGGCAATATGCTCATGGAAACGAACCGAGCCATCATATTATATATATGTATAATTACGTCGGTCAGCCTTGGAAAGCAGCGCCGAAGTTACGCTATGTTATGGACAAGCTATATCGTGACTCCATTGACGGACTGTGTGGAAACGAGGATGTCGGGCAGATGTCTGCGTGGTATGTGCTTTCATCGATTGGTTTATATCAGGTTGAACCTGCTGGTGGAAAATACATCATCGGCTCTCCCCTGTTTGATTCCGCAATTATAAATGTCGGCGGCGGCAGATATTTTACTATACATACCATAAACAACAGTGATACCAATATCTATGTTCAGAAATTGAGACTTAACGGTAAGGCTTATGACAAGTCATATATAATGTATAAGGATATAGTTAAAGGTGGAACTCTTGAGATAGTAATGGGGCCAAAACCTTCAAAATGGGGAGTGAATATGAATTCTAGACCTTGATAACATAACTAAAACTTAATATAATATGAAACGATTTATTGTTATTATATCTCTTTCTTTGTGTATGGCATGTTATTCAGTCGCACAGGAAAATGGAAAAGTAGATGTGCACGCTCGCTATACAAGTATACAGATATATAAGGGAAATGATTTTGAATCAAAGCGTCCTCCTTTAGATGAAAGACTATTTACGTCAGAGGCTGTTGAGAAAAAAATCAAGGAGGTGCAGAAACTCCTTAAAAAAAATAAGAGACTTGCATGGATGTTTTCTAACTGTTTCCCAAATACACTTGAGACAACCGTGCATTATCGTGTAGCTGCTGATGGTGATGATGATACATTTGTTTATACAGGTGATATACCTGCGATGTGGTTGCGTGATTCCGGTGCGCAAGTATGGCCTTATGTGTCATTGGCTGATAAGGACATGAAGTTGAGAAAGATGTTGAGAGGGGTGATATTGCGGCAGTTAAAGTCTATTAATATAGACCGTTATGCCAATGCGTATAATGATGGACCGACAGGTGCGGGCTGGCAGAAAGATGATACGCAGATGCAGAAAGATGTATTCGAACACAAATACGAGATTGATTCGTATTGTTATCCCTTGAGGCTTGCATACAGATATTGGAAAGTAACAGGTGATACATCTGTGTTCGGCAAAGAATGGCAACAAGCTATTGCTAATATAATTAAGACTTTCAGGGAGCAACAGCGTAAAAATGATGTAGGGCCATATCATTTTTTAAGAACAACAGACCGTGCATTCGATACAGTAGGGTGGGATGGATATGGTGCTCCTGTAAGACCTGTAGGACTCATTGCTTCGATGTTTAGACCTTCTGACGATGCTACGATATTACCATTCCTAGTACCTTCTAATTTTATGGCTGTTTCTTCTATGCGTAAATCAGCCGAGATATTAAGTAAGGTAAACAAGAATGATACTCTTGCAACGAAATGTAGTCAATTAGCTGATGAAGTAGAAGCTGCACTAAAGAAATATTGTATTTATAATCATCCTATATATGGAAAGATATATGCTTATGAGGTAGACGGATTTGGAAACCATCTGTTAATGGATGATGCAAATGTTCCAAGTCTTTTGGGCTTAGGATACATGGGAGACGTGAGTCTTAATGATTCTATATATCAAAACACACGTCGCTTTGTATGGAGTACTGATAATCCAACATTCTTTAAAGGTAAAGCTGGAGAGGGAATAGGTGGACCACACATCGGTTATAACATGGTCTGGCCGATGAGTATAATGATGAAAGCATTTACGTCAACTGATGATGACGAGATTCGTTGGTGCATGAAAACTCTTATTAATACCGATGCAGGGACTGGTTTCATTCATGAATCGTTTAATAAGGATGATGCTTCTAAATATACTCGTCCTTGGTTTGCATGGCAGAATACTCTGTTTGGCGAACTTGTAATAAAGTTAATCGATGACGGAAAAATTGACTTATTGAACAATTTGTAATACATCTTATATTATGTGGCATAATAGTGGAAGAAAAATTAGTCCTGTCGCATGGGTACCCACCTTGTATTTTGCTATGGGCATGCCTTTTGTGGTATTAAATATGGTGTGTACCCTTATGTATAAAGGATTTGGAGTTAGTGATTCCGAGATTGCGCTATGGACATCACTTATAATGTTACCGTGGACATTGAAACCATTGTGGAGTCCATTTCTTGAGATGTATAAAACAAAGAAGTTCTTTGTAGTCTTTACTCAGGTGCTTACTGGAATAATCTTTGCATTGGTTGCCTTTGGACTACAGTTGCCTTCGCCCTTTGCGATAACTATATCGTTGTTTGCGGTAATAGCTTTGAGCGGTTCTACTCATGATATTGCTGCTGACGGATTTTATATGGCATCTTTGTCAACATCCGAACAAGCTAGATGGATTGGGTGGCAGGGAGCTTTCTATAATATAGCTAAAATAGCGGCAACCGGTGGATTGGTGTATCTAGCTGGTGTATTTATTGATGACTATGGCGTGAGAAACGCATGGATGATAATAATGCTTATAATTGGCGTTATGATGATTACTCTTGGTTGTTACCATGGGTTAGTGCTGAGGTCTGCTGCAAGTTCGTCTCCTGTAAATATAACATTGAGAGAGCATTTGCGAGAACTCTGTGATGTTTTTGTTGATTTTTTCCAAAAGAAACATATTATATATTATCTGTTTTTTATAATTCTATATCGGTTTGCCGAAGGGTTTGTAATGAAGATTGTGCCGTTGTTCCTTAAGGCTCCGCGTGCAGAACAGGGATTGGGGCTCACAGAACAGCAAATAGGAATATGTTATGGTACGTTTGGAGCAGCCGCTTTCGTGATTGGTTCTATTCTTGCTGGTTATTATATTGCTCATCGGGGACTGCGTAAGTCCTTATTTTCACTTGCTTTGGTGTTTAATATACCATTTGTTGCATATACTATTCTTGCTATTTACCAACCTGAAAGCCTGTGGTTAGTTGGCAGTTGCATTGTAATGGAGTATTTTGGATATGGTTTTGGCTTTGTCGGCTTGACTTTATTCATGATGCAACAGGTTGCACGTGGTAAGCATCAGATGGCTCATTACGCCTTTGCAAGTGGAATAATGAATCTAGGAGTTATGTTGCCTGGAATGTTGAGCGGTTTCGTAAGTGATTGGTTGGGATATCGGGCATTCTTTGTCTTCGTATTGCTCTGTGCTATACCTGCAATACTGATAACGCGCTTTGTCCCATTTACATTTACTGATGATGTTATCAACTAATTAATTAGAATTTCTATGATAGTTCACATTATTATCTTAAAATTTAAGATGACAAGTAATTTAAAAACAAAATAACATGAAGAATTTAGTAATATCTGGCAATTCTCTTCCAAATATTCCTTGGGAGGACCGTCCTGCTAATTGTAATAACCCTTTGTGGCGTTATTCTGCTAATCCTATTATTCAGAGGGATTTGCTTCCTGACTCGAATAGTATTTTCAACAGTGCGGTCGTACCTTTTGACAAAGGCTTTGCTGGTGTATTCAGATGTGATGATAAAAATCGTCGAATGACTTTGCATGCAGGATTCAGTGATGACGGAGTTAACTGGAATATAAACGAGGAGCAACTGCACTTTGATTGTAATGACGATGAAATCGGAGAATGGGTATATGGATATGACCCACGTGTATGTTTCATTGATGACCGCTATTATGTTACATGGTGTAACGGATATCATGGACCAACCATAGGTGTGGCTTGGACTACCGATTTTAATACTTTCCATCAAATGGAAAATGCCTTTTTACCATATAACCGTAATGGAGTAATGTTTCCGCGTAAGATAAACGGTAAGTATGCTATGCTTAGTCGTCCTAGTGATACAGGTCATACAGCCTTTGGCGATATCTTTTATAGTGACTCACCTGATATGGAATATTGGGGGCATCATCGTCATGTAATGTCTCCGGCTGCTTTCGAGGTTAGTGCATGGCAGTGCATGAAGATTGGTGCTGGTCCTGTTCCTATAGAGACTTCAGAAGGATGGTTAATGTTTTATCATGGTGTTCTTCGTTCATGCAATGGATATGTATATAGCTTCGGCTCGGCATTGTTGGATATTGACGAACCTTGGAAGGTAATATGTCGTTCAGGACAATATCTAGTTTCTCCGCAAAAGGAATATGAATGCGTTGGAGACGTCCCGAACGTATGTTTTCCATGCGCAGAACTGCATGATCCTGTTACAGGTAAAGTTGCAATTTATTATGGTTGCGCCGATACAGTCACGGGATTGGCTTTTGGATATATACAAGAAATTATCGAATTTACTCGTCGGACAAACATATTGTAGTATTATAACTCTGTTGTTAGTTTGTGAAAAAGGGATTACATCGTTCTGAAAATCAGTATACGATGTAATCCCTTTTGTTTAGACTAAGACCATAATAACAGTGTTATGGACGATCTTTTTTTTGAATGACTGTTATAGCCATTGTCCATATTTCCTTATAAAGAATTTTTTCACTACTTGTGTGAGAACTCCGTAACCTAACAAGATTGCCACTAAAAATGGATAATACATTATAGGCAATGGAGTCATTTTAAGAGCCGCCCCTATTGATGTGTAAGGAATTATAAGTCCTATCACTGCTATAACTAATGTCATAAATACTACAGGTGATGCGGCGCAGCTTTGTATGAAAGGTATTTTACCAGTGCGTATGATATGAATCACGAGTACTTGTGATAACAGCCCTTCAACAAACCATCCTGTTTGGAACAGACTTTGAGATGATGGTACACATGCAGAAAAGAGGAAGTACATCAACGCAAAAGTAATATAATCAAAGATAGAACTTACTGGTCCCATATAAAACATGAATCTTGATATACCTTTGGTGTGCCATACTTTTGGACTCTTGATGAAGTCTTCGTCCATATTATCCCAAGGTATTGCGGTCTGTGAGATATCATATAACATGTTTTGTGATAATATTTGGATAGGAAGCATCGGTAAGAATGGTAAGAGGATACTTGCTCCTAGCATACTTAGCATGTTTCCGAAATTACTACTGGTGGTCATCTTGATGTATTTTACAATATTACCGAATGTAATTCTTCCGTATTCTACACCAGTACGCAATATATTGAGATCCTTCTCTAATAGAATGATGTCTGCACTTTCTTTAGCAATATCTACCGCAGTATCTACAGAAATACCAACGTCGGCAGTCTTTAGTGCTGCCGCATCATTTATTCCATCACCCATGAATCCTACGGTATGTCCCTCTTCCTGAAGCAGAGTTACAATCCTTGATTTTTGCATAGGACTTAGTTTCGCGAAAATAACAGTTTCTTCAAGTTTCTCTTTCAACTCGTTGTCATCCATCATTTCCAATTCGTTTCCAAGCATAATCTTGTCGAACTTAATGCCTACGTCATTGCAAATTTTCTTAGTTACGATTTCATTATCACCTGTAAGTACTTTTACGTTTACTCCCAATTGCTGAAGAGAAGAAAGTGCAGTCTGTGCTGAAGGTTTTGCTGGATCAAGAAAACCTACGAAGCCAGCCATAACCATATCTTTTTCATCTTCTGCAGAATATGTAGGGTCTCTATTATCAAATGTCTTTACTGCAACGATAAGTATTCTAAGTCCGTCCTCATTTAATTCTTTAGACATTTTTTTGATGTGCTCCCTTGTCTTTTCATCCATTGGCAGGATTTCGTCGGTATCAATCTGCAACTGTCTGTCTTCTCCAGGATCGTATGCTCGTGAACATAGTTGCAGCATTTCTTCTACAGCACCTTTGCATATTAATAGATGACTACCGTCTGAACGCTCAAGTATAACAGACATACGTCGACGCTGGAAATCAAAAGGAATCTCGTCTATTTTTTTATAAGCTTCGTCTGCTTTTAGTGAGTCATGTAATTCAATATGGTTCAGAATGGCTACATCTAACAGACTTTTCAATCCTGTCTGATGATAACTGTTTAGATAAGTCCACTTTAATACTTCTTCGTCTGATTCTCCATATATATTAAGGTGGCGCTCTAATACAACCTTGTCAAGTGTAAGGGTACCAGTCTTGTCCGTACACAAAGTATCCATTGCTCCGATATTCTGTATTGCATTAAGGCGTTTTATAATTACTTTATTCTTACTCATGTTAACAGCTCCTTTTGCAAGGTTTGCTGTGACAATCATAGGAAGCATCTCTGGAGTAAGACCTACAGCTATTGCTACAGCAAATAGCATTGCGTCTACCCAATTGTCCTTGGCTATACCGTTTATAATAAACACAACAGGAACCATAACTGCCATAAATGAAATCAACAGATAGCTTACACGCTTCAGACCCTTGTCAAAACTTGTTTCCTGTCTTTTGCCAGTAACAGTTTTACTGATAGAACCGAAATAAGTATGTTCACCGGTTGTCACAACGACCGCTGTTGCTGTGCCGCTTATAACATTTGTACCCATGAAGCATATATTTTGTAAATCTATAATCGGACTTTTCTCAGCATCCTTTGTTTTATAGCATGTAGCATTTTTCTCAATTGGTAATGATTCTCCTGTAAGTGCAGATTGAATAACAAATAAGTCTTTTACATTTATAAGCCTGCAGTCTGCTGGTATCATATCTCCTGCTGATAGGTGAATGATATCTCCAGGAACTATATCTTTTATGTCAACTTCATACTTTTCGCCATTTCTTTCTACAGTAGCAGTAGTCTCTACCATGTCTTTCAACTTCTCTGCTGCTTTGTTGCTTCTGTATTCCTGAATAAATCTTAGGGCTACACTTACAGTTACCATAATACAAACCATTACGACAGTAGAATAGTCTCTGTCGGAAATCTTTGGTAACCAGATATCTATTATTGCAGATATTATGGCAATAAAAATAAGTATTCCGATAAAAGGATTGATGAATGCGCTGATAAGTTGTTTTATCCAGGATACCTTACCTTCTTGTCTCACCTCGTTATATCCATATGTTTCAAGTCGGTCTTTTACTTGTGAATCATCTAATCCGTTTTTTGTTGTTGCTGTCAGCTCATACAATTCGTTTTCATTGCAGCAACTTGCTTTCCTTAGAATTTCTGCTTGGTCTTTGAAACCATTAATTGGTCTCAATTGAGGTCTTCTTTTAAATTTCATTATAATTACCTCCATGAATGTTATGACGTATATGGAGGTAATCAGGACGTATTATATCCTAATCAACCTTCATGACATCGGGTTTATTTTTAATATGACTATCGGATTTATCGTCCATAATGAACTATAATTTATAATTTGCCGCAAAAGTAATCTATTATATTCCAAAATCAGACTATCAGATGATAAAAAGAGTTGCTTATTAGAGATTTCTAATCTCAAATAAATAATATGTTGGTTCATTATGTCTCATCACTAATGTCTACTTAAAATGATTAACCTTTAGTGTAGCGCATTATAAATTAAATATTTAGAGTCTATATTTCTCAGTGACGATTTGAGTTTTGCCCTTTTATGGTGCCTTCACTGTATTTTTGGTGTTTTTTAGCTACGAAGCTACGGTAACTCTCGCAAAGTCCATAAACAGGGGCTTTGCCGATACGTAGCTTGCAGAATTTAGCTACGCAAGCTACGTTCTAGCTACGTTATCTTTTTCAGCCTATATAATGTACGTGCAGGCACGCGCATACCTAAGGTTTTGCAAAATATAAGCGTCTAATTGTCAACTTGTTGAAAATCAGTATTTTATCGACGAATTTGACTAAATAAAGTGACGGTGACCCGACCGTCAAATATCAAGTTTTGCATGCGTTTCTATATAGAAACGGAAACGTTTGCACGTAGAAACGCAGACGTTTCTACGATGTAAAGTTTGCATTTGATCGATAAAACGCACTGCATTTCATCATAGAAAACACTGTAAAACATCGCAAAACATATCAAATTACGTCGTAAAATGGAATGCAATAGGAGGAAAAATTTCACCCATATTTTACCGACGAATAACCTTCACTTTATTCTACCCGAAAAAGTGTTCTAACAAATTGAGACACAATGGATAGCCACTTCGACACTTGTTATTACGAAAGACTCTGAGTACGCCTGCGCACGCACGTGTGCCATCAATGTGTTGCTCCCAATAATTAAAACTTTGGCTAACAGCCTAACCTAAATTCCATTGTATGGGCAAAAAAATTGCAGTACCTTTGCCGAGAATTCAGCGGAATTAGGCAGAACTTTTAAGCACAGAAAAATCTGTTCCTGTTTACTAAATCTAAGTGTGCTATTTTTCAGATGCAGCCAACTGTTCTTTGACAGATTTACTTATAAAATACATTTCATCCTTAAAATGACACAAATTGACGTAGCTAAAACGTAGCTTACCGTAGCTAAATCCTGCAAGCTACGTATCGTTAATCCTACTGTTTATGGGTTTTGCGAGAGTTACCGTAGCTTCGTAGCTAAAAAACACCAAAAATGCAGGGGATACACCCTAAAAGGGCAAAACTCAAATCGTCACTGAGAAATATAGACTCTAAATATTTAATTTATAATGCGCTACACTAAATGTTAATCATTTTAAGTGGACACTAGTGATGTCTGATATATTTTAAAACTAAGCTTTATAATGATTAAATAAATTGTTGCTTTTAGTTTCTTGCTTACATTTTATTCTGTAAACGTGTTACTAGCGAATCATTAATTTGTTACTTGTTTTTGTGTAAGAACGTTCTCTCGTACATTATATATATAAGTATTATTGTAATGCCGTATCATTATAAAATGAGTAATATAGAGTTTTATTTGTCACAGAATTAAAGAGAGGTTTTCTTCGTGTAATATTTATGCTTGTAATCCGTCCAAAGTGTCACTTTGGATACCGTTAATGAAACAACTTGATATATATCAAGTTATTAACTGTTTCAAATTGATAAACGCAAAAATAATTTACAATACAGATTGTAACTGTGTTGTGTTTGCTGTGTGCGTGAACAGCTTATTTTCCACTTGTAACCGTGCAAAAAGTAACTAAATTGTTAGTTTGCATGTGCTTTAAATAGGGCTATTTTACAAATTGAAAGTTTTTAGCCCTATTTTTAATAAGTTTCAAATTGAAAGTGGGTCATTAAATTACGACTAATTTATAGTGAAAAAATATGTATAAAATAGTGTTAATAAAATATTGCTGTATCAGATTAATTATATATATTTGCATCAGAAAAGAATAAAAACCTAAAAAATATACGATTATGAGACGATTTCTTTTGATATCAGTAATGGCAATGTTGACCATCGTAAGTTATGGTCGCAAACATGTAGCCGAAAATGCAGTTGTTGTAGCTGACACTATTTATTATGCAGAAAACATGATGAATGTTGCTACAAGTGGACAAGCAAGCTATTATAGATTGCTAATGAAACAAGGTCAAGGACTTAATAAGAAAAATGTCTTCCAAGACTTCTATATGAATGGAACTTTGAGGGCAGAAGGTGCTTACAGTTTTATTGATCTTGGTAATGATACAAATACAATACTCGACGGTGAGATTACTACTTATTATAAAAATGGTAAGGAGAAATGGCACGGAAAGTATGTAAACGGAAAACGTGAAGGATATTTCACAATGCAGATGCGTCAGGGTGGTGTTGCAGTAGTTCAGTTTGTGAACGGTAAATCAGCTCATGATTACTTCACAATAACAAATGCTGACGGCACTATGGAGAAACGTCCTATCTCTGATTTGAAGTCTTTTATGTAAAAAATTTGATTTCTCTCTTAATAAAAAGATAAATTACAAAAGTCTCTATTTAAACAATAAACAAGAAGAAAATGCCTGCTTCGTGAGAAGCGGGCATTTTCGTTTTATACTTTATACAGCGTTTTGATACTGTTGATAAGATAAAAGACTTGAACGTCCTATTAGAATGATATGATACTATTCTCTCACGTTGCTTTTTTATATCTGATATTCATCTCCACTAGAAAAAGTTTTTATAATGTAACTTACTCATCCCTTATAAACAAAGTGTTGGTGACATTAAAAAAACTTTTTATGGTCTCTATTTGCTGAAATATTCTGAAGGTGTTTTACCTGTATATTGCTTAAAATTGCGGATGGCAGTTGATCTAGAACGGAATCCCACATTGTAGAATATATCCTGATAGTTATATATCTGTTCATTTTTTACTCGATTAATAAAGTCTTCAATGCGCAAAGAATTTATATATGCATTGAAATTGGTATATCCGAGTTCTCTCAAAGCCTTTGAGAGTGTAGTTCTATTGGTGTATAGAGATGCTGCCATAGAGTTTAGAGAGATATCTGGATTTCTGTAGTCTAACGTGTGCCTCATATATATTACCACCCTTTCACATAAAGAATTTGCTTTCTCTTCTATTTCTTCAATGTATTCAGCCTCTTTACTATCTTCATAAGTGGTTTCTGCAGTATTTGATTCTGGTAGCTTTATCAGCCTTTCAAATAATTCCATGTATGCAATATATATGCTGCATCCTGCACTAACATAATAATAGAGAGTTTTTATAATAAGGTGATCAGATATGAGTATAATGATATATGCAATAGTATTTATGATGAAACAAATGGTATACTTCATCATCCAAACTCTATCTGTATTATTGTAATGTCTAGTATATGGTATTGTGAATATTAAAAAGACGGGAGTAAATACCAAAACAACAAGAAAAAATCTAAACCAAACATCAATCCTTGTAAAATGGGGTAGCATTTCTAATAAAGAATGATATGGTGGAAATGTGACTCCAAATATTTTTAATACATTATAAATTAGTATTAAAAAAAGTAATGGACTATATAATTTTATGACTCGCCATACATTTAGATATCCTGGTGAAATTACTTCAAGAGGATACATAATGTATGAAATCACCATGAATATAGCAACTAATAACATTGGTGCAGAAATCACTAATTCAGGGACTTCTCCATTGCACAAAACGTAGAATCTTCTTATGTAACTGATTACAGAGAAGAATACTATAAATGAAAGAATAATTCTAGATCGTTCGCCACTTTTTCTACGGGCGAATATGAGCAACGATGTAAGCAAGCATGCTATGGCCGCGGCAAATGTGGTGGCTAAATATAGACTTTTCATAATTTTATTTTGCAAATTTAATCAAAAAATAGGTATATTAAGTAAATATCATCAAATTTTGTGGTAATGAGACATGCAAATTGTGATAATGAAACACCTGAATATATAGTATTGATTAACTTTGCCACGTTGATTGTATTCATGCACTTTTTATTAATAACAAAAGAAATAATAATTAAAATTAACTAACGATGAAAAAATTATCTTTTTTATTCTTATTGTTTGCCTCCTTATTTGTAGCTTGTAGTACAGATAATGATGTTGCGAAGGTTGACAATCCTTTTGACCCATCTAGCGAACTTGCTGATAGTGTTTTAAGAAACAAGATTGTTGTTATTAGCGATTTGCATCTAGGAAATGATCTTGCTTACTCTGAAAATGTGAAACATCTTAACCGTCTAAACCAGTTCCTTAAGGAAGTAAGGGCATCTAGTACAATAAAAGAATTGGTTATAGCAGGTGATATGTTTGATGAGTGGTATATCCCTTCACGTACTAATACTTATGAGAACAAAAGTCAGTCTGATTTTATTCTTAAAACTGTAGCATCAAATAAAGCTATATTTGATGTTCTTAATGGTATTATAAACGATAAAAAAATTAAGGTAACTTATATCCCTGGTAATCATGACATGGGATTTACTCCAGCTAACATAGATTTAGCAATGCCCGGAGTGAATCAAGCTCGTGATGCAGGACGCAATGGCTTAGGAACTTATCATCCTGATAATTATCCAGAAATAGCTATAGAGCATGGACATCGTTATGATTTTTTCTGTAATATAACAAAGGATGGAGCTGATCCTAATGCTACTGGTACTACTTTTGCTCCAGGATATTTCTTTGCTCGTATTGCTGCTAACTCATTTGTAAATCCTATTGCAATAGAAAATAGAACTAGGATTCCAAATGTGGTATTAAATGACCCTACTAATCCTGAACAAGTTAGTAAAAATAGATATTGTAAATTATGGAATAAAGTTTTGGATAGTGTTATATATGTTAATGATAACTTTGATGACAAGATTATTACTACAAATGTAGATAACTTCACTAAGACTTATTCTATTAATGACATTCTCCCTTATAACGATGCGAATGGAAATATACAAATGAAAATGTATAATGGTTTGTTTACTCAAGAAGCTTGGAATAATCGTATGAGAGCTAATGGTGTACATGTTATGACACCTATTGATGCTGCTATTTTAGGAAGTTTTTATACTCAATATATTGATGACCAATCTTTCTTGCAATATTTTGGTGTAGATAGTGTAAAAGTTCGCGTCGTAGTATTTGGACACACTCATATACCAAAAATGACGGCTTACAAGAATACGATCGACTCTGCTTGTGTTTACGCAAATACAGGAACTTGGGAAGATAGAAAAACTCGTAATAAGAGTGATGTTATTGAACAGGACTCAATAAATATGAATTTTGTTGTTATTACTCCAAAGAAGACTAATCATAAAATATTAAATATTAAATTATATAAATATCTTTATGGTACTCATACTGTTATTGATAGCAAGGATGTAGATCTTTCTGTAAAAAGAATTTATTAGCATAAAATCATTATAAAGTTGGCATTCGTGTATTTCTATTTAGTAGAAATGACAATATTGTATTGCTGAACTATAATGTTAAAGAAATAAGCAAGTAAATAAAATAATGGATGAAAAGCAGTGAGTGTATGATATATTTATATCTTCTCTCACTGCACTTTTCATTTTAATTGCTTTTAGTAATGTTATGAAGTCAATAACCTATTAATCAAATAGACTAATCTGTTGTTTGGAGCAAAAGAATAATAATATATTAAATTCATATTTAGAGAAATATCTCTAAAAGTAAGTGTTATTTCAAATTTAATGTCACTCGTCAAATTCTAAAAACGGACGAGTGACATTAAAAAACTTATCATGCAAGAGTGTTACCAGATATTATAAGTTGATGTCTAGTTCAACAGGGCAATGATCGCTACCAAATATATCTGTATGTATTTTGGCATCTTCGATATTATCTTTTATCCGTTCTGAAGTCAGAAAGTAGTCGATACGCCAGCCCGTATTGTTTTCACGAGCATGGAAACGATAACTCCACCAACTGTAAGTAACCTGCTCTGGATATAAAGTACGGAAAGAGTCAATGAATCCATTGTTTAACAATATCGACATTTTCTCTCGTTCCTCATCTGTGAATCCTGCATTTTTATGGTTCGTCTTTGGATTCTTGATATCTATTTCCTCGTGTGCTACATTCATATCACCACATACGATGACAGGTTTGTTTTTGTCAAGTTCATGAAGAAAAGCCTGAAAATCCTCTTCCCATTTCATACGATATTCCAGACGACGAAGTCCGTCTTGAGAATTTGGTGTATAAACAGTTACAATATAAAATTTATCATATTCAAGAGCTATAACGCGGCCTTCATGGTCGTGCTCTTCGATCCCAATCCCGTATTTAATGCTCAATGGTTTATGCTTTGTAAATATAGCGGTTCCGCTATAGCCCTTTTTCTCAGCATAGTTCCAATAAGATTCATAACCAGAAAACTGCAGGTCAAGTTGCCCTTCCTGCATCTTTGTTTCCTGAAGGCAGAAGAAGTCTGCGTTTAAAGTATTGAAATACTTTTCAAAATCCTTTCCAACACATGCACGCAAACCATTAACGTTCCAAGAGATAAATTTCATATTGTGACTGTTTAATTAGTTTATTTACTTCCGACAGCTTGGAAGACAGTGTTTACATCAATTTGATCGTCGCCAACCTTTACGCTCTTAATAACGAAATTGATGCTGCTCTTTTTATTGTAGTATTGAATCTGTGGATAGAGATATCCATAAGAACTACTAGCCATATAATCAGCGAAGGTTATTTCGCAAGCCTTCCCGTTGTAATTAAACTTAAGCGTTTTGTTAGCAGGAGTCATTAGATAGAAATAATAATTTTGACTCCAATATGTATTTGAAGCTTGCGCATACGTGTTAACAGCTCCTATAAGAGTTTGTCTTCCTGCATTTGTAATAGCATCTTTGACGGCAGAGTTAGTAGATACATAGTTCTGCAAGAAGCTGATAGGGAATGAAAGACTTGTAAATGTAGAATCTGATGCAGTTACCATCCAGTCAACCTCTACAGAATCCTTTTTGGTATCATTGTAGAAATAGAGATAACCAGAATAATCACCTTCAAGAGCCTGGAGAGTTTGTTTACGCTGTGCACCAGTAAGGGTGATGATGTTGCTGTTGTTGTCGTTGTTGTCATCGCTTAGGCACGACGTAAAAGTTGTTGCTGCCAAAACTGAGCAGAACAAAATCAAGATTGCGTTTTTTAGATTTTTCATATCATGTTTTAAATTAATATTATGTATAAGGTAAATGCCTGGGATGTAAGAATCTTGCATCCCATAGCTTACTTTTTTATATTCTTTTAGATTCACCACGAAGAAGACTCATGAATTCCTGTCGTGTAGTAAGAGAATTAAATACTCCACTGAAATCACTTGTCGTGGTGATAGAATTCTGTTTCTCTACTCCGCGCATCTGCATACACATGTGCTTGGCCTCTATAACAACCATAACGCCTTGGGGTTTCAAGGTTTCCTGAATACAGTCTTTTATCTGTTGGGTAAGTCTTTCCTGCACTTGCAGTCTATGGCTGAATATGTCTACAACACGTGCTATCTTACTTAATCCTGTGATATATCCGTTTGGGATATAGGCTATATGTGCCTTTCCGTAGAAAGGTAGCATGTGATGTTCGCAAAGTGAAAACACGTCAATGTCCTTAACTATTACCATTTGGTTGTAATCTTCCTTGAAGATAGCGTCTGTAAGAACCTTATGCGGATCCTGTGTATATCCGCGGGTAAGAATCTGCATTGCTTTTGCTACACGCATAGGTGTTTTCTCAAGCCCTTCACGCTCTGGATTCTCGCCCAATATTTTCAATACCTCTTTATAATGTAATGCTAGGTCGTCAAGACCATCACGAAATTCATTTTCCGGATTCATATCTTATCGTTCTAATGTTAATAATATCAGTATTGTATGGAAATAGTTCCCTTCACAATACATGCTTGTCTGTATCCTAAAGCCTTAACTTTCGTGAGCATAGTCTTTGCTTCCTGAAAGCTCCGATAGTTTCCTACTCTGCATATCCAATGTGGAGAATAGAAATGCACATATATAGGTTCTTCGGGATATTTAAGTTTTATCGTCGTTCTAGCTTGTTCAGCTTTCATTCTATCATTTCTAGAGTTGCCGCCGGAGAAAGCTTGGACTCTGAATCCTGTAATCTTTCTGCTGCCGCGCATCACTTTTTTGCGCATGTCAATTGTTGGAATGTCAAACTCTTCTTCGTCGTCAATCCTAACTGGCTCGCTTTTCTGCTTCGTTGTGTTTTCTCGTTTCTCAGGACTCTTCTCATTATTAACTATATTCTCATTCTTGTTGTTATAGTTATAATTATTGTTGTGATGCTTTGCAGAGTCACCAATCACGTTTTGCGGTTTGATATTGTTTCTGTTGCGGTTATTTTCGCTTCTGCTAGTTTCAGCTTTTTTTTCTTTTATGACGGTATTGTCAGCCTTTTGTTGAGTCTGTATCTTCTTGCCGTTAACCAATTCATCAATTTCCTTGCTTTGGGTAACAGTAACGTTACCTTTACCTGCGACGTTCTTCTTCAGATGGTCGAGATAAGTTTGTGCGCCAGCGTTGACGGAAATACCTAATGCAATTATTGACGATATAACGAACTTATTCATATATTCTTGTATGTGTATTAATGTTGAAAATATGCTGGGATATCGGTATGATAGAGTGTTGTCACAAAACAACATTCATATCATTACAATATCCCTGCATTTCAATATTTTTATTATTTCTTCCAAGCGTCGATGATACCCTTGAAATCAGCAGTCTTCAAAGCAGCACCACCGATAAGACCACCGTCGATATTTGGCTTAGAGAATAGCTCAGGAGCGTTAGAAGCCTTGCAGCTACCACCGTAAAGGATTGATGTCTCCTCAGCAACTTCCTTACCATACTTTTCAGCAACGATAGAACGGATGTATGCAAGCATTTCCTCTGCCTGATCAGAAGTAGCAGTCTTACCTGTACCGATAGCCCAGATTGGCTCGTATGCAAGAATGATGTTCTTCCACTCTTCTGCGCTCAAGTTGAATACGCTGTCGGCTAGTTCAGCCTTAACAACTTCGTTCTGCTTGTTACCTTCGCGCTCTTCAAGAGTCTCGCCACAGCAGAAGATAATCTTCAAACCGTTCTTCAATGCAAGCTGTACCTTCTCCTTAAGGATTGCTGCAGTCTCACCATAATATTGGCGACGCTCTGAGTGACCAAGGATAACATACTGAGCACCTGTGCTCTTTACCATTTCGGCAGAAACCTCACCTGTGAAAGCTCCTTTTTCCTTGTCTGCGCAGTCCTCTGCACCAAGACCAACTACGTTTTGGTCAAGTACCTGTGCAACGCTAGCCAAGTGGATGAAAGGTGTACAAACAACTACATCACAATTAGGCTTGTCAGCAACTAAAGCTTCGTTGATCTCTTTAGCAAGAGCAACACCATCTTGCAGGTTCATGTTCATTTTCCAGTTACCTGCTACGATTTTCTTTCTCATTTTATTTTTCTTTTTATTAAACAGTTGATATATTTTATCTTTGTCTTCTTTTTCCTTATTTCTCACCCATTTACCCCAAGCCAGTATCCTATCAGCAATAGTTAGAAGCATTAATGGTAATATGAACCATAATACAATCTCAAGTATTTTTCCCCAAACAGTATCATTAGGTATCTTTCCGATTTCAGTCTGTTCGAGTGGCTTGTTCAGAGTTTCTTCTGAAGGTAAGTCATTGTGGCTCCACTTGTTTATTATTCTGCCATTCTTAATCAAAAGCAATCCAGGATTACTCCTAGTTATAGTTTTTAGGGTAGTCTCGTCTGTTGTACAGAACGGATATTCAGCCCCGGTGATGTCTATCCACCTTTTTATAGGTTTATCATTGCTTGCTGTCAGACAATAGAATGGTACGTTTTGTTGTTGCGCATATTCGTATATCTGGTCAATGTTGCCAAAGTTGGAGTCATCAGCTTGTTCAAGATGCGGTGCGATAAGCAGGAAAGTGTAGCCTTTATAATCCAATATCTGTTTGGTGATGTCTTCACCTGAGTTTTTGTCCTCAATAGAGAAATCATGTATTGGCGGAACGTATCCTTCTGAAATCTGAACAGTTTTGCTATCAATAAATTTCCATGTTGAGTCTGGATAATTGTCAAGCGAAAATTCCTTTCTAACACCATTCTTCTCTAATATAAACGACGTTTCAAACTTAGGTTGCTTAGCTCCCTTTGGTATTGTCATCCCATCGCGTATGCTGGCGCCAATATAATATGGTCTGAAATCAAACTGCGGTAAGTAATACAAGCTATATCCACTACTTAGCAGAATAAACAATATGGTGTAGTTGATTACAATCCATTGCGTGCTTTTAGATATAAATCTCATCATCGCTAATGGTTTCCATGTTACTACTGCTGCACAAACAATGAGGATAATATTTTTTATCAACGATTGTAAGTTCGTCAGTTTAACTGCATCTCCGAAACATCCGCAATCTTTTATCGGATTAGCAATTGTCAACCATATAGTGATGGCAGTCATGACGCACATGAATACCAATATTATCTTTGAACATATTCTGCGCCTTATAGCAAACAACATGAATATTCCTAATGAGAATTCTAGAGTAGACATAACTACCGATGTCCCTAGAGTCATCCAATCTGGTATCATACCAGCCATTCCTACGGCACCAAGATAATCTTGTAGTTTATACTGAGTGCCTATTGGATCAATAGCTTTTACGTATCCAGAGAATATGAATGTGAATGCCAATATAAGTCTGCATATATTTATCAATATTTCGATAAAACGTGCTTTGACAGATATATATGTACTATTTCTCTCCATTCAGTTTTATTGCGCCAAATACCGCATAGTTTATTATATCCATGTAGTTGGAATCAATACCTTCTGAAACAAGAGTCTGACCGTTTATATCCTCAATTTCCTTCACTCTTTCTATCTTGGTGAGGATGAAGTCGGTATAGCTGCTGACTCTCATAGAGCGCCATGCCTCGTCATAGTCATGATTTTTTTTAAGCATCAACTCCAAAGCCTCTTTAGCATGTTTGTCATACAGATTCATGGCTTCGCTAACTGTCATGTCAACACAGTCAACGAATCCTTTCTCAAGTTGAATTAATCCAACTATTCCGTAATTGATAAGTGCTATAAATTCAGGACGTATACCTTCACCTACTAAAGATTCTTTCTTAATCTCCAGCGAACGTATACGTTTTGCTTTAATAAACAGTTGGTCTGTCAGCGATGAAGGTCGCAATATGCGCCATGAAGCACCATAGTCGTGTAACTTCTTACTGAAGAGTTCACGACATTCTTTCATCACATTCTCAAACTGTTTCTCTGTATTCAAATTGCTCATAAGCCTTAAAACTTTGCGATGCAAAGTTACTTATTAATAATGAATTCACCAAATTTTTTGGCTTATGCTTTATAGAACGTTATTTCATTCTTTGGCGATAATGTATCATCCTTACCACGCCGCACATTGCTTCATATCTTGCTTTTAGTGAATCACGTTTCACGCCAAGCATGTTTCTTTTACCGATATTTCCAGTAGAAGAAATTGCCTTTAGTGTAGCTTGAAGAGCTGAGTCGGTACGTGCAATGTCTTGCTGTGCCATTTTCAAAGAGGCATTTTGCCATATTTTCAAGGCACGTTTACGTGATTCTATCGCATCGGGATAATTTTTCCTCAGCGACATTATTGAGTCTAATGTTTGCTTATATTGACCTGAACCATAGAGTGACTCTATATCAGACATCAGTGGCGTAGCCTTCTCGTCTTGAGTTTCGGCACAGCTGCATATTATTGCTGTAAGCGCAAAAAGCCAAAAATACTTCTTCATGGATGCAAAAATATAAAAAACTAACTGAACTTGCATATTCTGACATTAAAATTTAGTATCTTTGCACGCAATTTAGAGCAAGTTAAGAGAAATTAAGTAACAATGAGAAATATTACAAATGCCGATTTGGCGAAACTACTGGATAAGGATATCTTTCATAAAATCTCAGAAGCTGCCGATTCTTTGGGATTGGAATGCTATGTCGTAGGAGGATATGTGAGAGATCTTTTCCTTGAGAGACCATCTAATGATATTGATGTTGTCGTAGTTGGAAGTGGTATTCGTGTTGCTACCGAATTGAAAAACCTATTTGGAAAGAAAGCTCATCTTTCAGTGTTTCGTAATTTCGGAACAGCTCAAGTGAAATATCATGGAGTAGAAGTTGAATTTGTTGGTGCACGAAAGGAGAGTTATAGTCATGATTCTCGTAAACCGCATGTTGAGGATGGTACATTGGAAGATGATCAGAATAGAAGGGATTTCACAATAAATGCTCTTGCTGTTTGTCTAAACAAAGAACGCTTCGGTGAACTTATAGATCCGTTCGATGGTGTTCTTGATATGGAAGACGGTATTATTCGTACTCCGCTAGGTCCTGATATAACTTTTTCTGATGATCCACTTCGCATGATGCGTTGTATAAGGTTTGCCACTCAGTTGAATTTTATCATTGATGATGAGACATTTGAAGCTCTTGAGCGTAACGCCCACAGGATAAAGATAATAAGTGGTGAACGAATTGTTGATGAACTCAACAAAATAATGCTTACTAATGCACCAAGTAAGGGATTTGTAGATCTTCAGAGATGTGGCTTGCTACAATTGATTATCCCAGAACTCTCTATGCTGGATTTGGTTGAAACTAGAAATGGCAAGGCGCATAAGAATAATTTTTACCATACTCTTGAAGTGCTTGATAATGTATGCAAGTCGCAGATAGCATCAGATGATAATGGTGAGATGATGCTTTGGCTACGTTGGGCAGCATTGTTCCATGATATTGGTAAACCGCGTAGCAAGCGTTGGGATAATGTTGCAGGATGGACATTTCATAATCACAATTATGTAGGTGCCAAAATGATTCCAAGCATTTTTCGTCGTATGAAGTTACCGATGGATATGAAAATGAAGTATGTTCAAAAGATAGTTGATCTTCATATGCGTCCTATTGTTATCGCTGATGATGAAGTAACAGACAGTGCTGTACGTAGACTAATGAATGATGCCGGTGATGACATTGATGACCTGATGACTCTTTGCGAAGCTGATATTACAAGTAAAAATCAGGTTAGGAAACAGCGTTTCCTAGATAACTTCCGCAGTGTACGTGAAAAACTAGCAGATCTTAAGGAACGCGATTACAAGCGATTGCTGCAACCTTGCATAGATGGAAATGAAATCATGGAGATATTTAATCTTACTCCGTGTCGTGAAGTTGGAGCATTGAAGCAGACCCTTAAAGATGCTGTACTTGATAATAAGGTGGAGAATGAACGTGAAGCTTTGATGCTGTTGCTTATGAATAAAGCAAAGAGCATGGGCTTGGTATAGTTAGTTCTTTATTATAATAGAAATCCGAGTAATCCGATTTGAAGGATTGCTCGGATTTTTCATATAATTGATAAAATACCTTTCTATTAGGCGCAACTCTAACTAATTATTGTTAAAAGTGTATGTCAGTAAAGATGTTGTTACTGATTTATTGTTACTTTTGCAAAGTAAAAACTAAAAAGGGGCTTTAAGTTTTCCGCGCTCCGTATTTCATTATATTATTAACTATGTATAAATTTAATTGTAAAAATAGGTATGAAGATTAAGAATGGTTTATTTATTCTGGCAATCGCAAGTTCTCTCACGGCATGTAGTGGGGGTGGCGGTATGCCAAAGTTTGGTGATGATGAGTTTGCCGTAGTTTCAGTAGGTGCTTCAGATGCATCATTACAGACTACTTACCCAGCCACTATTAAAGGTATTCAGGATGTAGAAGTCCGTCCAAAGGTTTCGGGCTTTATTACCAAGGTTTATGTACATGAAGGACAGACAGTTTCTGCCGGTCAGGTATTGTTTACAATTGACAGTGAGACATATCGTGCTTCTGTTCGTCAGGCACAGGCTGGTGTGAATACAGCACGTGCACAACTGAACACAGCAAGACTTACTTTTGAAAATAATAAGAAACTTTTTGCAAAGAATGTGATTGGACAGTATGAGCTTTCTACTGCTCAAAACTCTTATGCCACAGCAAAGGCTTCTTTAGCTCAGGCTTTGGCTTCTTTGGCTTCAGCACGTGAAACACTAAGTTGGTGTCAGGTTAAGAGTCCTTCTAACGGTGTAGTAGGAAGTCTTCCTTTCAAGGTTGGTGCTTTGGTTAGTTCTTCAAATGCACAGCCACTTACTACAGTGTCTAATATTAGCACAATGGAAGTGTTCTTCTCTATGTCTGAAAGTGATATCCTTAATATCACTAAGACTGCAGGAAGTGTAAGCGCTGCCATTTCTTCTATGCCAATCGTAAAACTCCAGTTGGCAGATGGTACTACATATAATCACCCAGGTAAGGTTGTAAAGATGAGCGGTGTTATTGATGCTACTACAGGTTCAATTTCACTTATTGCGCATTTCGCTAATCCAGAGAAACTTTTGAAGAGTGGTGGTGCTGGACAGATTGTAATCCCTACTAATGACAATCACGCAATAAAGATTCCTCAAGAAGCATGTTCTGAAGTTCAGGATAAGATATTTGTATATAAGTTAGGTACCGATAACAAGGTGAAATACACAGAAATTACTGTTAATCCGCAAAATGACGGAAAGACTTATATCGTAACTTCAGGATTGAGCGTTGGTGACCGCATTGTAACAAAGGGTATAGCCAAACTTTCTGACGGTATGAAGATAAAGCCTATCACAGAAGCTCAGTATGAGAAGAAAATCGACGATGCCGCTAAACTCGCTGCAAAGCAGAGTACAGCAAAAGGATTTGTTGATGTTATGAAAGGCAAGTAAAAATCATAAAAAGAGAATAGTTATATATGACATTAACTAACTTTATAAAGCGCCCGGTACTTTCAACGGTGATTTCCATCTTGTTTGTATTGTTGGGTACTATAGGACTGATATCGCTGCCAATCGAGCAGTATCCAGATATCGCACCGCCTACAATTTCTGTTACCACCACTTATACGGGTGCTGACGCTCAGACGGTGCTTAACTCTGTTGTGACTCCTCTTGAAGAGAGTATCAATGGTGTTGAGAACATGACCTACATGACATCTTCTGCCACCAATGATGGTATGGCACAGATTACAGTGTATTTCAAACAGGGATCTGATGCTAACATGGCACAGGTTAACGTGCAGAACCGTGTACAGCAGGCTCAGGCGTTGTTGCCTGCCGAGGTTACTCGTGCTGGTGTGACGGTGTCTAAACGTCAGTCTTCATACGTTATTATGTTCTCTCTTACTACAGAGGACGGACGTTATGATGACCAGTTTGTTACCAACTATGCACTTATCAACGTTATCCCTCAGTTGAAACGTATAAATGGTGTAGGAGATATTATGACTCCGGGTACTCGTACTTATTCTATGCGTATATGGCTGAAGCCAGATAAGATGAAGGAGTACGGACTTATTCCTTCTGACATTACAAAAGCTCTTGATGGACAGAATATTGAAGCTGCGCCAGGTAAATTTGGCGAGAACAGCGATATGGCCTATGAATATGTGCTTCGCTATAAGGGACGTTTGAAGACAATCCCTGATTATGAGAATATCGTTATTTCAAGTTCAATAAATGGTCAAACTTTGAAGTTAGGTGATGTAGCAAAGGTAGAACTTGGTGGTTTACAGTATAATGTAAACTTGCTCAATAATGGGCATCCAGCCGTACTTGGTATGGTAAATCAGGTTGCCGGTTCAAATGCTACTCAAATTGCTTCAGATGTTAAGAAAACTTTGGAAGAGGCAAAGAAGAGTTTCCCACCAGGACTTGAGTATACAATTGAGCTGGACGTAACAGAATTCTTATTCGCTTCTATTCACGAAGTAGTATTTACTTTGTTTATCACATTGGCACTTGTGTTTATTGTGGTTTACATATTCCTTCAGGATTTCCGTTCAACATTGATTCCAATGGTTGCGGTTCCTGTAGCGTTGATTGGTACATTCTTCTTCTTGTGGGCATTTGGATTCTCCGTCAACTTGCTGACACTGTCCGCGTTGCTGCTTGCGATAGCCATAGTGGTGGATGATGCCATAGTCGTGGTGGAGGCGGTTCATGCCAAGTTGGACCAAGGTTATAAGAGTGCCCTCACAGCATCTATTGATGCTATGAACGAGATTTCTGGAGCTATCATATCAATCACATTGGTAATGGCGGCTGTGTTTGTGCCTGTATCTTTCATGGGTGGAACTTCTGGAACATTCTATCGTGAGTTTGGTGTTACGATGGCTATTTCTATCGTGATTTCTTCCCTTAATGCACTTACACTTTCTCCTGCACTTTGTGCAATGTTCCTGAAACCTCATGAGGATGATGAACATAGTGAGAAGAAGACTACTTTTGTAAGCCGTTTCCATGACGGATTTAATCATCAGTTTGATAAAATTACAAATAAGTATAAGAAAGGTGTACAATGGATTATCAACCATTATTTGGTTGTGGGTGGTGCTGTAGTTCTTGGTATTGCTGCTTTGGTGATAACAATGGCAACAACTAAGACTGGTCTTGTACCAGATGAGGATACAGGAACACTCTTTGTTACTATTTCTGCTTCACCGGGAACAAGCCAGGAACGTACAAAACAAATTGTTGCACAAGTTGATAAGATGCTAGCCAACAACCCTGCAATTAAGCGTCGTGAGTCTATCTTAGGAAACAACTTCATTGCTGGACAGGGTTCAGATCAGGCTACATTTATTATAAAATTGAAATCATTTGAGGAGCGTTCTGGAAGTTTCACAACTCGTATAACGAATGCGATCAAGAATAAAGACATAATGGCGTTGTTTGTGAACCCAATGGAGAATACTTCTGTGCTGGGTATGATTTATAAGCAGACAGCTACTATTAAGGATGCTCAGATATTGGCATTCGGTCCTCCTATGATTCCTGGTTTCTCTATGCAGAATGGTGTTACACTCTCTATGCAGGATAAAACAGGTGGAAGCATTGTTAAGTTCTATAATATAACCAAAGAATTCATTGCAGAACTCAACAAGCGACCAGAAATACAGATGGCTCAGACTTCATACAACCCTAACTATCCTCAGTATATGGTTGATGTTGATGTTGCTAAAACAAAACAGGCAGGAATATCTCCTTCTGATGTTTTGACAACTTTGCAGGGATATTATGGTGGTCTTTATGCTTCAAACTTCAATGCCTTTGGTAAACTGTATCGTGTAATGATTCAGGGAGATGTAGAAAGCAGAATGCGTCCAGACGGTCTTAGCAATATATATGTTAAAACTCCTAGTGGAATGTCACCTGTAACAGAGTTTGTAAGGTTGCGTCGTATCTATGGACCTTCAAATATATCTCGTTTCAACTTGTTTACCTCTATTAATGTGAGTGTAACTCCACAGACAGGTTATTCATCTGGTCAGGCTATGCAGGCTATAAAGGAAGTATCACAGAATACTCTTCCTGAAGGTTATAGTTATGATTATTCAGGTTTGACTCGTTCTGAGGCAGAGAGTAGTAATTCAACAGCATTGATATTCGTACTTTGTCTTGTATTCGTTTACTTGATTCTAAGTGCACAGTATGAAAGTTACATCCTTCCTTTGGCTGTACTTCTTTCAATACCGTTTGGATTGGCTGGAGCCTTTATCTTCACGTTGATATTTGGTCATTCCAATGATATCTATATGCAGATATCGCTAATTATGCTTATCGGTCTGTTAGCAAAGAATGCCATCCTTATTGTGCAGTTTGCTCTTGAACGAAGACGCACGGGTATGGCTATAAAATACTCAGCTATCCTAGGAGCTGGAGCACGTTTGCGTCCTATCCTTATGACATCTCTTGCCATGGTTGTAGGTTTGCTTCCATTGATGTTTGCTTCAGGTGTTGGTAAGAATGGTAACCAGACTTTGGGTGCCGCAGCTGTTGGAGGTATGTTTATAGGTACATTATGTCAGGTATTTGTTGTTCCTGCGTTATTTGCCTTGTTCCAGTGGTTGCAAGAGAAGTTGACTCCGCTCAAGTTTGAAGATGAGGAGAATGCTGAAGCTGCTTCTGAACTGGCACAATATGCAAAAACTAAGTCAACAGTTTCACCAAAAAACTAAAGATTCAGTATGATGAAAATAAAAAATAACAATATTATAATACTTGGTCTTGCAGCACTCACATTGAGTGGCTGCAAGAGCTTGTATGGTAAATATGAGCGTCCAGATATTAAAACTAGCGGAATCATGCGTGATGCCATGTCAGACTCTGACACCCTTGCTGTGACCGATACCACAAGTTTTGCAAATATTCCTTGGCGTAGCGTGTTTACAGATTCGCATTTGCAATCATTGATAGAAACAGGTTTGGCTCATAATACTAACCTGCTTAATGCTGCGTTGAATGTTCAGATGGCTGAGGCTCAGTTAAAGGCTGCTAAACTAGCATTCCTACCTTCATTAAGTTTTTCTCGTCAAGGAACACTTTCTTCATGGAATGGGGGAAAGGCTAATCAGATCTACAGTATGCCTATAACAGCAAGTTGGAGTGCTGATCTTTTTGGAACTCTATTGTCATCAAAGCGTTCTGCTCAGGTAGCTTTGCTTCAGACTAAAGATTATCAGGTAGCAGTACAGACAAATCTTATTGCAAACATCGCCAACATGTATTATTCTCTGCTCATGCTTGACAAGCAACTTGAAATTGTCAACGACATGGAGGGACTTACTAAGAATACATGGGATATTATGAAGTTGCAGAAGAATGCTGTTATTGGCGTTCGTTCTACTGGTGTTCAAAGAGCTGAATCAAATTATTATTCTGTTCTTACTCAGAAGGCCGATATCCAAAGACAGATTCGTGAAACTGAAAATTCATTATCTTTACTTTTGGGACAGCAAGTTCAGAGCATTAGCAGAGGAAAGATAGATGAACAGAGTCTACCATCAAACTTCTCTACAGGAGTTGGTGTGCAGCTTCTCAATAATCGTGCCGATGTTCATTCTGCAGAGATGAAACTTGCTCAGTGCTTCTATAATATAGAGACTGCACGAAGTCGTTTCTATCCTGCATTAAATATCAATGCTAGTGGAGCTTTCACAAATAATAGTGGTATGGGCATCGTTAATCCAGGTAAGTTGTTGCTCACAGCTGTAGGTTCTCTTACTCAGCCAATATTCCAAAATGGAAAGCTGGTTGCAGGATTGAAGGTTGCTCAGGCTGAATATCAACAAGCTTATAACACTTGGCAGAATTCTATTCTTACTGCAGGAAGTGAAGTTAGCAATGCTCTTGTGCTTTATAATTCATCTGCCGAAAAGTCTAAGATAGAGGCTAAGCAGGTTGAAGTTCTAAAACAGAATGTTGAAGATACAAAGGCGCTTATGGCAAGTGCTGGAAGTACTTATCTTGAGGTTATAACGGCACAGAGTAGTCTACTTAATGTAGAGTTATCAAAGGTTGCCGATGATTTCTATAAGATGCAGGCTGTAGTGAATCTGTATTATGCTCTTGGCGGAGGCGCTAAATAGCAATTTGCAGATAAGCGTTGTATAAAAGAATAATAACACAACCAGATATACCCCGTAGTAAATCTGGGCATCTTCTTTCTAGAAGAGTAGGGGTTGTAATATTATGAGTGAAATAAGTCCACGCGCAGAAGTTTCTCCAAAGGCAAAGATTGGGAACAACTGCAAGATATATCCATTTTCTTATATCGAAGATGATGTAGTGATAGGTGATGACTGTATTGTCTATCCTTTCACAAGCATTTTGAACGGTACGAGAATGGGTAAAGGAAATAAGGTTTTCCAAGGTGCCGTATTGGGAGCTCTTCCACAAGATTTCAGTTTCCGTGGAGAAGAGAGTCTACTCATTATAGGTGATAATAACATAATACGTGAGAATGTTGTTGTTAACCGTGCTACACATGAGGGTGCAAGTACTGTTATTGGTAATGATAACTTCCTCATGGAGGGTGCACATATTTCTCATGATACAAAGGTTGGAAACAACTGTGTGTTTGGATATGGTACCAAAATAGCTGGTGATTGCATTATTGGTAATGGAGCTATTTTTAGTTCAAGTGTTATCGAGAATGCAAAGACACGCGTAGGTGATTATTCTATGATTCAGGCAGGAACTACATTCTCTAAGGATGTTCCTCCTTATATCATTGCAGGAGGAAAGCCTGTTGTTTATAGTGGACCAAATACCACTATGATGAATATGTATAACATAGATAGTAAGATACAAAAACATATTGCCAATGCCTATAGTCTTGTCTTTCATGGACAGACAAGTATCTTTGATGCTGTAATTCAGATAACCGAACAGGTTCCTGATAGCGCAGAGATACGTAATATTGTTGAGTTTATCAAGGCTACGAAATTGGGAATAATCAGTAAAATGTAATTCATACCTATACATTTTTCCCTATAATATAGGTTGAAGGGTTTGCCGTGAGGTAAGCCCTTCTTATGTGTATGCTCGGCATGCGCATCAGCTAACGGGTGCAAGTCCCCAAGTTGCCCTAGTAGTGGAAGAAAAGCTACAGCCTAAGGCAAGGGTGTCCATCGCGAGTTGGAATCTGAAAGAAGCCGGCGCAAACATCTGCTCTGATGAACAGAAACTTTATAAAGGTCTATGTCCGTGGGTTAGCTTGCACGACAAACTAAAGCCCGATAGCTACTCGGAACGGACGGGATAAATTAAGCGGAGATAAGCTTGAAAGGTGAATTTACAATGTGCAGACGGACGATATTTGTATATTGCTGGAATTGGAATGTCTGGAGATGTAAGATTCACTACAGACAAGAATCAGGTAGAAGATTTTGTATGGCAGGATATGCTAGGTAATCAGTTTATGCTTCTGTCTATGAAGACGCAGCGCTATCTGTGTAAGCATTCCGATGATGGAAGTCCTTACTCTGCAGATTGTCAGGGAGCTGATGCCGATCGAAGAAATGGTTGCGTATTAAAATATGAAATAGTGAAATAAGATAATGAAGCATTTAATTACTAGCAACACTACTATTATCTAGAGCTGCATTATCTTATGTCAATACATATAATGTGAATGGTATAAATCGTAGTGCGATAATCTATGATTTGCGAAAATAGTTTCTTATTTTTTCGTAAGCCTCTGTGTAAAGCTCGTTTCTACCTTTCAGTGGATAATCCTTAGCTGCAAGGATGGGTATCACTTTGACAGGATGATTTTTGGCGTTATAGATATTGCCGCAGATGGATTCGAAAGCCTTTCCATTCACTGGTTGATAGAAAGGTGCTGACATATCCTCAAAACCTTTACGACGAGGCTGAGCCTCTTCAATGAATTTCTCGTCGTCGCCATAGAATCCTAATTTCTGTAACCAATAATTGGTTTGCAGAGACATGGTCAGTACATATTCGATTGTTGGATATTGTTCTAACAGCCATTCTATGTGAGATAGTCCCTTAAGAGCATGCTCTTCGGTGATAAAAACTCTTTTTCCCCTCGGAGCAGGAGTTAACTGGTCATTACATAAGTTAGTAATGTATATTTCTTGGGGCTTGACACGATTGAGAGTGACGAAATCTATATGACTGAATAAATTGCGTGCTTCCACATTACGACTACGTTCTCCGTCATCTTCCGGAAAACTGCGAAAATAATAGTCGGCAAACATGGCTACTTCGGTTACCGTGTTGGTCCATTGTAAATTAGAATCTTCGCCTATCACTAATATCTTCGCTGATTCAGACGGTTTTAAGTCTTTTGATCTCATCATCTTGTTGTTAAATTACAATTCGTTTTTATCTTGATGCAAAGATACGATTAATTTGTCATTTCTCAGCATTTGGGGGGACTTTATAAAGTAACTTTAAATCAGCAGAGATATCTCTTGTGATAATTCACTACTTACCTTTAATGTGATTTAAATTCTCAGTCAGTATTTCAACCAGACGTGGTATAGCATAATTGTCTAGTTCGGATTCGTTAATCCAAATAAAGTCTTTTGGTAATTTAGGCTTACTCTGTGTTTCTAGAAGATAGAAGTCTGCATAAATAATCTGATGTGTGAGCACATGCTTTACTTTCTGTTTTAACAGAGTAAGTTTTCCTTTAATGTTAGGTCTCTCTCCGTCCTCTATCAGAAGTGGTTCCCATAATCCTTGCCAAATGTCGCCAGCCGGGCGGCGGTGGATTGCAGTCATATTTTGGTAGCGTAGGTAGATATATGTGAAATGTCTCGTCTTGATTTTAATTGTCTTTATCTTTATTGGTAATAATCCAATCCTATCAGAACGGAATGCCTCACACCTTTGAGACACAGGACAGTCCATACAGTGTGGGGATGTCGGAGTGCATTGAATGGCTCCGAAATCCATCATCGCTTGGTTGAAAGATGAAGGCTGGTCTGTTGGCAATAGTGATTGCGCCAGAGCTGAAAATTCTTTCTTCCCATCTGTCGAATTGATCGGTGTTTCTATTCCAAAATAGCGTGATAGTACACGGTAGACATTTCCATCAACCACGGCAACAGGTAGATTGAAAGCAATTGAACCAATAGCAGCTGCAGTGTAGTCGCCAACTCCTTTTAGTTTTTTGATGTCTTCAAAAGTGTTTGGGAAATGACCTAATGAAACAATCTGCTGGGCGGCAGTGTGTAGATTTCGTGCTCTGCTATAGTAGCCCAATCCCTGCCAATAGCGCAACACTTCGTCTTCTGTCGCATCAGCAAGGTCTTTCACGGTTGGAAATCGTTGCATAAATTTTTCCCAATACGCATAGCCCTGTTGAATGCGGGTCTGCTGCAAAATCACTTCACTCAACCATATCGCATACGGATCTTTCGTATCACGCCAAGGTAAGTCGCGTCCATTTTCTTCAAACCATTTGAGCAATATCCATGTGAAATTATTATTAATCATGTATCTTTTTTGCGCTATATTATTTTTCAAAGGTACAATAAAATCTTGATAATTGTTTTTTCTTGAAACTATTTTTCAAGACTCTTCTAATTATGTATTGTTTCAAACAATATTTCTTTATATATAATAGTCTGTAAATACATATTGAAAATCAAGTTAAAAGGTTCTGAAATAATTAGATTATATGAAAAGATGATACAGGGTGCAAAGTTTTAGACACATTGTAATTTCTTTTTATGAAATATTTTATGTTATTTTGCACTTAGTTTTATTAATACTATACTTATAAATGAAAAGAACACTTTTATCAATTTTCATGACCACAGCTGCTGCTGCCAGCTTTGCTCAGAATCCTATTGTGCAGACAAATTATACAACAGACCCTGCTCCAATGGCAGACGGTGATAGAATGTATGTATATACAGGTCATGATGAAGACAATGCTAACTTTTTCTGGATGAACGATTGGCGTGTTTATTCTAGTGCCGATATGGTTAACTGGACAGATCATGGTTCTCCATTATCTTTGGCATCATTCTCATGGGCTGATGGAAGAGCTTGGGCCGCACAGACTATAAAGCGAAACGGTAAATATTATTGGTATGTATGCGCACATTCTAAATTGAGTGGTGCAATGGCAATAGGTGTCGCTGTTGGTGACAGTCCTACAGGACCTTTTAAGGATGCTATCGGCAAACCGCTTGCTGACGGTAACTGGGATTATATAGATCCAACAGTCATGCTAGATGATGACGGTCAGGCTTATCTATGTTGGGGAAATCCACGTATTTATTTCTGCAAGTTGAATAAGGATATGGTAAGCATTGATGGACAAGTTGAAAAGATTCCTATGACAGCAGAAGGCTTTGGGGGACCTGTTCTTAGTGAAAGGCAGAAAGGTGTCAAATATAAGGATTCGTATGTTGAAGGACCTTGGCTAATGAAGCGCAATAAAAATTATTATTTGTTGTATGCCGCTGGTGGTGTGCCAGAACATATTGCTTACTCTATGGCAAAGAAGCCATTTGGACCATGGAAGTATATGGGTGAGGTAATGCCTTTGTCAAATACAGGCAGTTTCACAAATCATTGTGGCGTTGCTGATTTCAAGGGACATTCTTATTTCTTCTACCATACAGGTAAACTTCCTAAGGGTGGAGGTTTCGGTCGTAGTGTTGCAGTTGAAGAATTTAAATATAATAAGGATGGTTCGTTCCCAATTATTCAACCTACAAGTGCCGGTGTAGAACCAATCGGAACTATGAACCCTAAGAATAGAGTTGAAGCAGAGACAATGGCTTTCTCTAAAGGTGTTAGAGTTGAACAGAATGAAGAAACTGGTGTTTATGTAAGTGATATTCATAACGGAGATTCAATCGTTGTACGTGTGTTGGATTTCGGAACTACTTCTCCAAAAACATTCACTGCAAGTGTGGCTAGTGCTCTGCAAGGAGGAAAAATGGAAATTCATGTCGACAAGCCAGACGGTAAATTACTCTGTACATTGACAGCCCCTTATACTGGAGGTTGGGAAAAATGGCAGACTGTAGACGCAAATCTTAATGAAGAGATAACTGGTGTACACGATTTATACTTCCTCTTTAAAGGTAATCAAGGTGCTAAATTATTCAATTTCGATTGGTGGCAGTTTAAATAACCTGTTACTTTGCATATAAATAATTAATACTTAAATATTATGAAACGAATATTATCTTTTATGTTGTTGGCAACATCCTCTTTGGGGTGTTTTGCACAACATCCTATTCTCACAACAAAATACACAGCAGATCCAGCCCCTATGGTATATAAGGACACTGTCTATTTGTATACTACTCATGATGAGGACAATGCTGACGGATTTTTGATGAAGGATTGGTTGCTGTATACCTCAACAGATATGGTAAACTGGACCGATCACGGAGCAGTAGCTTCACTTAAAAGTTTTTCATGGATTAACAAAGATAATGGCGCATGGGCTGAACAAGTTGTTGCCCGTAATGGCAAATTCTATATGTATTGCCCTATTCATGGCAATGGCATAGGTGTTTTGGTATCTGATAGTCCTTATGGACCATTTAAAGACCCAATAAACAAACCGCTTGTTTGGCAGAAAGAAAATTGGAATGATATAGATCCTACTGTGTTCATTGATGATGACGGTCAGGCTTATATGTATTGGGGCAATCCAGACCCATATTATGTAAAACTTAATAAGGATATGATTTCATATTCTGGAGAAATTCATAAAGTAGCTCGTCCTGCGCATTATCAGGAAGGGCCTTGGTTCTATAAGCGTGCTGGTAAATATTATCTTGCTTATGCTTCTACTTGTTGCCCTGAAGGTATAGGATATGCGATGAGTGATTCTCCTACTGGTCCGTGGACATTCAAAAACTATATCATGGCGCCAACAGATAAGAGTAGGGGTAATCATCCTGGAATCATGGATTATAAAGGAAAATCTTATGTCTTTGGACTCAATTATGACCTTATGCATTCTCAAGGCATAATGGAACATCATGAGCGCCGTTCTGTTTCTGTAGCTGAGATGCATTATCATAAGGATGGAACAATAGAGGAAGTTCCATATTGGACAAAGGAAGGTGTAGCACAGATCGGACATCTTAATCCTTACAAGCGTGTTGAGGCTGAAACAATGGCTTGGAGTAAAGGTGTGAAGAGTGAAAAAACGAATAATCGTGTTGCCGTTAATGACATCAATAATGGTGATTATATCATGTTGAAGGGAGTTAATTTCGGTAAAGGTGCGAAAAGCATAACTATAAATGCAGCACCATTAAATGGTGGCACTGTTGAAATTCGAATTGACAATATAAATGGTAAATCTTTGGGCACTTGCAAAATAGCAGGTGAAGAGAATAAATGGAGTAATTATATTGCGGGCATGGCAAATGTCAGTGGTGTTCATGATTTATATCTAGTATTCAAAGGTGATGCCGACAAACAACTGTTTAAGTTGGATTATTGGCAGATGAAGAAACGTTGATATTTCACTCACGTGGTATGATCATAAACATTATTGTTAGATGAAAAAGAGATTATTATTAATTGTAATGGTATTCTTGCAGGTTTCTATTACTGCGATGTCGCAGAAAATTTTGCGATATAATGTCAATAAGAAACAGGTTAATATCACGACAATAGACGGAACTCTTACTATTATACCGCTTACTGATAATGCCGTAAGGACGGTATTCAGTAAGCAGGTATATCGTGTTATGCCTGAATTGGTTTATGTAGAAAACTTGAAGAATCCTACATTCAATATAAAGGATAGTAAAGATAAAGTATCAATTTGTCTGAAGAATATCACTGTAGAGATAGACCGTAATACTGGATTGATTTCATATCTTAACAAGAATGGTAAACAGATACTTGCCGAAAACGGACGCAGTCTGGCTCATTCTTTTGTTGGCAAAGAAAAAACTTATATTGCAGAACAGCATTTTGTTTCTTCGGCTGATGAACATCAATACGGATTAGGTCAATTTCAGGATGGCTATCTTGATGTTCGTGGATTGTCAAGACGACTTACGCAGGTGAATACACAGATTTCCATACCTATGATATTATCAAATAAAGGATATGGATTGTTGTGGAATAATTATGGTCTCGTTGATTTCAATCCTTCTGACAATAATGTTACTCTAAAGAAGAATGCAGAGGGGGGCGATGTCACAGAAGTTGATGTGACTACCACTGCAGGAAATAAGAAAGAACGTCGTGAAAGTAATGTATTCGAGGCTGATGTAAATATTGATCAAGACGGCGATTATTCTTTTCTTCTTGATGTAGGACAGAAGATGGCCCGAAAATTGAATCTTGAAATTGATGGACGTAGATTGATTAACATGGAAAATCTCTGGCTTCCACCTACATCTTCGGTAATAGCTCATCTTTCTGCTGGTATTCATCGTGTTAAATCACAACTTACAAATAACGATTCGCCGATACTCTATTATCATAAGGTGACAGACGAGACAGTCTTTCGTTCGCCTGTTTCGCAAAGCATAGACTATACAGTTTTTGCAGGTAATGCTGATGAGGCTATGGCAGCTTATCGTAAGGTAACAGGTGAAGCACCTATTATGCCTTTATGGGCATTGGGATATATTCATTGTCGTGAACGTTTTAATTCACAACGTGAGATACTCGAAACGGCTAATAAATTCCGTAAAGAGTCTTTCCCTGTTGATATGATGGTTCAGGATTGGCAGTATTGGGGAAAATATGGTTGGAATGCCATGAAGTTTGATGAAGATAGATATCCTAATGTAAAGGCCATGACCGACAGTCTACATAAAATGAATATAAAGTTCATGGTCTCTGTTTGGTCTAATACTGATCATAAAACAGAACTTGGACACGAATTGGATAGCTTGGGATATTTTATTCCGAATACAAACTGGGTTGACTTCTTTAATCCAAAGGCTGCTGATTTCTATTGGAGTAATTTCAATAGGCGTATGCTTAAACCTTATGGTATTGATGCTTGGTGGCAGGATGCAACCGAACCAGAAAATGACGACTTGTCAGGTAGACTTGTTAACAATGGTACAACACCTGGAGAAGTATTCAGAAACACATATCCGCTGTTGGTAAACAAAACTGTTTATGAGGGTTGTCGCAAAGATAATCCAATGCAACGTACGATGATACTTACCCGTTGTGCTTATACCGGAATACAGCGTTATAGCATTGCCAATTGGTCGGGTGACGTTGGCAATGATTGGGATACATTCAAACGACAGATAACAGCAGGATTGGGATTAATGTCTGCTGGAATACCTTGGTGGACTTATGACGCTAGAGGTTTCTTCCGTCCTGGCAATCAATACAATGATTCTCTTTATCATGAACGTTTCATGAGATGGATGCAGACTTCTGTATTTTTACCTTTGATGCGTGTGCATGGCTATATGACTAATACAGAATTTTGGAATTATGGTCAAAAGGTATCTGACAATGCACGACAGTGTCTGGATATGCGTTATAGACTATTACCTTATATCTACACAAATGCCGCCGCCGTATCAATGGAAGGAATATCTATTATGCGACCGCTTATTATGGATTTTGCCAATGATGAGTTGGCTTTGAGTCAGAAAACTGAGTATATGTTTGGTAAGTCTTTGTTAGTAGCTCCTGTGTTTGAACAGGGAATAAGTCAGATGCCAGTTTATCTTCCAAAAGATACAAAATGGTATGACTTCGTTACTAATAAGATGTATGCTGGTGGCGATACATATCAAATGCCTATAGTTAAGGAACGAATACCTGTATATGCAAAAGCTGGTTCTATAATTCCGTTAGGACCTTCTGTTCAGAGCACTTCTGAAGAGCGTGATGCTCCTTGGGAGATTCGTATTTATGGCGGATCTGACGGAAAGTTTACTGTTTATGAAGATGACGGAACAAGTTATAATTACGAGAAGGGTGCATATTCTACTTATCAAATAACATGGAAAGACAACAGCCGCGTCCTTGAAATAGGACAGCGAAAGGGTACTTTCAAAGGGATGTGTAAGAAGCGTACGCTTAAATTTGTTTATATAAATAACGAAAGTCAGAACGTATCAAAAACAATAACATATTCTGGTAAGAAAATAATTTTAAGATTTTAAGTAATAAATATGAAAAGAGCATTATCTTTATTTTGTAGTATAATTCTTTCGTGTCTTACGGCTTTTTGTCAGCAACTAAACAATGTGATAAAAAGTCCTGACGGGAAAATATGTGTTACCGTTACTGATGATAACGGGAAACCGCAATATGCTGTAAAATATGGTGACAAGGTGTTTATACAACCTTCTCTTTTGGGTGTTGTAACTAATCATGCCGATTATTCTGAAAATCTAAGACTTAAGAATGTCAATACAACAACGATAGATGAAAATTATTCATTGCCAAATATCAAACAAAGCAATGTGCATTATGTAGCCAATGAGACTGTATGTAAATTCTATCGCGATTCTGCAAATGTTTTAGATGTTATCTTTAGAGTTAGTAATCGTGATGTTGCTTTCAGATATTTAATTCATCCTGCAGGCACGCATCTTAGCTGCACAATAACAAAAGAGTTAACCCAGTTTAAACCTGCAACAGGAAGCACTACTTTCCTTTGTCCTCAGGCTAAGCCGATGGGGGGATTTGCAGGTACATCTCCAAGTTATGAGACATCCTACACTCTTGATGAAGCTATGGGTAAAAACGGTTGGGGAGAAGGTTACACATTCCCTTGCTTGTTTAAAAACCAGAACGACGGTTGGATGCTTGTTTCTGAAACAGGTGTCGACGGAGGTTATTGCGCAGGAAGACTTCTCGGAGAATCTGATGGAACTTATTGTATTGGATTTCCGCAGAGTGCAGAATGTAATGGTAATGGCACTGTTTCTCCAGGTATCTCTTTGCCAGGAAAGACTCCATGGCGTACAATAACTTTAGGTACTACTCTTGCAAATATTGTTGAGACAACAGTTCCTTTCGATGTAGTTAAAAGAAAATATGAACCATCTAAGAAATATACCTATGGCAAAGGTTCATGGAGTTGGATTATAGGTATGGACGCAAGTTGCAACTATAACGACCAGAAACGATACATTGACTTTTCTGCTGCAATGGGCTATCAGTCAGTACTTGTTGACGCATTATGGGATACTCAGATTGGTCGTGATAAGATAGCTGAACTTGCTGAATATGGTGCTAAAAAGGGCGTATCACTATATCTGTGGTATAATTCTAATGGTTATTGGAATGATGCTTTTCAGTCTCCACGTGGGATAATGAATGATCCAATCTTGCGCAAAAAAGAAATGAAATGGATGCAGCAGACTGGTATAAAAGGTATAAAGGTTGATTTCTTCGGTGGTGACAAGCAGATGATGATGCAAGTATATGAAGGAATTCTGTCTGATGCCAATGACTATGGACTTGAAGTAATATTCCACGGATGTACAATTCCTAGAGGTTGGGAACGTATGTATCCTAATTATGCTGCTAGTGAGGCTGTGTTGGCAAGTGAAAATCTTCACTTCTCTCAGGATTTTTGCAATCATGAGGCAGTAAATGCTTGTCTTCATCCTTTCATACGCAATACCATAGGTAGTATGGATTTCGGAGGTAGTGCACTTAATAAGTATTATAATGCTGACAACAAGCATGGTAATCATCGTGTTACTTCTGATGTATATGCTTTGGCAACAGCAGTGTTGTTCCAAAGTGCAGTACAGCATTTTGCGTTAGCACCAAACAATCTTCAAGATGCTCCTTCATGGGCTATTGACTTCATGAAGAATGTTCCTACTACGTGGGATGAAGTGAAATACATAGATGGTTATCCTGGTAAATATATCGTTTTAGCACGCCGACATGGTGACAAATGGTATATTGCAGGTGTAAATGCAGAAAGCAAGACATTAAAGAAAACGATAGATCTATCAATGCTTGCTGGTGCAAAGAAGTTGATGATATATACTGATGATGCTTCTTTGATAGGCTCGGTAAAAGTCGTCAAGAATACAAGAAAACTTTCGATAAGTATTCCACAAAATGGTGGTATTGTAATAAATACCGCAGAATAATAAATAGCAATCCCTTTCCTCTATTTCTTAGATGAAGGGGATTGTCCGTTTTTAATCAAGATAACGTCTGTATCCTGACATGTAACCATGCAACCTTTTGGTAGTAGTTTAATCCAAGGTAGCACTACATCAAGAAAACTGTTTATATTTTCTTCTGTGTCAACAATTTCAACGATGACAGGTACTTTGTCTATGAGTTCCCAGAATTTATCAGAGTGGAGTTTGCTGCTTGTTCCATATCCCATAATACCCTTATACACAGTTGCTCCTCCTAATCCATGCTCTTTGGCTGCAACAGCAATTGCTTCGTAAACAGAAATATGTTTCACTACATCAGTACTGCTAACGTAGAATCTTAAGACTTTAGCTTTTGAACTTGATTCCATAACTATATTAATTTAATGAGTGAATAACCTAGAAACAATAACAGATAGCCGCAAATGATGCTAGCTCCCAAATATACAGAACTATAGAAGAAATTTTCAGCCTTTATCAGTTGGAAATTGTCTCCCATGAAAGTAGAGAATGTTGTGAAACCTCCACAGAAACCAACTGTAAGAAACAACTTCAGATTGGTATTCATCAAGTTGCCACGATCAAACAATCCGTAAAGAAGTCCTATGATAAAACATCCTAGGATATTTACAATGAATGTTCCCAATGGGAATCCACTACTTGTCATATTTTGCACATACTTAGATAGCAAATAGCGTGAAATGCCACCAGTGCAACTTCCAAGGCCAATATAAAATAAAGTTCTAATCATAATCTATCATCATTTTGTCATTGCAAAGTAAATAAAAATATTTTGATTAGCCACATGAAAATGATTAAAAGCCTATTTGTTACGGAATAAATTTTAATTCATCACCAAGTAACGTCTCAACTTTCTTAGTTTTTCTCGATACCGTATAACCCACATCTCTTTATAATTATAAACTGTGAGTATAATATTTTGATTGGAAACGTTAATAAAATTAAACTGTGATTATTTTACTCGCTTCTGTATATTATTGATTGACAGTGATATGGGAAAATATGTAAAATATGTAAAGGTTAAAATCAAAAATAATCAATCACTGTATTCTTATTTTTAATAAATTTGCTGTACAAAATAATAACGCAAATAATCATAATATTATTGGGCTCTAAAACAATTTGTATGTATAAGTATTTAAAATATAGTTATATCTTGTTCTTACTTTGCCTTGTCAGTTGTAGTAGTGACGATACAGATGAGTTTCAAGATGCAGTTACGCTAAACGTAATGAATGAAGTAAATGGTAAAACATTTATTGGAAATTCTGACGTGTTTCTTAACAAGAACAACAATTTCCAAAGTGAATCTTGGTATATCGCTCCAGCAGGAACTTTGGACAAGGAAACGCAACCAGATTTGGTCTCTTTAATACGAGAGGCTGCCGCAGAACCTAATCATTTGTATTGCTTTTATAATTCAGGAAGTTTTATAACGTTCCGATCAGGAGAAAAAGCTATATATTTAGGCTCTGAATATTATAAACTGATAGTAGAATCCAATATCCCTTCGAATGACTTAATTCAAGGAATGAAGGTTAAGTATAAGAGAATGATAGTTTCAGACAATAAACTCCCTGCAAAAAACACCATGATAGGGAGTATGGCTAATGTTGGTGATGAAATATCATATAATGTTGGTAATGTGGCAGAATATGCTTTTGATGAGGCTTTATCTTATAATCAAGATTGTTTTGATATAAGTCTTAGTAATGGTGTATTGAAGATCATTCAAAAAAAGCCAGTTGACAAGATACATGGGCCGTATGGAGATTATAAGATTTTTATTCGCTCAGGTAATGTATTTACATCATTAGCTTTTCAAGTAGGAGTTTAATATAGACTTACTTAACCATATATATACATTTCGAAAGGTAAATATTTTGACAGAAAGTATAGAGAATACTTTCTGTCGGATATTTGCTTAAGAAGCATTAGCCAGAAGAATTTTATCATGCAAATGTGATACTAACGTTGATATTTATGGTTATTCTTTTTGTAAAATAAAATATTTATTTAAAATGAAAAAAGTATTATACTTGATGATTTTTATGTTTCTTACACAAAATTCTTTTGCTCAAAATGAAGTTGGTAAAATTAGTATAGAACCTCAAATAGGTTTTAATGTATCAAATTTAACAATAGTCCGTTATAAAAATATTCGTTATACACTTTTCAAGCTGCCTGATAAGCAGCTATGTCAATGAGTTCTTTGACAAGTTTAGCATTTATTCGCCTGTTCGGTTTGACCCCAGACAGCTTAAAAAATCTGTCGAGCAGATATGAATTGAACATCAGTGACTTAAGAGCCTCCATGGAGAAAGGTATGCTATTCTCTTTCATCATTATCTTAGCAGCGTTGATGGCTGTAAATGATGCATTAAAAGCAAAATCCAATCTTCTTATGTCTCTTGCCTGAGAATGATAGAGCCCTGTAAACTGCTTTGCATCACGATAGCAGAACTCTATTTGGAATCTTGTTCTATAAAAATCGATAACATCTCTTCCATCCATGTTTATATCAGTAGAGAAAAAGAGCTTGTGCTTACCTTTCTTGTTTATCCATACCACAAGCTTGATTTTTCTTTTCATAGCTCGTGAATATGCAATAAGAGTATACAGTTTACCATCTTCATTACTTGTTTTAATCTCTTGAATTTTAGTGTAGTCAAGATTGTTGAAGTCAATTTTATCTCCGTAAACTTTTGGTCGACCTTTCTTCCCTGTCGGTTGTCCGTCATGGATGTACATCAGGTTTGCATCGTCACGAAGTCTGCTTATAAGATGAAATCCCATTGAATCAAGCCCTTGGGCAAAAGTTGCCTTTGAAAAATAAGCATCAGCCACTACATAGTTGGAGACTTCAAGTAGCCTGTCTTTGATTCGTTCCAGTACTTTAAGATACCAGCCTATCAAAGTGCAACCTTCATTATCCAATGTAATGGTATCGGGCGTCTGTTCCGCTTTGAGCATCACGCAGTCACGCTTGTCTATGTCAATAACTCCAACGCCAAGAATTTCAAGACCTCTTTTTGCCTGCCCCGCACATCCAGACCAGAAGTAACCAATCCATGGTGTCTGCTTGCCAGACTTTGAGATATAACTGGGATCAATGGCTATGGCTTTCCGGTCATTTCTCTCAAAAAGCGTATTCATCAGGTTCATATTATAGCGTATCCAGTCAAAATCTTTTGTAAAGGTTTGCCTGTAACACTGTTCGCAACGTTTTCCGTAGCGCTCCAACTGAGTGAAATTTATTTTTCTTGGTATGACCATAAATAAAAGAAGTGTCTCTATGGTGACAGATTTAAAACTTTTGTTTAACTTTGCAGAATATCCATCAAAGGCATCCCTGCAGATATTCATATATTGGTTAAGTGCTCCTGATATTTCCATGTTTAACTTATGCGTAGAGAACATAAAGTTACTGAAAATCAGTCACTTAGCCAAATTTTACATACTAAGTATTGTTAATATATTCCATTGATAATGAGATAGTTAACTAATTTTTTAACGGACTATTGTTAATATAATTCTATAATTGCAGATTATTTGACATTAGTATATATTGTCTATTTTCTTCCGACGACAACATGTCATATAGTATTTATTTCAGATATCTTATGCCAATAATTTAAAGAATACTTTGTGTTAATATTTATTTTTTAAAATGTAGACTTACTTGGCTAAGTAAGTCATATTAAACTCTTACTTTTAAAGCTAATAAGTAAAGGCAGAAGCCTTTTATCATCATTGTAAAAAATAGGATGTCTTCTTCCATGTTCTTATTTCTATTTATTATTATTTTGTCATTATTATCAATAGTCCGTTATAAAAATATTCGTTATACACTTTTCAAGCTGCCTGATAAGCAGCTATGTCAATGAGTTCTTTGACAAGTTTAGCATTTATTCGCCTGTTCGGTTTGACCCCAGACAGCTTAAAAAATCTGTCGAGCAGATATGAATTGAACATCAGTGACTTAAGAGCCTCCATGGAGAAAGGTATGCTATTCTCTTTCATCATTATCTTAGCAGCGTTGATGGCTGTAAATGATGCATTAAAAGCAAAATCCAATCTTCTTATGTCTCTTGCCTGAGAATGATAGAGCCCTGTAAACTGCTTTGCATCACGATAGCAGAACTCTATTTGGAATCTTGTTCTATAAAAATCGATAACATCTCTTCCATCCATGTTTATATCAGTAGAGAAAAAGAGCTTGTGCTTACCTTTCTTGTTTATCCATACCACAAGCTTGATTTTTCTTTTCATAGCTCGTGAATATGCAATAAGAGTATACAGTTTACCATCTTCATTACTTGTTTTAATCTCTTGAATTTTAGTGTAGTCAAGATTGTTGAAGTCAATTTTATCTCCGTAAACTTTTGGTCGACCTTTCTTCCCTGTCGGTTGTCCGTCATGGATGTACATCAGGTTTGCATCGTCACGAAGTCTGCTTATAAGATGAAATCCCATTGAATCAAGCCCTTGGGCAAAAGTTGCCTTTGAAAAATAAGCATCAGCCACTACATAGTTGGAGACTTCAAGTAGCCTGTCTTTGATTCGTTCCAGTACTTTAAGATACCAGCCTATCAAAGTGCAACCTTCATTATCCAATGTAATGGTATCGGGCGTCTGTTCCGCTTTGAGCATCACGCAGTCACGCTTGTCTATGTCAATAACTCCAACGCCAAGAATTTCAAGACCTCTTTTTGCCTGCCCCGCACATCCAGACCAGAAGTAACCAATCCATGGTGTCTGCTTGCCAGACTTTGAGATATAACTGGGATCAATGGCTATGGCTTTCCGGTCATTTCTCTCAAAAAGCGTATTCATCAGGTTCATATTATAGCGTATCCAGTCAAAATCTTTTGTAAAGGTTTGCCTGTAACACTGTTCGCAACGTTTTCCGTAGCGCTCCAACTGAGTGAAATTTATTTTTCTTGGTATGACCATAAATAAAAGAAGTGTCTCTATGGTGACAGATTTAAAACTTTTGTTTAACTTTGCAGAATATCCATCAAAGGCATCCCTGCAGATATTCATATATTGGTTAAGTGCTCCTGATATTTCCATGTTTAACTTATGCGTAGAGAACATAAAGTTACTGAAAATCAGTCACTTAGCCAAATTTTACATACTAAGTATTGTTAATATATTCCATTGATAATGAGATAGTTAACTAATTTTTTAACGGACTATTGATTTAACAAAAGCAAGTTTAAATTCAAAAATTGGATTTTGTGGTGGTGTTAATATTGAATACCAAGTAACCAAGCCTTTAAGTTTGTCTCTTGGAACAATTTATTCAGTCGAAGGAGCAAAAGATGGTCAATCAAAATTATCTCCCGCTTATATAAACATACCATTACGGGTAAATTTTTATGTTACAGATAATCTATCTTTAAATGCTGGGGTGCAATTAGGGGTGAATGTTGCTGATAATAGAGAAGATTTTCTTCTGTTTGGTGACGCAAAATCAACAACGTTCTCCATACCAATAGGAATATCTTATAACATAAATAAGTTTGTTGTTAATGTCAGTTATAATGTAGGTCTAACAAATGTTTATAATAACTACGATTATAAAAGTAGTTTCTTGCAAATGACATTAGGATATAAAATCCATTAATAATTTAATGTAGTAGGCGCATACTAAAATTTATACTCATATTTAATCATAATATACTTCTCTTATTTTAGAAGAATATAAAACAAGTGAATGGCTATCTTAAACATTCTAATACAGGATGCTGTAAAGTTTCAATGGTAGATATAGATTATAATAAATTTACATAATATCAAATTAGTAGAAATGAAAAAGTTTATTTTATTGATGTTGGCATTTGTTAGTTTTCAACAAATGAATGCACAACAAGTTCAGGGTGATTTTACAATCCAACCCAAAATTGGTTTAAACATTGCTTCATGGCGTGGAGATTCTTATCAGCAGGATAGTTATGCTCGCCTTTCTTTTGGAGTAGAAGGACAATATGCTGTTACTGATAAGTTTGGCATATCATTAGGTTTGATGTATTCACAGCAGGGTAATAATTCTATGGTATATGACTTACAACCAGCGAATGGTAATATGTATCGTTATAAGTTTAAAATGGATTATCTTAATATTCCAATTCTTGCCAATTACTATCTGTTTAAGGGGTTAGCTGTTAAAGCCGGTATTCAACCTGGATTTAAGATCCATGACAATATAAGTTCTTCAATGACTCACTCTTTTGATTTATCTATACCTGTAGGTTTGTCATACGAATATAAAAATATATGTTTGGATGCAAGATATAATTATGGGCTTACTGATGTCATAAAGGGATATAATCAGAAAAATAGTGTATTCCAAATCACATTAGGTTACAAATTTGGATTATAACGTAAACAGATATTTGCTTGTCATTTAGTCACAAAGGCTTAATGACAAGCATTTTATTTTCTAAAACAAAGCTATTATGACGATGGAGTCGTTATTCTTCAACGTTATAAATGCTTATGACTATAAGAGGATATATATATTTAATGAGATTGAAAAATATATTCTACTAAGTGTATGCCATCGATCTTATATAGTAATCCATAAGCAACATTCATTTATAAATTTCTGCAATAAAAATAGGATGGTATTAAAAAATCGTTTAACTTTGTAAGACTGAAAAAACAAAATCAATAGCATGAAAAAACGTATTATATTATTTATCGCGATGACATATAGTATATTACCTTGTCTTGGTGATACATACGAAAGTCAGAAAATAGATTCTCTGATTGATAACATAAGTTGGAAATCGATAATTTTCAATTATAACTTAGTCACAACATTCGACGTGCTGAAGCAATGGAAAAATAATCTTGCCAATGACAATCCATATATAATTTCAAAATTACTTTCAAATTTAAGCAATCCTGATAAAACTGTTGCCATTCATGTATTACTAGGGCATATATTTACGCCTCAACGTCATAGTCTTATAGTTCAAGATGGTGGAGATAGTATTTCATTGCTTAGATATAATGGTCTTTCATTTAAACTTTATAATAATAACAGTTATAGTATAGATGAAAAAGATATTAAGAATATCAAAGAATATTGGAATCAAAAGGTACATGACTTTAAAGCTTTGAATATAAGGAAATACGAGAAAGATAGTCTTGATTATATAAATTGGAATAATGTAGATTATGGAGCAAATATTATTGAGCCAGCTCTTTCTTTAGATTATGGACTACAAACACCTTTATCCGCCTTAAATAATAAGGCTAACTATATTAAGTTTCTTGGTAATATTATAGGTCAGATACGTGATTCTGATAAAGCTATAGCCATACATATGGCGTTAACACATGATTTTATGTTCGATGAATACCTTAACAACCATTATTCTTGGGATATGCCAATCATACATGGAGATAAATTAACTTACAATTATAATGGGATTAAATTCGAATATGATAAGACAAAAAAAACTTTTAAAATAGTTCCGTCTCAAATAAAGTTTGCTTTCGAATTTTGGAAAAAAAAGATGGAAATACCAGACAGCTGTATTACCACGTCTAACGATCCATCCATCGATGTTTATAACGATAATATTGAAGTTGGAAACAATGGCGTTATACCATATGTAGAAGTTGATTCTGCAATACTAAGAAAATATGCTACTGTTGACAAAGTGATGTTAAGGAAATTATTATATTACATTAATGATGACGAAAAGACGATGATAATAAGCCTTATATTATCCCGTCTTTCACATATTAAAATCAATGAGAAATGTGAAGTTTGGAGGACTAACAATGAGTTGAATTTTAGTTATGTAGGGTGTGATTTCAAATATACAAACAGAGCATTCTGTATAAAATGGTCTGAGATAAAACGAATTAGAGAATATTGGATAAATCATCTAAAATTATAACATATGAAAATTAGCAAAACTTATTAAAGACATTTCTGTGTCTTTTTATATGAATTTAGTAATGGTGGTTAATGCAAAATTTTTGTAATTTAAACAGTGTCGACTCTAGTCTTAAACTTTATACAATTAAATTGGGATATTTGAAATAATAATTATAACTTTGTAGAACTGAAAAAACAATTATAAACTTTAAAATATGCAGCTTGCTAACATTCGATTGACCTTGTTATTTATAATCATATTAATATGTAATATAGCAAGTGCCCAAATATTGACAACATGTAAAAAAACAAAATATATGATGCCAAATGATACAATAATGTATTTATATAAAGTATCAATTGTAAACAATGATAGTAGTTTAAATTATCTCACATGGTTTGATGATCATGATATATCAAAACAAACAGAAAAACAAATAAAAGTAGACCATTTCTTTAAAGCAAAAGGTGATTTTAATCTATTAACGTTTCTATATGAAGACATGGTTAATGATAGCACAAATATTAATAAAGAATTTCGTCAGGAATACTTTATTAAGGAAATACATCCAAAAGGAGAATTTACATATTTTATATTTAGCCATGCGGCAGATGAGAAGAATATACTAAATAAAGTTGCAATTGTTACCGATATGATTTTAGGTGTACCTCTAGCTCAAAAAGTTGGTACAAAGTGGCTATATAAGGAAAAAGAGTGTGTTATCTTTGATAGAGGATCCCTAAGATAAATGAGTTTCGTAACCCGACAAAATAAAACAAGATCCCCCCAGTTATACTTTTGAGGAATAAAATAATGTCTTATATAAAAATCATGATGGAACACCTTTCAAATATATTAAGTAAATTATTAGTTATACTATGTCTTATAACTTTAGTTGGATGTGCAAGTCCTAGGATTGCTAGTCCTTCTCATTTATATTCATCCTTTATGAAATGCCATAAAGGTGACATTAAATTTATAATGAAATATCGTAAAAAGATACACTTTTTTGATGATATAAAATATAATCCGCAACAAGATACTATATACATTTTGGAGTCATATGGTATTATAGGAGAATTGTCAGTAACCATTTGGAATAAGAGTTCTTCGATTTCATATGAAGATCAAAGTTTGAATAAAACAAATGAGCCACAGTTTGACAACTATATGATGAGATTGGTTGAATCTTGGAATATTGAAAAATTGATTAATGAAGGGGAAAGCCATGGGCTTTTGCCTCAATATTGGATTTATGTCTCAAGAGTTATGATTAAAAATAATAGAGTGAAAATAGAATGTGATCGTTTTAAAGATTTTTATAAAGGGTCAAGCCAATGAGATCAGGGTCTTTAATGTGGCAAAAATAGACGGATGTGTTTCTACACCAAATGGTTCGCTACAAAAGTATGACTATAATAAAGGAAAAATAACAACGATATCTAGAAATATGCCGTGTGACATTAATGATCCAACAAGATTAAATAAGAACTATACTTCTATAATAGAATCAAATCCAATAAGTAATGCACAAATTTTAAAAATTCAAAGAAAAATAGCTTATGATCAATACTAAATCTTTATTTATAAAAGTTGCCACACTTTTGGCAATATTGATATGTGGGATAGTTATTGGGAGGTTTCTTCTCTCAACTAAGGCTGAAAGACCCAAAAATACAAAATATGTATATGATGGAGAGGTTAAAGAGGGCCCTCCCTTCGCCCCCCTAGGACAGCGTGTTAGTAATTTTAAGCATATTAATAGAGTAGGTGTTGTACCAGATGCGGCCACTGCCTATGAAATAGCTAATGCTGTATTAATTGCTACATACGGTAAAGATAAGATAAATTATTCTGAACTTTTTAGTATACAATTACGAAATAAATATATATGGACAGTAGGGGCAGTAGCACAATATCAACCTTTTTGGTTTTACAATATAGAAATTGATAAACGTGATGGTTGCATTATTCATTACACTCTATACAAATAAAATCACGAAAATCTACTTAATTGACATTAGTATGAAATATGTATGTAGTCTACTGCTTCTGCTAAGTCATTGGAAGAAAAAAAGATTATCTTCGAATATGTCCAGTGACATTAATACTCCTAGAAGATTAAGTAACAATATTACTCCTTCAAAAAAATTCTACAAGTAATAACAATTTTAAAAATTCAAATAAAAAACTTATGATGAAAACTAAATCTTTATTTGTGAAAGTAATCATATCTGTGGTAATATTATCTTTAGGGATAATTATAGGGAAGTATCTGCTCCTAATCAGGTTTAAAACACCAGAAATTAAACAATATGAATATTTGGGAAAGATAAATACGGGAAGTAAAGCCCCTATAAAGCCACTACCATATAATATTAGTAATGATAATGCCGTTAACAGATCTGGCGTGGTAACAAATGCAGCTACAGCATATAAAATAAGTAATACTATTTTTATTCGTGCATTTGGTAAAGATAAAATAAATTATGACAAGCCATTTAAAATACAATTAGAAGATGGGTATATCTGGAATATAAAGGCAGAATCACAAGGTTCACCATTTTTGTCTTACCATATTGCGATTGATAAACGTAATGGCAGAATTGTCTATTTGTTAGTGAAAAAATAGATATGAAATTAATAAAGAACCCTAAAATAATCAAGTTCGTAAGAAGTAACTTATTCAAGTTGCTTTTGCTAGACTTAATTTTAATCCTATTATATAGGCATTATGAGCCATTATATGAACCATGTTTGGAAGGTATGGATTGCTCGAAACCTTTACCTCCCGAACAGTGTTTTATAATTATATTTGGAGTGGTTGTAAATACTTTTTACATTATACTTTCTATATACAGGAAAGTAAAGTGGTAATTTGAGGTTGTCGATGAAAGTGAAAGATAAACAGCTATAGGTAAAAGATAGACTCCAGATATAGTTATTGCGGTCAATATTATCTAACTGTTAGTCTAATTCCAACAATAGAAAAATGAAAAAAACAGGTTTAATAATTTTCTTTTTAACTTCAGTATGTATTCTTATTGGAGTTCTTTATACACACGATAAGACTCGAAATATACCGAAGTCGTCAGATTCAATTATTGTTTATTTTCAAACGATTTTCGTAGAATCGTATACATCTACAGGAGTAAATAATATAAATAATATAATTAAATTTTCTGATCGTTTGCAGCCCAATGATACAATACTTTTAAGTCATAAAGACTTTATGACAATTAGTTCTATTGTAAACAATAGAGTTCGTTGTAAATCTGATACGATAGGGGTCCCCGAAATGTATCTGAAGACAAAGAAAGGACATATATTCTTGACACGTTTTGCATATTACGTCACAGATGATAAAAAGAATCCTTATATTCCTAATAAAGACGCAATACGAAGACTTTATGATATTTGTAAGATTTATAATTATTTTGAGAAAGAAGATATAATGTATGGAGAGTTATATAAAAAGGTTCCTCTAGATTATACATACTATTATGCCAATAAAAATGGTTTTGCAAGTCAAGAAGATAGAATGGAATATATTATTGCAGAACAAAAGAAAGGGATAAAGTTGTTATTAATAGATACATATAGATAAAAGATGACAACATATATTTTCTTGTGTTTGGATGCTGTTATTACAGGATCGCTAATTCTGGTGATTTCCTACTTAAATCATAGTTCAAGAGGGAGGTAATAAAATGGTACGAAAAATAATAATCTTAGTAATAGTTATCTTTTTCTCATTTACATATTTAGGTAATGAAACCGGGAGGAGATTGTCAGTATATTTAGCTGAACATCCTAAACTTGAGTTTGATAACAACAATGTTGATAGAATTTATTACTCAAAGTTGATAATGTCTTTTATGAAAACAGGTTCTAAAAAAAAACAAGGAATTATACCGATTTTGTGAAGATAATCATACACTGAGTGAAAATATTATATACGATATTATCGCAGCGAATAGTTATAATATAGAATTTGGATATAGTGTTTCTTCTGGTGGATTACATTGGATTATGTATCCATGCAAAGAAAAAGGTGTTGCTAAAAGTCAATACCAATTTTTAGATAGTTTAGCTCGTGATTTTGAAAAGAGAAGAATTCAAAAATTTGGAGATTATGAAAACTAAGATATCTTTAATTGTGTTTGCTGTCGTGTCATTCCTTCTTGGTATGTTTCTTCCACCATATGATTGTCTTCAATGTTATGTCGATAATATAGGAGGTTTGAATTCTGCATCATATGATGAGAAAAAAGCGATAGAAGAAAAAGGGGATGTAAATGCATACATCCATGTTAGGGACTCAATTATTAAAACCCCTAATATTGTGCATTGCAATTATTTTTACTATGCTTTGTTGATGGCTACAGAATATAATGACAAACCCGCAAATTATGATGTGTATAGTTCTCTCAAATTGGCGCAAAGTATATCAGAACGTACAAATGCTATTGCACTTTATTATTTAAAGCGAGGTGCAAGTTATGGAGATAAAAAGTGTATAATAGAATTAGCTAAACTTTCTGCAAGAAAATAGGATATTTAAAATAATTATTATAACTTTGTAAGACTGAAAAAACAAAATCAATAACATGAAGAAACATATTATATCTAAAACATTTGGATTTGAGATTAGTCCAGTTCCATTCTCTCTAATTATCATATTTCTTGTTTTTTTTAGCGGCAATATAATGTCCCAGACAATAATGCCGACTAAAGAAAACACACAGTTGTCGGATGAACATGGTGTTTTTATGAAAGAGATGACCGACAGTTCTTTAATTTTCGTAACCACGCAAGGGGATGAATATTTAGTTCATAATCGATTTAATAATATATCATATATAGGTGGTGAAAAGAAACTAAAAGAAGATATGTGTTCAAGTGTTGAAACTTATGACTCAGAAAACAACATACTCGTCATGTTTTATATTCTGTTTGATAATAATCTTCAGATTAAGGATGTTAGATGTATCGACGTGTGCCCCAAAGTAGAAAACTGGGATAGTATTATCAATAAATATTTGTTATATCTTAGGTCAACACAAGGTAAATGGATAAAGAATGATAATGCATCTGGTAAATATTATCTTTATCGCTTCGCAGGGGTAATAGATTAAAATAGATGGATGATTATCTTATGGATGCATCCATTTTGTTAGATCATATAGGTCTATTAAATCATGTACTCGAATGAGCACCTCCATCTAAATATAAAAATGATTATTAAAAATTACACAAAATGAAAAGTCTTAAATTAATTCTTATTATTTGTCTTCTTACAACGATGAGTTGTACACATCAAGTTGCTAAAAAAGAATCTATAAATAGGATATGTTATATAGATTCTGTGAAAATGAAGACATCGCTAAGGAAAATTATATTGATGTATATTCATCAACATCCTTCCTACAAGAGTTATTGTTTAAATAATGAATGTAGTAAATATTACTTAAATAATGGACAGAAAGAGGAAGATATTAATGATAAGGATAATTATGTGATTTTATCTCCGACTTATAACTATAAAGGCGAATATACTGATATCAATAATCGAATGCCATCTTTTTATTTTAAATTAAATGGGCGTTTGATATTTTTAGCTACCAACAGCGATATTTTAAGAAAATTAGAGGTTATGGATGCTCCCTTTAAAAATAAATATGCTTCTAATATGAGTTCAAAAGAATATATTAGCAATTCCTGGTTGATAAAAGTCAGTAATTTTGATGATGCTGCTACTATTATTAAGAAAAACTTATGGGGAGTTACTAATGTTAGACTAGGTGCTCCCGGTAAATTTAAGGCGCCTATTATAAAAAACAAGATTCGCTTTAAAAGTTAGTTCAACAGAATCCAAAATCTGGTTCATTTACGGTGACGGGTAATTTATTATCATCAGTAATTAATCTTGTTCACGAATAAGGACATACTTCGAAGAGTTGGGTTCCTTCATCTAAATATAAAAGTGATTATTAAAAATTACACAAAATGAAAAGTCTTAAATTAATTCTTATTATTTGTCTTCTTACAACGATGAGTTGTACACATAAAGTTGTTAAAAAAGAATCTATAAATAGGATATGTTATATAGATTCTGTAAAAATTAATGCATCACTAAGGGAAATTATATTGATGTATATTCATCAACATCCTTCCTACAAGAGTTATTGTTTAAATAATAGAACTAGTAAATATTACTTAAATAGTGGACTGAAACAGAAACATATTAATGTTGATGATAGGGATAATTATGTGATTTTATCTCCGACTTATAGCTATAAAGCTGAATGCAATAATATCAAGAATCAAATGCCATCTTGTTATTTTAAATTAAATGGGCGTTTGATATTTATAGCTAGCAACAGCGATTTTTTAAGAAAATTAGAGGTTATGGATACTCCTTTTAAAAATAAATATGTTTCTAATATGAGTTTAAAAGAATATTTTAGCAATTCCTGGTTGTTACAAGTCGATATTTTTGATGGTTATGTCAATATTATTAAGAAAAACTTATGGAGGTACTGATGTTAAACAAGGTCCTTCGGTAAATTTAAGGTGCCTATTATAAACAACAAGATTCGCTTTAAAAGTTAGTTCTACAGAATCCAAAATCTGGTTCATTTATGGTGACTGGTAATTTGTTATCATCAGCAATTAATCTTGTTCACGAATGTTGTCATGCTTCGAAGAGTTTGGTCACTCCATCTAAATATAAAAATGATCATAAAACTAAAAGAAAATGAGAAAAATTGAATTGCTGTTTTTATTGTTACTTTTTTGTTTGCATTCCAATGCAGTAGCTGCAGATCAGGATTCGCTAATCATACGTTTCTTTTCATGGGAAATGGAATCTCCACATAATATTACTTGTTTAAATTTTGAAAATGAAGTTCCTTATAGAGAATATATTATAACATCACCAGTTGTAATTGACAGTATGTCTGATCAATTACAAAAACTACAGAAATGCAAAGATAATGATTTTCTGGTGGGTTGTAAATTATACTTCATTAAATGCGGTAAAGTTAACAGAGTCTTCTGTATGAATAGCAATTCTGTTTTTTCCAATAATATATTTTATAAAAATAACAAGGATGTTATTAAAAAGATTAACCGATTGATTGCAATCTATCCTAAAGCTGAAAATGATTGCAATTTTTCTCCAAAGCAATTTGGTGACGAATTCGCTCAAGGAAGAGACAGCCTGTTCAGAGTTCTTCATACTAGTATGGCAGAGACAATTAAAAATTTAAATTATAATGATACCTTAATTGTGAGTATTTATTGTAAGGCTTATAAAAATGGAAAAACGAGATCTGTGGTAATAAATCCTGCTAACAAGAAATCGCTCTCTGATATAGAAAAGAAAATTATAATGAAACTGCGAGACGTTTTAATGACAAAAATCACTTGGAGTAAGAATTTAGAACGAATGGATAGTGATGATATTATATTTCCTTATGTTATTCGGTAAGCATACTTATGTCATCAAACTTTAGTAACGGACTAAAATGATTTAAAATATTGATATGATGTTCTTTGCCCCGCGATATACTCGCAACGATGTAATAATTCATTTCATTTTTTATTTATCAATTTAAATAATGAAAGATAATATAGAAAAGGAAAAACTTCCAAGATATAAATGTTTATAAAATACGAGATTTGCATTAATATTATACTCTGATTGAAAGAACCCAAAGCTTGTCCTATTGCATAGAATATAAAATAACCTATTGTAACTATTCTCACAAATAAGATGTTTTCAGATTTTGTCTTTTTCAAAAGGAAACTAATAGATATAGATAAAACTGCTATAAGCAGATATGCTATTGTGTAAACTTTCTGAGAATATATGAGCGGTCCCATGTAAGTATTATAAGCTTCTATTGTATTTCCCTGTGAGAAAAAGAATACATTAAAATAATAATAAAAACATTGAAATACTAGATATAGAATTAGTATAACATGCAATATCTTCCCAGCTGAATTAAATATGTCTCGACGGATAATAGTCACAATTATCAAAACCGAGATAATGCAATATGCAGCATTTAAAATGCAAGAGAATAGTCCATTATAGTCTGTAATAACAAACATTCCCAATATGATAAACAGCAAAAGAAGTACTAAACGAGCGTAATAGCTTGTTTTTAATTTATATATCAGATTTTTCATATTTCATTATGGTTTTCAATGTCTTATTTATTCTAGGCTTAGAATCCATATTCAAAGTATATGCAGGGCATATATTCGATTTGGAATTTATAATATGTTAAAGGTATTCTTCATGTCTTTTTATGGCAAAGGCAAATATACACATAAAATTTCATCCTTGCAAGAACATCCCACAGTTTTCAAAATATATGATTAAATTATTCTCGTTTCCTTTTCTTCTCTACCCAGAAAAGTTTTTTTAATGTCACTAATGTCACTTTGTCACAAACCCTTTGTTTATCGGGGATTGACGAGTGATATTAAGTGACATTATCGGGGTAAAAGTGACATTAAATGCCGAAACACACCTATTTTTGGTGATTTTTTACAAATTATGGATTGGCTTCTTCTTATTTGTATTCTGATTCAGAGCATAATTCAAGCAACCTAATATGCAATAATATACCTACTCAATTCTTTTTTAGATTAGCTATATCGCTTCTATATTTGGCAAATGATATATTAAACGAAGTTGGTATTGAGTTTTATCTAGTAATACTAATCCCAATATACTGCTATTTAATTAGAATGGTTGGAATAATCATGATATCCGGAAAAATGCAATAAGTATTTAAATTAGTCAGTAATTTGTTCAAGGATGAAATTAGTATTATCTTTGCAGAATAAGTTTATCAGAATCAGCAATGATATAAATCATTACTAGTATTAAATAAGAAACATCTATATCAATGAAAAAAATAGTATTTGTATGTATTGCAGTTTTACTTTCCTTAAGTATAAGTGCACAAAATTTCAGTCATTATACCTTGTCTGAAGTCGTAGATACAGTGCAGTATCTTAATCAGAATTTTGTAAATCAGAAGAGTTACTTTATAGGTAAACCATTTTCAGAGGTACTTAAAGTTTATCAATTAGACTTGCCCTTGAAGTTCTTATCGCCAAACAATACATCTCCTTGGAATGATAAGTGGGGAGATATGTATATCAATGGGGCAGCTTTATCTTGGTATACAGAGGCTGAATGTAAGGAGATATTTTATAAACATATTAATGCTATATGCTATATTGATGTCGATTTTGAGCCTCCATATAATATTCTTTTCTTTAATTTTATGAAGATATATAAAACTCCAGAAGAAATGGCTCTACATTTAAAAGACATTTTGGTTAAAGATATACGTGTTGTTGAAAAAACATCTAAGTAAGGGTAGTAGAACAAATGTTCTAAAATTCAATGTATTTCATTTAGTGATTAAGCTCTAATCACTCCGTATCGCTTCGTAATTTGCAGAGTGATTAGGGCCTTATCACTATCTTGTATTTCGACAAAACGAATAATAAGATTGTTATTCTTGTGTGCTTTGTTACTTTTAATAAATCGTGGATTTACGATGCTATTTTTCTATTGGATTTACCGATGTTCTATTCCTACGATCAAACGTTTCCATTCCTACGACATAAAGTTTCTGTTTCTACGATCAAACGTTTGCGTTTCTACGATATAAAGTTTCCATAGCATCGATCAAACGTTTTTAATTCATCGAAGAAACGTCTAGAAAATGCTTATAAGTAAACAATTTTTATTTTATTTTTGGAAATTAACCGGATATGGTGTATCCCTTATGGAAACATAGGTTTTTGGGTCCAAAAAGGTGGATGATAGTGGATGATAGTGGAGGTATACCTCCACTGGTTAACGGACTGTATGATAGTTGTTTACACGTAAAGTGGAGGTTTTTTGTTCGTTTTGATCTTTTTGGTATTTTTATTTTTTCGAGCATTAAATTCTATTGGAAACGTAATAAAAAATCATGATTAAGCAATTTGTGGAGTTGTATACGCAGAAGGATATAGTATATACGTGGCATGTATTTTCAATACCCAATTGACTAATGTTTCAAATATCGGAAGCATGGAATGAGAATGAACAATATAAGCATTGCATATTTGTTAGAAATTCGCTAAAATTTGGTACGATTTCAATTTTAATGTCACTCGCCAAATCCTTATAAGCAAGGTGCTTGTGGACAATTTATTCAATGTTACTTGGTTAATGCCAAATTGGAACATACATGCAGTTAATCAGTGCATAGATGCGTATATATTAGTTTTTTGCAAAAACTATTTATGTGTGCAAGAGTAGTAGGATATTTATTGCGTAAAGTAACTCGCGCCACCTGACACTGCTATTATTCATAAAAAGATAAGATCTTGCAATTATTTTTGCTAATCGTCAATTTTTACACTTATAATGTATCGAACTCACCTTCTTTAAAGTCGGTCTATTTAGAATTACTACGTCCTTTTTAAAATATTTATTGCGATTGGCTTTTGTAAAATCAAAATAACTCCTACTGACGAAACTATAAGAAACAAGTTTGCCATTAAGGGTGAAAATGATCGTACAAGTTTGATCTACAGACGATTGATTAACTATATCCTTTTTTGAAGCATAATCCATTTTTATATTAAACTTTTCAACGTTATGGTCGTAAGGTTTTAATATATACATAACATCCCATTTTTTATCAATATTAATTGAACTTAATATTAAATATTTTCTATTGATATTTTTATCAGTAGAAAAAACTATTTTTTTATGAGGTGATGCAAAATAAGCGAGTCCGCACAACACAACAATTAGTGATACGACGAAATATAATAGTTGTTTTTTCATAACTTAATTTCAAAATAAAAATAATATCTATTCATTACAGTCTGTTCTGCCAATCCGGGTATATTTTCATAACCAGAAGCATGTTTAATCGCCCAATTTTCTATATTATTATATAAATCCATTTTTATTTTACCAGATTGGTTGTCATTCATTCCAATAGAGTTGTCTGTCTTAAAAGTGATAAGTAAGTCCAAATCTTAATTCAAAAGTCTTCGCATATACGTTGTCGTGATATTTATAATAAGTATCACGTACATAGTATGTACCTGAAAGTACTGCGCTTAATGAGCCCCTTAAATCCAGTTCCCATATCGGGTTGATTACAAGTAGGGCAGCATTGCCTTTGTCGCCTTGTGCATTAAGGTATAACGGATCAACTTTAGTCAAGTCTTTGTCTTCATATCCTTTCCATGTAAATATGCGATAATATTCTGTATGAAGTATAAAACGCCCGAAGTCACGAAATTCCATGTGAGTCTTTGTCTTTATTGAAAATCCGCTTCCCATGTTATAATCTCTGTCTATAACATTGTAATAATCGCTCTTCGTTCCTCCAAGCAATATTGCTGATAAGAATACACGTTGTTCCAGACGAGTCAGTGCACCAACCTGTGGAAAAGAGAATATCATTCCTGGACCAAATGATGCAGCCTCTGATATTCGGTAAGGTGTTAATGAAGTCCCATCTTTTACAGGTTTGGAATCATAATAGTTGAAATGCTGAAATATACCAAATTCAGCCTGAATGTTGTTACTCTCATAAACAGGGGCACCCCATATACGACCCAATATATGCAATCCGTTTATAAGTGGTTGATTGGCACTGAATCCAAATGTCGCCTCAGCATAGAAAAAGTCATAAGGCTTGTTTTCTGAATCATTGAACGGATTGCCGTATTCCATAAAGAGATTTACATAAGGATTGTGCTCGCCTCTGAATAAAGCTCCGTTGTCGGCAAGATAACGGTCACCAACAGATATAGATAAGTCTACAGGGAATCTGTCATAGTCATGATACTTATAATATTTATTCCTTACAGCCCATGCATCGCCACTCATTATACGGTTTAAACCTTTCATCGGACACACTACCGTGGCAGCAAACTCACGCAGAAAGCGACCGAATCCACGTTGGCTGTCGTTTAGTATGATGTCGCTGATACGATGTGTCACCTCACCGATACATATACCTCCAAAGGTTGTTGCCATGAGGTCGTTGATTGCTGGAGGTTCAATTTCTCCGCAAGTTTCCCACATAAGACTTCCGCCTAGAGCAAACGGTGCCGACTCCCAGAATGACATTCCGTTTGATCGTGCAGAGTTATAATATAGGCTACCATGATATGGGTGAGCAAAAAGATTCGTTGAAAACTGGTCATTATCCCATACAAAACCATGAGTGATATTATGATGAATCGTGTGAAGGTTTACTTGCGCAAAATCTTCGTTCATAACAAATCTGTCGAAGCAATGAACCGCCACATTAATTCCTGTTGTCTCGGCTATGCCTTTCCATAAATATTTCCCTTGTCTGTAGGGAGCATTGTATGCGTATATACTATCTGTGTCAGTATTTTCAGTAGTAGATGTCTTTATTTTCTTGCCTTCATAGCCCGTCATGAGTGGATATTTTTTCTTGTTGTATCTCACGGCGATGCCTGCTTCTACGATAGCTCCGTTGCGGTATTCGTTTAGATGATGGTAATAGCGAGTATCACCATATCCAATAGATGCAAAAGCGCTTATATAATTGTTTATCTGATAGTCTGTGTTCACACGCAATTGCAATGAACCTAGTCGTTTGGGCTTATCCTCATTATTTTGAAACGTCTCTATGTGGAAGAATCCAATGTCGGAACTTACACTCCAGCGAGGTGCTATATCGAAATATTGTCCGATGCGATAGAACAAGGCTCCCGAAAAACGTTTGTCTAATCCCATGTAATGTGTTCCTACACCGACAATATTATATGTGCTGCGGTTGCGGAAGCGCATAGCGAAGTTTAGTTTTGATGAAGTTCCGGCATAATACATCAGATCTATCTTCGTTTTTGGATTCACATTCACCAGTCCTATCTTATGTGCAATCGTGTCACGGCTATAGTTTATGATTCCAATCTGTACACCTCTTGGATGCGAGTTACATACATTTATCAATCCAATCTGCGAACCGTTAAGTGTATCTACATAATTATAGGCACCAATCTGTAGTCCACGCATATAAGATGAACTGATGTTAGCAATGAAACTTATTTGCATTCCCTCTTTCACACCCATTGCTGTATTGGTGATACCACTCAGTTGAATGCCACGAAATGGAGCCGCAGATATATTAGAGAAACCGGCAAGTTGAAATCCATTCAGCGAATGAGCTGTATTATTTATAAAGGCAAACTGAAAACCTGATAAGTTGCCGCTTACTGAATTTATAGCGCCACATAATTGTGCGCCATGAACATCACCGTTTGTAAACGAAAACAAACCTCCGATGTTTAGTCCGTTGCTCGCGCGCGTAACAATGCTTGACAATCCACCTATCTGCAATCCTTGAAGCGAGTCAGTGCTGGCAAAAAGTCCTATATTTGCTTTACTTACAAGTGTAGAATCGCTTCCTTTTTTGTTTATTCCTAATGCTATGTTTGTGTAGTGCTTCCCATGGTGCAATTGTGCCATTGAATTAACAATGCCAAATAGCAAAAGAAAACCTAATATCAGATGCCTTAATTTCATAATGAGCTAATTCGTTGTTTGTGCAAATATATATAAAATAGATGAAATAAGAAAAATATTCTAGTATTAATAGTATTATTGCTTAAAACTCCGAAATAAAACGAGTAGTGATAAAAAACTGTTTAATGACTTGCTTTTTAGAAAAAGATTGGATAAATTTACTGCTTTGAAAGTAAATACGATAATATCATGATTTAATAGCAGATGATTTATGCACAAATAGTCTTGTTTTGATATATAAATAGTATATATATACGGATAATGCTAAGAATTATGCAAATTATCTTTCGAATATAGTATATTTATTAAAAATATTGTATCTTTGCACCAAGAAAAAACAAAAGAGAAATGGCATATAGTAGAATTACTGCTGCAGAAGGTGCGGCAATGATAAATAATAATGATAATATCGGATTATCAGGGTTCACACCAAACGGCGTAGCAAAAGCTGTATTTCGTGAACTTTCAAAGCGTGCTGTTTCGGAACATGAGGCTGGCAGACCGTTTAAAGTTGGTATTCTTACTGGTGCATCGACCAGTCAGAGTATTGAGGGCGATATGGCAAGTGTTAATGCTATAAAGTTCAGAGCACCGTTTTCCACTAACAAAGATTTCAGAAACCATACCAATGCAGGTGAGATAGATTATGAAGATATGCACCTGGGACACATGGCAGAACGTCTGCGTCGTGGCTTTTATGGGGAAATAGACTGGGCAATAATAGAGGTCAGTGATCTTGACGAGGGTGAAAGCATGTGTAAGGCTTTCCTAACCAGTGCTGGAGGAATCGTTCCGACAATTGCTCGTCTAGCAAAAAAGATTATAATAGAGAAGAACTCATTTCATAGTAAGGCTTCACGCTATCTTCATGATGTATATGAAATAGGTGAGTGCCCTTTCCGTCAACCTATTCCAATTCTTGGGGTAAGTGATCGTATAGGAAAAGAGTATGTTGAGATAGATGCAAAGAAAATCGTTGGTATTATTGAATGCAATATTCCTGAAGAGGCAAGAGCATTTAAACCACTTGACCAAATTACGCAGCAGATGGGACACAATGTTGCCGATTTTCTTGTAGCTGATCTTAAACGTGGACTTATTCCTTCACAGTTCCTTCCGTTGCAAAGTGGAGTGGGCACAACTAGTAATGCTGTTCTTGAGGCACTAGGTCAAAACCCTCTAGTACCTGTATTTTCCGTTTATACGGAAGTTGTTCAGGATTCAGTTGTGAAGTATATGAAGGAAGGACGAATAAAGGATGCAAGTTGTTCGTCGCTTACAGTAACTAACGATACTCTGCAAGAGATATATAGTGATATTGACTATTTTAAGAAGCATATAACTATTCGCCCAAGTGAGATAAGTAACTCTCCTGAAGTGATACGTCGTCTTGGAGTGATCGCAATGAATACGGCAATAGAATGTGATATATATGGCAATGAGAATTCAAGTCATATATGTGGTAGCAGACTAATGAATGGTATTGGCGGTTCATGTGATTACGAACGTAATGGATATATCAGTATATTCACCACACAGAGTACAACCAAAAATGGTTGCATCAGTGCCATTGTTCCGATGTGTAGTCATGTAGATTCAACAGAACACGACGTTGACGTGATCGTAACTGAACAGGGAATCGCTGACCTTAGAGGAAAGGGACCTCTGCGTCGTGCAAAAGAAATAATAGAAAACTGTGCTCACCCTAGTTATCGCCCGTTGCTGAGAGATTATCTTAAAATAGCTGAACACGGACATGAACCTCAGAGTATGCGTGCCGCTCTTGCGTTTCACGATACATTCCTGAAGAAGGGGGATATGCGACTGACTGATTTCAGTGAGTATCTGTAAGAACATATACATTATGCAAAAGAAGAAAATAATCCTTTGGACATTGCTGTCTGTTGTCATATTGTTCTGCATATATACAATAGGTGGCTCGTTTTATCTGATAAACTTCGCTTTGCAGCCATCAGGGAAAGATAATGTCGGAAAGGTGACTCATATAAACGATTCGATATATTCGTTTATGAAGCCCTGGACTGATAGCCTGAACAATGTTAAAGCTATTCATGATACAACGATCATCAACAGTGAAGGTCTGAGACTGAATGGTTATTATATCAAGTCGGCAAAACCGACACGTAAGACAGCCTTTCTTATTCATGGATATAAGGACTGTGCTTATAGCATGATGCCTATTGCGTATATATACAGTCATGAATTGGGATACAATGTGCTGTTGCCAGATTTGCAATACCACGGTAAGAGTGATGGTAAGGCTGTTACCATGGGATGGAAAGATCGCAAGGATATATTGCTATGGGCAAAGCTTGCAAACACTCTTTTTGGAAACAATACCGAAATTGTTGTGCATGGCATTTCTATGGGAGGTGCTACCACCATGATGGTGTCTGGCGAGAAACTTCCACCTTATATAAAATGCTTTGTTGACGATTGCGGATATACAAGTGTTTGGGATGAATTCAATTATGAGATAAAAGAGATGTTCGGACTTCCTACATTCCCATTGATGTATTCGTCAAGCGCAATATGCAAACTATTGTATGGTTGGAGCTTCGGTGAGGCTTCGGCTTTGAATCAAGTAGCGAAGTGCAAACTGCCAATGCTCTTTATCCACGGTTCTGCTGATGACTATGTGCCTACCCGAATGGTTTATCCGCTTTATAAGGCTAAACCGCAACCTAAAGAAATATGGATTGTGAAGGGTGTGCCACATGCAAAGTCATTCCAACTAAATCAAAAAGCATATATTAAAAAGGTTGCACAATTTACAGGCAAATATATCAAATGATATATTTGCCTTGTTTTTTATTGTTCGCTGTTTAGATCTTAACGTAATCCTTTTAATATTGTTTTCCGTCGGAAACTGTTAACGATGTCATATATTTGGTTAATGTCTGTTATAGCTTATAATGTTTGCCGTTGGAAATTTGTTTGAACAAATTAAATTTATACCTTTGTAAATGTTTTCCAATAGAAACTATTAATTAAAAGAAAATAATTATGCATAACAAATTATTTATAATGATTATGATGATAGCTGCACTTTTTTCATCAAGTTGCACTAGCGCTAAACAGAAACAAAAAACAATAAACAAACAGGAGGCTAAGAAAATGAATACAACAGAATTGACACTATCAGAGTTTAAAAATAAAGTGATGGATTTCGATAAGAATCCAGATAGTTGGAACTTTAAAGGAGATAAACCTGCAATAATAGACTTCTATGCTACATGGTGTGGACCTTGCAAAGCAACAGCACCAATACTTGACAGTCTGGCAGAAGAGTATCAAGGTAAGATTGATGTTTACAAAGTAGACGTTGATCAGGAACAGGAAATTGCATCAATGTTTGGCATCCGCTCAATACCTTCATTGCTCTTTATTCCGATGGAAGGCGAGCCAAAGATGCAGGTTGGCGCAATGGGAAGAATAGATCTTGAAAAAGCAATAAAAAATACTTTATTGAAATAAGACAAGACATAATGAATAAAAATTGTATTTGCAGAATAAGAAATGTATATCGTGCCATAGCTGCTTTTGAAACCGAGTTCCAAAAGCAGCTTGGTCTTAATATAAATGAGGCAACTATGCTTTGCATTGTATCTGAAAAGGAAAACATATCTTCGGGAGAGATTGCTGAGGAAATGGAACTTTCAAATTCAAATGCATCAAAGGTTATTGCCTCTTTGGAAAAGTGTGGATATATTCGTCGCAAACTTTGTAAAGAAGACAAGCGCTGCATGCGTTTTGCTATTACAAAGAAAGGTGAGGAGCTCTTGACTAAAGTTAATTGCGAGAGATTCCAATTGCCAGAAAATCTTACTAATTTATCAGTAGATTGATTAGTATCTTGATCAATATAACAAGCTATAACAAGCTGAATGAAAAAATATATAGCCGAAAATGACCGTGGGCGATGCGTTGCTTGTGGAGTATGTGTAAAGACTTGTCCTAGAAATGCGATAAGTATTTTTCGTGGATGTTATGCTGTAGTGAATAATGAAGTATGTGTAGGATGTGGATTGTGTGAAAAAACTTGTCCTGCCGGTATAATGTATAAAGTTAAGATAGCTTGAAAAAGAAAACGCATTGGTATGATTACATGTGGATAGTGTCAGCGACCTATTTCGTCATGGGATTTTTTAATATTGTATTTGCTTGGTTTGGAATGATATGTTTCATTATACCTTTACTTGTAGCCATTATCGGTGGTAATAAAATATGGTGTAACAGATATTGCGGGCGTGGGCAAATATTTCTTGTTTTAGGTAACAAACTAGGATTGTCTAGAGGAAAGGCTGCTCCAAGATGGTTGTCTTCAAAATGGTTTAGAAACGGTTTCCTGGTGTTTTTCATGACTTTCTTTATAAACATGATTTATGTTACCGTACTTGTTGCTAAGGATATAAGGTCATTGTCGGAAACAGTTAATCTACTTTGGACAATAAACGTTCCATGGCATTGGGCATACCCTGTAGAGATAGAACCTTGGAAGGCACAGTTCGCTTTTGGACTGTATGGCATTATGCTCACTTCAGTTATTGTAGGAATAGTTCTAACAATAATATATAGACCAAGAACATGGTGTGTGTGTTGTCCAATGGGAAATATGACTCAGATGATTTGTAAACTTAAGAATAAAGAATAATATGATTCAGAATAAAACTCGTGCGGAGATTGCCGCAGATAATTATAAAAACGGATATAACTGCGGACAAGCCGTTGTTGTTGCTTTTGCTGATCGTTACGGACTTTCAGAGGAACAGGCTGCTCATATTACTGCCGCTTTTGGTGGAGGTTTGGGACGCCAGCGACTTACCTGCGGTGCTGTTATGGGAATGGCAGTGTTGGCTGGTCTAGAAGATGGCAATTCGGTACCCGAAGAAAAGGAAAAAATAAAAACGACAGTCAGTGCCATACAGATGATGACTGAAAAGTTTAAAGAGCAGTATGGTTCAGTAACATGTGGTGAGATATTAGGCTTAAAAGGTTATGCTAAGGCAGAAGGCCCTGCTCATCATCAAGAAATACCTGAAGAGTATAAAGGTAGACCATGTGCTTTGAAGGTTAAGTTGGCTGCTCAGATATTCGAAGATTATTTTAAAAGTAAAGAGAGTTCAGAGAATACCGAACTCTAGTTTAAAATACAACATTATTATATAAGGATATAAAAGCGTAACTATTCGTTTTTATATCCTTGTGGAGTTGTACCAGTCAAGCGTTTGAAGAATTTACAGAAGAAACTTACATTTGGAAAGTTTAGCGCTTCACTGATTTGTGAAACCTGCATATCTGAATGTTTAAGCATAACCTTAGCTTCAGCAATTACCGATTTATCTATCCATTCTTTTGCTGTCGTATCGCTGGCATTACTTATTAATGTTCCTAGATAGCGTTGTGACATGCACATCTTGTTTGCATAAAAACCAAGTGAACGTTCTTTTTTACTGAATTTATGTACAAGGTTTATAAATTTAAGAAATACCTCACGTTCATGGGTATGCACTTCGCCGTTAACTCCTGTTTTGCTGTTTAAATTGCTATACATGCATAGTATTGCTTTCGTAACACAAAAGAATGTATCTTTGTCTATACTGTTTGAATGTACTATTAGCCATGAATCTTCTATAAGTCTGTTAAATATGTTCTCTTCTTCTTCATTCATCGGTATGGTAGTTTTACTCTCACCGCTAATTAAGCATGACGGGACTCTTCCATTAAACAGCATTTGCAGTAACTCATCGTTTACAGATATTTCCTCCATATCGAAATCGGGAGTGAAACTTATAGGTTGTACAATGCTCCCGCCTCCGATAAACAACATCGTACCTTTGTTTATCGTATAGTCAATAAGGTTGATGATAGCATGACCTGTTCCACTTTTCACACAGCATACACGTAGTTCGTCAAATCTATATGGTTGATTTAATGTTATGAATGTTTTTCTAAGTCTGTTGAAACTCAGTAATACAGCGAAGTCTTTTGCCACATACGCTGCATTCGCATTATCCAATATACCTAATTTTATATAATCGCGTATACGTTCGAAGTCCAGTTTTATAGGTCTGTTACTTTCCATATCCTACTATTTATCAATTAATATGCCTCAAAGATAATAAAATATCCCTATTGTTGACCATCTTTTTTGAATTATAGTACAAAAAGGACATTTTTCAATTATTAAGGATAATGACTTTATTAATGAAACAGCATATCTTTGCAGAAAAATATAATATATGAGAATAAGAATGATTCTTTTGGGATTGATTATGGCAACCACAGGATGCTACGCCCAACTAACATTACTTCAATGTAGACAGAAAGCGCATGACAATTATCCGCTTATAAAGCAATATGATTTGGTTGAGCGGTTGCGCGACTATAATATCGCCAATGCTTCTGTCGCTAATTTACCACAAGTTTCTGTAACAGGTCTGGCAACATATCATACAGATATGCTTAAAGGTAATATGGCTTCAGCTATTGATACTAAAAGCTATCTCTATGGTGGAATGTTGCAAGTATCTCAGAATGTATATGATGGTGGCGCTGTTTCTTCTCGTAAGAGTATAACTAAAGCCGATGCGAATGTGAGTACTGAACAGTTGAATGTTTCAATGTATGACGTAAATTCAAGAGTAGATCAAATGTTTTTCGGAACGTTACTTCTTGACGAGCAAATCAAGCAGAATAAACTTTTGCAGGAAGACTTGGCGCTTAGTAGAAAAAGCATAGACGCTATGATGAAGAATGGCATAGCCAATCAGAGCGATATTGATGTTATAAAGGTTGAACAACTGAACGCAGAACAACAGATGAAGAGTTTGATAGAACAACGACACTCATATATTATGATGTTGGCTATTTTTATAGGTGAAAAGATTGATGACAACATTATCTTATCTCGTCCGTCTGGTGATATACCTGAATCAATGGAAGTAAAACGACCAGAAATTAAACTGTTTGACGCACAGACAATATTACTAAATGAGCGTGAGAAAGCGCTTGATGTGAATTTAAAACCAAAATTCGGATTGTTTGTAACAGGACTGGTGGGTAATACCGGTATGGATTTGATAAACAAAAGTATGTTTATGGGTGGCGCAAAACTTACTTGGAATATAGGTGGACTTTATACAAGAAAGAATGACAAGAAACAGATTGAGGCTAATAGACTTCAAATAGAAAGTAATCGACAGACGTTTCTTTTCAATACAAGATTGCAGACAGCTGGAGAGACGTCTGTTATCAATGACCTGAAGGAGAAAATAAAGACAGATGATGCTATTGTCGTCCTTCGTACAAACATACGAAGCAAGGCAGAACGCAAAGTGGAAAACGGCACGTTGACCATCAATGAGATGCTGCGTCAGATAAATGCAGAGAGTGAGGCGAAGCAGGCAAAGGCTTTACACGAAATTCAACTACTGAAAGAGATTTACCAACTTAAAAATATTGGCAACTATTAATATTTAAACAGATATGAAAACAAACAGATTTATTATATTGGTTTCTTTGGCGACTATGCTCGCAGCGTGTTCATCAGATAAGAAGAAGTATGATGCCACTGGTACTTTCGAAACGACAGAAGTTACTGTTGCTGCCGAACAGACAGGACGTATAATGGCTTTTGATATAACAGAAGGACAGAATATTGATTGCGATAAGCAAGTAGGACTCATTGATACTGTGCAGTTGCAGTTAAAGGCTATACAGGTTGGAGTGACACGAGAAACTTTTGAAAATCAAAAACCTGACGTGCAGAAACAGATTGCGGCATTGCGCCAACAGTTGGCTACTGCACAAAGAGAACAGCGCAGGTCTGCTGGTCTGGTTAGAGATGGAGCGGCAAACCAGAAACAGTTGGATGATGCTAACTCGGCAGTTCTAGTCTTGCGTCGTCAGTTGGAAGCGCAGATATCTAGTTTGGGCAACAGTACCAGAAGTTTGTCTAGTCAGAGCAGTGCTACAGGAATAGAACGTTCGCAGGTAATTGACCAATTGCGCAAATGCCATATCGTGGCTCCAATAAGCGGTGTTATACTAGAGAAATATGTAGAGAAAGGCGATTTTGCTACAGTAGGAAAACCTTTATTCAAGATAGCAGATATGAATAATGTTTATCTTCGCGCTTACATCACATCAGGACAACTTGAAAAGGTGAAAGTTGGTCAGAAAGTAAAGGTCTTTAGTGACTATGGAGACAACAAACGCAAAGAATATAATGGTACGGTTACATGGATTTCAGAACATTCAGAGTTCACTCCAAAGACGATACAGACAGATGATGAACGTGCTGACTTGGTTTATGCTGTTAAAATACTTGTCAGGAATGACGGATATATTAAACTAGGCATGTATGGTGAAGTAAATTTCTAGACATAATTATTCAAAGCTTATCATGACAGCCATAGAAATAGATAAAGTCACCAAGCATTTCGGCAAGGTATGTGCGCTTGACGATGTCTCGCTAAGTATAAATCAAGGAGAACTCTTTGGTATAATTGGTCCTGACGGATCCGGTAAGACAACTCTTTTCCGCATACTTGCCACATTGCTTGTTCCTGAAACCGGCGTAGCATCTGTTGATGGCTTTAACACCTTGACAATGATGCGCGACATCAGAAAGCGTGTGGGGTATATGCCTGGTAGGTTTTCGTTGTATCAAGACCTTACTGTAGAGGAAAATCTTAAGTTCTTTGCTACACTTTTCAACACAACAATAGAAGCAAACTATGATTCAATACGTGATATATATTCACAGATTGAACCGTTCAAAAATAGACGTGCTGGCGCTCTTTCTGGAGGAATGAAACAAAAACTTGCTCTTTGTTGTGCCCTTGTACATAAGCCAAATGTACTTTTCCTTGATGAACCAACTACAGGTGTAGACCCTGTTTCGCGCAAGGAATTCTGGCTTATACTTCAAAAGCTGCGCGATACAGGAATGACAATCATTGTGTCTACTCCATATCTTGATGAAGTGCGACAATGCGGTAGGATTGCTTTTATAAATAAAGGAAAGGTATGTGGGGTAGGTGCTCCTGATGAAATACTGAATGAATTTAAGGATGTATTCTGTCCGGAACCGTTATCGCATTCAGACGAAGCAAAGCATTCTGAAGATAATGATGTGATTGTTGTTGATGGATTGTGCAAGACATTTGGTACATTCCATGCTGTAGACCATATATCCTTTAGGGTACATAGAGGTGAAATATTCGGATTTCTTGGAGCCAATGGAGCCGGAAAGACTACGGCAATGCGCATGTTAACAGGATTAAGTCAGCCTTCTGGTGGTAAAGCTACAGTAGGCGGTTATGATGTGTCTACGCAATACGAGCAGATAAAAAAGCATATAGGTTATATGAGTCAGAAGTTCTCTTTATATGAAGATCTTAAGGTTTGGGAAAATATACGCCTTTTTGCTGGCATATACGGCATGAACGATAAAGATATTGCACAAAAGACGGATTCTTTGCTCAGTCGTCTTGGTATGAGTGAACATAAAGATACTATCGTTAAGGAACTGCCGCTTGGATGGAAACAGAAGTTGGCTTTCTCGGTATCTATATTCCATAAACCAGAAGTTGTTTTCCTTGATGAACCGACTGGAGGTGTAGATCCGTCTACACGCAAGGAATTTTGGACATTGATTTACGAAGCTGCCGCCGAAGGTATAACAGTTTTCGTAACTACTCATTACATGGATGAGGCTGAATATTGTGATCGCATATCCATTATGGTAGACGGACAGATAAAGGCCCTTGGCACTCCATCGCAACTCAAACATCAGTTTGCCGTTACCGATATGGATAGTGTGTTCACGATGTTAGCTAGAAAGGCACAACGAAAATCAGACTGATAATATGACAACATTCATATCATTTATAATAAAAGAGGCACGCCATATATTGCGTGACCGTCGCACACTACTAATACTTATCGGTATGCCGATAGTAATGATGTTTCTGTTTGGATTTGCCATCACCACAGAGGTGCGCAATGTGCGCATCGTGCTTGTTTCTTCTTCGATAGATAAGACTACTCAGAAAATAGCCAATCGCCTTGATGCATCTACATACTTCAATATCACGGCAATGGCTAAAAATACAGATGAGGCTAAGACGATGCTTGAAGGAAACAAGGCTGAAATGGCTATCGTATTCAGTCCTGATTTCGCCAGTCACATATATGATGGTGAGGCTAGGGTGCAAATTATTGCCGACTGTGCCGATCCTAATATGGCAATACAACAGAGTAATTATGCCAGTCAGATTATACTTTCTGAATTGACATCGGTAGGAGCATCCAATGGCAGTGCGTTGATAAAACTTATGTATAATCCACGCATGGAGAGTGCTTATAATTTTGTGCCCGGAGTAATGGGAATGATTCTGATGATAATATGTGCTATGATGACTTCAATCAGTATTGTTCGCGAGAAGGAACGTGGCACGATGGAGATACTACTTGTGTCGCCAGTTCGCCCGATACTTATTATTATAGCCAAGATGATACCATATCTTGTTCTCGGCATTGTAGACCTGATATTTATTCTAACGATATCATATTTTGTATTGCATGTGCCTATAGCTGGTAGTCTGTTATCTCTTTCGGCAGTATCTATATTGTTTATAATTGTAGCATTGTCGCTAGGACTCCTCATAAGTGTTCTTACTGAAACTCAGGTGGCTGCAATGTTAGCCTCTGGAATGATGCTTCTCATGCCTAGCATCTTAATGTCAGGGATGATATACCCTATAGAGAGTATGCCAGTCGTGTTGCAGTTTATTGCTCATCTTGTGCCAGCTTCATGGTTTATTTCTGCATGCAGAAAGATCATGATAATGGGCGTAAGCATCACAATGGTTTGGAAAGAAGTGTGCGTTATGACAATTATGGCGGTATTGCTTCTCACCATTAGTCTCAAAAAGTTCAAGAAAAGATTAGAGTAGAATTATGATACTGAGATACCTCATAGAAAAAGAGTTCAAGCAGATACGTCGTAATGCGTTCCTGCCCAAAATGATTATAATGTTTCCCATTGTGATTATGCTTGTTATTCCTTGGATTACTAACTTGGAAATAAAAAACATATCACTGCTGGTAGTAGATAATGACCGAACAACTACATCGCAACGGCTGGTACATGAGATGGAGGCTTCTAATTATTTCATCTTTAAAGGGATGTTTTCGTCTTACGATGAAGCCGTAAAGGAGATGGAAAAGGGAAATGCTGATATCATAGCGGTGATACCACAGCATTATTCACGCGATTTGGTAAATACCCGCCCTGCACATATACTTATTGCTTCTAACTCTGTAAATGGAACAAAAGGTAGTATGGGAGCGGCTTATCTGTCGAATATTGTAGTTCCATCGACGGGTAAACTTCCGATATCTGTGCTCAATCTATTTAATACTTATCAGGATTATAAAGTGTTTATGATTCCGGCACTTATGGCAATACTACTTATTCTCTTTTGTGGTTTTATGCCTGCGCTCAATATCGTGGGGGAGAAGGAGGTTGGAACGATTGAACAGATAAATGTAACACCCGTAGGCAAGTTCTCGTTTATCATGGCAAAGATTATACCTTATTGGGTGATCGGACTTGTCGTGATGACAATATGCTTTATCCTTTCATGGGCTGTTTATGGTATCACGTCGGCAGGGCCGTTGGCGGTTATATATCTCTTAGCAATAATTATGGCACTTATTATGAGTTCGCTTGGACTTATCATATCCAATTACAGCAGTACGATGCAGCAGGCAATGCTGGTGATGTGGTTCTGTATGGTATGTTTTATCCTTTTAAGCGGACTGTTTACGCCAGTCCGTAGTATGCCTGATTGGGCTCAATATCTAACAGAAATAAATCCAATGCACTACTTTATAGATGCAATGCGTATCGTGTTTATTCGTGGTGGAAGTCTTTTCGAAATAATGCCTCAATTTATGGCTCTTATGTCCTTTTCTGCTGTTATGGGTACATGGGCTGTGGTGAGTTACAGAAAGAACAATTGATATATAACATATAATAAATAAATATTAAGAAATTCAGCGTGATTTTATTGATAAATTCACAAAAAGATACTACCTTTGCAGAAGACTATTTTAGCTGACATTATTTATTAATTGTATATTCATTATCATCATTCAGTATGAGCTTAAACGTTGAAAAAGGAAACAAGAAAAGAGTCGTTATTGTAGGTGGAGGTTTCGGTGGTTTAAAATTGGCTACCAGTCTGCGCCATTCAGGTATGCAGGTAATCTTGATAGACAAGAATAATTATCATCAGTTTCCACCACTGATCTATCAGGTGGCTTCTGCCGGTATGGAGCCTAGTTCAATATCTTTCCCATTTAGAAAGATATTCCAAGATCGTAAGGATTTCTATTTTCGCATGGCTGAAGTTAGAGCTGTGTTCACGGATAAAAAGATTATCCAGACATCAATAGGAAAGGTTGACTATGATTACCTAGTATTCGCAGCCGGAGCTACGACAAATTTTTATGGTAACAAGCATATTGCTGAAGAAGCAATGCCTATGAAGAATGTTGCCGAGGCTATGGGACTGCAAAATGCGATTCTTGCTAACCTTGAGCGTTCGATTACTTGTGCCAATAATGTTGAGCGTCAGGAATTACTCAATGTTGTTATCGTTGGCGGTGGAGCAACTGGTGTAGAGGTTGCCGGTGTACTTTCAGAGATGAAGCATACGATTTTGCCTCATGACTATCCAGATTTGGACAGCAGTCTGATGAATATATATCTTATTGAAGCAGGCAATCGCCTTCTTTCTGCCATGTCACCAGAATCTTCAGCTAAAGCAGAAGAGTTCTTGCGTAAAATGGGTGTAAACATATTGCTAAATAAGAAGGTTACTGATTATCGTGACCACAAGGTTGTGCTTGCTGACGGAAGCGAAATAGCTACTCGTACATTTATCTGGGTAAGTGGTATCGCTGGTGTTCAAATAGGCAATATGGATAAAGCTTTCTTAGGAAGAGGCAACCGTATTAAGGTTGATGAATATAATAGAGTTACAGGCATGGAAGACGTCTTTGCTATTGGTGATCAGTGTATCATGAGTGGTGATAAGGAATATCCTAATGGACATCCACAGTTGGCTCAGGTATCAATACAGCAGGGAAAGCTACTTTCAAAGAATCTTCGTCGTCTTGTTAAAGGCAAGAGTATGATGCCGTTCTCTTATAAGAATCTTGGCTCAATGGCTACTGTAGGAAGAAATAAAGCGGTTGCAGAATTCAGTAAGATAAAGCTTCAGGGATTTGTTGCATGGGTTTTGTGGCTTGTTGTTCACCTTCGCTCTATACTTGGTGTTCGCAATAAGGTTATCGTTTTGCTAAACTGGATATGGAACTATTTCAACTACAACCAGTCTCTGAGAATGATATTCTATCCAACGAAAGCTAAGGAAGTTATTGAGAGAGAGGCACGAGAGGCTGTTACTCATTTGGGTGAAGATTTACTGAAAGAGGAGAATTGTGAATAAAAAATGTGAATGTAACAAGTTGATAAAACTATTGTAGCATTTTTGTAACAACTATTTAATACTTTTGCAGCGTAAAAATATTAATTATTATAAAGTGATTAAAAAGAACAAGATGATGAACAATTCTTTTTTTAGCAAATTCGGTCCTAAAGAACCAAAGTTCTTTGACTATCTGAAACAGGTTTCTGAGATACTCTTGGCAGCATCTGAAATGTTACAAGGTGCTCTAGAATGCCAAACAGGCGAAGAACGCAAAGAATTCTTTCGTAAAATAAAAGAAAAGGAACGTTTAGGGGATGAATTGTCTCATAAAATTTTCGAAGAACTAAGTTCTTCTTTCATCACTCCTTTCGATCGTGAAGATATCCATCTTCTAGCAGACAAACTTGATGACGTTATTGATAGAATCAATAGTTGTGCGAAGCGTATAGCAATATACAATCCAAAGAAGAATAATCCTTATGAGAAGTCTTTGGGTGAAATCGTGAAGAAAGATGCTGAATGCATTAATGACGCAATGGAAGAACTTGGTTCTATTCGTAAGAACGCAGCAAAACTGAAACAGCATTGCAAGACCTTACACGATCTTGAAAATGAGGCTGATGATGTTTACGAAACTGCTATCATTAACTTGTTTGAGGAGGAGAAAGACGGAATCGAACTAATCAAGATGAAGGAAATCCTGAATGAACTTGAAAAGACTACTGATGCTGCAGAACACGTTGGTAAGATCTTAAGAACGATTATCGTAAAATATGCGTAATTGACGTAATAATATATAAGTATCTATGATATTACTTATCTCAATTATCATTTTGGCGTTGATGTTTGATTTCATCAATGGTTTCCATGATGCAGCCAACTCTATTACAACAATCGTTACAACGAAAGTGCTCACTCCGTTTCAGGCAGTTTTATGGGCAGCATTCTTCAATTTTGTGGCTTTCTTCATCTCGAAATATATAATAGGTGAATTTGGTATTGCAAATACAGTTTCAAAAACTGTTTATGAGCAATATATTTCGTTGCCAATAATTCTTGCAGGTGTTATCGGTGCTGTTATATGGAACTTGCTTACATGGTGGAAGGGTATTCCTTCTTCTTCTTCACATACTCTTATCGGTGGCTTTGCTGGTGCTGCAATTATGGCAAACGGCTTTCAGGCTATTCAGAGTTCTGTGATTATCAAGATTGCAGCATTTATTCTTTTGGCTCCATTTGTTGGTATGGTAATAGCGTTTTTTATATCAATGATAGTGCTGTATACCTGCCGAAAGATGAATCACACTAAGGCTGAGGCTTGGTTCAAACATCTTCAACTCGTATCTTCAGCCTTATTCAGTATTGGACATGGTTTGAATGACTCTCAGAAGGTAATGGGTATAATCGCTGCAGCGCTTGTTGCAGCTCATCCGCTTCATCTTGGTCTGGGAATACATTCAGTGGAGGATATTCCTGATTGGGTGGCTTTCTCTTGTTTCTTTGCAATTTCAGCTGGAACAATGTCAGGAGGTTGGAAAATCGTTAAGACGATGGGTACAAAGATTACAAAGGTAACTCCGTTTGAAGGAGTTGTCGCAGAGACATCTGGTGCCTTGACATTATTCCTTACAGAATATTTAAAGATTCCTGTTAGTACAACTCATACCATAGCTGGATCTATTATGGGAGTAGGAGCTACAAAGCGACTATCTGCTGTAAGATGGGGCGTTACAAAGGATTTGATGGTAGCATGGCTTCTCACCATTCCTGTAAGTGCTCTTCTAGGAGCGCTAGTTTATCTATTGGTGTCACTATTCTTGTGATTTTATACAGATAATAATCAAAACGTTACAAAAGAAAGTACTATGAATGTACAAGCTTTCTTTTGTAACGTTTTTCTTTTTATATCTGATAATATGATTGCATAATACTATTTAAATGTTTTAAATAGTTATTTTTTCTGATATGCAAACTATCGTTAAAAGCCTTGTAAATCATTAAATATATATTATTGAATTGTTGAAAATACTTTTTGAGAGTACAAAAATTGTACCTTTGTGCGAAAAATAAAAAGGATGACAGTTTTAACATTTACAATTATTTTAATCTGTTCGGCTTTCCTTGCCGGACTTCTTGGCTCGCTTACGGGCTTAGGTGGTGGAGTGGTAGTGATACCAGTATTGACACTTTGTTTTAATATTGATTTTCATTATGCCATCGGTGCAGCCCTTGTTGCTTCAATAGCTACATCTTCTGGTTCGGCTAGTGCCTATGTAAAAGAGGGTATAACAAATATTCGACTTGGAATGTTTTTAGAGATAGCTACTACTATAGGAGCTGTTGGTGGAGCAATTATAGCTCTTTGGATGCCAACAAATATTATAGCAGTTATCTTTGGTTTGGTATTGATTTTGACTTCTGCTATGCAAATGCGTAGAAAGGTTGACCATACAAATGTCGTGGGAAGCGAGTTAGCACGTAAACTAAAGCTATATGGTACTTATCCTACTAAAGATGGTGAGAAAAAATACGAACTTACAAATGTTGGTGGAGGATTCTCTGTAATGCTTGGTGCTGGAGTTCTTTCAGGTCTTCTTGGTATTGGTAGTGGTGCCTTGAAGGTGCTTGCTATGGATGCCGCAATGAAAGTTCCATTTAAAGTGAGCACAACAACGAGTAATTTTATGATAGGTGTTACGGCTGTTGCTTCAGCTGTTGTTTATATTCAGAGAGGATATATTGCTCCAGGAATAGCTTTCCCAATAATGATAGGTGTCTTGGGCGGTTCGCTTTTTGGCGCTCGACTATTGAAGAGGCTTGATGTAACCGTTTTGAGAAAGATATTTGTCTTTGCCATTCTGTTGGTTGCGATAAATATGATATATAATGGTATAATGGGTAAATTTTAAGAACTATGGAATTAATGAATGAAAATAAGAAGATGCAGCAGTTGATCGGTTCAACTCTGCGCATCGGTGTAATGACGGCATGTTGCATTGCCGTTCTCGGTGGAGCATATTATTTGATATGTCATGGTTCTGAGCCAGTGCCTGATTATTATAAATTCCATGGCGAACCGTCATCATTGACTTCATTAAGTGGAATATTCGGTGGGTTGCTTCATTTAAAGGCAGCAAATTGGATACAATTAGGAGTATTAGTTCTTATGCTTACTCCAATAACCAGAATCATACTTTCACTGTTTGACTTTGCGCATCAGCGTGATTGGCTATACGTGACCATAACGATGATAGTCTTTCTTGTAATATTGTCAAATTCACTTGGTGGAATATTATAAATAAATATATTAATGCAGGAGTTTATCTCCTGCATTTTTTTATAGATACCTTTTATTAGTTTTAGCAGATTTGCTAGATAAACCAACCTTTTATCTTTTCTTAGAAAGCAGCATATAGAACAAATAATACAAACGAACATACGAAATATAATGAGTTTTATAAGCGTGTATCCTATCTTTTAATTATCTATAAAGATCGCTTATATCATATGTTGATGATGGAAGTACATTCCTTTTTAGATAAAAAATACGCCAAACTATTAGTTCATATTAGAAAATGTTGTATATTTGCTATTGAATTTAATTAATCGGTATGGCGTGTAACATTATTGTAACTATAATGAAATAGATATAAATAAACAAAGCCGTATCTTTGCAACATCACAAATAATAAAGACATGACAGAAAATAATTATCGTATTCTTGTTGTTGATGATGAACAGGACTTATGTGAAATTCTAAAGTTTAACTTAGAAACTGAAGGGTATCAAGTGGAGACTGCTAACTCAGCCGAAGAGGCTCTGACTATGGATATAGCCGGCTTCGACTTGTTGTTGCTTGATGTGATGATGGGAGGCATCTCAGGCTTCTCTATGGCTAAGACTATAAAGAAAGAACCTGCAACTGCTAATATCCCAATAATATTCTTGACAGCTCGTGATACAGAGAACGACACTGTAACAGGATTTAATATCGGTGCCGATGACTATATATCTAAACCATTTTCAATTAGGGAAGTGATGGTAAGGGCTCGTGCCGTTTTGCGAAGAACTGCTGATGATGGGGCGGCAACTGTAGAACAGAAGTTAATAAGTTATCAAGGACTAGAAATGAATCTCAGTAAAAAGACGGTTGCTATTGATGGAGAAGATATTCCTTTCACAAAAACCGAATTTGAACTTTTGCAACTACTTCTTGAAGAACGTGGACGAGTATTCTCTCGCCAGGAGCTTATTGACCGCATTTGGCCAAAAGATGTATTAGTGCTCGATAGAACTGTTGACGTAAATATCACACGACTAAGAAAAAAGATTGGTAGATTCTCTAAATGTATAGTAACAAGGTTGGGATTTGGATATTATTTCGACTCATAAAGTTACCTTAATGAAATGTATAACATAGAAAAAGAATGAAGAGAATATCGGTAGGAACAAAGCTTCATCTGACTGTTATGTTTGTTTTTCTCTCTTTTGCCGTGGCTTTCACGCTGTTTCAGCATGTTAGAGAAAAGCAATACAAGATAGACAATCTTGAAATACGTCTACAAGCTTTTAACGAGAGCATGGATGATGCGTTGCACTATATCGGGAAATATGACGAAAAGACTCTTTCTGGATACGTAAAGAGAAATAAGATTCCTGGTCTTAGAGTGACTCTTATAAAGCCTGACGGAAAGGTCTTCTTTGATAATATACGGAAGGACTATGCCAACTTTAGCAACCATTCAAATAGAAAAGAAGTAAAAGCTGCTCTTAAATATGGCTCTGGTTCTGAAATAGACCGTACTAGTAGTACCCTAAAAAGACATTATTTCTATTCTGCTACATATTTTAAAAAAGACGGTTTCATCATACGCAGTGCGATGCCTTATGATAACAATCTTACTGAATCACTGAAAACAGATCAACATTACATCTGGTTCTCTCTTACTGCGATAGTTATTCTTACGTTAGTACTGTATAAGTTTACTGGTCCGCTTGGACGAAATATCACTAAACTACGCAGCTTCGCAAGTAAAGCTGACCATAATGAGAGTCTTGATACAGAAGATCTGATGGAGTTTCCTGGAGATGAATTAGGTGAGATAGCTGAGAAAATTATTAAGTTGTATAAGCGATTGCAGTCTACACGAAAGGAACAGAATATACTGAAACGACAGTTGACTCAAAATGTTGCGCATGAGCTGAAGACTCCTGTTGCAAGTATACAGGGATATTTGGAGACGATCCTAAATAATTCTAACATAAACGAGGAAACAAGATTGCAATTTATGCAGAGGTGTTATGCACAAAGTCAGAGGCTCACAGCATTATTGCAAGATATATCTACGCTGAACCGTATGGATGATGCTCCTCATTTGATAGACTTTACTAGTGTGAATATATCGCAGACGGTAAGGGATATTATTAAGGATACAGAATTGCAGCTAAGCGAAAAACAGATGAAGTTTAACAATCTATTGCCTGACAATATCGTTATCAATGGTAGTCAAAGTCTAGTATACAGCATATTTCGCAATCTTACAGATAATGCCATTGCCTATGCTGGAGTAGGGACAGAGATAACTTTGACAGCAACTGATAATATAAACGAATGGCAGTTTATATTCAAAGATAATGGTATCGGTGTCAGGCATGAGCATTTGGCACGACTGTTTGAGCGTTTCTATCTAGTTGACAAAGGACGAAGTCGAAAGATGGGAGGTACTGGTCTAGGACTAGCTATAGTTAAGAATGCTGTGCTTCTTCATAAAGGGACGATAAAAGTAGAAAATAGAAAAGAGGGTGGGCTTATGTTTACTTTCTTCTTGAAAAAATAAGATAAAAAAGGCTGATGAAATTTCATCAGCCTTTATATTGATTGTGAGTTCGATAAATTATTAGTGTTATTTTTTTGAAAAATAACAGAAAGCATATACTTTTTAGGATATTACTCTTTCCACCGTTAACTGTTCATTGTTACTTTCTTGTAGTATTCATTGACATCGTTAACTATCATCTTAACAACGTCGCCTATACTAATATTTTCGCATGAACTTATTGTTATATATCTATATGCGAAGATCTTGCCATAATAGCAATATTTGTCACTGTATCCTTTATTAACTGCCTGCCTATTATTTTTAGGCATAATTTTGATACTACCGTTCTCTTCTTCTACTACGTTCTTAAATATTTCACTTCCTTTGGTAAAGTTAAGAAACGAATTAATTATTTCGTCATTAATTTCATTTTTACAATATTTGTCAAGGTTTTGATTTTTATTATTGATAACCTCTATTGCATGTTTATATACATTTCCTTGTAATTGTATCTTGAAATTAACATCTCCATATTTCCACCATACATCAATGAGACCTTTTTGGTGTGTGTACCCCGTATTAGTGTAAATATTTTTAAGGTTGGAATATTTTTTTTCAAGTTCTTCTCGAATTAGTTTGAGAAGTAATTGAAAATGAATTTTATCTCTAATATCATGAATTCTCAGTTCTTCCAAATCCTTATCAGGAAATATTAGTTTTTGATTAAAAGAATCATTGATATTGAAATCCCAATCATTGGCCAAAGAATATAGAGACTGGATAAATTTCATGTAGTCGTTCAGAATATTTAAAGTTAGCCCTTCTAGTCTTTCATCCTTCGAAGTATTAAATGCTTTATAAAGATCTTGATAATTCTTTTTATTCCAAAAATAATCCTTATTATCTAAAGGAAATTTTGTATCAATATCTGAACCAAGTAATGAAAGTAATATAAAGGTAATATTAGCTTGGTCAATTCCGTTTTCTGTTTTTTCATCTATAGCAAGTTTATTTCTTGCTTTTTTATTCAAATCAAGTGCTTTCTGTGTGTATTGCTTTAGTTGATCTGTTTGTGGGAGACTTTTCATTTTGTTTTCTAATATTAGCACAGGCATTAGTATATAGTCTTCCCTGTTTGCTTTTTTACTATTATTCTCATATTTTACGCATATGCACAAATCAAAATTATGATACTCTCTTTTTACTTCAAAATTGGATTTCTCCCACCAAAAATGAACGTTTGAATGTCCCGCTAAATCGCGCATAATGTCTAAGAAATAATCCCGATTAGTTAGTGATATCCAATACAAGAAATTACTATGAAAGAGTTCTTTTGCCCCTAATGACATGCTGAATGTAACAGAATTTTTCAACACGTCACATGATGATTGTTTATTAATCATACTTTATTTTTTATTGATTATAGCGGTGCTGTAAAAAGGTAAGTCCTTATAAGCCAATAGCTTAGAATACCAGCAATATATCCGACAAAGGCTATCCAACTTACTTTCTTCATGTACCAACCAAAAGTTATTTTTTCCAATCCCATTACAACAACTCCGGCTGCACTTCCGATGATTAGTATGCTACCACCAACTCCAGCACAATAAGCAAGAAGTTGCCAGAACAAACCGTCAACGGCAATATCGCCAGTAGGTGCTATTGGATACATTCCCATACATCCTGCAACCAAAGGAACATTATCAACGATACTTGACACGACACCGATAATACCAGTTACTATATAGTGATTACCATGGAATGTAGTATTAAGAGTTGAACCAAGTGATGTGAGGATTCCAACTTCCTCAAGGCATGCTACAGCCATCAATATACCGAGGAAGAAAAGTATCGTCGTCATATCTATACGAGATAATAGATTGCTTACCCTTTTTTGGAATGTGACTTCGGAGTTTATTTTATGTAAACGGTGATAGAATATTTCTGTGATAGTCCAAAGCACACCAAGGACAAAGAGTATTCCAATAAATGGTGGAAGGTTTGTCAGTGACTTGAATACAGGAACAAACATCAGACCGCCTACACCAATGAAGAATATGACTTTGCGCTCTATGCTGGAGAAATCCAAAACTTCCCCTTCACGCTTGTCATAAGCAACGGTATTATTGTCTACTAGTTCACCTTTGAGCTGAGTTTGCAATATGAGTGCAGGAATAACAAGAGAAACAACTGAAGGTATAAATACTTCAGATATGATGCCAAGAGATGTTACGACTCCCTTATTCCACAACATGATAGTAGTGACATCGCCGATAGGGGAGAATGCTCCACCGGCATTGGCAGCTATTATTACTAGGGATGCATAGATTATGCGATCCTTATGCTCGTGAACTAACTTGCGTAAAATCATAATCATCACGATACTTGTGGTGAGGTTGTCGAGAATCGCCGAAAGAAAAAATGTCATAAAGGCTATTTTCCATAGCAATCCTCGCTTACTCTTAGTAAACATCCTGCTTTGAACCCAATTGAATCCTCCATTCTGGTCGACAATCTCAACGATAGTCATTGCCCCCATAAGGAAAAATAAGGTAGTACTGGTGCTTCCCAAGTGTCGTTCAATGGCATTGCATGCTTCATTAACCAATTCATTGCCAGTAAAGCCAGAAATGTAACTCCCCGGATTGACCATGAACAGTGCCCAACATGCAACAAACATGAGCAGCGCTACGGCTGCTTTGTTGACTTTTGTAATACTCTCAAGGGCTATAAATAGATAGCCCAGAACGAATACTACAACAATAGCGATTGTTAAAGAACTCATTTTCCTAATTATTAATTTGCAGTTATGAGTAATTTGTTTTTTAGTTCACTGACAAAGGTAATGTAAATCGAAGATAATACAAAATAAATTTTATTTATTTTATTGTTAAGATGTGGTGTGTCTTATTAATAAAGATACTTCAAATGAGTGGAAATGCAAAATTAAAAACAAATTTTCCTTTGCATTTACGTTCGTTTCTATTATCTTTGTAGCATGAATACTCCAAATACTGACAATGTTAAGATGAGCGAAAACATAATTATTGCGGATGCTGATTATGTGGATTCTGTAGCTTTCAACCTTATCGTAAATTTCGAGCGTATGATTGGGCGTGCCATTCCAAAAGCTGACCTTAGCCAATGGGCTGTTTGTGTCGCTCTTGATGGAGGTGTACGTGAGGGTAAAAACGATACTCAGCTAGTACTTGTTCATGAGAAAAAAAATACATCCTTGGACAATTTCAAACCTTCTGATTATGAAAAGGATTTAAATTCGAAAGCTTTTAATGACGATAAACTCGGTGAGTTTACATTTACTTCAGTTGAAGTAGGCGATGTGGTGAATAAAGATGAGTATATTGAGAATGTACTCAAGACCGTACTACAACATGAGGAAGTGAAGAGAGTCATGATTATTCCTGATAGTGAAAAAAGTGATATCTGTTCTCAGATAAGAAGTTTACTGCGTAATGTGGAAGACGATAATAAACGAATAACGATGTTTGCTATGCAACCTATTGAAGGTGGTAATTTCCGTCAGGAGATATTGGGATATTCGTTGATGAATGCTCTTGGTATTCGTGCTAATGAAATCAATGGCAAATAAGCAGAATAAAAAATAAAAGATATAAATATGAGTAGAGTTTTAATGATTGGAGCCGGTGGCGTTGCTACAGTAGCGGCTTTTAAAATTGCCCAGAATACAGATGTGTTTTCTGAGTTTATGATTGCTTCTCGTCGCAAGGAGAAATGCGACAAACTGGTAGAGTCTATTCACAAAGCTGGTCTGAACATGGATATCAAGACTGCTCAGGTGGATGCTGACGATGTTGAACAGTTGAAGACCCTCTTCAATAGTTTCAAACCCGAACTCGTAATTAATCTGGCTTTGCCTTATCAGGACCTTACTATTATGGATGCATGTCTGGCTTGTGGATGCAACTATCTTGATACAGCCAACTATGAACCAAAAGATGAGGCTCACTTTGAATATAGCTGGCAATGGGCTTATAAGGATAAATTTGAAAAAGCTGGACTGACCGCTATCCTTGGATGTGGTTTTGATCCTGGAGTAAGCGGAATATATACTGCTTATGCCGCAAAGCATCACTTCGATGAAATTCAATATCTTGACATCGTAGACTGTAATGCTGGAAATCATCACAAGGCTTTTGCAACAAACTTCAACCCAGAGATTAATATACGTGAGATTACACAGAAGGGACTGTATTATAAGGACGGTGAATGGATTGAAACAGATCCTTTGGTTGTTCATAAAGATCTTACATACCCTAACATTGGTCCACGTGATAGTTATCTTATGCATCATGAGGAACTTGAAAGTCTTGTTAAGAACTATCCAACTATCAAGCAGGCTCGCTTCTGGATGACTTTCGGTCAGCAGTATCTTAATTATCTTGACGTGATACAGAATATAGGAATGTCACGTATCGACGAAGTTGAATATGAAGCACCTCTAGCAGATGGTTCAGGAAAGACTACTCGTGTGAAGATTGTTCCGTTGCAATTCCTTAAAGCTGTATTGCCTAATCCTCAGGAACTTGGTGAAAACTATGAGGGGGAGACCAGTATAGGTTGTCGCATACGTGGTATCAAAGATGGAAAAGAACATACATATTATGTTTACAACAATTGTAAGCATCATGAGGCATACAAGGAAACAGGTATGCAGGGCGTAAGCTACACAACTGGTGTTCCTGCAATGATAGGCGCAATGATGTTTATAAAAGGTATCTGGAAAAAACCTGGTGTGTGGAATGTAGAGGACTTTGATCCAGATCCATTCATGGAACAGCTAAATAAGCAGGGACTTCCTTGGCATGAGGAGTTTGATGGTGATTTGGAATTATAATCAAATTTTAATAAAATAGTCTACCTTATATCATATTAAGGTAGACTTCAATACTATATAATTATGGCAAAAGAAACAGATCAGGCTGCAGCTCAAAGCGATAAACTGAAAGCTTTGCAGGCAGCTATGTCTAAAATAGAAAAAGATTTCGGCAAAGGTTCCATCATGAGAATGGGGGACGAAAAAGTCGAAAATGTAGATGTTATTCCAACAGGTAGCATTGGACTAAACGCTGCTCTTGGTGTTGGTGGTTATCCTCGCGGACGTGTTATAGAAATCTATGGCCCAGAATCTTCTGGTAAGACGACTCTTGCCATTCACGCTATCGCAGAAGCACAAAAGCAGGGTGGTATTGCTGCATTTATAGATGCTGAGCATGCCTTTGACCGATTCTATGCACAGAAGTTGGGTGTTGATGTGGATAATCTATGGGTTAGCCAACCAGATAACGGAGAGCAGGCTTTGCAGATTGCTGATGAACTTATCCGTTCAAGTGCTGTTGATATTCTTGTTATTGACTCTGTTGCCGCTCTTACTCCCAAGAAGGAAATAGAGGGTGATATGGGTGATAATGTTGTTGGTCTTCAGGCTCGACTTATGAGTCAGGCTTTGCGTAAGCTCACTTCTACAATCAGCAAGACAAACACTTGTTGTGTATTTATCAATCAGTTGCGTGAAAAGATTGGTGTTATGTTTGGAAATCCAGAAACTACAACTGGTGGTAACGCATTGAAGTTCTATAGCAGTGTTCGCCTTGATATACGTCGTGTTACAAGTATCAAAGATGGCGATCAGGTTGTAGGTAACCAGGTGCGTGTTAAGGTTGTTAAGAATAAGGTTGCTCCTCCTTTCCGTAAGACTGAATTTGAAATTACTTTCGGTGAGGGTATCAGTAAGGTCGGTGAGATTGTTGACTTGGGCGTAGAATATGGCGTTATTCAGAAGAGCGGTAGCTGGTTCAGCTATAACGGTTCTAAGCTAGCTCAGGGACGTGATGCAACGAAAAACTTGCTGAAAGATAATCCTGAATTATGTGATGAACTTGAAGGACTTATTATGCAGGGAATAGAAAACAAGAAGTAATATCTGCTTGCATTAAATATAATAGAAAATGGGATTTGAATCATTATTCAAATCCCATTTTCTTTATTTATACATGCTTAATAGCTGGTCTGTTTAACCATTTACCACGCATAAGGCGTATCAGGAATAATATTCCTCGCGCTGTTAGTTCTGTTGCCATGGCAAACCATACACCTTTTAAGCCATACCTTGAAGCCAACACGTATGCCATCGTTAGACGTATGCCCCACATGGTACATAAATTTATGAGCACGGGCTTGAATGTATCGCCTGCACCAACACAGACGCTGTAAGTAACGATACTTGCCGCAAAGAAAGGCTCTGCGAAAGCCTCAATGCGAAGACATTGTATACCAAGATTTTGTATTGAGTCTACACTAGATAGAATAGACATCATCTCAGGAGCAAATATATACATGATAATTCCCATGAATGCCATTACTGCCATCCCAAGTCCTACTGTCATGTGGGCAAAACTCTTGCAAAGATCTTTTCGTCCTGCGCCGAAAGTTTGACCAACTAAAGTACTTGCTGCATCGCCGATACCATATCCTGGCATATAGCATAGACTTTCTACTGTTATAGCGAAAGAGTTGGCTGCGATTGCGATGTTACCCAATGGTGCAACAATCATGGTACTTATAACTTGAGCACCACTCATGAGCATAGCCTGCAAAGCTATAGGTCCACTTATCTTTGCTGCATTGCGTACGTAGTCCCAATTCCAATAGAATTTCATCTTATCCAGATGAAGTGCCAAAATCTTACTTTTGCGGGTTGCTTGCCATACCATAGGAAGTACTGTAACAACATAAGCCATAAGCGTACCCAATGCGGCTCCGGCAACTCCTAATTTAAATATATAGATGAAGATGTAGTTGAATACCACATCAAGTAAACACATTGCGACAGAAAGTATACTTGGGATCTTCATGTTGCCTGATGATTTCAGCATGGATGAAGACATAAAGTATAGAAGCACAAATGGTAATGCGAATGAATATATGAGGAAGTAGGCTGATGAATTTCCTGCGATATCAGAACCGCCACCTAACCAATATGGTAAATGAGTGTGTATTGCTATTCCAATACCCATCATCAGCAGACTGAAAATTAATCCGCATATCAATGCATGACGAAACACTTGGCGAGCCTTGAAGAAGTCGTTGGCACCAATGAAGTGTGCTACTTGAACTGAAAAGCCCGTAGATAAAGCACCAAGCATGCTACCCATGAGCCATGTGGTACTTTCTATAATACCAATGCTTGCTGAAGCTTCTGCACCAAGATGTCCAACCATTGCTGCATCTATGAAAAACATCATAACGGATGTTATCTGTGCCAACATAGATGGTATACTCAATCCTATAATAAGATTGAGCTTCTCTCGCTGGGTCATAGGGCTGCCATTCCTGATCTTTGCTAATAAAGCGTCGCTTTTTCCGTTGCTTAACATAAATATCTATTGAAACTGCAAAATTACGGTAAATACATTGAATTTCAAAATTATAGTTTGTTTTTAAACTACCACTATTACAGAAATGCACAAAAAAAACGATTCCGTGTCCTTGGAATCGTCACTCTCAAATTTATACTAATACTATTGTCTTCTCTATATAATCTGTTATCCGTATCTGAAGCAATCTTTATTTACCCCTAAAAAACTTATACACTAATTGTAACATAATGAAATGCCTTATAATAGGCTTTTACTAATACCTTTTCCTGAATTCTCTTTACCTTAACCAATACCTAGCGTTATCCTTAATCAAATTACCTTGTCTTTTGACACTGCAAAGATAGTAACTATAAATCATTTGATCATGTTTTTGTATCTTTTTGTTCTTAAAGAACGAGTATTCTTGATATACATCAAGAAATGTGTCCGCACACAATGTTAATTGTATGGTGTTTTACATTGTCTTATGTTCTTATTTTGGATTTATTAATGTCCCGTTAGAGATGAATTGTAATAGAATGGGCGGGCTATATATAATGTACGCGCAGGCACGCGCGCACTTAAGGTTTTGAAAAATATAAGTGTCGAAGTGTCAACTTGATGATTATCAATATTTTATCGACGAATTTGAGTAATAAAAGTGACGGTGACCTGATGGTTAGATTTCAAGTTTTGCATGCGTTTCTATATAGAAACGTAACTCTTTCTATATAGAAACGCAAACTTTTCTACGATGTTTTACCTCCTATTGCTTCGTAGAACGCAATGTATTCCTTCGTAAAACGGACTGTCAACATCGTAAAACGCATCAAATTACTTCGCAAAGTACAATGTAATATAAGGGAAATTTCCCCCCATATTTTACCGACGAATAGCCGACACTTCATTCGACCCGAAAAGTATTCTAACAAATTGAGGCTCAACGAATAGATACTTCGACACTTATTTTTACGAAAAACCCAGAGTGTGCGCATACGTGCGCACGTGTATATGATGTGCAGTCCCAAGTATTCAAAACTTTGGCTAACAGTCTAATCTAAATCTGATTGCATGGACAAAAAAATTGCAGTATCTTTGCCGAGAATTCAGTGGGATTCAGCAGAATAGTTAAACAAGCTTGAAAGTTCTGCTCTCGTTTACTGTCTCTATTTATACATCCTCTGTTCCTCAGATGCAGCCAACGGTTCTTTGACAAATTTACTTATTGAATACATTTCATCCTTAAAACAATACAAGTTGATATAGCTAAATCCTGAAAGCTATGTTTTGTTTTCCCCTCTGTTTATAGGCTTTGCGAGAGAAAACCGTAGCTCTGTAGCTAAAAAGTATGAAAAAAATCAACCTGTTCACTTGAGAATATAATAATAATTGATTTTAATTTAAATACAGCTTAGTCTCGTTTTTTATCGGGATCGTAATTTTTTTGTATTATAAAAAAGCGGTGACCTACTTATTGTAAGTCACCGCTATATACCTTATTATATATTATATATCAAAAAATCTTTTTATTTATCTATCCAGGTGTTATCTGTAGCCTTTGCTTTGAAATCTGGGACAGTTACGCCAACATGATAATAGCTCACTAGCGTAATATCAAATACGAGGGTAGAGTACCCTGGAATACCTGTAGTACCGGTTGAACCATAGCCCAACTGATATGGAATATAAACTTTCCATCTGTCGCCAACATGCATACTCTGCAATGCGGTGGCAAAACCGTCAACAACATTGCTAACAGCAAACTTTGCCGGTACGTTTGTTGAGGCATTATATTCATCAGTATTCCAGCTCTTGTCGAATACGTATCCTTCAGAATAACTTGTAGAAGGTAGCAGACGGCCTTCATAATGCACGCGTACAGAGTCGGTGTATATCGGACTTGTAGTACCTGTACCCTTAGTTATCACTTGGGCCACGATGTAATCTTCAGGATTATTATGAATACTATCCTGATAAGACCATTTTTTTATGACCTTCCATGAATCACTGCCTGATGCTACATACTTTACAGCCTCAGCATAAGTGCTGTTGAATTTGCTTTCGTTTGTAGCTTGCCAGTTAGGATACTCCTCAACAGTGTTGCTATTTTCGCTGCATGATGACAATCCTGCGATTGACATTACTAGCAGCATGATATATAATATATGATATTTTTTCATTAGTCTATATTAAGTTTCTTAAGAAGATTTGTAATGCTTACGCGATCTTCCATTAATGAACGCAGATTGTCAATGTCAACACGCTCTTGTTCCATTGTGTCACGATAACGCAAAGTAACTTTGTGATCAATTGGTGTGTTATGGTCTACTGTTACACAGAAAGGAGTACCAACAGCATCCTGACGGCGGTAACGCTTACCGATAGAATCCTTAGGATCGCCATAGTGGGTGTTGAAGTGGAATTTAAGATCATCAACAATCTTCTGAGCCAATTCTGGCAGACCGTCTTTCTTGTCAAGTGGGAATACTGCACACTTAACAGGAGCCAATGCCTCTGGCAACTTCAATACAACGCGTGTCTCTCCATTCTCAAGTTGCTCCTCTGTATAGCTGTGACAAAGGATAGATAGGAACATACGGTCTACACCAATAGATGTCTCAACATCATACGGAGTGTAGCTTTCGTTCTTTTCTGGATCGAAATACTTAATCTGTCGACCGCTGAACTTCTCGTGCTGGCTTAAGTCAAAGTTTGTACGAGAGTGGATACCTTCAACTTCCTTGAAACCGAAAGGCATCTTGAATTCTATATCTGTAGCTGCATTAGCGTAGTGAGCTAGCTTTTCATGATCATGGAAACGATAACTTCCTGCACCCATACCAAGAGCCTCATGCCATGCAAGACGATGCTTCTTCCAATACTCAAACCATTTCATTTCTGTTCCTGGCTGGCAGAAGAACTGCATTTCCATTTGTTCGAACTCACGCATACGGAATACGAACTGACGTGCAACAATCTCATTTCTGAAAGCCTTACCTATCTGTGCAATACCGAAAGGTAGTTTCATACGACCGGTCTTCTGCACATTAAGATAGTTTACAAATATTCCCTGTGCAGTTTCTGGACGAAGGTATATTTTGTTTGCTTGGTCACTAAGTGAACCGATTTCTGTAGAGAACATCAAATTGAACTGACGTACGTCTGTCCAGTTCTTTGTTCCGCTTATAGGGTCTACAATTTCCTCATCAAGTATAATCTGCTTCAAAGCTTCAAGGTCTGGACCTTGCATAGCTTCTGCATATCTAGCATGAAGTTCATCGCGCTTCTTCAAGTTCTCTATTACGCGAGGATTAGTCTCACGGAATTGAGCCTCGTCAAAAGATTCGCCGAAACGTTTCTTTGCCTTCGCAACTTCCTTCTCGATTTTTTCTTCGTATTTTCCAATCTGGTCCTCGATAAGGTTATCGGCACGATAACGCTTCTTTGAGTCGCGGTTGTCTATCAATGGATCGTTGAAAGCATCAACATGGCCGCTTGCCTTCCAAACGGTAGGATGCATAAAAATACTGGCATCGATACCGACGATATTGCTATGAAGCAATACCATACTTTTCCACCAGTATTCCTTAATATTATTCTTAAGCTCAACACCATTCTGACCGTAGTCATAAACAGCTGCTAGTCCGTCATAAATTTCACTGCTTGGGAAGACGAAGCCATATTCTTTACAATGACTTACAATCTTCTTGAATACATCTTCTTGTGCCATAATTACTAAGTGTTCAAATTTTTGTGCAAAGATACAATATTTATAATAAAAAAAGCCCTATTTAATTATTAATTTAGTTCTACTTTAAGGATAAATAAGACATTTATCAATTTTTTTTTGTATCTTTGCATCATTCTATTTTCCAGATTAAATCAAGACTACGACAAAAATACATACATGGACGATAACTATAAAGACAATAATGATATTGTAAACAATGAGGATGAGGAATTGACGGATAATGCGCATTCCGATTACAAACCGGTTGATAAATTTGATGCGTCTGCCGTTCATCATCTCAGTGGCATGTATAAGAATTGGTTTCTAGATTATGCCAGTTACGTAATTTTGGAACGTGCCGTGCCGCATATTGAGGACGGACTTAAACCTGTGCAAAGACGTATCCTACACTCTATGAAGAGGATGGATGACGGACGATACAACAAGGTGGCTAATATCGTGGGACATACTATGCAGTTTCATCCTCATGGTGACGCATCTATTGGTGACGCACTAGTGCAGATGGGACAGAAAGATTTACTAATTGATACGCAGGGTAACTGGGGTAACATCTTAACCGGTGACCGTGCTGCAGCTCCACGTTATATTGAGGCACGCTTGTCTAAATTTGCGCTTGATGTTGTCTTCAATCCTAAAACTACCGATTGGCAGTTGAGTTATGACGGACGCAATAAGGAACCTATAACGCTCCCTGCTAAGTTCCCGTTGTTGCTTGCACAGGGTGCTGAAGGTATTGCCGTAGGTCTTAGTAGCAAGATTCTTCCGCATAATTTAAATGATATTTGTGATGCAGCAATTAGCTATCTAAGCGGAAACGATTTCCAGTTATATCCTGATTTTCCTACAGGTGGAGCTATTGATGTTAATAAGTATAATGACGGACAACGTGGTGGAGCTCTAAAGGTGCGTGCGAAAATAGAAAAGCTTGATAGTAAGACTCTTGTTATACGTGAAATACCATTTAGTAAGACTACCACAACTCTTATCGATAGCATACTTCGTGCAATTGATAAAGGAAAGATTAAGGCAAAACATGTTGACGACAACACTGCTGCTGAGGTAGAAATACAGATACATCTTGCGCCTGGGGTTTCGTCAGACAAGACTATTGATGCGCTTTATGCATTCAGCGACTGTGAAATAAATATATCTCCTAACTGTTGTGTGATTGAAGACCATAAACCATGTTTCCTAACGGTGAGTGATGTGCTTCGCCATAGTGCTGAGCGCACAATGGGACTGTTGCGAAAGGAACTTCAGATACGCCGAGGGGAGTTACTTGAGCAGTTATTCTTTGCGAGTCTTGAACGTATATTTATTGAGCAACGAATATATAAGGACAAGAAATTTGAACAGGCTCCTGATATGGATATGGCTATTGCTTTTGTTGATGATAAGCTGACTCCTTTTAAACCAGAATTCATACGTGATGTTACACGTGATGATATACTTAGACTTATGGAAATAAAGATGCAGCGCATCCTGAAGTTCAATAAGGATAAGGCCGAGGAACTCCTCGCAAGAATTAAGGCTGAGGTCGCTGATATTGACAAAGACCTTAACCAAATGACTGCTGTCACGATAAACTGGTTTAAGTTTATAAAGAATAAATATGGCGCTGATCATCCTCGTCATACCGAAATACGTAGCTTTGACACGATAGATAGTACAAAGGTTGTTGAAGCCAATCAAAAATTGTATATCAATCGTCAGGAAGGCTTTGTCGGTACAGGATTGAAGAAAGACGAATTCGTATGTAACTGTTCTGATATTGACGATATAATAATCTTCTATAAAGACGGATTATTTAAGGTGGTAAAGGTTGCCGAAAAGATATTTGTCGGTAAGGGAATCATTTGGCTGCAGGTGTTCAAAAAGAATGATAAACGTACTATATATAATACCGTATATAGAGACGGAAAACAGGGCTGTTATTTTATCAAGCGATTCAATGTCACTAGTATAACACGTGATAGAGATTACAATTTGACACTTGGCACTCCTGGTTCAAAAATTATGTATTTCACAGCCAATCCAAACGGAGAGGCTGAGGTGATAAAGATTACTCTTGATGTTGATCCTAAACTGAAACGTCAGAATATATTCCGTGAAAAGGACTTCAGTGAAATCATGATTAAGTCGCGCTCAGCAAAGGGAAATCTTCTATCTAAAGTTGGAATACATCGTATAAGTCTTAAAAATCATGGACATTCTACTCTAGGAGGACGTAAGGTTTGGTATGATCCAGACGTGAAGCGAATCAACTACGAGGAACACGGATACTCATTGGGTGAATTCTTTGATGAAGACAGAATACTTGTAGTTCTCAAAAATGGTGATTTCTATATCACAGACTTTGATGCAAACAATCATTATCCTGACAATATCTTGCGTATTGAAAAATGGAATCAGCATAAAGTGTGGACGGCAGTTTTGTATGATGCCGACAATCAAGGCTATCCATATATAAAGAGATTTACGATGGATGCAATCAAACGACCTCAAAATATGTTGGGTGATAATGCAAATAGCCAACTTGTGTTGCTCACCGATACATATTATCCTCTAATTCAAGTTTCTTATGGAGGTAACGACTTTGTGAGACCAGCTGAGGAAATAGACGCAGAACAATTCATCGGAGTTAAGGGATTCAAGGCAAAAGGAAAGAGAATTTCTACTTGGGAGATTGACTCGATAACCGAACTTGAACCTACAAGATTCAATGAAGAGGAATATACTAAAATTGAAGACACAGAAAACGAAGATGATGAAGAGGAAAATCTTGACCCAGATGCTGGTAAAAGTCAGCAACAAATAATCGATGAGCAGATAGGACAGCTCAGTTTATTCCCTGAAGACAATGAAAATAAAGACGATTAAAAATAGAATTCTTCTCATGTTACCTGCTATATTACTGTGTAACATGAGTATGAATGCACAAACCGACTCATTGAGATTTGGCGATAAATTTATCACCAACCGTAAGATGATAGGTATTGGAGCTACTAATATACTTGATACTTATCTAAGCCCTGAAAAATACACTGGTACTGATATTAGATATCTCAGTCATACATTAAGACAAAGACAAGGAAACAGATTTGTCTATGAACTTGTTCATCAAGGTAATATTGCATATATTGATAATCGTTCTGGGGACGGAAAGGAGATGTCTGGCAACTACAATTTTCAATATGGTGTGCATTATCTGTTTAATACTTGGAATATTGGGAGTAATCAACTTCTGTTTGAAGCTGGTGGAAACGTAGAGGCAAACGTTGGATTTATATACAACACGCGCAATGGAAATAATCCAGCACAGGCACGTGCGTTTATAAATATTGTGCCAACAGCTGCTCTTGAATATAATTTCCATAACCCATTTCATAGTGGGGCATATCGTGACTTTAAACTAAGATATGAAATAGGTGTTCCTGTTGCTGGCATAATGTTTAGCCCTAATTACGGACAGTCTTATTATGAGATATTCTCTGAGGGAAACTACGACCACAATGTCTGTTTCACGCATCCAGGCAATGCCCCTTCGTTACGCAATATGCTAACTTTTGATTTTCCGCTATTGCATTCCACTTTTAGCATCGGATACATTGGCGAGTTTCAACAGGCCCGTGTGAACAACCTTAAACAGCATGTCTACACTCACGCCATAATGATAGGAATTGTTAAGACGTTTAAACTAATAAAAGTAAGAAAATGAGGTATTCTCCAATAGGCATATTTAGAAAATTACATATATCATTATTGTTTTTATTTGTTTTAATCTCACTCACCTCGCTGACGGGATGTGTAGATGAGGATGAGTATGCCGATAATCCAAAGGGAAACTTTGAAGCTCTTTGGAATATAATAGATCAGCATTATTGTTTTTTTGACTATAAGGCTCAACAATATGGATTAGATTGGAATGAAGTCCACACCAGATACGCCAAACAGGTTGATGGTGGAATGACAGATGCGCAACTTTTTGAGGTCCTAGGTAATATGCTAGGCGAACTGCGTGATGGACACGTCAATATGTATTCAAGTTTCGATGTTGCAAGAAATTGGTCGTGGCATGAAAACTATCCAAGCAACGTTAGCGACTCATTGATAACAAAATATCTTGGTACTGATTATAAAATTGCCAACGGTATGAAATATCGAGTGCTTGATGACAATATTGGCTATATACGTTGTTCTACTTTCGAAAACAAATTAGGTAGTGGTAACCTTGATGAGATAATATCAAATTTATTGTTAACTCGTGGATTGATAATCGACCTAAGGAATAACACAGGTGGAATGATGACAAGTGCCGAGGAGTTTGCTGCAAGATTCACCAATAAGAAAATTCTTGTTGGATATATGCAGCATAAGACTGGTAAGGGACATGGTGATTTCTCGTCTATGGAGGAGCAATATCTTGAACCGAGTACTGGAATACGTTGGCAGAAACCTGTTATAATACTCACTAACCGTAGTGTTTATAGTGCAGCCAATGAGTTTGTGAAATATATGAAGTGTTGTCCTAATGTTACAATCGTAGGTGACAAAACAGGAGGTGGAGCAGGGATGCCATTTAGTAGTGAGATTCCGATTGGTTGGGGCATTCGTTTTTCTGCCTGCCCTATATTTGATAAGAACCAAGCAAGTACAGAGTTTGGAATAGCCCCTGATTATAAGGTAGATATGACAACAATGGATTTCTATTCTGGAAAGGATACTATAATAGAGTTAGCGAGAAAACTATTGTCAAAGCAATTTTGATTTCATCACTGATACATTGAGTGCATAACCTCACTTATAATATTTAAACCTTTTGCTGATGAGGTCTCAACTTTATCATGTCAGTAGGTATAGCCTTCTTTATACTTTCTGAAATAAGCTGGAGTATAGAATTACGAATAAAACTATTTGCAGTTATGATAATGATCTTTCTGGTAGGAGAAGGAATTGCGAATTGACGAACCAATTTTCTTTTATTCTCTGTCAATTGTTCTGCGGCAAGCTCTGGGATAAAAGTCACTCCACGACCACCTTCTACAATGTGCATGAAGGTTTCGATGCTTCCAAGACGATATGCACGCTCACTTATTGCTGCATGTTTCAAATGACAAAACTTCTGCATCTGTTTACTTAGACAGTGACCTTCGCCCAACAGCCATAAGAATTCACCATTCAAATCCTTATCTTTTATGGTCTCATTATTTATAAGTTTATTATTTGGTGATACATATACGAAGAGCTCCTCATAATAAAGTTCTGTTTTTTCAAAATCATCCATTCCGTCAAGGTCTGCAACTATACCAGCATCAATATCACCATGGCGCAATGCTTTCTTAATATCCTCGGTCTTCATTTCCGTAATTCTCACATCCATTTCAGGATGTTTGTTAATCATCTGCGGAAAAAAGCGAGGTATAAGATACGGTGCTATTGTCGGAATAATACCAAGGTTAAATGTTCCGTCAACAAAATTCTGCTGCTCATTTACAATATCTTTTATTCTCGTTGAACTAAGAAGGGCTTTTCTTGCTTGTTCCAAAACCAATCGTCCGATTTGAGTTGGTTCCAGTGGGTGTGTTCGCCTATCGAATATTTTTATACCTAGTTCATCCTCTAATTTCTGAATCATCGCACTCAGAGTTGGCTGAGTAACATTACAGTAATCTGCCGCATTGCCAAAATGGCGAAAACGATCTACGGCTATGATATATTCAAGTTGTTGCAGTGTCATAATATTCTAATTTCCTGCAAATGTACTCAATATTATTAAGAAGTCAAACCTATTTAATAGATTTTGTCAATACGCTCATAAATATTTTCTGTTGGAGTCTATCAATAAACATCTTATCTTTGCACCAGATATTAATTTATCAGTAAGTAGAAAGATTTGTTTTCTGTGGAATCGCATTAGACGAAAAAATCAAAATGTTTGAAATGCGGATACAATAAGAAACAAAAGTAACACAATATCCTTAGAATGTCAGATAGATTATTAAATGATTGATTGTATTTCTAGATATTACCCATGCATTATTGTACGTTTGTTGTTGAGATAACGACTCTTTAAAATTAATATTGATAAAAGTAGATAAAAACTATTTGCATTTTTAGGATTATGATTCTTATAATAAATAGCGTGCTGCATATAAGCAGTACGCTATTTTTTTTATATTGATATGTGTAAGTCAAAAGTCAAATTGCAATATCTATTTTGACTTCATCGTAATTTCAATACGATTATTCGGCTGTAGAATTTTCTTGGCAAAATCACGTATATCATTTATTGTTATAGATTTCACTCTCTGCAGATAGTTGTTATCAAAATCTACTTTATTAAATAATTGATTATAGGCAATGTAATTCCAATAGTCGTTTGTTATTTTAACCTGCCCGTATGTTTTATACTCATATTCTTTTACCTTGTTTAAGTTTTCCTCACTAGGACCGTCTTTTGCCAATATATTCAACTGCTCATAAATAATAGGGATGAGAGTTTGATACTTTTCAGGATCAGTACGGAAACTTATCTTCATAAGGGCTTCTGCATATGGATATCTTTCAAGTTCACCATTAACACTTACTCCATATGTTCCACCTTTTTCTTCACGCACTTTCTCCGTATACATCATACGAAGGATTTGACTCATAACGTCAATAAGTAATGAATTATCAGCATTATATTCAGTCTTGGCCTTTATAAAGATACTTGTTAATGAAGATGGAGTAGACTGTTCCTTTTGGAATATATGAGTTTCATTTACATCACGTATATATACGTGATTATCTTTTATTTGCTCATTACTGTTATAACCTTTCAAACTTGCCAAATAATTACATATAAGAGGGCGAACTGTATTCATGTCTATATTTCCTGTAAGGATGACAGAGAAATCTGAAGCATCAGCAAATCGTTCTTTGTATATTTGCATAATTCTATCATAGTTTACTAAAGACAGATCCTCTTTCTTTATTGGGGCCATTCTAGGATTGTTACCATATAGTATTGAAATAATAGAATCATTATATGAAACATTAGGGTTTGCATCGCGATTGGTTAGAAACTCACTCTGTCTATTCATCAAACTAGCAAATGCATTTTTGTCTTGTCTTGGTGATGTAAAGTATAAATGAGCAAGTTGGAATAGCTCCTTCATATTTTTTATATTGCTATAACCTTTCAAACCTTCTGTTTCTTCACCAATATATGGTGAAAGTTTTACGGTCTTACCATCAAGCATTTTATCTAATGATGTGGCATCAAAATCACCAATGCCACTCTCTGCTATAGTTGATGTGATATAGTTAAGGTTAGCCATATCAGATACTGGATATAAAGATTTTCCGCCAAGACTAAATGCATAAAAATTAATTCTGTCTGCTTCAAAATTGGTTGGACGCACATAAACCTTCATACCATTAGATAATGTAAACAATCTATATCCATGTTTCCAATCCTTTTCAGAGACAATCTTTCCTGCTTTAATCTTTCCTGAAATTAAATTATCAGAAATACCTTTGTCAAGATATGGTTCATATTTCTTGCTTTGAGCATTCTTTATGTACGAAATAATATCGCTGTGTGAAGGCATCATAAAACCATCTTTGTCTGGTCCATATATTGTTACGACTTCATTGCTGTTTGTTATAATCTTATCAACAGCAGAATTAATATCTTTGAGGCTAATCTCTGAGTTTAATTTCGTCACTTTCTTAAGTTCATCCTCGGCAGACATCATAGGTTCTTCATCTAAGAAATTGCGCAAACACATTTTTACGTAATGACCATTGCGCTTCTTTTCGCGGCTGTTGTATGCATTCTGTGCAAATCTTAATGTTTCTGATTTTGCTCTGTCAAGTTCTGACTGCGTGAATCCAAGATTGCGTGCGCGCTGCAGTTCTCCAATAAGTGCAGCAATACCTTCTTTTATATTGTTTTGCTTGCACATCATCGAACTACTAAAGGCATCTTTTGTATTTGATAAGAAGAAAGAACCATCACGCACTGATGAAGATAAGAATGGAGGATTAGATTGCTTGACTATTTCTTTCAGTCTATCGTTAAGCATCTTCATTATAATTTCAGACTTGTAACTGTCCTCGTAATTAGATTCATAATTACGTTCATTTCTAGGCGTTGCATCACGTTTCATATAGATGCTGAAATTAACTGTTGGCTGCTCTTTATCCTTAGCAGTAAACACGATGATAGAATCGTTATTATTTACAGGATAGTATATTCTCTCAGCAGGATTTACAGGAGTAGGAATAGAGCCAAAGATAGTTTTAATTTTATTCTCAATACTATCTACGTTAATATCTCCAACAACGATGATAGCTTGAAGGTCTGGACGATACCACTTCGCATAATAGTCTCTAAGATCCTTATATTTAAAATGGTCAACAATATCCATGTTTCCAATAGGCAGACAATCTTCATATTTTGTACCTTTATATATCACGGGAGTTGCATCTTCCATCAATCGTTGTACTGCCATTCCTGCACGTCTCGTACGCCACTCTTCATGAACAACGCCACGTTCCTTGTCTATTTCTGAGTCTTTAAGAAGTAATGAATGGCTCCAGTCGTGAAGAATAAGGAGGCATGAATCAACTATATTCATATTCGTTACCGGTGCAGAAGATATATTGTATACAGTTTCGTCTACACTAGTATAAGCATTAAGATTTTGTCCGAACTTTATTCCAACGCTTTCGCACCATTTAACTACACCTGGCTTAATACTGTCACCAGGAAAGTTTAATGTTCCGTTAAAAGCCATGTGCTCAAGAAAATGAGCCAATCCGCGTTGTGGCTTTTCTTCTAGTATAGATCCTACACGCTGTGCAATGTAGAAGTCTGCAACATTTGGAGTTTGCGTGTTATTACGTATATAATATGTAAGTCCATTAGGAAGTTTTCCTCTACGTACATTCTTGTCTAGTGGAAGTTGCTCTGCTGCTTGTGAAAATACAGCAAAGGCTAGCATTATTCCGGTTATTAATTGTTTTCTCATAAGTTGTTATTTTAATAATGTTGGTGTTGCATCAGATTCAAAATCTTCTGTTGAATTATTGGTGTCAATGAATCTATTTCCTGATTTCTTACGCACTACGGCCTTACTAAATCTTGTTTTATCAGCGTCAATGCTTCCACAATGAGCCCATCCTGCATCAAGCGATGCCGACACAACGTTCCATTGATATGAAGCTGCAATACTCAGATTTACGGCATCAATAATCCATGAATTAGGAAGCTTGTATCCATCTTTATTCATTGTATATGAATTTCCATTTGCTGACATAACATAGCTATATTTGTAATAATAGTTACGCAGGAAAGTCTCCTTGTCCGTTTCAGGCTTTGCTATAGCATAAGAATGATATCCACGATTATGAAGAGTGAAATATGTATTAGAGTAGTCATACCAATTTACAAGATTTGCTACATTAGGATTATCATCATCCGAGAATTTCGGATTAGAAGATACATCATAGAATTCAAAGTCGGCGTTACTCAAATCTATTGAGTTCGCATTAATTTCTTTATGATTCTTAGCGTTAAGTGCAAGTGTTATCTCTTGTCCCGGTTTTATAGGATGATCTTTACCATTACCTGGAATTATGTATATAGCATCAATAGTCATAGCTTGATTCATGATGTCAGGAGTATAATCAAATTTTGAAACAGTCATGAATGAAGACTCTACGAATGCAAGCCCATCTGCATATAAAACAGAATCACTATTATTTGCTATTTTAATATATTGGTCATTACTATATTGCTTTCCTTCTGGAGTAAGTGTGCCTGTGAAAAACATCTCTGAAATAACAAAACCATCTTGTGCATTATAGGTGTTCAATGCTATAGTTTTGTGAGACACATCGTTACCAGTGGATGTTTTGTTTACAATGACGTTACTTTCTGTTGCCTTTACAGATGTATTTACAATTGTTGTATCAAGATTATAAGAAATTCCTCCTCTTATGTCAAGAGTGTAGTTGCCTTCTGGAACTTCTGTTGTGTCAACATACTGTGTGCCCGCTCTTCTGAAGTTTTTTGCTACATAAGTTTTTTTTGTTTGTACATTTGTTAGGGTAGCTGTTGCTCCAGTTAATGATGGCGAATTAATATTTAGCGGCATGTCTAGCGACATAGCGAACTTCACATTTTGTTCTACCTCATTCTCATTATCGTTTTCTTTGCAAGATGCGAAAACAACACTTACGGCAATAAATGCCAGTATAAGTCTGAATTTTTCTTTTGTAATCATATTATTTTATTTAGAATGTTATACCTGTTGATAAATATATTTTATTTCCATTATTATTATTTCCTTCAAATCTTCCACCACCTAGTTCTATAAACATGCCATATGATTTCCAATTTGATGGTGTGTAGTCTGCTCTGACTTTTGCAGATATAATTAAATAATTACCAGTTATGTTTGAGTATGTATATTCCATAAGGTTTATATTCGCATTATCCATAGCTGTATATGGCAACGTGATGTCTTTATTCTGGTTATGAAAGTATGAAGCAGAAAGTATGCAATTCACAGTGATATCATTTTTAATATTACCTATAAACTGACCCTCGATTCGTTCATATAACTTAGAAAAAGACATTTTGCTAATTGGAAATATATAATTTGACGCGCAATCAATATATCCTATGCGCCCTGTAAAATTCCATTGCGTTCTACCATTGAAGTTCAGTGCGCCACCAATGTAACTATCTGTTTTATGGCTATGAAACATTGTCATATCTGCTATTACAAGATACTCCCCTGAAGAAGAGTTACCAGCAACATGCTCATCGCCATCTCTTTTCTCATAATTGATTCCGGCAAAACAACTCCAGCCAAATTTCTGCACGGTTTTCCAACCTATCTCACCGTTATAATCATACAAATAGAGCGTTGTTATAGGGAAAGAGTTCATATCTGGCAAAATACGCTTGTATGGAATATAATTATATTCTGCCGACAGATACATTCCATTTTTCTTTGTAGGACTGATGTTTATATCATAGCAAAATCCTGTTCCTTTGTAGTATGATGATGTGTTATTACCCGAAAATCTTTGATGATACATTCCAAGTCCTAACATTTGATACTCAGGTATGACTCCGTCTTCTTTAAAAAATTCAACGCTATTTGTCTGTTTGTAGAATCTTGCTCCTAAACCAGTTCCAAGAAGATACTTTCCCAAATCATATGACACACCTAAGCGCATGGATAGGTCAGTTACTATACTACGAGGTCTTGGATCTTTTGTGCGGTATTCGTGCTCTGCTCTAAAGTAGATAAGTTCTCCGATAGTAAGTCGTCCAACTTTAGTCGCACATCCACCCGAGAATGTATATCGCTCATTATTAAGATTTCCACCTAGTGTATCACCCATAATATATGGATAGAGTGTGCTGAAATCTGCAGTAGAATTCCATTTTATATCTTTTTTGCTTCCACTTCTATACGAAGCACTTCCCCATACCGTTGTCGTATTGTTTAATTTGATGTAAGAATTAATATTTATACCAGCATAATTATGTCCATCTCCTAATTCATATAGTATAGGGCGATTTAATTTCTCATAATCTGTATATACTCGTAATTCAGAATATTGTTTATCGTAGGCATTATTCATAAATGCTGGATTATTCTTTTGCAAGGAAAGTACATCACCGAATATAGAATTATGCTCATTGATAGCTGTTACCGTATCAGCAACGCTTCCATGAACTATCGTGCAAACGCTAAGCATTAATAATGATAATATGAACTTTCTTTTTCTCATATTTACATGAATATTATATTAACAGAAGCTTTTGCTGGATGATCAAGAAATTCACTATAACTTGAAGCCGCTCTAAAGCTTTTTGTGTGTTTTATATTCTGTTTGTCATGATATAATACGGTACCATTTACATTGATAGAGTAACTTCCACGCATAACATCAATTAATGTTGAGGTACCATTAAACTCCGATGACGAGTAAGACTGCTTGTTGTTAAGATTCACAACGGTTACAGTGCCCTGCATCTTTTCAACATTAATGCTGTCAGGAACACTAATAGTGATATTTGCGGAGGTCGTGTAATCATCATTATCATCATGGCAGGCAGACAATATATTCAATAGGAATAATATCAAAAGCAATATGCCGAGTATGTTTTTTCTCATAGACCTATATTTTTACATTCATTTCAAGTCCAAAATATGGAGTTACGTGACGCCTTATCGTATAATTATTGCGCACATAATCAGGATTATAATCCAGCAACTTGTTTACAAATAATGCAATAGTCAACTTGTCGTCAAGCAATTTCTTTGTTGCTTTAAAATTCACATTCATACAAAATGGCACAGTCTGTCTGTCATATAAAGATGAGTTATATGAACGTACCAGATACTGAAGATAAGTATCATTTTTATCTTCTTCTGTGAAATCATGAATAGCTCCATATTTGTCCATGTATTGTGTAGGTACATTTTCTTTTTCTTTATTCTGCGATGCCGTCATCCATACGCATTGAGCCGAGAGGGAGAATATTAGCTTAAGTTTTGGTATATCACTATCAAATGTAAAATTAGTATTGACCATTTCTCTAATATATCCATCGTCATCTTTATATATGCCGGCATATTGAAAGCTTTCTCCACCAATAAGTTTTGAAGGCATTTCCACTATAGATTGCGAATTACTATATTCGGTTTTAAACCATGCTCCATTTATCGTAAGACGTGTGTTTATGATAGGAAATCTTATCGTGGAGAATGTGTATTCAATGCCTTTTTTGTATGTGCAACTACCATTCGTTGTGGTAGTATAGCTGTGTAGCTCATTCTGCATTGTGTAAGGCAATGTTGCAACATCAGGTGGTGATGTTATTGTATTAGCATCTATGCCCGAAGCATCATAATTCTTAAAACTGTATGAATTGTATATCGCTGTTGAACGAAATCCAGAATTCATGTCTTCTCTAAAATAAGTAACCGATAGTCTATTCCCTGCAAGATTAAAATCTCCTCTCAGCTCCCATTTCTTATTTCGTGCTGCGCGTATATTGTAGTTCGTTGGATCCTTTACATAAGTCTGTAAATATATTCTGCGATAGTATCTGTTAGGATGATAATAATTGAGTTCTATCAAATCCATATATACAGGTTCCGGATACATATAATCCATCGTTGGCATTTTTGTATGCTCACCGTATCCTCCTGCAATCTGAATAGTTAAAGTCTTACCCAAAAAATCAATAGCAGGAAAAGTCCATCCTAGATTTATTCTTGGGTCGATATAATACTTATTATGAAGTGCATATTTATCTGATAGATTTAACATCGTGCTTAATCTCGCTCCAGCTTGAACATCAAGTTTATTTTTGCCGATAGATAAACCAAAATTCTCTTCTGCATATTCTGATAGTATATGTGATGCAGGAACTGCTGAATATTTACGTGGACGAACAGATAATCCTGGATAAAGAGGATTTAACTGATTGAATATCTGACCATCACCATAGTTCTTGTCTAACTGCCAGTCTGCGCCTAATTTTAATTCATTAGATGCACCATTTAACGGAAACGCTAAAGATGTGTTTACCTTTGCATATAAACTAAAAGGTTGCCCGTCTACTTTTTGATTGGCAGTATATGTGTATGGATAAATTAATACGGCATCATGTTCTCCGTCTGTTGTGGTTGTTGCAGCAGGAGTCTCTCTATTAAGTTGTACCAATCTTGTGCGGTCTAAAAGATCTTTCTCATAAGCAACAGACATAAGCGCTGAAGCTGATTTAAAGATCGATTTCTTATTAAGATTTACGTAATCTACCGATGCATTCAATGAATAGCGATTATACTTTGATGCATATTTGTCAACACCTCCATAATTTAATTCAGGATCCACTTTGTCATCATCAAAAGAGCCGCCATAATCCATATTCAAACTAGCTGTAACTTTCCTGCTGTCTGATATCCATTCTTTGTTTAATCGTGCAGAAATAGTGATACGACTATATGTCTCTAGGATATTTCTGGGATCTGATTTGCTATTTAAATAATCAGCACTTAAATTTAGCGACATACGGCTTGGAACCCATGTAAAGCTTTTTGACAAATAAAATAATTTACTATCCATATCAGCCTTAAAACGAGCAGATATATCATTGCCGCCTTTACGCCTGTTAATCTTAACCAAACCACTTGTTAAGTCGCCATATTCCACAGATGGTATACCTCTTACAATTTCCACATTCTGAATATCATCTGTAGATATTGCACGCATATCAACTCCTGAATTTGTGAAATCGCGTGATGTTGTTTGGCTATCCCATGCTCCGTTCATAAACTGCATATTTGCATTTGTACTTATTGGAGCACCGTCAATAACAAATGATGTTCCTAAAGATGATGTGGAATAGTCGCTGCTTGATATTGGTACTTCACGCAAAGAAATTACATTCGGGGCGTTTAACGCTGGATCTTTTGCCATTCCTCCCGGCAAAAGTTCAAGTATGTCTGCAAAACTTGATGGCTGAAGATGTTCCATCGCATATTTTGCTATTTTTGACGAACTTGTTATTCCATAGGATTCTGTTGCCGTTACAACAACATCGTTTATTGTTGTTTCTGATGGAGATAGTTTATATATATTGCCATTTCCAAGTAAACTATGTTGTTTTTTATATCCAATATATGTTATCTCAATTCCATCTTTCATAAGCTCTCTCTTCGGAATAATAGATACATATCCATTAATATCGCTAACTGACGAAATATTCTTATCAGCGCTCATTCTCATAACTGCGCCAACAAGAGGTTCTCCTGTTATTCCGTCAACAATCCTACATTTATATGTGTTCTGAGCTTTTAAGCCATCAGCAAAAACAATAAAAAGGAAAGAATATATTAATATCCAAAACTTCATCTAATTTATTTTTTTGCAAAGGTAGACTGATTGAAAAATATTTGCAATACCTAAAAATAATGATTTGGGGATACTATATAACTGATGATGAAACAAGCTAATAAATAAAATGTTTAAATGATAATACCATTACAAACATGATATATAATGAAACTGCTATCAACATTTTATAATATATAAAAGTAATTAGGGAAATAACATATTAGAAATATCAAGGAAACGTTTCTTATATAGGTAGACGTTATAGTGTATAGCTTTAGGAGAAGTTATTTAAAATATTTCGCTTAACCTACGTGTTATTTCCAATTATAGCATTGCTATATACAAAAGTTTGATAAGTGCTAGCACAGACTTTATTTTATTTTTACGAATTCTATTCTGAATCTTGTAATACCGTCTGCATAAGTCTTTAGTGAGAAATGGCAATTATGCTTGTTAAGTACTTCTCGTATGAATATAAGGCCGATTCCTTGCCCATTAGGCTTTGTAGAAAAGAATGGACTGAATAGTTTCTTCTGTGTATCATCTGATATGCCTTCACCTGTATCAGCTATCTCAAGTATAGCTGGTGATGATGAAGTCTTGCAATAGATATCACCTTTTTGCCCTATGCTTTCTGCTGCATTCTTTATTATATTGACTATAACTTGTTCTATTAGTTCTGAGTCTACATTTACAAGAACCTGGCCGTCTGCGAAATCCTTGTGTATTTGTATGTTGTTTTCCGCACATTTTGTCTCCATGGTCTGAATGCAGTTATCTGCTAACTGATTGAGATCATAAACCATAAGTTGAGGCTGTGGAATTTTAACAACATCGGCAAATCGGGTTATAAAATTGCTCATTGAGTAGCATCGCTCAATACAAGCAGACATCACATCACGTATATCCGTAAAGTCGGGCGTATCTTTTAGCATATCGCATAGCGAGTCAAGAGTAGATGTTACACCAGCAGTAGTGTTGTTTACCTCGTGGGCAATCATTCGTATCACTTTTTCGTATGCTTTCTTCTCAGCATCCATAACCTCTTCAGTTAGACTTTCTATAAGGTAGAAGGGATGTGCATATCCTCTATCTATGAATGCTAAACGGCTGCAACGGTATATATGCGAGTCGTTCAACATGAATGTTCTTGAGGAGTCTTTGCCTAAAGACAACAGATTATCGGATAGTGGATTGCCTATTTCGCTGATTTTCTTTCCTTTGATTTCACTTATTGAGATTTCTAAAAATTTCTCTGCCGCAGGATTCATAGACGATAGGTGTCCGTCAAAGTCGAGAATAACAACACCAAGCGGTGATGCATTAATAAGTAAATCTAGAAACTGGTTGGTCTCTCTTACATGCAAACGTTCATCTTTAAGTTGTGCAATCATGCGATTAAACACATCAACAATACGGTCGGCATCTTTCTGATTAACATGGCGTAGTCTACTACTGAAATCTTGTTCTTTAAGCAGTTCCAATCCATTACCGATAACTCGAATTGGATTGATCACCTTGCGATAGAAGAAAAACATATAGGCTATTATAATAGCAACAAGAAACTCTGTTGAGTAGAACAGAAACTTCTGTGGAACAAAAGTTTGCACCAGCAGTAATGTGATTGTTGCAGACAACAGTATTATGAGTATTATAAACCAGCCTCGAAGTCTCATTTCTTATAGTCTATATTATATTTTTCTAGTCTTCTATAGAGTGCAGCTCTGCTTAGTCCTAGGTCGAGCGCTACATGGCATAGATTATTATTATGCTTCTTAAGAGATAATATTATGGTACGCTTCTCAATATCATCAAGCGTAAGTCCATCGTTGTTAATGGCAGTGTTCGTCTCTGGACGAATATTTATTTGTGGTTTAAAGTCATCAGCAGTAAGTATTTTCTTAGAGCTAATGATGATAGTACGCTCCACAAGATTTTTAAGTTCACGTATATTGCCACTGTATGGAAGTCGTGTTAGCAGATTCATGGCATCTTGTGAAAATTCTACTTGTGGTATATTATTAATTTCGCATTGTTTGTGAGCGAAATGCTTTGCTAATAGCGGAATGTCTTCGCGCCTATCTCTTAGAGCTGGTAGATGTACTGTGATTAGATTGATACGGTAGAACAGATCTTCTCTAAAGCTATGTTCTGCTATACGCTTAGTAAGATCAGCATTCGTGGCAGATACGATACGTAAATCTACTTTATGAGCATGACTATCACCAAGGGGTTCAAAAGTCTGGTCTTGCAGTACACGCAAAAGTTTTACCTGACTACCAATGTCCAAATCACCAATCTCATCCAAGAATATCGTACCTTTGTCAGCTAACTCAAAGCGTCCAATACGGTCGTTTGATGCATCTGTGAAGGCTCCTTTCTTATGACCGAACATTTCACTCTCAAAAAGCGATTGAGATATTCCACCGAGATTAACTTTCACAAAGTTTTTATCCTTACGCATGCTGTTACGGTGAAGAGCTTCAGCGATAAGCTCTTTACCTGTTCCACTCTCACCGGTAATAAGAACAGAAGCATTCGTTTTCGCCACACGTTTCACCACATCAAGAACCTTGTTTAGTCCATCGCTGTTTCCTATGATAAACGAGCGGTCAAAGCTATCGTCTTCTTTATGTGGGCTATCAATGCTTTGAGGGCATTCCTTATCACATTTGTCATCTATAGAATTTAACTCTAAAGCTGTCTCTATACGTTGAAGAAGAGATGCGTTGTTCCATGGTTTAGTTATAAAATCGAATGCACCAGCACGCATACCCTTTACAGCCAGATCAATGCTTCCCCATGCTGTCATAAGTATTATAGGCACATCCTTTCTGAACAACTTAACCTGTTTTAGCAAAGTTATCCCTTCATCTCCGGATGTAGAGAGCGAAAAGTTCATATCCATCAATATCAGTTGAGGTGCAGTACCACGAATTGTGACCATAGCCTCTTTGGGAGAGGATACAGCCACAACTTCATAACCAGCACGTTTCAACATGAATGATAGTGAAGCGCGTATAGAAATGTCATCATCTATAATTAAAATCATATTGCAAATATACATTTTTTCTTCAGAAACTCATAAATAATATGATTACTTCTATTTATAATAATATATTATTGATTTTTGTAAGGTGATTCCCAGAAGTGTTGATCATCTGTTGTAACTATTGAGTTATCATTGTTATCATCTGGTTGGTATCCTTGTGGGCATAGATCCACAAAATAATGATTTAATTTGTATTCAGGGATATCGGTAGTTCCTTTGATATAGGTTTCCGTATTGAATCCTGTATTATTGATGCATTCTATATGATACAGGTTCTTTGTCATATAATTATCCAGATAATCCTCTTTTGTTTGTTTGCTTTTATGATTCCAGTTTGCATCGTCATTCAATACTAGAGGAAGGCTCATGCGGAGACGCTCACGGACTTCTTGAATGGAGAGCAGCATTCCTTTATCATCTGTTATGTAGGCTGCAAAAGTAGGGTCCATCCATACCCATTTATTTAGTGTGCATGAGTATACCACATTGATAACATGGCAATCATTAATCATTACCTTTGGCAAGCAAGTGACATAGCGAGCCTTGAATCCCATGGCAAGGTAACATTCATTGAGAATTTGCGCCATCATACGGCAGTTAACTCCTCTTTTCTCTTTCTGACAGAGTCTGATCATATCAATAGCGTTTTTACTCTTTGGATTACGCGAAATCCCGTCATGAGGTACAATGTCGTGTACCCAGTACATGATATTCTTGATTTTGGATATTTCATTACCACAGCCTGCTATACTGTCAAGGTTGAACGTTGTTCGTAATCTAACAAGATTCGAATCGTTTGGATTGGCATAATAGAATTGATATGCTTTCTTATCTACTGTATATGCCTGTGATGCTTTCAACATTCCTTCATAATCAGTTTTTTCCTTAAGACGGAGTAGGGATTTTTTAAATCTTTTAATTTTATGCAGGGATATCAGATTAGAGTCCTTTTTTACCAAATTATAGTCTTGTTCCCCGTAGTCGGCTGCTTTCTCAAAATCTACAAGTGCCTTTTTCTTATTGCCAGAGCGTGCATTATAACAAGTGGAGTTGTAATATAAAGTTTTTACATAGTCATATTTCTTTTGCAGCGGGGTGGATAGCTTCTCATATTTTGCTAAAAAATTGTTATATAATTTGGATAGAGCTATATAATCCTTCTTATTCGGTTTCTCTAACTCATCCATCCTGATACTAAAAGCATTGAAGTCTTTTTCAAATTGTGCACAAACTATGCTATCCTGACTTGTCGTCTGTGCATTGATGTTGTAAGAGTATATTGTCGACAGAATTGTCACAATAGCAATCAGAATGTTTCTCTTTTTTAATTTCATGTTTAATTTTGTTTTATATGATTATATAACGTTTCATTTCTTAATTATATTATCAAAGTCAGCATCAATATTTGTATTCTTTGCGAAATCCCATAGGGTGAGACTACGTAGTTGATAGTAGTAATACCAATAGTAAAAAAGTTGTGTGATATCTTTCTGCCGTGCATCATCTTTGTTTACTTGAGCATCATTTAAGTCTAGGGTGTTAATTTTACCAATCATAAAAGTTTCAATACTAGTTCTGTACCTGCGTTGAGCAATACTGTCAGCCTCAGTGGCAAGTTTAAGTTGCTTGCTCTGATTGTTGAAATGCTCTACAAGTAAGAATATGTCTTGATTGAAAGTTTGCTGCTCTTGTCTCAGTTTACTTTCTGTTACTTCGCGATTGCTTTCTGCTACTTTTACTTCGCCACGGCGCTTTCCCCAATCAAGTATGGGGACGCTAAATCCAATACTTACTATGGTGTTATTTTTAAGATCGTCATAAGCATATCTTATTCTGTCATTGCTTATGCCGCTATAACCAACAGATGCCGTGAGCTTTATGCTTCTTAAGTTGCCTTTTGCTTTTGCTACAGCATAGTCTGACTCTAATTGTCGGCGACGAATGTTCAGAGCAAACGAATTATTCTCTAAAGCTTTATCCAGAACATCAGCATAACGAATAGACACTTCTGGCAATTTTTCAGGTATGACCAAATCAATAGGAGTGCTGTCGTTTATATTCAGGAATGTTTTTAGTTGAAACATATTGCTATTAAGCGAACTTTCATTGTCAGTAAGTGTACTTTGTGCATTGATGGCTGATAATTTTAATCTTAGCAAATCGCTCTCACTAACTTGCCCCATCTTTTTTCTTTCATCAGCGATATCAAATAGACGCTTTGCATTTTGTAAATTCTGCTTTGCTATATTCACATTTTCATGCGCCAATAAAAGGTTGAAGAAATATTGTATAGTCTTCATCGTTACTTCTTCTGTTGCTGTTACGAAAGCAGCTTTAGCCTCGTTATATTTAAGAGGTTCGATACGACGATTCCATTTAGTGTTGTTTACACCGAAAATCGGTTGATTAAGAGTAAGGCTGATGGGGACAGACATGAAGTTTTTCATGCCGTCCCCCTTTATATAGTCTAAAGAGGTGGAGAGAGAGAGTTGACCACCTGTCAGCCAAATATTTTGATTAACATTTAGGGCACCATTCATGCCAAACCAGTTATTTCGTATGAATTTATAAGATCCATCGTTTTGTTGATACGAACTATAGCTCTTATTGAATTGTGGTGCTGTTCCATCGAAAGATAACTCTGGGAGCAAGTCGGCTTGGTATGTGCGGTATGCCCAGTAAGCTGACTTCAACACTCCACGTGCTACCACTGCATCGACACTCTTTTTGCGAGCCATCGAGATAGCCTCTGTAAGAGTTAACTTTATGTTGTTGTCTGCAGCCTTTGCACATGCATGCATTAGAAAAAATGAAATTAAAAATATAATTTTTTTCATATCATAAATACTTATTCTTCGTGTAAAGCTTCTGCTGGTTGAATTGACATTGCTTTGCGTGCAGGGAACCATGTTCCAACAATTATCATGGCCGCTGTTAGAAAATAAGAAATCAATACTGTCGCAATGAAGCGAACTGGCTCAAGATAGATTCCGTTATGAGCTTTGTTGAGATTTTCAAAAGCCAAGTTTATGTCAATTACTATGGCAAAGATAGTTGCTGCGGATAGTAGTATTATACCCTCTGATATCTGACGTGTAAAAACATCATGGTTAGTACTTCCAAGAGCCTTGAATAGGGCGATTTCGCCTCTGCGTTGCTGGGTGCGGAACCAGAATGTGCCAAGAATACCTAAGAATATGTTTAGCATTAAGAAAGCTCCGCCTGTAGTATAATTGCGTATATCATTCATTCTTCCTCTCTCATAAGAGTCACGAATATTATCGAATGATTGAATATCGCTTATATACATATTACCGATTCGCAGTTGTTTGTCGGTATCACGCCATAAATTTTCAATGAAGTTGTGGTCCATATTGTCACGTACCCTTACACACAATTCATTCATATCTTTGTAATTTTCTTTGCCTAGTTTCATAATACATGTATATGAATACTTTTTGCTATCAAAGTCATTATATTTCATAGGTATGATTGAGGCGCCAAGTATATAGTTTTTTGTCGAATCAAGATCAATATGAAAAGCCTTGCCAACGAGTTGGTTTAGCGACTGCATTTTATGTTTATTAAATAAATTGTCGGAAAGAAGGATCTTATCCTTACTAAGGAGTCTCGCCAACTCATCCGGCGTTTCGCCGTTGGCACCTTGAATGCGGAATACACGCACAAAGTCTGATGTTACAAGTCGACGTAATATCCAGTCATTGTTGCCAACACTTATGGTGTCATATCTAACTATTGAACTACTATTGCTTCCATCGTAAGGATAAGAGTTTTGAGAATAACTTGCAGCCTCTATCTCTGGGCGATGTTGTATGCGGTTTAATAATTCAGCACGATCATCATTTTCTGTAGTGTCAGCTGGATTGTATTCATGACTGTTGGGCGTAAGCTTATTGATGCTTATCAGATAACAATGCGATACATCAAAACCGTGTGGTTGTATATAGTTGCTTACTTGCACATATATATTGTCGGTTATAAACCACATAACCACACTTACTATCAGTAGTTCTACGAATATCCATATATTGAAACGCCATTCGTTGCGTATCTGTTTGAATAGTTTCTTGTTCATGGTCTTATTTCTTTCCGTTTAAGTCGTTAATAATAGAAGTATTGCATGCCTGCCAAGCTGGTATACCTGTGCTTATGAGATTCAATACAAAACAGAATGCAAGTGCATAAACAAATGTTGATATGTGGATAAGAATACTGATGTTCGTTATTGGTGCATCGTTGTATGAATAAAAATAAGCTGGTGTAAATAGCGAATTGTTAAAACAGTATCCGCAAACTATACTCATTATTAATCCTAATGCTCCAGCACATAGTGTCACGATCATGTTTTCCGTGATGATTTGGCTAGCTATGCTCCATTGTGTGCAACCGAAGGCTCTACGTATACCGATCTCTGATATTCGCTGGCGTAGACGACTATGAGTCATACTGCTCAAGTTGACAGCTGGAACAATTAAAAGTATAAGGAATATAATTAATTGTGTGCGGTGTTCTGCCGTTACATCAGGCTCCAAATTAGCTCCGAAGTTGATAGATTCTTTCTCAGTATTATAAGGGCGATTGCGATTTAAAAGTTCTATTCCACTATTTTTTATTGTGAGATTAAACTTGTTTAGATTGGCTTCTGCTTCAGCATGCACTCGTGCCTCATCTTTAGGAGTGTGCATTAATATTGTAGTGCTGAATGCACCCATTATGTTCTCCCAAATATTATTACATATTTCGCGATCGGTGGTATATGGTATCCATATTTGTGAGTATGCTATTGTTGCAAGAGTAGATACATCGTTGACAACTGCCGCAACCTTATATGGTATATGCTTCAGCATAAAGCTACGTCCTGCTACGTTTTCTGTCGTGTTGAAAAGCCGTCTGGCTGTAGAACGACTGATCACGGCTAAAGGTATTCCTGCTTTGAAATTGGCCTCGTTGTATGGTTTTCCGTATATGTATTCAAAGTCGAAGACGTGCCAGAAAGCTGCATCGGTAAGTTTAACGTCAGCAGTAAATGATTTTGTTCCAGATGTTGATAGTGGCTGACGTGTAGTATAAAATGTGTATATTGTAACCGCCTCTGGAGTTTTCATGTTCTTATATATTGCGTTTATTGCAGCTAAAGACATAGGACCATTACTCTCCCCATATTTATTTTTAAGAGAACCGTATTTTACGTGTAGCATTCTATCACGGTTGCTCTCCGGAGAAAATGGTGCCACCTTAACCTGCTGTATCATAACAACAAGCATAATTAGGAATAGCGATAAGGCTGTTCCGGCAATACTCACAATACTTATGAGTGGCTGCTCTTTTAATTGCTGGTATGTTTGTTTAATGATTGTCTTCATATTTTATGAAATTATAATTCATTTTTATTCTTCGTGCAAAGCCTCTGCTGGTAATATATGCATAGCTTTTCTTGCTGGAATCAATATACCTATTAATGTTATTATTGTCATTAAAATAAATGATATTAATAGTGTAATGGATAGTCTTAATATAGTAGCATCTGTATGTATTGTTACTGTCAAATCTGCGTTCCATATATTTACGCTGATAATAGCTGCAGGTAAAGCTGCAATTGCTAATAATAAAACACCTTCAGTTAGAAAATGAACAGCTATTTGCTTTCTACTGCTTCCCATGGCCATTCTTATGGCTATTTCTCCACGGCGACTATTCGTGCGAAACCAGAATGTTCCTAGTAATCCTAAAAATACATTGAATACGAAAAATGACATCATCAATACAGTATTGTTAACCTCTTGTGTAACTCCTTGACTTGCATCGTCTAATTGCTTGTAGTATTTCATACTTTGGATATCAAAAATATAAAAAGGTGCAATATGTATTTTTGCAGACATAGTCTTAATGAAACTGTTTGCGAATTCATTATTGTCCGCATCTGCTTTAACTCGTATATAAATCGATGGTATAGCCTGTGATTTATAAATGTATTCTGGATATGGTGTCATAATATATGGTTCATACCTGTTGTAGTCTGAATTCTTTTGTGGGGCACTCACTGCTATGACTTTATAGTGTAAGTTAGGCGAATAATAATCTGAGAATTTCTTTCCTAAAACATTTGTAGTTCCCCATAAACTATCAGCTAATTCTGCACTAACGATAGCTGGGTTTACATTGTTTATAGCATTCCAGTCTTTATCTTCTAGATTTTTATGTATACTATGTAACATTGGAATGCGGAAAGTCTTAATGTACTCAGCATCAACATAACGTATATTAGCAGTAAAAATATTTGTAGTGTCACCATCAATGTGATAACCTTGGAACATTGTGTTGTTAGAATAAACATCTGTTCCAAATGATGTACATACAGATTCAATACCTGGATATTGTTTAAAATTTTTTATTACTTCAGATAAAGGATGCCACCAGAAGCGAGATATACTATCGGCATCTTGCATTTTAATAAATTGATCATCTCTACAATTTACAGTTACTTTATATACATGTTCTTGGTCATATCCTTTTGGCTGAATTCTTGCAGAGAAAAGACCAAAAAGTACATCTACGCAAAACCATAATAGGACAAATACAATGATAAGTTCAGCAAACAGCCAACTGTTAGTACGACGTTGATTCCATATTTGTGTTAATATATTTTTTATCATAACTTATTCTCCTCTTAAGGTGGAAATTATATTGCGACGTGTTGCCATCCAAACAGGAATGAAAACACTTATGAAGTTGAATAGAATAGCAATTCCAACTACCCAAAGAAATATTGTTGGCCTTAGTATCATTGATGTAGATATCTTGCAATCAGCATAATTCAGTAGAGATGTTTCTGAGAAGAGTAACCAACCTTTTACGATGAGTAACATTAAATATGATAAGATTACACCTAGTATAGAACCAATAAAAGTTAATATAAAATTTTCATTTATAAATCTCATAATTAGTTGCCAACGTCTAGCTCCATAACACCGTCTGATGGCTAGTTCGCTCATTTGATGATGCATCTGACTCGACACCAATCCACTTATATTTATAGCTGGGACTACTAATAACATAAGTCCGATTAAGAATAATATAGCTGTCGTATTAACATGACCTTTGAAAAATTGGTATTTTGTAATTGGACACATATCTTTTAACTCAAATGTGTAATCATTGAGTGTTGCATTGTAGCGCTTAAGAGATATTTGTAATTGCTCATTTAATTCAGAGGTACTAACACCTGGAGCACATAGAGCCATAGCTGTTATATTTCCATATAAAGGGTCTGAGGCTTTTATTGTCGGATCAAATGGCATCCATAATTCAGAATATGCAAAATTGAAGAAAGAACTTACATTATCTACGACTCCGATAATTTTCATTGGTGTGAAATCACAGAAGAATGTCTTTCCTATAGATTTTTCAGCACTACCATAGAATTTTCTTGCTATATGCTCATTTATTACCACAACGTTAGCCCTTGCTTGGAAGTCGCCTTTATTGAACGGTTTGCCTGCTAAAAACTTAAAGTTATACATTTGCCAGAACTCAGGATCTACATATTTGCAGAAATGACTTTCACCTTTATCCTTATTAGTTCCACAATACAACATTGTTCCCTTACGTTGGTAACTTATAATAGATGCACCTTTTACGTTATTGAATATCATTTTAGCCGTGCGATAACTCATTCCCGAATTTGCATTGCTATGATCTTTTTTCATATAAGAATATCCCTCACCCGAAAAGACCATTTTGCTTCGATTATTTTCAGGTGTTATATCTCCGATATGTATGTCATAGTTTATCACAACAAGCATTGCAAAAGCTATACTCACAGCAGTACCTAAGATAGACAATATGCTGAAGAACGGCTGTTGCCTGATCTGGTTTATTGCTTGCTTAATGATTGTCTTCATAAATTATTTTATTTTTATTCTATTGAATTTGGCGTCCGTCAAAAAATCTAACAGTCCTGCTTGTTAGTTTTGCTTGGTCTTCGTTATGAGTTACCATAACAATTGTTCTGCCATCTTCTTTATTCAATTTGTGTAGTAGCTCCATAACTTCTGCACCCATCTTAGAGTCCAAATTACCAGTAGGCTCATCGGCTAATATTATATCTGGATTACCTATTATGGCACGTGCGATTGCTACACGCTGGCATTGACCACCACTAAGTTGGGTAGGGAAGTGGTGCATACGATGTGTCAAGCCTACTTTCTCTAATACTTCTTCAGCTTTTTGTCTGCGTTCCTTAGCACTGACGTTGCGATATAAAAGCGGCATCTCAACATTATCAAGTACATTTAGAGAGTTGATAAGATGGAATGACTGGAATACAAAACCTAGTTTTTGATTGCGGAAGGCTGCAAGAGCCTTATCTTTCATCCCATCTGTTTGTATACCTTCTACCTCTATTGTCCCACTTGTAGGTAAGTCTAGCAATCCCATTATATTGAGTAGGGTAGACTTGCCACAACCTGATGGTCCCATTATAGATAGGAACTCACCTTTTTCTACTTCGAGATTTACGTTCTCAAGAGCTACCGTTTCAATCTCATCAGTACGGTAGATTTTGTTAATACCTTTTAATGTAATCATAATTGTTATTTTTATTATTTATATTTATTCTTCTTTCAGAGCATCTGCCGGCAGTGCTTTTGTTGCTCTTCTTACTGGTATATATGTTCCTAGTAATGATATGAATATCATAATTATATATGTTATGGCAGATACTACTGCAAACATCTTTATAGGATGGAAACTTAGATATGGATAATTTATATGCACAGGATCTATCTTAAAGAAATCTTGCATATAAGCTATATTCAGCATTAAGATGATTGAAACTATAAATGCTATTGTAACAATGACAAATGCTTCTGTAACAAATTGGGTTGTTATCCGATTCGTGCTATATCCTATAGCTTTCATTACCCCAATCTCTCCACGTCGGTTATTACAGCGAATCCAGAATGTGCCAACCATTCCAAGAAATACACAAATAAGAAAGAATCCAGACATCATTATTTGCAGTCTACACTGATTGTTGATACCGTCATTCTCCATAAAATCTTTTTTAATGTGTTTCATACTGATTAACGACAGATTAATGAAGTTTCCTACTTCAAATCTAGGAGCAATGTGATGTTTGAATTTTTCTTCAAATTTAATAGCATCTGTTCCTTCTTTTAGTCTAAAACAAATTACTGCATTTGTATATCCACAGTCTTTTAAAGTTTGATCACATAAAGTTAAGCCTGCAAATGGAGTAGTATGGGTTTTTGTGTTTACTTCCTTGAAGACACCTGCTACTTTTAATGTAGTTGGATCACCTTCAAAATGTAGACTTTTGCCAATAACATTTGTTGTGCCAAAAATATCTTTAGCTAATTGTTCTGATATATATACAGCTTGCTTTGTTGATATTTTGTTATTGTATTCCATTGTCTTGCCTGTTATGGCATCTTTGAATTTGTATGCCTTCATTAGATCGCCTCCTGCTTCATGACACATTCCATATATTTGTGTCGTGTGGTGTGCTGTATCACAAGATATACTGTTGCCTCTGTAATTTGTACTGTTAGGTACAGAAAACCAACCACTTGCAACTCCGTATGATTCTACTTCGGGGCATTGCTTGATAGCATTGACTGCACGCATAAAAATATCGTGGTTTATGGTGTCATTATCAGTCTTCGCATCGTAGTGTTCACTGCTCTTGTCGTACATGCTAAACTGTGAACAATATAATCTGGAATCCTCATATCCCTCATTTACCATACCAGTACTAACGATACCAACAAGAGGATTAATAGATTTCCACAGGAAAAATCCTACGAGTATAAGCTCTATCATTATCCAAGTATTCTGTTTACGCTGATTCCAAATTGTTTTGAATATTATTTTTATCATAATGATTTATCTTTTTGTGTTAAGAGAATAAATGATATTATGTCTCAACGATAGAGAGGCTGGTATAAGTGCTGATAAAAGATTTAATATCATACAAGTAACTATAGCGATGCCAATAATTATTGGATTGAATAGCATGTTGAATGTAATGTGAGTATTTGTTGCCCCTCCATTGCTAAAGATATTTAATATCCAGTCACTCGAAATTAAGACTACAAGATATGATAATACCAACCCTGCGACAGCACCAATTGCCGTAAGCGCAAAATTTTCACAAACCACCTGTAATATGAGTGACTTCTTTCTCGCTCCAAATGTCTTCCTTATTCCCATTTCGCATAGTCTATTTTCCATGCGACTTGATATTAGTCCGCATAGATTTAAAGCAGGAACAAACAATAAGGCAAACATCATGATAAGAAAATCGGTAATTATCTCATTAATATTCGGACCCTCGTTAGTCCAGTATCTGAAAGTACTTTGCCAATAATCATCAGGCTGATTCATGATATTAACTTTGAAGTTCTTATTTGTGTTGTTTAAACGCTTAAAATACGACTGTATTTCACTTCTTACAGCGTCCTTTGTACTGTTCTCACTGATGTTCATATAACAAGAATAATTTCCTAGTAGGTTATCCTCGTCAGCTGACTTCATTGCATCCTTTTGTATTGTAGTCCATACTTCTGAATATGTTGCGCTCATTGCTGCCGAAACATCTTCTACAACTCCGCTTATTTTGTATCTGTCTCCATTTATAGTTAGTTCTCTTCCTGCTACATTTGTAGATCCATAAACGGCCTTTGCTGTAGATTCACATATTACAGCACATCTATTATTAGCCTCTATGTTAGCTTCGGTATATGGTCTACCACTAATAAAGTTGAAAGTGAAGACTTTCCAAAATCCACCATTCGTATGTGTCAGATCTATAGATATGTTATCTTTGCCTTTTGGCATATTGATGACATACCCTGCACCTGAATTTGAATATCTTCCTTCAATAGCAATATCTTTTACGCCTTTTATATTTCCAAGTACTTTGCTACATAGTGAGTAAGATAGATTTCCGCTATTATTAGAATTTTGATTATCTATTTTATCAATGCATTTAAATACTAATGTGTTATTCCTGTTGTTTTCAGGATATATTGGAGCAAACTTTATGTAATATATGATGAATACAATCATGATTAATGCTACAGATAATCCTGTACCCATTATATATATAAAAGAGTATAATTTGTTTTGTTTAATCAGCGTCAATGCCTGACGAATATATATTTTTATCATATTATATGAATGTTAGTTCTTAAGCTTCAACTTATTCTTATCTTTGTAGTCATTCATGTCACTTACTACGACTTTGTCGCCAGGTTTTAATCCACTTAAAACTTCAACATAATCAAATCCAGCTTCGCCCAATTTAACCTTGCGTTTCACAATCTCTCCATTGCTGTTGGCAACAAACAGACTATATGTGCCGGGACCAGTGTAGTATGCACTGTTGGCTATTCTCATAACATCACTCTTAACGGAGTTGATAACATAGATGTCAGTATTCAGACCAGAACGAAGAACACTGTTGTGATCATCTTTTAGTTGGACAGTAAAGTTGATAACTCCATTCTTTGATAGAGGAGTTACACTACTTATGGTTCCATTAATGGTCTTACCGCCAATTTTTACAATAGCTTTTCCACCAACAGATATTTTATCACCATAAGAATCGGCAATTTCTCCTGTTATCTTGAAATGGCTTAGATCAGAAACTACAGCCACTTGTTCTCCTTGGGTTATTTGTGATCCTATCTGATTGTTTATGTATGTCAAAATAGCTTTGCGTGGTGCACGTATCTTAGCATCTTCAAGCGTACGTTTTATTTCTCCGAGCGACTTTATAAACATATCCAAATCAAGTTTTTGAACTTTATATTCTGCAGCACTCGAAAGACGCTCGTTTATTAATTGCTTCTTTTGTTGTTCCAGTTCAATGCGTGCAACATTATAGTTCATCTCCTTCTGGTGCACGTTGTCTCTCGTACTAGCTCCAATACTGTCAAGATATCGTTCACTGTGCATTTCTACTTTCATTCTATTTAACTTCATTTGTGCTACACGAATCTGCATAGCTAAATCAGTAAGTTTTGTATTTTGGTCTACTTTTAATTGCTGTAATTTAGAAATTCTCATTTGCTCATCATCCTGACCTTTCTTATAATCGGTTTCGGCTGATTGTAAATCAAGCTTTAGAATAGGTGTTCCTGCATCAACTGCGTCTCCACTCTTCTTATAGGTTTCTATAATTCTTGAATTTATTGGAGAGTTTATAATCTCTTCAAAGATAGGAACAACTTTTCCACTTGCGTTAACACTGACCTCAATAGTACCACGGTCTACGGTTGAGAAAATCAAATCTGCACGGTTTACACTTTGTCCAAGCCATTTTTCTACACCGATGAAGCAAGTAAAAATGATAAGTACAATTGCTGCCGCACGAATGATTCTTTTCTTTCGGCGCTTTTTGATTTCTTCTTTTGGTATTTCTCTGTCCATAGTTTTATATTATTTACTGCCTATTTATAAGCAAGGCCCGTGCCAAGAAACTAATGTTCTGATTATCAATGTGTTAGTGAAAACGCATAGTGTCCGATAATGAACACTTCGTTCATTATCGGACATTAATAGCATCGCATAAGTTGTGAAAGTTGACTTTATAGATGATAGTATTACATCGTTTCCGATTTTTTACCTGGGCAATTACTCTCTTGCAAACGAAAGATCTAGTAATATAAAATTTAATAATATAAGTTTCCTCTGGTTTTGAGACACAATAAAAAAAACTTTTTTTTTGATTTTCTAATGCTGTTTCCTACATGATTTTGCCAAACGCATTGTTATACAATATGTTAGCTAATGTATATAAGTCCGTTCTGACTTAATACAGAAAAGGTATACATCGTTTTAACAATTAAATGATGGAAAATCAAAAGAAAAAAAAGGAACATCGAAGTTACAGTCGTGACTTCAAGCTTCAAGCATTAAAAGACATGTATGAGCATGATTTGTCATATGGTTTTACTGCTCGCAAATATGGGATATTGGCAGCCCATTCTTTACATTTGTGGGAAAAAGAGTTTCCCTTAACCAATAAATCATTATCTTTGTCAACAGCAACAATACAAAAGGTAATGAGTATGCGTAAGAAAAAAGATGAAGCCAAAGCAGCTTTGGTTAAGACAAAAGAAGAGCAACTTGAGTATGAGATATCTTGCCTTCGTAAAGCTCTTGAGTATTCCGAACTTCGCAATGAAGCTCTTAATGAGTTATTAAAAATCGGCAAGGAAGATTACGGAATCGACTTATTAAAAAAAGCTGGCGCCAAACAGTAAATAGCCTTCGCACCAGACATTCTAATCTATCAATAGAATGTCTGAGTGGGCTGTTTGGTAAAACACGTGTAGGCTATTATTCAGTAAGCAAGGAGATGCTGGAAAAACGGAAATTGACAGAGACAACAACTATCAGTATAGTCAGAGAAGTACGCAATGAAGCTCCAGGCATAGGAGCATACAAACTCTTTATCATGCTTAAGGAGTTATATGCAGAAAAGATGGTTGGGCGAGATAAATTCTACGCTTTGTTGCATTTTCACCATCTTATGCTTAAACCCCAGCGTAAACGGCATACGACAAATTCAAATCACCATTATCACAAGTACAAGAATATGATCAAGAACTTTATACCGACTGCTCCCAATGAGTTATGGGTTGCTGATATTACTTATATAGAAACAAAAGACGGTGTGTGTTATCTACATCTTATCACTGATGCCTTTACACACGAGATAATCGGCTGGACATTGTCCGACACGCTTATGGCTACCAATACTATAGCAGCTTTGGAGCAGGCTATAAAGCAAGCTGGTAACTCTGATTTAAGTAAACTTATACATCATTCAGACCGAGGTTCACAATATTGTTGCAATGCTTATGTGGAACGACTTAATTCCATTTCTGCCACGATCAGCATGACAGAGGATTACAAACCTACTGACAATGCCATTGCCGAACGAGTGAATGGGATTATCAAACAGGAATGGCTGTATCGTATGGACAGACCTAAAAACTTAGAGGATGCAAGGAAAATTATAAGCTCCATTATTAATTTCTATAATAACAAAAGACCACACATGAGTAACTGTATGAAGACTCCGGCAGAGATGAGAATGCAATTTAGGTAGTTGCTCTTTGGAGGCTTCACGCCTCCAGCCGCAAGGCAAACCACCGTGGTGTTTTTCATGGGAATGTATTTGTGTATAGAGGAATTTTATTTAACTTTGTAAGAGAAATGTACATATTAAACTGATTTGTAATAAGATTTCAATATATCAATTGTTTCTGTAAAGGATTTCAGTATTCGTAAAGTATATCAGTAAGGGTTTAAAAAATATGTATAGTGTTTCAGAATGTATAACTACAAATGTGTATACCTATTCCAGTCATAGTCATTCTTATACATTTTAGGGAGTGATTAGGCCCTAATCACTCTGTTGTCCTACATGCTTTACCGAGTGATTAGGGCCTTATTACTTAAAGGCGCACCGAAAAAGGTGATTTTATATTTGCTGTACTTCATACATTTTTACCATAATAGGAGTTGATTATAAACATTCATAGTTATATTTACTGAATCACAATACATTGTTTTAAAGCCGATATTGATTATCATTATCGTTTCTGAAATCCCTTACGGAAAAGGTGGTTCTTCTTTAATTTAGTTGAATTTAAGCCTAAGAATAAGTCCTATATATTCTATCTATAATTTATATGTAATTAACTATAAATCAATCATTTATAGTGCTAAAAATTAGGATGTTTGACAAATATTTTGTATATTTATATCGCCAAACGTAAATAACGAAATAATGTCAGAACATCCTAACACCCACAAAGTTACAACAAATAATCAAGAAACCTTGCATGAATATATGTCAAATATTAATTCTTCTGTAGGTCTGAAGAATATTATATCTATACCAGAATTGAAGATTCTCTATATCTGCCATGAAGGTGACAATATCGAAATACACGCATCCGCTTCAAGGAAAACGGCATCTTGTCCATATTGTGGTCACAAAAGCATATCAGTGCATAGTCATTACACCAGATGTATGTCAGATCTTCCGATACAAGGTCAACCGACTAAATTTGTATTGTACATAAGAAAGATGTTCTGTAAAAACAAACATTGTAAACATAAGACTTTTGCAGAACAGCCCGGGACAGAAGTCTTTAGATACAGGAGACTGACCAGAAGATGCGAACTGCATGTCGTTCGTCAAGGTTTGATAGGCTCATCTGAAGATGCAAGCAGGATATTGTCTTGTTCCGGTGTTAAGATAAGTGGTTCTTCGGTCCTCCGTGACCTTCATCGTACACATGTCCCTGACTATGAGAATATAGGTAGAATTGGAGTGGACGACTGGGCTCAGCGAAAGGGCGTTACTTATGGAAGTATCGTTGTCAGCCTCGACGGAAGACATCCTATTGATATACTTGGAGACAGGAAAATGAAAAGTTTCAGAGAATGGCTGGAAGAGCATCCACAGGTATTCCTCGTAAGCAGAGACCGTTCTACCGAATATAGTTCAGCCATAGCTGCTTCTGGTAGGCTAGTGAGAGAAGTTGCAGACAAGTTCCATTTGGTCAAGAACATAATGGAACGCACAATGAAACACGTCAACGAACACTATGGACAATATAGAGCAGCAGTCATAGCAAAGGAGGATTCAGATAAAGAGTCAGATGAATTGGCTACCCCGACTATAGTTATACAGGAAAAAACTCTCAGGAAGGAAAAAGTGGGTTCAAGACTTGTGAAGTTCAATGAAGTCAAGGAGTTGCAGCAAAAAGGGTTTAAGCCAGCTACCATTGCCAAGAAACTTGGAATTGCCCGACAGACTGCAACTAAGTTTTGTAGACAGGATAAACTGCAGCCTTGGAATAGCAAGCATAGAAATGAATATGAAGAATTCGACAAATATGTAGAAGAACAATATGCTGAAAAGGGTGAGTTATTGCCCATCTTACATGATTTGAGAGATAAAGGATTTACAGGCTCGCAAAGTCCTTTTTATGACCATTATCGATATTTACGTGATGGACATTGTGGCAGTAGAGCTAAGTTCCGAAAAGAAGCTCCAAAGACTCAGCGCCCCCGTGATGATAGACCAGTCTTGATCTCAGTGAAACAGATTGGTGTGTCAATAGGAAACACAATTCGAAATAGAGCTGATGCCAAAGAACTCAAAACGATTCAATTTCTTCTGGAATTTGATTGGTTCAGAGAAATGTATGAGGCTACTAAAGAGTTCTATTCTATTATCACTGGTACGGACAGTTGCAGACTTATTAGATGGATGAAGAAATACTGGAAAACGAAGATTAGAACGCTCAAGACATTTTTAATAGGCGTAAAATTCGATTATAGAGCTATATTAAATACCATTAAGGAAAATGTCACAAATGGAATCACAGAGGGATTTGTAAATAAGCTAAAAGCAGTAAAGAGAACTATGTATGGTAGAGCGAGCATTAAACTACTAAGAAGAAAGATGGTTCTGGAGCATATATTCTTCAACTAAATTGGAGAAGAACCGAAAAGGTTGACATATAGAAATGTTTTATAAACCAGTTTCTTTTCCAAAATTCAATTACAAAGAGAAATGAGATTCCTATATTCACAATCCCATGAAAGACATCATGGTGATTTGCTTTACTGATGAAAACATGTCCTAATGGACCAACCAAAAAGCGACTTTTGTATTGCGATTGGGGCAAAATCCACCGTTTTTAGGTTCTTCGTCAATTTAGGGGGTAATATCCTCCGTATATAGCCTTGGCTCTTAATAATTCTACACTTGCTCTATTAAACATCGATCTTTTAATTGCCTTGATTTTATTGACGGTTCCTTCCATAATTCCATTACTGTAGTTTGTAAGATATGTATTCTTGATAGCTTCCTTATCTCTTGTTATATATTCAGCAAAAGATGCGAGCTTGCGGCAATTACAGTTGTAAGCCAATTTAAGCCAGGTATCAATATCGGGTGCATCCTCCTTTCCTGCAACCATATTTCTGAAGGATATGCAGGTTTGTATAATGCTGTCTATATTTGGCTGCGTTTGTTTAAGTTTGAGCAGCTTTTCTGATGTAGTCATACCTGTCATTATATATTTTCTGATTGCTTTGGCAGTTACTTTTGTTCCTTTCTTGTTCTTGGGATCTTTGTTATGTATCCTGACTTGCTGGCGAAGTATCTTATATCTGTCTCTTAGCCCTTTGGTGGCCTTACATATGAGTTTGGAACAGAGTCTTCCATCCATCTTCTTTTCAATGCTTGTTGGTGCGATGGAACCACTGCTGATTATCCGTGCCAGTTCTGGAGTTTGACGGAGTATTTTCATTTGATCATTGCTGAGTATTTTCTTTATATTTGTATTAAACAAATTGTATACCTGCTGAGATTTTACATTCAACTTTTCAGCGATGTCTTTCAAAGGTATCCCTTCTTCCTGCATATGTCGTGCTGCAAAGTAATTTCTAACCCTCTTTCTGTGCTTGATCTCTCCCATCTCATAAAGATCCTCCATGATATAACTTCTGGCTTCGTCCAGGGAAGGATAAGGATATGGCAGCGTATTTTTCTTCTGACAAATCATCTTCTGTATAACTTCAACCATATGATCTCCAAGACCTTTGTCAAGATGAAAATGATCTGAGACCTGCTCTGCATCAGGCAAGGCTTCTTTGATAATCGAAGCATATGCCCAACTGCCATCCCTGCTAACCAACTTGATTTGGGGGTGCATCTTAAACCATTCACCTATCTCAGGACCATATCGTGTATCAAACATAGCCAGCACCCTTCGTGTATAGTGGTCTGCTATGGCGCACATATACTTATGCCCCTTTCGGTATGCCAGATCATCTATGGCAACATATCCACTGCACGCGATGTCCATGGGATTCTCTTTGCCTAAAGACCTTGCAGTTCTCAGGCAGGTGGATGAACTCACTTTTATATGTTGGCTGGCAAGGGTCTGGCTGGCAAGCCTTGATGGTTGCTTTAAAGATTCCTTTTTCAGACGCAAGGCTACCTCGTCCACACTTCTTGCATAAGGTCTGGCGAACTTTAGAGGTTCCATAAATGTTTTCTTTGAACACTTATCGTTCGTGCAGTTCATACGGCGACAGGTAATGATAATCTTGCTGTTCTGAGAGAGTATCTCCGTATATTGTAACTTACGATATCTATAGTCATGAACGCTATGGCTAGGCTCCCCGCAGTAAGGGCAACAAGGTAATCTGTTCTTTGTAATGGCATGCAATACAATACCAGAACTGGTTTGAATGAAATCAGTCAACACTATACCAGAAGTTTTGCATTTATCTTTGATGGAAGCATTTAACTTTCGAAAAAATTGCTGATTCGAATACTTTGAAGTATCTTTGCACTGTGTAGATGTGCGTGTTGTTTTATTTTTATTTTTCACACATTAAAGATACAAAAAAAACACCACATCTACAACTTTTTAATGTTAACTAATGTGTTGATTACCAATGCGTTAACTAATAATTTATAACACTAAAGCACCGATATTTAACCCCCTAAATTGAAGAAGAACCCAAAAAAATAAAATGTAATGTTACAATATGGTTACATTATAGATTCTGAAATGATATTCATGATGTGTGCAAGACGGATTATAGTTATCTTTATTAGAATTGGTTATGGTGTGTTTCTGGAAATGAATTAGAAAAAGAAAGGAACACGCATTTTTTGCGTGTTCCTTTCGAAAACAAATGTATATTAGATGGCTGATTTGTTTGGGAGAGATTTCAAAACTGTTCGTAAGCATATCCGTAATGCAATTCATTAGGAATTGTCAGAGTCTGTGGTTGTCGCAAAATGTGCGTCAACCATAAGACATGATGTGATTAAGGAAAAATTCGAAGTGCATGATATGGATTACTGTTTAAATCTTGACGTGTCAATATCTTGATGCTTTTTCTCCTTATATCCACCAAATTTATAAGTGAATGAAATGCCTAATTCTCGATAACAAGAGAAATCCATACTTAGGTTCTGTTTATCGTAATTTATACGTGGATTGATAACAGCTGTTTGGAAAATGTCATTGCAGAAAATACGAATTATTGCATGCTTCTTCAGGAATAACCACCTCGTGCTGAGATTTACATTACCCGAAGCAGGCAAGTTGTAAGTAGCTTGAATAGCTTTAGAACGGATCATACCATCAATAGACAAGGTTATATCTGGACTTGTAGAAAGCGTAATGTTATTGTTGATATTTGCGATACCGAAGAAAATATGACGGTCAAAACTAATATCATAGAAATGATTATTTTTTTCACGCTGCCATATACCTGTTAGTGTCACTCTACTATCCAACCATTGCGATACTTTAAAAGGTACAATTGCCTGTAAACCTGCTTGTTGCTGAAAATTAAAGTTTTGCGACTGATAACTGATAGCTAATCTGTCATGGCGCTGATAGGGTGACTGCACAAAATAATTATTAGCGTAGTTAAACCATCCTATTAATTGATATTTGCTTTTCAGTACATATATCGTCTGAAACTGATACTCATCGGTTGGTTTTAAATTAGGATTGCCTGTAATCTCATTATATCCACCATTGCTAAATGTAGTAAAGTTAGTCATAGCCCAATATTCAGGATACGTACGGTCGTAGCTCAACCCAACCTGCAATACATGCCCCTGTTTTGGCATATAAGTAATATTAAAGGTTGGAAAGAAATCCCAATGATGCCAATTAGGAGAATGATAATACTCAGCTGCAACAGATGCCTCTGCAGTCAACTTACTTCCGAAATTTTTATCAAAGCCAACATAAAGGTTTACATCCTTTTCTGACTGGTGGGTATAGCTATTTATAGGCTCTTCACCCGTTGTTGAATTTGCATCTATATAGTATTGTGAACTGCTATTAATACTAGTGGTATAAATTACGCCATAATTAAGATTCCACTCTTTTCCTAAATGATGTTCTTGTGAAAGAAAGAACTTCCATCTATTTACTTTTTGATTGTTGTCAACATTATAGGAAAGCTTTCCTGTAGGCAGACTGCTGTTGAGAAATTGATTCTCAGGATTATGATAATATGTCATTTCTGCCCCTAACTTCATACCAAAGGGGGCATTATAGTCCATTCGTAGATTATGAAGCCAGTGATGGCCAATGATATCTGTCTGACCGAGTATGCTACCAGACATATCTTGAGCTCCGTGTTGATGATTATATTCACCATTATAGATAACGCTAAGTGTATTATTATCTGCAAAACGATAATCCAGTCCAAAACGGAACTTGTGACCATAGTCACTATTGTGTGATTTCTCATTTGAAATAATATCATGTACCGAACCGTTATCAAGACTGTGATGGCTTGTCTCATCTGTCCAAGAGTAATCCCTCCCGTGACTATGCAGATACATCCCATCAATAGACAGCTTTCCTTTGCTATAGAACAAAGAGGCTCTTTCCCCAAATCCGGCATCATGCTTTTGATTCAATGCCATATTAACTTCTCCTTGCAGCGGAGTATTTCCATCAGTATGATGCTTAAGTTGAATATTGATTACAGCACCACGTAACTGCATCTTTGCCGGTGCATTATACATTACTTCAGCTTTAGCAATACTATTGGCAGGAAGACTCCGCAAAAGAGAATACAATTCTGTAGAATTCATTGTAGTAACTTTTCCATCTAGTATGACAGCTGTAGGCATTCCTCCTAGTGTTATTTTATCGTTTTGCTCAATAACCCCAGGAAGCTCTTTCACAGCATCATATATATTATCAACAGACTTCTTTTCTATCAACCTTGGCAAATCATATATAATAGAACTACCCTTAACCTTAGCTATTGGTCGTTCACCCTTAATGACCACATCGGGCAGCTGATGCATAATACTATCCATGCGTAGCGAATCAACAGACTGTGCACTGGCTGTTAATGCCATTAATAAGACTGTTAACAATAAAGTATTTCTCATAATCTTTTAAATTTTTATTTGATGTGGCAAAGTTACAGTTATTAAATATGCAATCAAATAATTTTGGCTTATCTAGTCTTAAGAGAAAAGTTATTTAGTCTTATCAGTTGCATCTTGCTATATTAAAAATGCTTATCTTTGCAAACATGAAACTATCATTGAAACACATCGTAATTTTAGTTATTGTTGCCTTAACAGTAATATTTTCTTATCAGGCCTATTGGCTGATAGGACTTTATGGCACTATGCAAAGTAAAATAAAAAGTGATATCAAAGAGGCCGTCAGACTATCTGATTATGACGAAGTGTTCCATCGTATAGCAATATTGCGCAAAGAGAAGGAACGAAAACATGGACGCATGGATATCAATGTTGAAGTAAATGCTAATGATCATTCGGCAACAGTAACAAATAAATCACACCTAAAAGATCATACCGAAGAGAGCAAATATGCAACTAGTACAGAAATTCCTGATATTGATTTTTCCAGTATGTTACGTAATCCTAAGGGCATATTGCAGTTTGAAGTTTATATGCAACAGGGCCTCCATTCAGGACTTGACCTTATGAAAAATATAAATATAGGATACTTTAATAAATTACTTAACAGACGACTTGACTCTCTTGGTATTAATAGCCCACACCGGTTATTATATATTCACTATTATAAGAAAGATGGAGAAAAAAAGTTTCAGGAAAAGACGATTGCCTCTTTTGGCGAATCAAACTATAAATACACAGACACTATAAAATTATCAATAAACCCAGAGCATACTTATTCATATGTATTATTGCTACCACCAACCACAACTGTGGTTCTCCGCCAGATGAGTGGAATCTTGGCAACATCACTCATCATCCTTATTATTCTGATATTCGTTTTTTGTTATCTGATACATACTATCATGAAACAAAAAACTCTGGATGAGATGAAAAGCGACTTTACAAATAATATGACTCATGAGCTCAAGACTCCCATAGCAGTAGCTTATGCAGCAAATGATGTTCTGCTTAACTTTGATGGTATTAATGATGCGCAGAAGACAAAAGAGTACCTTTCGATTACACAAAAAGAGCTGAAACGCCTTTCATATTTGGTTGAACAAATCTTATCAATGAGCATGGAGAAACGACTGGGTATGAGTCTAAAGATTGAGGATGTAAATGTAATGATGGTTGTTCAACATCTTGTTTCACAGCAAAAACTGAAGGCAGACAAGCCTGTAGATATAACTATTGATATTAAGAATGACTTAACCATAAAGACTGATAAGTTGCATTTTTCGAATATAATTAGTAATCTATTAGATAATGCTGTAAAATATTCTAAAGAGAAAGCGGTTATCAAGATAACAGCTAATCATTATAATGATTTTATAGAGATAGACATTACTGATCATGGTATTGGTATAGAACGAGACAAGCAGAAATATATTTTCGATAAGTTCTATCGTGTACCTCATGGAAATGTACAAAACGTTAAGGGTTATGGTTTAGGACTCTACTACGTAAAGAGCATCATGGATAAATTTAATGGTTCTATTGATGTTGAAAGTGAGCCTTCTAAAGGTACAACATTTAAACTAAGATTCAATGGATAATATAAGAGTATTACTGGTTGAAGATGAGATTACTCTAGCAATGATTATAAAGGACACGCTAGATGCACAAGGCTTTGAAATAACTACAGCTGCAGATGGACTTGAAGGTCTAAAACTTTTTCATGAGTCAAAGCCGGATGTCCTTGTTGCTGATGTGATGATGCCAAAGATCGATGGATTTGAAATGGTCAGGAGGATACGCAAAACTGACCCGATAACACCGGTGTTGTTTCTTACTGCTCGCTCTGCTATCAAAGACGTTGTTGAAGGATTTGAGTTGGGGGCCAATGATTATCTAAAGAAACCTTTTGGTATGCAGGAATTGATAGTACGTATTAATGCTTTGGCCAAAAGAACAGACCTTTATCAAAATATTAATCATTCTATAAATCTGAATAAAGAAATAACCATTGGACAATATCAGTTGAATACCAAGACAGAAAAGCTTATATATGGTAGCTTTTCTGAGGAATTGTCTCATCGCGAAACGGAGATTCTCCGGATGTTAGCAGAAAATAAAGACTCTGTTGTTGAAACCAAGGATATTCTTCTTCAGTTGTGGGGTGATGACAGCTTTTTTAATACCCGTAGTCTTCAAGTGTTTATCACCAAACTTCGTCACAAGCTATCAAAAGATCAGAATATCAGGATAATAAATGTAAGGGGTGTAGGATATAAATTGATCTTTTAAATCGGTACTTGCGTAAACAGATATAAAGGAAAACGCTGAGAGCTAATTACTTAGCTTTCAGCGTTGTACCCAGACCCGGGCTCGAACCGGGATGAATTGCTCCACTGGTGTTTGAGACCAGCGCGTCTACCAATTCCGCCATCTGGGCGTGACGTCTTTTATTAAGACGGTGCAAAGGTACATAATATTTTTGAATGTGCAAAGTTTTTATGAGAAAAGTGTTCATTAAGGATAAGGTTTGATTAAAAAACAAAAAATACTTTGCAATTTCGTTTTTAATATTTACTTTCGTACCAAAATAAAGAAATGACTATGAACAAGACACCAAATAACAATTTTTGCGTGATATTAGCTGGTGGTAAAGGTCGAAGATTGTGGCCTTGCAGCCGTGAAAGCTATCCAAAACAATTTATTGATTTCTTCGGTTCAGGGAAAACTCAATTGCAGCAGACTTATGAACGCTTTGCCAAGATTATTCCCCAAGAAAATATTTTTATAAATACTAACGAGACATATATAGATATTGTCAAAGAGCAGTTGCCTAATGTTCCTGAAAGTAGGATCATGGCTGAACCTATATATCGTAACACTGCTCCGAGTGTCGCATGGGCTGCACATAGAATATTGAAAATGTGTCCGGAAGCAAATCTTATTGTTTCGCCTTCTGACCAAACCGTAATCAATGAGGACGCATTTAAAAATAATGTGATTGAAGGTTTTGAATTTGTAGAGAAAAACAACTGCCTACTCACAATGGGCGTAAAGCCGACTCGCCCTGAACCTGGCTATGGATATGTGCAGATTGGTGATAATACTGATTTCGATGATATCTATAAGGTTCAGTCTTTTATAGAGAAACCTGAGCGTGAATTCGCGCGTGTATTTATGGAGAGCGGTGAATGGTATTGGAATACGGGTATATTTCTCTCTAATGTGAGATATCTTGCCGATAGCCTTTATAAGTTGTTACCTGTGGTATTGCGTAAGTTGGATCAGAATAATGAAGACTGGAAAATAGAGGATGAAAACTTGTTCGTGAAGGAGAATTTCCCTTTATATCCTAATCTGTCAATTGACTTTGGAGTATTGGAAAAGTCAGATAACGTGTTTGTAAAAAGATGCAATTTTGGTTGGGCTGATTTAGGAACATGGCACGGGATATATGAGTCTATGCAAAAGAGTGGGGATGATAATGTTGTTATAAACTCTGATGTGATTTTGGAAAATTCCCATAGTAATGTAATTAAACTCCCAAAAGATAGACTTGCCGTTATTAATGGGCTTGATGGTTACATCGTTGCAGAAAAAGATAATGTATTGTTGATTTGCAAGAAAGAGGATTCTTCTGCTCTTGTAAGAAAATATGTTACAGAGGTGCAAATGAAAAAAGGTGATAAATTTATCTAATGTGATAATATAAAAATAAAAAAGGTAAGAATAAGTAGTGTATTACTTTATTCTTACCTTCTTTGTTTTATTGGTGTTTACAATTTTTGAAATTCTTTGTAAATCTTATCAGCGGTTTCCTCAAACTCAGTTTCTGTTAGTTTTACGTGATGCTTAAAGTCTACATCAGCTTCGCTGTTCATTGGCAGCAAATGGATGTGCGCATGATTCACTTCAAGACCAAGTACGACCTGAGCGACTTTCTTACAAGGAAACGCAGCTTTGATAGCCTTTGCTACTTTCTTCGCAAAGACCTCAAATTCAGCCAAATCAGCATCTTCCATATCAAAGATATAGTCAACTTCCTTGCGTGGAACCACTAATGTGTGTCCTTTTGTTACTGGGTCGATATCAAGAAAAGCGTAGAACTTATCACTTTCTGCGCATTTGTAGCTTGGAATTTCTCCTGCTGCAATCTTTGAAAATATAGTGCTCATCTTTTTTGAATTAAAAGTTAAGGAATAAAGCAATAATTAATCAATACTGATTTTATCGATACGCAACTTTATAACGCCTCGTGGAATTTTTACCTCTACGACGTCGCCAACTTTATGATTAAGCAATCCCTGTGCAATAGGTGTCTTGATGCTAATCTTACCTAACTTAAGGTTTGCCTCGCTCTCGCTGACAATAGAGTAGGTCATCTTTGACTTTGTTGCCATGTTTGTCATTTCCACCTTAGACATAATCTGTACGGCGTCAGTGCTGAGGCGAGATGTATCAACGATCTTAGCCTCGGCTATGGCAATCTTAATCTTATTTATTTTATCTTCGAGATGAGCCTGTGCCTCTTTAGCAGCATCATACTCAGAATTTTCACTTAAATCACCTTTGTCGCGGGCTTCAGCAATTGCGGCTGATGCCTTGGGGCGCTCTACTGATTGGAGCCTTTTAAGATCTGCTACTAATGTATCGTAGCCTTCTTGTGACATGTAAGCCATAATGTTTTAATTTATTATTAATTAATATTACGAAGTTTTGGCGAGGACAATAAAATAAAGAATTCCGACATCATGTGGTGTCGGAATTCTGTATCCTATAATATGCTCGCTATGTTTTATCTTTCTTTTTGCAAAGTTAGATATTATATTTGAATTAAACAAGTTTTTAAGAGATATTTATATTATAATATAATGCAAAATACGGACTGTTATCGCACACGGGCTTGATTTATATCATGAAAATCTAAATAAAAATATAATTCCTGTATCAATAGTTTGATTCTAAAGAATATTTGAAATATCTTTGCAACGTGTTTTTCATAGTATTAGATTTAAGGTTAACAAAGGTTGGGACTCAGCGGAGTCCCTTTTTTTGTTTATAGCTATTGATGGAACAGATAGTTGTTGCTATCGAAAAAACCAATAGCCGCTATCGTAATAAACACATATCATTGTTTTCGTGGGTAACGATATGGTATTACCTTTGCTTCGAATTTATAAATAAGTATTTCGATTAAATAAGTATTTCAATATGAATAATCAGGTTATAATGTGGAGTGTTGTCGTAGCTGTATTGTTATTGATGTTTTGTTTCAGAATAATCAACAAGTTTCATAATTCAATAAATCATCACAATATTATTGAGATTGGAGACGATTACTCAATATACGGCTCAGAAGATGACGTCCTCTAATAACACCCCTGTTGATGTACGTGATGCTTATGTGTTCCTTGCCGAATATGCAGCATGGTTGTTAGGATGTGGCGCAACATGTATTAGGATAACAAAGAATGTTACACGAATTGCTGAGGCTTGGAATCTCAAAACAGAGATTACGATCATGCCTAGCTCTGTGCATCTGAGTGTTTTCGATAATGATACAAAGCAGTCGTTTATTTATTTGAAGCGAAAGCCTAGGACTGGTATTAGTTTTTATAAAAATACACGCCTTAGCGAATTAAGTTGGGCGATATCTGACGCAAAGGTAAGCTTTGAAGAAGCGCGTGAACGCTTTAATAAGATTATAACAGCGCCTTATACAAATAAATGGCTTGTGCTAGTACTCACTTCGCTAGCAAATATGTCTTTTTGCCGTTTGTTTGGTGGTGATCCAATGGCAATGCTTATAGTTTTTGTAGCAACATTCGCTGGATTCAGATTGAAGCAAATGATGCTAGAGGATGGATTTGATGATAGAGTGGTATTCTTGGTCTGTTCTTTTTTCTCAGCAGTTATAGGTTCGGCAGGATATGTATTCCATATTGGAACTACGCCAGAACTGGCCGTTGGAACAAGCGTTTTATATCTTGTACCAGGTATCCCATATATCAATTCGTTGAGTGATATGCTTGATGGACATTATCTAGTGTCATTTAGTAGATTTATGGGAGCTGCAATGCTGACCTTCTGCCTGTCATGTGGACTTGCTGCAGGAATGTTATTGATGAATTTGAAGATATTTTAGCAGCCGGATTGATCGTTCTTTTGTGAATATAAGTTTTAGCATATAAAATATATAGTGAATAGATGTTTTTCTTAGAAATTTTTCAGGATGCATTCTTTGCAGCTTTAGCGGGAATAGGATTCGCAAGTATAAGTAACCCACCAAAACAGGCTTATAAATACTGCGCTTTTATCGCTGGCATGGGGCATGCAACGCGATTTATACTGATGAACAGTAGTCTTCATTGGGGGATTATAAATGCAAGTTTCATAGCAGCTCTTGTAATAGGTTGTTTGGCTGTATTGCTCTCTAGTTATGCTAAATGTCCACCAGAGACTTTTTCTTTTCCGTCTCTTCTGCCAATGATCCCTGGAATATATGCTTATCACACAATAGAAGGATTAGTTTTCTGTTTGTCAGCTCAAAAAGAAGAATTATTCAATCATTATTTGTATCTTTGTGCATCGAATGGATTTACTTGTTCATTTGATATCTTGGGTATGGTGTTGGGAGTCACAGTTCCGATTTTCATATTTAAGAAGTTTTCATTCAGAGTTACAAGATACAATAATTAAAAGAATTTATGGAATTAAGACAGTTGAGATATTTTCTAAAGGCTTCAGAAACACTGAACTTTTCTGAAGCTTCTAAAGAACTTTTCATAACACAGAGTACGCTTTCACAACAGATAAGGCAGTTGGAGCGTGAACTGGGAGTGTCTCTATTCCAGCGCAATAGTCATGAAGTGCTGCTTACAGAGAATGGAGAGCAACTGCTTCCTTATGCAAGAAAGACTATTATAGATGCCGATACATGCGTGGAAAGCATGAACGACTTGAAAGAAATGATCGGTGGAACTCTGAACATCGGTGTTACATATACCTTCAGCCCATTGCTAACGGATTCTCTTCTTGAATTTATGAAGAGTTATCCTAAGGTGAAACTTAATATATACTATAAGCCAATGACTGAGCTTATGGATATGTTGCAACAGAGAGAGGTTGATTTTGTGTTGGCTTTCAAGCCTACACGAAGATATGAACATATTGAGAGTCACGTGCTTTTCAATAATAGGCTTAATGTTGTGGTAAATGAAAGTCATCCGCTTGCTAGTCATAAATCCATTTCTCTTTCAGAACTGGAACGCTATGATATGGCACTACCGGCTTTAGGACTTCAGGCACGCAATACATTTGATGATATATGTTCGAATACTGACCATGAATATAAGGTGAGAATAGAACTTAATGACGTTAGCATCTTACTCAAGCTAATTAGAGAAACTAGTTATGTGACTGTACTTGCCGAAACGACTATTCATGATGAAGAAAAATTGATAGGTATACCTATTGATGGAGTCAATGATAACATGGAAGGATGCGTTCATCTTTTGAAAAATGCGTATGTCAAAAACAGTGCACGTGAGTTTTATAGGCTGTTAAGTGAGTCAAATTCGATAAAAAAATATTCTGCATTAGCAGATTTGATATAAAAAAATTACTCGGCTATGGTGAAAACCAATAGCCAAACCTCAAAATAATCATTTTAGTGTATGAAAAAACCGTCATTAGATTGTGAAACCTGATGGCGGTTTAATTTTTTATACGTATTTATTGTTGATTACAACTCAAATTTGTAACCAAGTGTAACCTGAAATACGCTGTTTTTTGAGTCCGAACCATCAATAATCTTGGTTACACCCCAATTGTAGCGACCATCAATGACAAAGTTGTTGTATTCATAAGAAATACCTACTGGAATTGAAAGATCAAGAGTCTTTGCATCAAAGCTGCTAGAATAGCTGATACTTCCTTCACTTCCAGAGAGTTTGCTGTTTACATTAAAACCAGGTTGGATACCAAGTTTAATGGCAAGACCTTTGGCTACATAAACATTTGCAAGAATAGGAACGTTGATATAATCCAACTTTGCTGTCGTCCCATTGTCTTTAGCACCCTGCATAGAATAAAGAGCACCAGCACTGATAGAGAACATGTCCGTAGCCTGATACTCAAATTCTGCACCTACAACACCACTCCAACGTGGATCGATGTTATCAATCTTAGTAATGTTTGCAATGTTTAAACCAACCTTTGGTTGAATAGTTAATGAACCAATGGCATGTTGTGCGAATGATGTTGAAGCAAACAACAACATAGCTGCAAATAAAATCTTTTTCATAATGGTTTATATTTATATTAATTTCGCTCCCTTTGTGGGAGTAACTCTCTAATATTAATTAGTCATTACAAATATATATATTTATTTATTTAGTTCCAAATTTTTCTTGAATTAAATATTAAATTGAATTGTCGCCATTAAAGTCAAAAAACAAGTTTAAGCTTAATGATATTTGAAATAAGATTCGTTGCTACCTATTATTATTCATATTCAATATATCCGCCTTTGGACTTCACGTGCTCAATGAGGCTTTTAAATATGATATCATTATTAAGTATCTCTGCATTACCAGTAAGAATCATTTGTTTCCTAGCTCTTGTAATTGCCACATTCAATTTGCGGTCAATAATATGATCATCTTCCTCAAAACAATTACTTGTTAGGAAGTCTAACTGATAACGATTTTGTATAGTGAACGAATATATTATTACATCTCGCTGACTTCCTTGGTATCTCTCAACTGTATCTATACTTATATCTTCTAGTTCAGGAATACCAAGTTTCTCAATTTCCTTTCTTATCATTGAGATCTGATTGCGATAGGGTACTATCACTCCTACAGTTTTATCAGCATTGAACTTAACTCCATAGAATCTGTATATGCGTCTTAGTATATCTGTCACTATTTTAGCTTCTTCTGAATTTACCTTGTCTGATATATTAGGTTCCTTACAGAATCTTGAAGGAATGAATACCATTCGGTGGCCCTTTAATGCATCATCAAGATAGTCAATTGATTCCAATGAATATTCAAGTTTCTTTTTTGTCTGATGTTCAAGAGGAACTGGTTGCAGATTTTCCTTATAATAAAACATCTTGTTTGGGAATTCCGCAATGTCAGGATGCATGCGTCCTTGACGTCTTAGCACACCAGTAAATTCATTTCTGTTATTGGCATTCTCAATATGTATAAGTCTTTCAAATAATGAGTTTCGACAGTTGTCAAGGCAAATATTGTTAAGGCTTACATCATTTACAGATGAAACCGCAGAATCTTGCTGAACTACTGCCGGTAACTGTTTGTAGTCGCCAATAAGAACGAACTTGGAATCAGCTTGAGCCAATAGTCCGATGATATTCGGCTCTAGAATTTGGCTTGCCTCGTCAACAATAACAGTGGAGAAGTGCTTTAGATTGAACAGGTAAGATTTGCCTTGGATTGTTGATGTTGTGCCAACGATTACCTTGCAATCTAAAATCTTTTGCCTTATGACATTTAACTTCGGACAGTTTTCTATTATCTGTGATAATAGATGTTGTCTGTATTTTGTGTCACAAGTAAACTCGTTACCTATACGTATATAATCTATATTGTTGTCACTCAGCATTCCACATATTTCATCAACGGCTCTGTTAGTATAGCTCATAAGCAAAATAGATTGGTCGGAACTTATAGATTCTCTCACCATATATTGCAGAGCCATACTTGTTTTACCTGTTCCCGGAGGACCTACAAGTAAGAAATAGTCAAGTGCCTGTTTGGCTTTAAGTATTATTTCATCATACGACGGATTATAACTGCGGCTTAATTGTATGCTTTCATCTTTGCGTGGTTGACGTTGAGCCAAAAGCAAGTCTTTGAAACTTTGTCGGGAAGTGATAAACTTATGAAGCGAACGGATAGCGGAAGTCGTAGATGCATCACTACCACTATGTTCTATTGCATAAGTAGTGTCGGCAAACACAGACGAATTTTGCTGCCCATCGGTTAAATGCACTGTAATACTATTTGAATGTATGTCAGTGATGTTACCCTTAAATAATATAGTCTTTCTTACATCAGGTTCAGCGTCTTCCTTATATGCGTACATATATATCATGTCGCCAATCCTGAAGTTTGGAAGAAAGTCTACGCCTTGGTCTGGAACATTAAAGGTTATCGTGTCGTAACCATTAAAGTCATTACTCTTCTCCTTCTTTACTATTCGTAAGTTGGTATAGATGTTTCCTGTTTCCTTCTTCTCTGCTAAAGGCATATTCCACAAGTCAGCAATGCTGTTGCCTACGCCTTCCTGTGAACCAACCTTGCTAGCCAACTGCTCTCGATATACAAATGTCATCATTCGGTTGAAGTATGACTTTTCCAGATTTGATAGGTTGTGCAATGGTGTTAGCAGTTCATCGAATCTTGGCAATATCCAATTGTTGAAAAAGTTGTTGTTAAGTTGATTTTCATTTAAAGTTTCGGGAGTAAGTTCTTCTATAACTCCGTCAAAACCATTTATGGCGAAGCTGAATTCATTTGCCACTAGCTGATTTCTGAATTTAATAGCTTCACGGAACAGCTTTTGGTAGAAATTCACAACAACAAGTCCCCCTGGAAGTGGATATCTAGAATAGAGTAGTCTTATATCAGTTTTGTTGCTGCCTACGTGGAAATTCTGTTTAAGTACACCATAATACAATAACAACTGTACATAATGGTCTTCTTTCTGAAAACTTCCATATTCATTTGGTTGATTAATCTGTATATTGTAGTTGCTTCCTGATTTTTGCTCAACAAGCAGAGAAAAATCATTAGTCATAAGGTCGGCACGTCCCTGTATTCCAAGTTGCTCGCATATAAAAGACGGCTCAAGTATTGCACTGCTTTTACTTTCTGGAGATATATAGTTATTCCTAATGTAATCAACAATTTCCAGAATGTTTTTAGTCTGTCTTATTGATGCCAGACGGAAATCCTCCTTCTTGTTTAAATCAGGACACGTGCAATATTCCAAAGCTTTCTCTTTGAAATTCTTCTTAAATGTTTCCGTCCAGTCATAATTCTCTTTACTGTTTATAATATCGTCAAGAGCGCTTCCCGCGAAATTACCTATTAGTATAGCTTGACTGTTGGCTACAGCAGACATGCTGTTTACTGTATATGACAAGGGATTATGTCCATATTCGGTGAAGCATCTTGCAATGCTACTTATATCTATAAGAAAGTCTGGCTCAATCACAATTATAGAGGCTTCACTGCTTCCTTCGTATTCTTCTAAAGGAGAAGTAACGTCAATAAGATTAATCTGCATACCTTCTTTTAATATGTCATTAAGATATGCCTGTTCTTCTTTTAGATGTATGCTGATTTCACGGTTTGTCGAATCCTGATCAATTTCGGCAGTAAGATATTTATCTTCAAAGCTTTTTACGATGCATCGTATATAACGATAGTCTATATGACGATATTCTTGCTGCGGTTTATCCTCGACAGGTAGTAAGCCTACCAATGGCGAAGGAATATCAGTATCAAAAACGGCTGAAATAAATATAGCCAATGCACGGCAATCATACATAAGGTCGCTTTTGTCAATAGCCTGTGCATGATTGCTGTTACGCCTCATTCGTTGAATGGCAATCGCATCAGTTGTAGCCACATGATGTTTTTTGCAAAGAAAGTCTACCTGAGAAAATAAGTTACCAAAAGCAAGATTCTTGTCTGTGAGCCCTTGACTACATGCCAAAACAAGAGTCTCATGAAGCATCTTGTTTATAGGTGAGCCTTCATCCGCGCGAATAATATCAAGGATGCGATCAAAGAGTTCATTGCTTGATATGAAATTAGGCATCTGTATTCTTTTCCCAATCAATAAGTTGCTTCTTTAGTTCTTTTCCCCAATGGTATTCCCCAAGAGTTCCGTCTTTATGTATGATGCGGTGACAAGGCACAAGCATTGCTATAGGATTCTGAGCTACGGCACTAGCTACAGCTCTTACAGCCTTAGGTTCGCCAATACGTTCAGCCAGTTCCTGATAAGAAATAGTCTCACCTTTTTGTACCTTCATAACTTCTTTCCACACCTTAAGTTGAAATTCAGTTCCATGAAGGTCTATGTCTATTTCTTTGTCGTACCCGTCAAAGATAATCCTCTTTACGGTATCAGCCATAACATCATCTTGTGTAGTAGGAGTGTACACGCCCCAATGAGAAGCGAGTTCGTGGATAACCTCCATTTTATTATATCCTAAAAACTGTAAGTCGCAGATCGCTTTTGACCTGCATGCTACTACAATTGTTCCGAATTTACATTCTGCGAAACCATAAACTATTTCTGTATCCATAAATTATTGTCCTCCAAGTCTTTCAAAAAATGTTATTACCTCTTCCCATGTCTTAAATTCCTCACTTCCGTACTCAATTGCCGTACCCATGAAATTCTCATCGGGAAATAAATCAACCATATAGTCTCCATAAAGCAGATGTTTCTGGTTTGTGAATATGATGTGGTTGTATGCAGGTGCAGAAATGTATTCCTCAACCCAATTCTGAACTTCTTCTGTATAATAGTGATTGTTGGTTGGTGCCTCTGCCACAATATATACGTTATAGTTTTCTATCAGCATTTCATAAGCCTTATGCATGCTACTTACAGGTTTGCCGTAGCTGTCATGCATCGCATCATAGTTGATATAGACAATTGGGCGTTCCTTTGCTTGTTGTCTGTCGTCAATCCATCTTATGATAGGAATAAGATAGTGATGTGCAACCTTATCAATCAGTCTGTGCTCGCCGTGGAAATGTATTGCATTTGCATAGTGACTTCTAAAAATATCAAAAGTGTGAACTACAGGGTCATTGTCTCCAAACATACCGATGACTCTTTTTCTATCATCATCGCTGATATCTGTGAAACTTTTCGTTGTTATATCCTTATATTCTTTAATCAGCGACTTGTTGACTATAATTTCGTTTACTCCGTCTTTACGCGGATTCTGAAATTCCTGTCGTCCTGTCATACTGCTCATAGTGTCGCCCATTTGGAAAGCAGGATTAACAAGTATTCTGTCAAAGCCGTGTAACATTTCTGTTAACATACCACCCATGGAAGTTCCGATGATCAAGTCAGGTTTCTCGTTTTCTGCCATTGACTTCAACAACTGCATTGCTTCTTCTGGATGTACAGGAATATCTTCTGCTATGATTTTAGCTTCAGGCATCAGTTCCTGAAGCATCTTCACTGTTCCGCTTTGTGCTGAAGAAAGGAAACCGTGAACATACATAATCTTTTTTCCCGCCATAAGTTCGGGAAACTGCTTGATATAAGGATTTTCCATTGTTTTAATATTTTCTTATGCAAAGATAGTGCCAACGAGGACAAAAACATAAAGTTTACTTATATGTTTTGTCGAGTGCCGCCTTATCTTATGCAAAGATAGTGCAAGCCGGACACAATACAAAATAAAAAAAGTATTTATTTAAATGTCGTGGAATTAAATCTTACAATGCCATTGCATTATCTGCTTGATTTCAGTCAAAAAAAACATTATGATATATTTGTGCTATTTCGTACTTGAACTAAGCTAAACAATAAAATAAAACGAGTTTTGCTTTGCTTTTACACTCATTTATCTTATCTTTGCAGAAACAAGTCAAATAATAATCTAATGAAACATAGAATAATAGTATCACTACTGGTAGTATTGTGGTTTACCCCATTATTTTCACAGCCATATTGTGATGTGAGACAGTTTAATATTCGTGATGGACTTGCTGCAAATATAATATCTGGTATAACACAGACTCGTGACGAACTGATGTGGTTTGCCACGTGGAACGGGCTGTGCTGTTACGACGGATACAGATTTACTACTTTTCGTGATAGAATGAGAGAGGATCAAGTCTTAACAACTAATAGAATTAGAAACATAGAAGCAAATAATAATGGTGATTTATGGTGCTGTACTTTTGACAGTAGACTTTATTTATTTGATACTCATGAAAATAAATACATAAATGTCAGTAAAATAATAAAGGATAAATTTAATATAGATTTCAAGGTACGCCGTGTCTATCAGCTAAGTAACGGATATTCTTGGGCTGCAAGTGATAAGAAGGATGGCATAAATTTCAGAATAAACAATAAACTTGTTGCTAATGGTGAAGGTGTTGAATTGTATTCAAAAACAGCTAAAAATCATTTGGTAGACTATACTATAAATAAAGTTTTACTGGATGATGATAAACGCGAATGGGTGTTAACGAATAAAGGTATAAATCTTATTGGTGGAAAGTTTTATGTCAAAGTGAAGTTTGAATACATGTGCCAGATGAGAATGGGGGTTTTCTTTACATCAGTTGATGGTAAAATGGGTATGTATGATATTAAAACAAGATCATTTCGTATGCTAAAGCTTCCTGCTGACGTGAAAAAAATAAGTTGCATGATAGCTATTCACGACATAATATACGTAGGAAGTAATGTTGGAATAATATCTTACAACACTACTATGCATAAAATCGATAAAATTTCAGTACAGCATCCCGCAGCTCCCTCTTCTGATGTTAAATATATGTTTGCTGACAATAAAAACAGGATATGGGCAATTACTGGGAGCGCCGGCGCAATACTTATTAATCCTAAAGACAATACAAAGCAATGGTTGAATACGGAGAGCAATGGAATAAACTTTCATACAGGCAGTACTATGCCATTTGCTTATGAAGATAATAACAACACGGTGTGGATAGTTCCGAATGGTGGCACATTCAGCTATTATGATGAGGCTACAGGCAAGTTGCATCCATATAAATTGCAGTCAGAAGGTTTTGATTATGCCAATTTGCCTAATTTGGACATGTATTTTTTAGATAGGCAGGGTAATATGTGGTTCACGTGTACTCATGACCTTATGTTGGCAAACTTTAAATATCGCCATTTTAATGTTATTCCAATAGAACAGAATAAGGAAGTTAGAGCTTTGCTCTGCGACAGCAAAGGTAGATTATGGGTAGGAAATAGTCATGGAGTTGTAGCGGTGTTTAATCCTAATGGTAATATCTTAGGATATATCAACTCAAGCGGTAAGTTGCAAAAGTCGTTTACGTATATGGCTGATAAGATATATTCCATTTATGAAGATAAATCACACCGCATGTGGATAGGAACAAAAGGGATGGGATTATATATGATAGACAATGGACGGTTTTATCATTTTGAGAAAAATGAAAATGATAATGAGTCTCTTTCAAGTAATGATATTTATGATATTCATGAGGATACACGCAGTAATATCTGGATAGCTACGCATGGACAAGGAGTGCAACTTCTTGTTAATGGAGGGAAAAAGGAGTTTAGATTTATAAAGCCTGCTAGTTATCCTATTGCCACATGTTCAAAAGTGCGTCGGATAGAATGTACATCCAATGGCATTTTGTTGTTGTCAACAACAGGAGGTTTGATCACATTTCGTGATAACTTTCGTGACCCATCGACAATAAGTTTTCATCATTTCACCCATGTGCAGAATGATACTACATCACTGTTGTCTGGAGATGTAATGCAGACATGCCTTACCCATGACGGACGTGTATTTGTAGCTACATTAAGCGGAGGTATACAGTATACATCAACAAAAGATCTTTTAAAAGACAATATATTCTTTCGTGAAGTTCATGGATTTAGTAATGATGAAGGAATAGTACAGTCAATGATAGAAGACCGTAATCATAGATTATGGATTGTTCGTGAAGCAAATATTGATGAGTATAATCTTGATAATCATAAATTTGGTCAGTATGGTCCGAACTATCTTGGTAACAAGGTCGAATTTTCAGAATCACGTCCCGCACTCAATCTACAGACTAATCGTATTTTCCTGGGTAGTATGGGTGGAGTCATAACATTCCTTCCTCAAAAACTCAAGAGAAGTAACTATAAACCAAATATTGTTTTTACGAATGTTCAGTTTCAGGGAGACGCAAAACCTCAGCCAATATTAAGTAGTAGCCAACTAGAGTTACCAGCCGACAAGCGTAATGTAACAATAAGTTTTGCTGCTCTTGATTATAGCAATAATTACTTAATACGCTATGCCTACATGATAGAAGGCAAGGATAAAAAATGGACATATCTGCAAGCTACTCATAGTGCATCTTTCAATCAACTTCCTGCAGGACATTATCGCTTATTGGTGAAAAGTACCAATGCTGATGGGGTGTGGATGAATAATGTTAAGGCGTTGAATATATATGCTCATCCAGAATTCTCTGAAACTATATGGGCGAAATTCCTTATACTGATTTTTGTTATGGTAATAGTATGTGCGGTAATGTACATATATAATTTGCGCAAAAATGCATCTTTGGAAAGACTTATGAGTGAAATGAAAACGCAGTTTTTCACGGATCTTGGTCATAAACTCCGTACTCCATTGACGCTTATAGGTGGACCCGCTACTGAACTCCTTGAAATGGATGGAATTACTGAGTTCGCTAAAAAGCACCTGAATATGATACAACGTAATTCTCGTAATATGCTGAAATTAGTAAACAAGATGCTTGATTATGATAGCAGTAGTAACTTCTTTGTGGATGACGAAAATGCTCCTATTTTCGCAAATACAGTACAATGTGCAGAAAAGTGGAATAATTCTAAGGGTATCCTGAAGTTGCTGATTGTGGAAGATAATGAGGACTTACGTTCATTTCTTGTCGGTATCCTGCATAAAAACTATCATGTCATAGAGGCTTGTAATGGCAGTGATGGGTTGATAAAAGCAGAAAATGAAATGCCAGACTTTATAATAACAGATGTCATGATGCCAGTGATGGACGGACTTCTGATGGTTCACAAGATAAAACAAAATACTGATATCTGCCATATCCCTATAATTGTGTTGTCGGCAAAGGCTTCAATTGAAGACAGATTGCAAGGATTAAGAGAGGGAGTGGATGATTATATCACAAAACCATTTAGTGCAGACTATCTGAAACTTCGTGTTGATAATATTATCGCTCAACGGCGTATGTTGCAACAAAACTATCTGGAGCATCTTCCTCATGGTAATGAAGGAAAAATCAAAACAAAATATGAACTTGATGCACCTCAGATTGTAGAAGCTGATAATGAGATGATGAAACATTTGATGGCTTATCTGGATGAAAATATCAGCAATCCTAATATCAAGATAGAGGATATGGCTGAAGCTGTGAACTTAGGACGAACAGTTTTTTATGGTAAAATAAAAAGTATTGTAGGTATGCGTCCTGTAGATTTTTTGCGTAACGTCCGTATTCAGCGTGCCGAACAACTTATCGTAAATTCTTCATATCCATTCTCTCAGATTGCATACGAAGTTGGTTTTAGTGATTCTAAGTATTTCAGTACTATTTTTAAGAAAGAAGTAGGAATGACTCCTTCTGACTATCGAAAAGTGAATGTTTAGAACTATAATATCTAGTAATAATATAGTTTTTGTTTTTTTTCTGATATTAAAGCAGTTACTATGTATTAATCTAATAAAAGTCCGGAGAGATTATCACTTCCCGGACTTTTATATTTAGTTATTAAAATACTTAAGTATTATCTGATGAATAAAAGTTCACGATATTTAGGAAGTGTCCAAAGTTCATCGCTAACAATGAGCTCCAGCTTATCACACTGATATCTTATATCTTCCATTCTTGTAGCAATAGAGTCGTGGTATGCAATAGCACGTTCACGTGCATCGTCAATCTTGTTGGCACTTCTACGTGCGTCAACAAGTTCCTCAACTCCAGTTTCAATCTTTTGAGTGCGTTCAGCAATTTCTTTGATGATCTTAATATTGCGGGCTGTGAGAACTTGTCCCTCTTCACGGCCGAAGATATTAAACATGCTTTGAACGTTATTAGCCAATTGACTTTGATAATGAGTGGCGACTGGTACGATGTGATTCATCACTAGGTCGCCCAGAACGCGAGCCTCAATTTGAATCTTCTTGGTATAAGTCTCCCATTTCACTTCGTTGCGGGCTTTAAGTTCATAGTCCTTCATTACATTCATGTCTTCGAACATCTTTACACTCTTGTTGTCAAGATAGCGATCGAAGCAAATTGGGCATGAAGCCTCGCAGTCAAGTCCACGCTTTGCAGCCTCGACTTTCCATTCCTCACTATATCCGTTGCCATCAAAACGTATAGCCTTTGTTGCCTTTATGTCTTCACGAATAATATCTACTATTGCAGAATTCTTTTCCTCTCCCTTTGCAATTAATGCATCTACACGCTCCTTGAAGTGAGTAAGAGCCTCGGCAACAGCTGCATTCAATACTATCATTGCACTTGCGCAGTTGGCTTCGCTACCTACAGCACGGAACTCAAAGCGATTGCCAGTGAAAGCGAATGGTGATGTACGGTTACGATCGGTGTTGTCAATCATAAGTTCAGGAATCTCTGGAATATCAAGTTTCATTCCTTTCTTTCCTGCTACAGTGAACAAATCGTTCTTGTCTGATTTCTCGATATGATCAAGTAAAACACTAAGTTGCTTACCAAGGAAACTGGAAATAATTGCTGGTGGTGCTTCGTTAGCTCCTAGACGATGATCGTTTGTAGCACTCATTACACTAGCTTTAAGCAATCCGTTGTGACGATATACTCCCATAAGAGTCTCGACAATGAAAACAACAAAGCGTAGATTATCCTCTGGTGTTTTTCCAGACTTATGTAAAAGAATACCAGTATCTGTAGTAAGACTCCAGTTGTTGTGTTTTCCGCTACCGTTTATTCCGTTAAAAGGTTTTTCATGTAGTAAAACTCTGAAGCCATGCTTGTTAGCAATCTTTCTCATAAGACTCATCAATAACATATTGTGGTCTACTGCAAGATTGCATTCCTCAAATATAGGAGCAAGTTCAAATTGTCCAGGTGCAACTTCGTTGTGGCGAGTCTTGCATGGAATACCAAGTTCCAGAGCTTGAATTTCAAGGTCTTTCATGAAAGCCTGCACGCGCTCGGGAATAGTTCCGAAGTAATGGTCGTCCATCTGTTGATCCTTAGCGGAATCATGTCCCATAAGAGTGCGTCCTGTGAGCATGAGGTCTGGGCGAACTGAGTATAAATCTTCATCAACAAGGAAGTATTCCTGCTCCCAACCGAGATTAGCACTTACCTTTTTAACATCTTCATTGAAATAGTGGCATACCTCTGTTGCCGCAATATTTACAGCATGGAGTGAGCGAAGTAATGGTGCCTTATAGTCAAGAGCCTCACCTGTATACGAAATAAATATAGTTGGTATACACAATGTATCATCCATGATGAATACAGGAGATGTAGGATCCCATGCACTATATCCACGGGCTTCGAAAGTATTTCTGATACCGCCATTAGGAAAACTGCTGGCGTCAGGTTCTTGTTGAACAAGGAGCTTACCTGAAAAATCTTCAACCATTCCACCTTTCCCATCATGCTCTACGAAAGCATCATGTTTCTCGGCTGTACCTTCAGTAAGAGGCTGAAACCAATGAGTGTAGTGAGTAACTCCATTTTTCATTGCCCATTTCTTCATACCGCTGGCTACTGTATCTGCAATACTGCGGTCTAACCGTGAGCCGTTGTCAATCACGTCTATCAACGTTTCATAAACGTCGGCAGGCAGATATTCGTACATCTTCTGACGATTGAACACATACTTAGCGAAATACTCAGAAGGTCTATTCTTAGGTATTTCTACGTTGAGTGGTCTTTTCTTAAAGGCCCCAGCTACAGCTTCAAATCTTAAGTTTGCCATTGTTCTTTAGTTCTTTATTGTTAATTCAAATTGAATTCGATTAAGTTTGCAGTATCAAAAAAAGGACCCTCACAATGCGTGAGAGTCCTTCACATAATATCTTTACCAGAATTTGTTGTTTTCCCTACTGTACTCGAAGCCGACAGAAGCCAACTTGTTTTCAAGATGTGTGCGGTCAACATTCATATCATCGCACAGTTCATCAAGAGAAGTGTAGTCATCACGCAACAGCATGTTTAATGTGCTGAAGAGAATCATTGGGTCATTTGGCAATTTATCCATTTCAATACTTTTTACCTTATTATGGGTGCAAAAGTAATAAAAAGCAATGAAACAGCCAAACATTTTATCATTTAGCAACAAAATCTCTTTATAAGTTTAATATATATCAATCCATTTGATTAGAATCGGTAGACAGTAAATGTTTTTGCTGGTATTTTTACCGACAGCGTATTACCTTTAGCTTCGACATTTGTAGTCTGTGGGACTACATTCTCTTTATTGCTCAAAGTGTTTGTAGCCTGTAGATCGTTACTGTGTAATGTAATGAGTTTGCCAGAACCAAGGTTCTTTATACCATTGAAAGTGATATTGATGTCTTTGTCTGCATCACCTGTATTTGCAATCTTTATGATATAATTTTTGGCTTCCTTATCATATACAGCACTTGCATACAATCCGTCAGCACCTTCTATAGGTTTGCCGTCTTCAAGCAAGCTTAAAACGTTTGTTCCTCTGTTTGTGCCGTATAGCATTTGTACATACCAGTTTACAGAACGTACACTTTCAATATTGTTAAACCATATTAGGTCTGGGCGCCATTGCCACCCCTCTACGTGTGCGAATAGTGGAGCATAAGTTGCTTGGTGTACAACATCTGCATTTCGTTCAAGACCGGTCATGAATGCTGCTTCAGATAGTGCTGCTTCAAAATTATTCATTGCAACAGTAGGCTTGTCACCTTGTCCTTTAACATGGCTCGCATATTCTCCAGCAAATACTTTCGGTCCCTTACGGCTGTATTTATCGTAACGTCCTGCATTCTTAAGGAACCATTCCGGGCTCATATAATAGTGCTCGTCAACAAGGTCCACGCCTAAGCGACGCATTTGTTCCCAGCCATAGTCAAATTCCTTACCACTAGCTGAAGGTCCGGCTGAACCACAGATCTTAATATTTGGATATTTGGCACGAATTTGCTTTACGAACATTTCCAGACGTTCTGGATACATAGATCCCCATTGCTCGTTTCCGATTCCAATCTGTTTGAGATTGAAAGGTGCAGGGTGTCCCATATCTGCACGTAATTTTCCCCATTTGCTTGTAACTGGTCCGTTGGCAAACTCAATAAGGTCTAAGGCATCGTCTATATAAGGTTGTAACTTGTCAAGAGCGACGTGGGCATTCTTATCGTTGTCGCTATTTTGGTATTGACATGCGAGTCCGCAGCTTAAAATAGGTAATGGCTGTGCACCAATCTTTTCAGAAAGCAGGAAGAATTCGTAGAAACCAAGTCCTAAAGTCTGGTAATAGTTAGGATACAGACGATGAGGGAATGTGTAGTTCCAGCGGTTCTCATTAAGTGGGCGGTTTTCTGGAGCACCTACAGTGTTCTTCCATTGATAGCGAGTTTCAAGGTCAGTACCTTCAACGATACATCCACCAGGGAAACGGAAGATGCCAGGATGTAGATCGGCAAGATCTTTTACGAGATCTGCACGCATTCCATGCCAGTTGTCTTGTGGCATTAAACTTATATGATCCAAATCTACGCTTTCTCCAGACATAAGGAAAATTCTCATGAAAGCTTTCTCCATAGTCTTGTCTGAAGATAGTGTAGCTATATATTTTTGCCATTTATTGTTGGTCACAACAATTGTGTCTTGGCATATTGGCACATCGTCTTCACCAACAAGTTCTACACGGAATTTAGTGCTCTTGCCTTGTAGTAGGTTGAGACGTGCGTAGATAGAAAAGTCATACTTCATGCCTTCCTTTATGCCCATACCGAAGAAACCGTGATTTTCCAATCCCGATTGTTTCTCGCGATGACCTGAAGGCGACACTGTTACATAATGAGGATTTCGGTCAAATGCAGGCTTAACGTCGTTAACAGCGACATTACCAAAAACATTCCACCCCATAAGTCGGTCCGGAAATTCAAATGAACGGTTTTCTACCATTTCGGAATACAGTCCGCCATCAGCACCGAAATTTATATCTTCAAAGAAGATTCCGTACATTGTTGACTGAACTGGTGCACCAGGCTTGGTGTTTACTGTGAACTGATGCTGTGCGTTGACACTGATAGAAGCCAGTGCCGACAAAAGCATAGTAGATAGTAATCTGTTTTTTCTCATAATTTGGTTTATTGCTTTTAGATATATTAATAGTGATGCAAAAATACGAAAATCCACCTCAGAAGAGGTGGACTTTCTATAATAATAAGGTGGATATTTTATAATTTGTATTTATGATACACTAAATTGTATTATTTTACAACTGATAACGAGAAGTTGAATTCTCTATCCTGATAATGCAGGCGGTATTTTTCAAGTGGCCATGCACCCCAACTGTTTGTACCTCCTACACCCATCTCGTCGCCATCAATACAAAGATTCGTGTATTTTGATTTAGGTATGTCTGGACTGTGACGCTGGTCTTTCTCTGTGCCGTCGTCAAGATCGTTTATAGCATAATGCAATGCACTTGCATAGAAAAGATGATTCGCAATAATGTGTAATCCGAAGCCATTGTTGTCTGTTTGGTTCCAGTAACGAATGTCTGACTTTGTTCCATTTTCTTGAGGGCGAATATATGGAAAATATTGTTCGTCTGCGGTCTGTGAATATATACCTATATTTGCAAAATCTTTACGGTCACTGTAGTTTTCAATAGGACCACGACCGTAATATGTGCTATTGTCCATCGTGTATGGCATTTGCATTACCATACCAAAACGGAACATATCTGAAACTTCTGCATCCTTGGTTGTGTTTAGCTTCTGACTAACGTTGATAGTTCCATTTGTATATATAACATACTTTATTTCAAGTTTAGCTTTTACGTCTGGCATGTCATAAATAGCTGCTACTTCAGCTACTTTACCGATGTATGGAGTCTTTAAAATTTGTGCACTTAATGATACAATATTCATCTTTGGATTATGCCATGCTTTAAATTTATTCTGCATATCAGCACCCATATCATTATCTGTCACTGCGCGCCAGAAATTGGGTTTAAGAGTACCTCCATCTCCTAGATAATCAATGCCATCTATTTTGTATTTCTCAAGAAATCCTGTCGTTTTATCAAATACAAGTTGCATTTTGTCTGATGTAATAGTGATTATAGGACTATTCTTCTTGTTTGATAATTTAATCTTTCCTCTTTTTTGATATGAGGTAATTATAGGATGATCAGATGCTTTCTTAACCAATAATTGCTGGTAAGCAATAGTTTGATTTTTGTCAGCAAGTGGTTCTGCTTCCTTAAGTTTGAAATCAATATTCAAATAAAGTTCATTACCTTCTGCCTTGTATGGAAGAGTATATTCTTTTGTTTGTTGTGGTGCAATGTCAAGACTGTCAATTTCTCCGCTACTTATAGTCTTGCCATCATTTTGTAGAGTCCACACCATTTTGTAGTTGCTAAGATCGCGGAAGAAATATTCATTATGAACATTAATCTTACCGTTCATTAAGTCAACTGGATTTACCCAAATGTCTTGGTACTGATATGCTAGTTCGTAAGCGTGAGGATTTAGTTGACGATCTGGACCAATTATACCGTTACAGTTAAAATTATTATCTGATGGATCATATTTGTTATAGTCGCCACCATAAGTATATTCTGTATCTTTAGACCAGTTAGCAGTCATTTTCTCATAATCTGCAAGGGTACGGTCAGCCTTGTAATCGAGTTTGCGATGTAATCCCTGATCAACAAAGTCCCAATCGAAACCACCTTGGAATTTAGGATACTTGCGGATTAACTGCCAGTATTCAGCAAGATTTCCTCCTGAATTACCCATTGTGTGATTATATTCACATTGTATTAGTGGGCGAGTGTATGTAGTGTCCTTTGAGTATTTCTCGCAATCACTTACGGAATAATACATTGGGCAGAAAATATCTGTATTCTCTCCAGTCTTTCCAGCCTGCTCAAATTGCACAGGACGACTCTGGTCAAAATTCTTTATCCATTTATATGCATCAACAAAATTCTTACTGTTCTTAGTCTCGTTTCCAAGACTCCAAACAATAATGCTAGGATGATTGTATTGCATAGAAACATTATGCTGATTACGTTCCATAATTTGTTTCGCAAATAGTGGAGTTCCAGAAACAGCATCAGGATGATATCCAAACCCATGACTTTCTTGATTAGCCTCTGCAACTATGTAAAGTCCATATTTGTCGCAAAGATCATACCAGCGAGGATCATCTGGATAGTGACATGTTCGTACAGCGTTTATATTTAGACGCTTCATAATCTTTATATCTTGAATCATTCTTTCAAGACTTAGATTATAACCTCCGTCTGGATCCATTTCATGGCGGTTAGCACCTTTTATAAGTACAGGCTTACCGTTTACAAGCAACTGGCTACCTTTAATCTCAACTTTGCGGAAACCTATGTTCTGCTTAATGACTTCCTTAACATTCTTCTTCCTGTCCATAACAGTTGCGACCAATGTATATAAATAAGGTGTCTCTGCAGTCCATCTCTTTACGTTGCGAAGCATAAATCTAGCACTTCCAATGTTGCGGTCCTTAAAATTTGATTCAGTTTTAAGAACGCTTATGCCATTAGCATTAAATATTTCGAAGTCAATGATAGGATTCCCCTTGGCATTAACCTTAACCAAAGCCTCTCCGTCTTCATAATTATTTGTAAGATTAGGAGTAATATGCATATCTTCAACATGAACTTTATTGTCACGTGCATATAAATAGCACTCTCTTGCTACACCAGAAAGACGCCAGAAGTCCTGATCTTCACAATATGAACCATCACTCCATCTGAATGTTTGGAATGAAATAAGATTTGTACCTTTCTTCAGATATTTAGTTATGTCAAATTCTGCAGCAACTTTGCTGTCTTCCGTATAGCCAACATAGCTACCGTTAACCCATAGATACATGTTTGATGTGACAGAACCGAAATGTGCAATAACTTGTTTGCCATCCCAATTGTCTGGAATGTTGATAATGCGTCGGTAACTTCCTACATGATTATCCTTTGTTGGAATCTGTGGAGGATTATCTTGAAAATGTCCACGCCAAGCAAAGCCATTGTTAACATATTCAGGATCGCCAAAACCGTTGACTTCCCATATACCTGGAACAATCATGTCTCCCCAAGAAGAATCATTAAAATCAGCCTTGAAAAAGTCTGTTGGTCTTTGGTCGGCATTCTCAACCCAGTTGAATTTCCATTTACCTTCGAGAGAAAGATAGTTGGTTGATTGATACATGTTGCCTTTTTGAGCCTCTTCGACAGAATTGTAGGCAAAAAAGTTTGTATGAAGTTTGAATCTATTCACTTCATTTACTTCCATATCATGCCATTCCGTATAAGTAGGCTGTTGTGCTAACGCCACAGTTACACATGCCGAATATGCAAGACAAGCTAAAATTGTTTTCTTGTTCATGTTGATAGGTTAATTATCTTATTTAAACGGTTGTTTTGAAATATTTATGCAAATATAACGAAAATACCTAGCATCGACAAATAAAAAAAATTAAAATATATATAATGGTATAAATGTCACGCTTATTATCCATTTTTAGTCATTTGTATGGTCTATAGAATATCTAATTCTGTATACATATTTCTATATAAGCAACCTGTTAAAGACATTCTGCTATATCTTTATTTATATAGCTAATAAATTAAATTCATACAAAGTAATTAATATGCATATTTTATTGTTATCATTTGCAGTTGCAAAAGTATATTGCTTTTTAGGGTTCTTCGTTAAATAATATTTCTGTATCATATTTAATGAATAGAAATTGATAATACTCATAGCAGAATCTTAAATGGGAAAATGAACAAATAAACTGCAATTTGTGCTATAAAACACGTTGTGTGCGGGCACATACTTGATTTATATCAAAAATACATTGTTTTTTTGATATAATTCATGCTTTTCTATTGCACGTAATACAATATTGTCTATCTTTGCATTGTCAAAAGACAAATAGGTAATAAGGTACTTAGATTGATTCATAGGGTATAAAGGTATTAGTAAAGGTAAAAAGCAAGATTGCAATAAGGATAAACGGTATTAGTGAAAGGTAAAAAGGAAGATTGTTAAAGGTAACAAGGATTAAAGTTTTAGGTTTTTAGTTATTAGTTTTAGGTTTAAAGATTGTTAGTTACAGAATGACGGTGGCGCCGATTGGCGGCCCACCAGTGGTCGGGGAGAGAAATCTTCACCGATTTTTTTTTGCCTATTATTAATCCTCCATCAACATTTTTGCAGTTTCTTGTGGAGTATTAAAAGGCATTCCAAATTCAATATCAGCATCTGATAGAATGTCTAATGTACTTTTTGCTTCTTCTTCATCAAACCGAGGTTCTCCGTTTTCTTTTTTTGCTTCCAGCATAACTTTCAAAACAGCCATACGGTATGCATCAATTTCTTTTTTCTGTGCCATAATATTATTATTTATATACAAGTTTAACGCCGCTAAGTTAATGCTTTTTTTAAATAAATGAAAGCTTATTTACCTTTTTCTTAAACCTCAAATCCGCAACTAAGCCCTTGAACGTCCTTATTGCGTTTACACGTCCTCTCATTACTGAATTTGCAGATAATTTGAACTTGAAGCACCCACTTCTGCCTACAATATCCCCTTACCCCACAATGTGACTTGAGGCAATACACAATATCATTCCCATAAGTTGTAGGCATTATCCAAAATCAGTCTGGAAAACATCTGCGTAAGCATTATTACAGGTATAGATGTTCAGCACATACCGCCTTGATGTCCTGATCCACTTGGCTGGTACAGAGATAAACCTGAAGACAAACGCTTTTATGCGACTTGTTGCATTGAGCCCGAACTTCTTTACGTCAAGTCTTTGAATAATGGCCTTGTAAAAGTTACGGATAAGTGCTGTAAGAAGAAGGAACACTGTGTTCTCTGCCATGAAGGATTTGGGCAATCTGTCCCACCCGAAACCATTGTTCATATCATCGAAGATACGTTCCTTTCCTCCACGAAGGTTATAGAACTCGACAATTTCTCTTACGGAAGAATCATAGTCGTTAGTCAGGATACAACGGTATGTGTATTCTCCTTCCCAAAAATCCTGCACACCATCCATCCGTTTCTGTCTTTGAATCACAAGTCGATATGCCTTACCTTTCCACTTCTCAACAAGGATAGAGTTCAATTCAAACTCAATGCCATTGATTTCCTCAGTTTTCCAGCCTTTGAGAGCAAAGGTGTCATTGTAGATCGAACTGCAGCGGTTAGCACGGATATAGAAGGACTTGCAGTGTTTTTCTATTTCCTCCACGATTTCCTCGGAACATGATCCACAATCAGCTCTGAAGCGATTGATAGTGAGCCCATTCTGTTCAAATCTCGCAAAGAACCTCTTCAGCGTGTCCTTCTGATGGAAACGAACATTTGTGTTACCATCGCTATTCTCTATACCGACTATCAAATCGCCAATAACCGCCACGCCAGGGCGATAACCAAGGAACTTCTTGTATGTAGGCTTTGCATCATACTTCTCTGTCTCTATGAACTGATGGTCGAAATCAACATCATACATCTCACCCTCTTTCAGTTGGCCAGATGCAAATATACAATTGAGCAATAAAGTATTGAGAGTGTCAGCCGTATTGAAATCGTAGGTCTTGCCCATATCTGATGTGTATGAAATGTTTTCTTGCGTCAGTTCCTTTATCGCTCTGAGAATAGTATCAGAACTACAAGTGCGAAGTGTCGGATGAAGCGAGAGATGGTTCATTAAATGAGTAGTGACATCCTCAATACATGAGCCTCCACAGAAATAGATACTCATGAGAGAACGGATGATTTCGCTATATCGATAACCAAACGATTTACATCTTAAACCGAGGATTGAGTCGATTACTGATGACAATGTGGAGTCAAATTGCTCCATGATAGAAAATATTCCTCCAAAAGGAGTGAGTTTCTCAGATTTAATTTGTATTTTTGCCATGTCTATCGTCGGATTCTCTTGTTTATTTTTTGCAACACTAAGATAAGTGAATTCTTCGACATGGCAAAATCCTGAGCAACTTTTTGTTGCTCAGGTACTTAAAAAGTTTAATTTATAATAGTGTTGCGGAATTAAGGCAGATGAAATTATTAGAAATAAAAATGGTGTTTTTGCTGACGATTTGGTGCACCCTTGGTTGTACCAGCAAGGCTCAAACGTCTCAATTGGAGGATAGAACAATGAAAAATAAGGCAGAAATATATTTAGCTGGAGGCTGCTTCTGGGGGACAGAACAGTTTATTAAACAAATCAATGGCGTTCTGAATACCGAAGTGGGATATGCCAATGGAATTGGCAAAGATCCAACCTATGAACAGGTTTGTACCGACAAGACAGGGTTTGCCGAAACTGTACAGATCGAGTACAATCCAAAAGTGCTTCCTCTGACTTTGTTGTTGCAGCTTTATTTTCAAACGATCGACCCAACGACGTTGAACCATCAAGGGGGAGATTTCGGAACACAATACCGCACCGGAATTTATTATATCGATGAAGCTGATTTACCTTTGATACGAGCTGAAATGGATAAGTTGAGTAAACAGATAGACAAGACTATCATGGTAGAGGTGTTGCCACTGAAGAACTTCTATCGTGCTGAGGATTATCATCAAGACTATTTGGTCAAGAATCCCACAGGATATTGTCACCTTCCGACTGCTCTTTTCGAGATGGCTCGAAAGGCAAATCGCTCTTCTGCTCAAGAAAAGGTATTCGCAAAGCCTGAGGAGGCAGTGTTAAAGGAGCGCCTTACTCCGCTTCAGTATCAGGTAACTCAACAGGCAGCTACTGAAAAACCGTTTGATAATGCTTACGATCAGGAGTTCAGGCCAGGCATCTATGTTGATGTGACGACCGGAGAGCCCTTGTTCTTGTCTACGGATAAGTTTGACTCAGGATGTGGATGGCCCGCTTTTAGTAAGCCAATCGATAGCCATCTGTTGCAAGAAAACCACGACAAATCTCATGGACTTGACCGTGTGGAAGTAAGAAGCGCCACAGGTGATGCCCATTTGGGGCATGTCTTTAACGATGGCCCGAAATCGAGTGGGGGATTAAGATATTGCATTAATAGTGCATCCTTGCGTTTTATTCCCAAAGATCAAATGGAAAAAGAAGGTTATGGTGAATACATTCGCTTGATAGAACCGTTGCCATTAAATCATCATTAATAATGATGAAATCAATAGGTGGACAACGTAAGAACGATTGTATGCTTATTCAAGACCATTTATGTTATTTCTTGCTGATGCGAAATCCCGAAGCAGATTTATAAAACTTATCCCAAAAGGACAAGTTCTATCGTTTGTCTTGTGGCCTTAATAGGTTGTTTTTTTGTGAAACAGCGTCGCATGAACGCTGTCATTCACTTGGAAATGGAATATAATGACGACTTGGTGTGAAATGAATTTGATGAATTTACTAAATAAAACATGATGATGATGCTAACAAGTAACATGATTGTTTGTCATTATGTTATCTTGAAAAATGTCGAATTAATTTATATAAATCCTCAAATCCGCAACTAAGCCCTTGAACGTCCTTATTGCGTTTACACGTCCTCTCATTACTGAATTTGCAGATAATTTGAACTTGAAGCACCCACTTCTGCCTACAATATCCCCTTACCCCACAATGTGACTTGAGGCAATACACAATATCATTCCCATAAGTTGTAGGCATTATCCAAAATCAGTCTGGAAAACATCTGCGTAAGCATTATTACAGGTATAGATGTTCAGCACATACCGCCTTGATGTCCTGATCCACTTGGCTGGTACAGAGATAAACCTGAAGACAAACGCTTTTATGCGACTTGTTGCATTGAGCCCGAACTTCTTTACGTCAAGTCTTTGAATAATGGCCTTGTAAAAGTTACGGATAAGTGCTGTAAGAAGAAGGAACACTGTGTTCTCTGCCATGAAGGATTTGGGCAATCTGTCCCACCCGAAACCATTGTTCATATCATCGAAGATACGTTCCTTTCCTCCACGAAGGTTATAGAACTCGACAATTTCTCTTACGGAAGAATCATAGTCGTTAGTCAGGATACAACGGTATGTGTATTCTCCTTCCCAAAAATCCTGCACACCATCCATCCGTTTCTGTCTTTGAATCACAAGTCGATATGCCTTACCTTTCCACTTCTCAACAAGGATAGAGTTCAATTCAAACTCAATGCCATTGATTTCCTCAGTTTTCCAGCCTTTGAGAGCAAAGGTGTCATTGTAGATCGAACTGCAGCGGTTAGCACGGATATAGAAGGACTTGCAGTGTTTTTCTATTTCCTCCACGATTTCCTCGGAACATGATCCACAATCAGCTCTGAAGCGATTGATAGTGAGCCCATTCTGTTCAAATCTCGCAAAGAACCTCTTCAGCGTGTCCTTCTGATGGAAACGAACATTTGTGTTACCATCGCTATTCTCTATACCGACTATCAAATCGCCAATAACCGCCACGCCAGGGCGATAACCAAGGAACTTCTTGTATGTAGGCTTTGCATCATACTTCTCTGTCTCTATGAACTGATGGTCGAAATCAACATCATACATCTCACCCTCTTTCAGTTGGCCAGATGCAAATATACAATTGAGCAATAAAGTATTGAGAGTGTCAGCCGTATTGAAATCGTAGGTCTTGCCCATATCTGATGTGTATGAAATGTTTTCTTGCGTCAACTCCTTTATCGCCCTGAGGATAGTATCAGAGCTACAAGTGCGAAGTGTCGGATGAAGCGAGAGGTGGTTCATCAAATGAGTAGTGACATCCTCAATACATGAACCGCTACAGAAGTAGATACTCATGAGAGAACGGATGATTTCGCTGTACTGATAACCGAACGATCTACACCTTAGACCGAGGGTTGAGTCGATTACAGATGATAATGTGGAGTCAAATTGCTCCATGATTGAAAATAATCCCCCAAAAGGAGTGAGTCTCTCAGATTTAATTTGTATCTTCGCCATGTCTATCGTCGGATTCTCTTGTTTTTTTTGCAACACTAAGATAAGTGAAAATTCTGACATGGCAAAATCCTGAGCAACTTTTTGTTGCTCAGGTACTTAAAAAGTTTAATTTATAATAGTGTTGCGGAATTAAGGTTAAAATAAAGTTTACTTAAAGTTGCTAAGAATACTATGAATATAATATGTTTTTTCATATCTATAGAACTCTATGGTTAATAAAGGCTCACTTCATAAGTCTGGGCATACTGTGTTTAAATTGAATTGTCAATAAAAATTAAGGTATTAAAAAAATAAGTTTAATAGAACAAGCACTAAAATTACTAAGATCAAAGACCATTTACCGAGAATATCTCCCCTAAATAAATGAAGAATCTCAAAAAAAACATAAAACAAACCTACATTATATACATTTTTGACTTAAATGATTACTAATCAATATGTTAACCCATGTATATTAGTGCCTTTTCCTACATGATTCCTACATTATGAGCGCGTATTTCTTCATAAAACGGTGGGTATTGATCCAATCGCAATGCAAAAGTAGCTTTTTAGGCTGGATCATTAGGTGATGTTTTCATCAGTAAAGCAAATCACCATGATGTCTTTCTTTAAATTGTGAATATAGAAATCTCATTTCTCTTTTTGTAAATGAAACTGGTTTATAAAACATTTTGATATGTCAACTTTTTCCGTACGGATTTCCAGAACGATAATGATAATCAGTATCAACTTTAAAAAATGTATCGTGATTCAGTAAATACAACTATGAATATTTATAATCAATTCCTATTATAGTCAAAATGCATGAAGCACAGCAAATATAAAATCACCTTTTTCGGTGCGCCTTTGAGTAATAAGGCCCTAATCACTCTGCAAAGCATGTAGGACAACAGAGTGATTAGGGCCTAATCACTCCCTAAAATGTATAAGAACGGACTCTCCTACATTAGCTAACATGTTGTATAACAATACGTTTGGGAAAATCATGTAGGAAACGGCATTAAAAAATCAAAAATCAAAAAATATTTTTGATAGTCATCATTCAATTGGTTTCATAATTTGACAGATGAAAAGAACTATATAGGAGTGGATTGTGTGATGAATTTTGATAAAGTTATATAGAATTTCTCTAATTTGCACATTATATAGTAAAAAGCGCCACTTGTTAAGTTAAACCTATATTATAGACTCAACGAACATTTCTTCTAAGGCAATAAATTAATAATAAGATGGATTTTGTGGACAAACATAACTTAAGAGAAATGTAATTTATCTGTTTGCAGCATAAAACTTTATTAATAAAACTAAAACTCTATGGGTTCAAGGCAACATCTAGAGGGTGATGCAAGATACTTCCTCTTTTTAAGTTGCTAAAAACTATGTCTGGAATTATTAAATTCTCAAGTATATGAACTGAGCCCTGATAAGTAATGGTTTGAGAATTGACAGAAAGGGTTTGATATTTGTTAGATAACTGATTTGGTGTACTTTAAGGGTTGACTTATAATAAACATTAAACTATATTTGCATTCAATAAAACGTTTGTTAATAATCTAAGCCAAATGACAACTATTATTTTAGAATATATTAGATGTATGCAGACTGTAACTCGTGATAGCTATGGTTAGTAGATTATTAAAAATTCACTTTTCATCCTTCTCGATGTGATATCGAGAAGGTTATGATTTGATAAAAAATGATAAAACTGAAAATAATATAATACTTAATGTGTAACAATAAATTAAAAACTATGTCTGGAAAAACAAAACTCTTCAGAATTATCTTTTTATTTGTCTTTGCAATGATGGTGACCGCATTACAAGCTCAGACAGTAAAAGGAAATGTTGTCGACCAAGACGGTGAACCGATAATCGGAGCTTCTGTTGTTGAAAAGGGCAACACTAGAAACGGAACGGTTACTGATTTGGACGGTAATTTTACTTTGCAACTAAAATCTGGTAAAAAAGCTGTTATTTCTTATTTGGGAATGATTCCTCAGGAAATTGGTCTTGGGGAAGGACAGCATGTTGTGTTAAAGGAAAATTCGGGTGAATTAAACGAGGTTGTGGTATTGGGCTATACAAGTAAAGCTCGTAAGGATCTTACTGGGTCGGTTGGTTCTATATCGGGTAGTAAGTTGGCTGTTGTTCCTGTTACTTCTGCAGCTGTGGCACTTCAAGGAAAAATTGCAGGTGTGCAGGTTACTACAGTTGATGGTCAACCTGGCGCTGATGTCAATATTCGTGTGCGTGGTACTGGTTCTGTAACTCAGAGTAATGAACCTCTTTATATTGTTGATGGTTTTGAAGCTCCTAATATCAATGATATCCCACCTTCGGATATAGCATCTATTGATGTATTGAAAGATGCTTCACTTACGGCTATCTATGGAGCTAAAGGCGGTAATGGCGTTATTGTTGTTACAACAAAAAGTGCAGGATCGGGTAAAATTACAGTTGGATTTAATGCCAATATGTCTATCAGTCACTTAGCAAAGAAACTGGACCTTATGAACGCCGCTGAATTTGCTGACTATTCTTGGGACCGTGCGGCTGCAGGAAGTACAAGAAGTAATGCAGCCAAATATTTTCGTGCAAACTTTGGTAATCCAAACGATCTTGATATCTATCAGACAGCCACGACACATGACTGGCAAGATGAAGTTATGGGAGATACTCCTGTAAGTTACTCTACGAATGTAAACATTGGCGGCGGTTCTGAAAAATTGCATTTTAACACATCGCTAACAAATAGTGAGGACAATGGTATTATAATGGGATCAAGCGTTCGTCGTACCAACCTTAATATCAAGTTTGAGGCACTATTATCAGATAAACTGACATTAAGACTTAATCCAAAATTTTCTTATCGTCGTGATACTGGTGCAGGAGGTGAGTCTATAGGTTCTGGTGGTATTATTGACGCATTGCAGTATAGACCTACAAATGGTTTGCGCGAATTTGCTTTTTGGGATCCTTCAACAGTTGATCCTGATGAAGAAGCCAACTTCCAATACACAAATCCTAAGAACGATATTCAAACCAACACTCAGAAAAAACATAGTTATGACATTATCAATCAGGCTGCATTGGAATGGAGACCAATAAAAGGACTTGTTTTAGAAACTAACTTTTCTTATCGAATGTATTTCACTGATCAGAATCGCTTCTATGGTCCATTGACAAAAATGGGAACGGCCAATAATAAGTTGCCTGTCGCTCAGATAACAAATACTCATCGTGAGGCATATACTTGGACAAATACAGCCAATTATAACTTTACACTTAATAATGACCATAACTTCAGTGCGTTGCTTGGTTCTGAAATTCAGAGTGATCAGACAAAAACTACATATCAGGCAAATCGCTATTTCCCTCGTGAGATAAGCAGTGACAAGGCTCTTAACAATATGACTCTAGGAACTCCTTACTCTTCAACTTCAGAACTGACAACCCCTATTCGTCAAGCTTCGTTTTTTGGTCAGCTTAGTTGGAACTACAAACATCGTTATCTTGCTGCTGCTACAATGCGTGCTGATGGTTCAACAAAATTTGCTCCGGGTAATCAGTGGGGGTATTTCCCTTCATTGTCTGCTGCTTGGAGCATTACAGAGGAACCTTGGATGAAGAATGTGAAATGGCTGAATCTGTTAAAAATACGTGCTTCCTGGGGACTGACGGGTAATAACCGCATTGATAATGATATGTGGCGTTACCTATATTCGGTTAGTACAAGCGGTGGTCCTGGTTTTGGTGAAACAACACCTAATGGTGAACAGTATTACAGTTTCGGAAACGGCAACAAGTTTACAAACGAAAAGATAAAATGGGAAACCAATATAAAACGAAATCTTGCTGCAGACATATCTATGTTTGACGGTAGACTGAATATTACTCCAGAATTCTATTGGAACACAACAAAAGACCTCCTTTATCTTTCAGATGTCCCAACAACATCAGGTTATACTACTCAGATGAGAAATATAGGTAAGGTTTCCAACCGTGGTGCTGAACTTTCAGTAAACTATGATATCCTTCGCGGTTCTGATTATGTATTGAGTGCCAATATGACATTCGGTTATAATAAATTTAAGGTTGATAAACTTAATGAAACCGATAATATAATCTGGGACAACAATAACCGATGGTCTTCTTCAAATTCAGTGTCAACCAATGACTACTGCATAAAAGTAGGCGAGGAAGTCGGATTATTATATGGATATGTATATGATGGTCTTTATTCTGCAGACGAGTTTGATTTTGATCCTAATCAGAATTTCCTGGCAGTACCAAAGAAAGGAACTGTGATAATGGATGGTATTTTCAATGATAGCCAGAGTGGTACTGCTACATTGCCTGGAAAGATTAAGTTTAAGGATCTTGACGGTGATGGAAAAATCACAGAAAAAGATAAAACAAAGATAGGTCATACAATACCAAGATATCAGGGTGGTTTTGGACTTAGTGCCCAATATAAAGGATTTGACTTTACTGCCAACTTTAATTATATGCTGGACTTTGATATAGTAAATGCAACAGCATATAACTTATCATCTGCTTCATCAAGTAGTTCTACATTCAACAATATACTTGCTCGCTTTACTGATCGTTGGAGATATACGCGTCAGTCAGACGGTGAAAATTTATATAAGAATTATTATCTAAGTGGTGCTGTGGATGAATATGTGTCCATGAATTCGGGTAAGACACTGTGGAACCCTGCAGATGTAACGAATAACGTGCTTCATTCTTATTTCGTAGAGAATGGTTCATTTCTCCGTTTACAGGATGTCACTTTGGGATATACTCTTCCTGCAAAGATGACACAACACTGGGGAATATCTAAGCTACGTTTATATGTAAGTGCATCAAATCTCTTTATTATTACAAGCTATTCCGGTTATGATCCAGAAGTTGATATACAAACAGGTCTATGCTCAGGCATGGATATTAATCGCTATCCGCGTAGTCGTAGCTTTGTATTCGGTTTAAATCTGAATTTCTAATATCAAATATAGAAGATTTATGAAACTAAAATATATATTAATAATAAGTTTGGCGTTGACAGCTTTCACATCATGTAATGACTACCTTGATGTTGATACTCCGTCAAAATATGATGATAAATACGTATTCTCTTCTGAAACAGAAGTAAACCGTGCCTTGAATGGTGTGTATGCACAACTTCTTGATGGTAATACGTATGGAGAGAAATATCTTAAGGATTTGTGTATGAACAGTGATGTTGACTATATTACCAATTCCAGTGAAGCACCAACAAGCAATGGTTTTGCACGTTTTGAGTGTACTAGTGATGCAGGGCAACTTAAAAGTACTTGGAATTCTGCGTATGAAGGTATAGAATACGCCAACAACTTTATTTGGCAGTTGGAAAGAAGTGATCTTTATATGAGTGGCAATGCTGGTTGCAAGCAAATGATAGGTGAGGCTAAAGTGATAAGAGCCATGTTTTATAATGACATTATTGATTTATGGGGAGATGTGCCTTTCACTTTTACTCCTACATCAGAGAAAAGTGATATCATTACCCCTATCGTAAGTCGTGATTCAATACGAATGACTCTTATAAATGATTTACGTGCTATAGCTCCTTACATGCACTATGCAAAATCAAATACTAATGGTATAGAGCGTATTTCAAAGGAAGCATGCTGGGCCATGATTTCCCGAATGGCTCTTTCTGCTGGTGGCTACTCTTTGCGTCCGGATAAACAAAATCCTTCAAGTCGTGGTACGATGGAGCGCCCGGCTAATTATAAGGAATTTTATCAGATTGCTCGCAATTATGCAGATTCAGTGATACTTTCTGGTACACATTCACTTAATAAATCATATAGAAATGTATTTATTGATGAGTGTAATTTTGTAGTGGATAATTCTGACGATCCTATATTTGAGATTCCTTTCGCAAAGAAAACCTCAGGTAATATTGGCTATATTCAAGGTCCGTCAACATCATTGAGTTCTGGTGTTTCTATCGGCGCCAATACATGGGGTGAATGTAAAGGAAGTGCCCAGATTAGTACTTTCTATGGATATACATTTGATGAAAAGGATTTGCGTCGTAATTATGTCGTTGGCATGTGGGGATATAATAATCAAGGTGACACAATATGTGTTCCTAGCATGCGGGCCAATTATACCTTATTTAATAATAAGTGGTCAAAACTGTGGTCTACAAATGGTTCTTTCGAGAGTAATAGCACAGGAAATACTGGTATAAATTATCCGTATTTGCGTTATACTGATGTATTACTGATGTTTGCTGAGGCTGAAAATGAACTTAATAATGGTCCTACAGAAGCTGCTAAGAATGCATTGAAGATAGTACGTAAGCGTGCTTTTGCTCCGTCAGACTGGGGGGTAAAAGTAGACAGTTACATTTCTTTAGTAAGTTCAAGTAAAGAAAAGTTCCTTAATGCCGTACTTGATGAACGTAAATTTGAATTTGCTGGAGAGAATATGCGTTGGAAAGATCTTGTAAGAAACAACAAGTATTCCGAAGTGTTGTTTTATACATTCCTTCGTTACTATGGAGTAGGGCAGAATGCGGGTGGTTCTTCACAATATCTTGATGCCGTGACAGAATATGATGGCTTTGCAGATGGTCGTTATGATAATCTGCCTTTTGATATTCATTGGCGAAGAATAGCAAATCCTAAGAATATTGATATATTTCCGAATACATCCATGGAAATTCTAGAGATTTCAAATCCATATTCTCAGGAGTCTAAAGTCCCAGATAATGGAACTATAACAAATCCTGAATACCAATGGCAGACTACACAGGGTAATTTCGGTTGGTGGAATGATGGTACAGGTTCGCCAACAGCACAATGTTTGTATTCACTTTATGGCTTTATGCGTGGTGACAATACTGGTATGGTTTATCTAGTTGATAATAATGGAACTCCTTATCCTATAGGGGAAGTTACATCACATATCACTGCAGACAAACTTCCTGTTGTACGTTATATTCTACCATATCCTAACAATGCTATCCTGCGTAGTGCTGGAGTATACAAGAACTATTATGGATATGCTAACTAATTATTTAAACAGAACACAATTATGAAGAAATATATATTATTTACTATGATGTTGCTGTCTGCATTATTGTTTTCTTCTTGTAAGGATGATGATAATATTGCTGACGGAGTAGACCGTGAGTTCATGACGATGTTCCGTATGGATGATAATACGGGGAGAGGAGATAGTGATCCTTATCGCTGCCAAGTAATCACGGTTAATAATCATCAGAACAGTGTACATTTATATTGGTATGGTGTCAACGACTGTGCCGGATATGAATTAAAGGTAGCTTTGCAGCCAAATGTGTCTTCAGGGCTAACTACAGATTGGGAAAATCCTAACAATATAATATTGGATACCATTTTAGGTCCTGACAAATTAGATCTTATATTGAACAATCTTGAGTATTCTACTGACTATAGATTCGCAATCCGTACTCTTTCAAAAAAGGGAGAAGGGTATCATTCTAAATGGTATGGTTATGGGAATGGACGTCAATGGGCTGAATATTGCGGTCTTACAACAGGCAATAGATATCCTGTTCCTGAGGTCATCACACAAAGTGCGCCTACAAAGTCTTCAGTAAGGGTTTATATCGACCCTTCTTATGCTGATGCTGTAGGAAATTGGACTGAAAGTTATGATAATCAGTTTGAAAAGAACTTTGAAATTAAGGATGGAAAGTTTGTAATGCAGAAATTATCTGTTGCAGCTTCTTCTGAGAATCCTGCCGCCGCCGTACCTGCGCAGTGGGCAAATCATCAGTTGACAGAAGAAGACTTCAGTCGTGGATATATTGATATTGATGGACTTGCTGAGAGTAGTGTATATATAATAAACGTGGAGAATATCAATGTTCCTATACATGTTGATGCTGTGTATAATACTCTTTCTGTACGTACTGATGGTGATGTCGGTGCCCCAGTTCTTATTAAGCATGAGGTTACGCCTAATGATACTTTGAGTGATGGTAAGACTTTAGTTGATATTTCTAGTTATCAAGCAATGCGTCTTGACGAGGTATTCTCTGATTATGTGAAGAATAATAAACTGGCTGAGGGCACTGTTTTTGAACTTGAAGGTGGAAAAACATATTATTTTAAGAATAATATGAGTTTGTCTAAGGGATTTACTCTTCATACTCGGCCTGAAGATTTGGCTGCTGGTAAAGGACATGCTAAAGTTTGCATGGGTGGGTTATGGAAAGAAGGCAATACTGTAAAATCAAACAATTTCATGTTTGGCCGTCAGCCTCAGAGTGGAGAAAGCTTTACTTTGTTCGTAAAGTCACTTACGTTTGAGGATATAGATTTTGACTGTCCTCTTGCAGAAGCATTTAATGGAACTTCACCTGGAACAGGAAACTATTTCATAAATATGTATTCTAATGGAATGGCAGTAACGCTCCAGTCTTTTGAAGTCCTGAGATGTAACTTCCAGAATATGATTCGTGGCTTTATACGTGTGCAGGGAACTAAGATCAAGAAGTTTGAACATGTACTTGTTGAAAACTGTAATTTTATGAACTGTGGTTATTATGACAATGGTGGTGGTGGTTATCCATGGGTTGCAGGTGATGGAAAACAGTCAAAAAGTAATATCTTTAAGGATATGGTATTCCGTGGTAACACATTCTATGATAGCCCACGAGCTTCGTTGTTTAATGATGGAAATAAAAGTCTTGATTGGGGTACTGATGTAGCATATAATATAACTTTGGAGAACAATACCTTTGTGAACTTTAGTACACGTTCTACCGGACGGCAGTTGTTTGATTTACGTTATTTGCCTGGTGGATCAAAAATTACGGTAAAGAATAATTTATTTATACTTACCAAAGATGCTAATGATACCCGTAATATTTTCCAAGGTGGTATGGATGTCCGTACAATAAATGGTTCTGGTATTGTTGTCTTTGATATATCAAATAACTGGTCTACAAATGATAATCTTACATCAGGTCAGGTGTTTACTTCTGGCGCATTCAATGCGAAAAATAACTCTGCTGGTAAATGGCCTGAAATGATTATTAGTGGTGTTGGTGCTGCGGTAGTAACTCCTGATAATATATCTGCCACTGATCTTATGAATGATCCTAATCCTCATAATTATGAGCAAGGAGACGCAATAAAGCGTCATCACCATGACAGTTATACGGGACTTTATTATAAGAATACCGAGGCTGTAAAGAACAGCAATATATATAAACTAGGTATAGGTGCAACTACGTGGAAAAAATAATGCTACTAATGTAGATTCACGCATGTCTAATACAAAAGGGGGCGGGCTTTATAGTCCGCTCCTTTATAAAATAAATATAAAATGAAAAAACTTATATATATATTTCTTGTAGTTTTTACGTTTTTAATATGTGCGTGTCATGAGGATACTTCCAAATGTAAAAACAGAGCCTTAGGCAATATTGACTGGGGAATAGACCAAAATGCCTATAAATCGGCTTCTGATGAATGGTTGAAAATTATCTCTCCTGAAAACGTTCCTGTATATGGAGATATGCAACTTGAAAAAGATCCGCTGAAGGGTAGTTTCAATAATGAAGGCAGATTAATAAAACTTAGTCTTGTTTTCGCCCCATTTAATATAAACAGTGATGATAGTGTTGGATTTTATAGAATAAAGAAAATTGGAGGTAATAACAAAAAAATAGAGCACCTTGTTAATATAATAAGCACTACTTATGGTGCTCCAAAACAACAGAATTTCAATTCGAATGATTCTGATATATACTTCCGTACCGCTTCTTATACTATTGCACAATGGGAGACAGAAGGGACTTCTATAAAGCTTGTTGCTGATAATGTTAGTGATGGCAAATCATGCTGTTTCAAACTTAAACTGATTACTAAAGAGAGATGTAATATAAATATAACCTCATAACGATAAAAATCATGAACAAACGAAACTTTCTTATTGCGGCATTAATAGCATGTAGCGTACCCGTTTGTGCCCAGCAATATCCATATCAGGATATTAAACTGTCAGCAGATCAGAGAGCAGAAGATCTGTGCAATAGACTTTCTTTAGCTGAAAAGACAAGTCTTATGATGAATGGCTCTGCTCCAATACAAAGACTTGGAATCCCCCCATTTGAATGGTGGAGTGAAGCTTTGCATGGTGTAGGAAGAAATGGTTTTGCAACAGTGTTTCCAATAACAACAGCTATGGCTGCATCATGGGATGACACATTGTTGTATAGAGTGTTCTGTGCTGTTAGTGACGAAGCCCGTGCTAAAAATAATTTGGCGAAGAAGACTGGAAATATAGGACGTTATCAAGGATTGTCTTTTTGGACTCCCAATATAAATATATTCCGTGATCCGCGATGGGGAAGAGGTCAGGAGACTTATGGTGAAGATCCATATCTCACTTCGCAAATGGGACTTGCTGTTGTACGCGGATTGCAGGGATTTGTACCTGCTGCTTCTGGACACGGTTGGGAGAAGTCTTCAAAATATTACAAAGTACTTGCTTGTGCTAAGCACTTTGCTGTTCATTCTGGTCCGGAATGGAATCGACATACGTTTAATATAGAAAATCTTCCTGCACGTGATTTGTGGGAGACTTATCTTCCTGCGTTTAAATCTCTAGTAGAAGATGGCGATGTACGTGAAGTTATGTGCGCTTATCAGCGTTTCGATGGGGCTCCATGTTGTGGAAACAATCGCCTTTTACAGCAGATATTAAGGAATGAATGGAATTTTAAAGGATTAGTTGTTAGTGATTGTGGTGCTATTGGTGATTTTTGGATTAAAGGCAGGCATGAGGTCTCAACTGATGCGTCAAGTGCATCTGCAAAAGCTGTAATAGCTGGAACTGATGTTGAATGCGGTGCAAATTATACATCTATTCCTAAGGCAATCAATTCTGGACTTATTTCAGAGAATAAAGTTGATGAAAGTATTCGCCGTCTTATTATAGAGCGTATTAATGTTGGAGATCTTGATCCTGATACTTTAGTTAACTGGACACGTATTCCCGAAACTGTAATAGCTAATAAAGAGCACAAGCAGCTGGCTTATCAAATGGCTCAGGAGAGTATGACATTATTGCAGAACAAAGATAACATTCTTCCTCTGAAAAAGAAAGGTCAAAGAATAGTCGTAATGGGACCAAATGCTAATGACAGTATCATGCAATGGGGAAATTATACAGGTTACCCAACAGAGACAACCACAATACTTGAAGGAATACGTGAAAAAATAGGAAATGTAAAGTATATCAAAGCATGTGGCCTTACACGTAATGAAGTTCTTGAGAGTAGATTTGATGAAATCATAGATGCTAATGGTAATCAGGGAATGACAGCTACTTATTGGAATAATACAGATATGAGTGGTGTTCCTGTAGCGACAGCTAGTATGTCGTTAGGAATAAATCTTAGTAATGGAGGTAATACGGTATTCTGTCCCAATGTGAATCTTGAACATTTTTCTGCTCGCTTTGAGGGAACTTATATTCCTCGTCATAGTGAAGAAGTCGAATTTAATTTGGCTTTTGATGATTGTGCGCGCTTGATTATTAATGGGGATACAGTTTACGAATATTGGAAACCTCGTGCGCGCGTGTGGAAAGGCAATTATAAATTAAAAGCCAATATGGGTGAAAAATATCATATTGTTGTCGAATATTTGCAGAATACTGATATGGCTGTGATTAATTTCGATATTAATCATCGCGCTGTAAGCAATGTTGATGATGTTATAGCACAAGCAAATAATGCTGATGTTGTAGTTTTTGTAGGTGGAATATCTCCATATTTGGAAGGAGAGGAAATGAAAGTTAGTGAACCTGGATTTAATGGTGGCGACCGTACAGATATAGAATTACCGCAACCCCAGCGTGATGTTATAACAGCATTGCATAATGCAGGTAAAAAAGTTGTATTTGTAAACTGTTCTGGTGGTGCTGTTGGTTTGGAACCAGAAAGCAATAATGCTGATGCCATTTTGCAGGCATGGTATCCTGGGGAACAAGGAGGGAAGGCGGTTGCCGATGTGCTTTTTGGAGATGTCAATCCTTCAGGAAAATTACCAGTGACATTTTATAGAAATGTATCTCAACTTCCAGATTTTCTAGATTATAAGATGAAGGGACGTACATATAGATATTTTAAGGGAAGTCCTTTATTTCCTTTTGGGTATGGATTGGGGTATTCGTTGTTTTCCTTTGGTAAACCTAAATATGATAAAAGTAAATTATATGTAGATGTGGCTAATAATGGTAAGTATGACGGAGATGAAATAGTTCAGATCTATATACGTCGTATAGCAGATATTGATGGACCTTTGAAAACCCTTAAGGCTTTCAAACGTGTGAATATTAAGTCTGGAAAGCATACTTTGGTAGCAATTGATATGCCTCGTGAAAGATTTGAAGTATGGGATTCTTCAACGAATACTATGCGTGTACTTCCTGGTAAGTATGAAGTTATGGTAGGTAAGTCGAGCGCCGATAATGATTTAAGAAAGATAATTGTTAATATAAAATAGATATGTAGATATTGTATAAGCTTAAGGCTCAATACTCAAATGAATTTGAATTCATTGAGGATTGAGCCTTTCTTTATTTATGAATTAAATTAATTCAATAATCTGTTGTCAATGTCACATTGTTAAGTCCGCTATCTACAGATTTCCAATTGGCATAAGTAGACTTTTGATAGTTTAAATCTACAATATTTATTTCTTTCATCTTGCGCCATTTAACTCCTTTTTTGTCAAGGTTTGAAATGCGATTTGCTGGTAGATTTGTGACTTCAATCCTTATTACATTATTACCTTTGTGCAAAAGATTCTTGCAGTCTAGAATATATGGTACAGCCCAAGCGCAACCGATAAATTCTCCATTGATATAAACTCTTGCACTTTCGCGCACATCGCCCAGATTGATGTTCCAGTGTGTTTTTGCCTGTGCCGTGTTGAGTTTTATGACAGTTGTATAGACACCTGTTCCCATTGTTACTGAAGTTTCGCTGTCTAGATTCTGCCAGTATTGCAATGAGTCTAGATCAAATGTCTTTGAAACCTTTGGTGCCTCTTCGATGAGACTCAATTGCCATTTATGCTTTGTGAGTCCTATTTCTTGTCTGCTTTGTTTAACAGGTTCGTTATTTATTTGTTCTTTAGGACTTTCGTTTCTGTATGTTTGCAGAATGGCAGATTCTCCACTTCTCAGTTTGATTCTGATTTTTCCATTATTTATTGTTACCTTATTAATGTCTCCATTCATCGGATTAAACCAAGCTGCATCTTTAAATTCTGTTGCTAATGGCATATCGCAGTCAACATCATTTGGTGTTAAATTCGACATGAAATAATGATAACCTGTTGGATTACTTCGGCGTATCATTTTCATTCCAGTCTGAAGTTTTATCTGTTCGGGAACTGCACAAAGTGACATTTCCTTTGCGTTAACTCCTAATATTATATGTGCACCTTGTTTTTCAAGTTCAGCAAGATGTGCTTTCACTTCTGGTGTCATGATATTGTTACCTGGTATTATCAGCGCTTTATATTTAGCTCCACCAATTGTCTTCAATGTCCCGTTTTCGCAAGTTGTTGAAAGTATATAGCGGTCACTTATATAATCACAGTCGTAGCCTAATGAGTCGATCTTCATTATTGAACTAATGAATTCTGGGGCTTTCTTCGCCATACTGTGTATATCAAATTGCATCAGTTTTTGTCCTTTTTCTTTTGCCCACATATCTCTTACTGGGAGATATACGATGAAGTCGTTGTCAGGCTGCCCCCATTGTAGAAAACTTTGGCAACGAGTGATGTAGCTCATAAGGAAAGGAGCATCACGCCATATAGAATTAGTAGGACTCATGTCTACTGATGCATAGAATTTCCAACCTGGCCATTCTGCATCTTTAGGACTATATGCCGTTCCATGAAAAAACATGTGGTTAACTCCTGCGCAGAACATTAGGTCCATGTCAGGTTTCATCTGACTCAATGATGTACGGAAGTGCTCGGTAAGCCAAGTGAATGTTTCACTTGATGTGAACTGTTTTCCTGTGATATGGGCTGCAGAAGGAGCATATTTCAGCATACTTAGGTCACTGAAATTAGATCTTGTCATTCCAGAATCTTTGCGCAATCCTTTTATTTTGAAGTCTGATAATCCGAATCCTTCTATTTCTGGGATATCCACAGCTGCGTAACAATCAATGAGGTTTGCTGGACTTCCATGAGCCTGATTTCTTGTTATAGCTCCGTGGCTGTGCGCCCATGCAGTCCATTGATTCGTGAAATTTTCCAATAGCATATCACTTAATGTTTCACGATAATCAGATAACGTCTTGCTATCTCCGTCAAGTAGTTTGTCGAAGCAAGTCTCTAGTTTGTATCCTCTGCGTTTCGCAAATTCATCAAGTAATGTAGGTGTCCAATCTGCGCCATATACCTCATAGCTGTCATTGAAGAATGTATGTGGGTATGGTGTCTTTGTTGCATTAAAGGCACTGTCTATATGCGCCAGATAGTGCATAACAGCATTTTTGTCAAAATGATCGATCACATATCCTTCTCCACCAGGAGCGGCACGTTTTACCATCTGTCGTGTCCGACTTATATACAATGCTATAACTCTTTTCTTTCCTTTGATGTCGGATTTGAAAGCCACTGCCTGTTGTAGAGTAGCAAAAGACTTTTCCTTACTAGGTAATACAAAGGCTATGTTTTTTATATTAGTGTTGAGGCTTACAAGAGTGTCTATAAATACAGCCTTGCACGCTGCTTCGTTTATTGGAACCCATGGACCACCGAAAGGCCAGCCTGTACCAGTAGCCATATCAACCTCTATATGGTTGTCTTTTGCTTGACATTCTGTATATTGTAAAGCCTTCATCCATTCAGGAGAGAGATAGCGTAACTCGTTTTTCTCATTTCCCTGTACTCCATATATTGGAGTTATTTCTACAGCTCCCAATCCATGTGATGAATATTCTGCTAGATTCCATTTTAAGTTGGTTGAGTCTACTGCAGAACCAAACCACCACCAACGTGTACCAGGACGTGATTCCGGTAACTGTTTAGGCCATGATTGTGAATATATGCTCAATGTTGCTATAGCGCATATAACACATAAAAATATTCTTTTCATTTGTTGTTTAGTTTGTAATATTCAGAAGCTCCAAGCAGGAAGCAACCTGTACCATAGTCTTCAAAATCAGGTACGCTTGTATATGTTACAGGCTGACCAGCTGATGGGTCTTTTCCTGTTCCTTGATTCCAACCTATAAAACCATCTTCGTGTGCACATTCTTCAAGTGCTTTCCATGCTTTTATGCAAGCCGGAAGATAAACTTTCTTGTTAAGATATCCCTTATTTATGCCCCAACTCATTCCATAAAGAAATAGTGCTGTACCAGTCATCTCTTTTCCTGCATAGTTTGTTGACACAAGGCTTGGATACCAGAAACCATCTTCGTGTTGGCAACTAATTATGCCGGCACTCATCTTTATGAAATCATTTTTAAGCTCTTTGTAATATTTGTCTTTAGGTGAGAGTTCATTCATCACCCTTACAAGTGCTGCATATACCCAACCGTTACCACGGCTCCAATAACAGTCTTTTCCGTCATTTTCTTTATATGGTGGTACAAAATCTTTGTCTCTCCACCATAATCCGTTTTTGGTATTGAAGAGCCCGCCACCACATGTGTTGCGACTCCAGTGATATGCATTCATTGCATAGTCTATATATTTCCTATCTTTTGTGATGTTGTACATTCTTGCATAAACAGGCATAGACATCTGAATAGCGTCAATCCAAGTCCAGTAGTCGGCTTTTCCTGATGATATTTGCTTGTCAAGATTTTCTTTCACCTTGTCTATCTTCCCGTTACCGCCTTCCATTTTGTATCTGTCAAGATATGTCTGAGCACAGCATTGGTCATCGGCATCGGTCGTTGCTGTACCATTGCGTGGAGTCCATTTGTGAAAGTTTGCCCAAGTATCTGTATAGTCAAGATATCTTTGTTGTTTGTCGATTGCATATAATGACATAAGACCTTCATAGTATACGGCACGTGTCCATAAACTACTTGCTCTTTCTTTTTTCACGAATGTAGGCACTGTAGGATCTGCATACTTTTTCATGAAATAATTATTTACCTTTTGGGCTGTCTCTAATATGTTTTGTTGTGCACAAGCTGTACCAAGAGACATAAGCATGATTAGCGCTGTCGCTGTAATCTTTTTCATGTTATATTGTTTTTGATTTTATATATGCAAAATTAGGATATTTAAGGTCCTTAATTACACAAAAATAGTTCAAAAAGTGGTATTATTGTTCAAAAGAAGGCTATGATGCTTAAAATTCAGCTTTGTAGAAGAAGGTAACTTCTTTTTTAGTGGTAGGATGTATAAAGGTCAGTTTTTCTGCATGCAGATATAGTCGTTTGTCTTTTTTTCCGTATAGTTCGTCCCCTTTTATTGGATTTGCTAAACCTTCATTGTGAGCGCAATGCATGCGCAACTGGTGTGTTCTGCCAGTCTGCGGATACAGCTCCACACGATCTGTGTCGGTAAAGTGGTATTTTGTTATAGCCTCTTTTCCGTTGATATAGTCAACGAGTTGTCTTGGACGGTCGTTTATGTCGGGTCTCAATGGGAGAGATATTGTTCCGTCTTTATCATTGGTGTGCGGTGTACTTAGACATGCTACGTATTTCTTGTGAACTTTATGCTGTTTAAACTGCTTTTGAATGTCAAGATATGCATTCATCGTACGTGCAATGATTAGCAGACCGCTCGTCGCCATGTCTAGGCGATGTACGATAAGTGGACTATCAGCATTGTCTTTATATCTGCTTCTCATGATACTATACACGCTTTGTCTATTGCTTTTTCCTGGAACACTTAGCATTCCTGCTGGTTTGTTCACAATTGCAATATCTTCGTCCTCGTAAATAATTTCTAATGTTCTACTGTCTTCGCTATCTAAAGAATTAGGTTCTACATCTATGCCTTGAAGCATCCAGTTTAATATTGGCTTACACTTATTGTTGCATGCAGGATAGAAATGCAAGTGATGGCGTATTTCTTCTTTTGGACTCTTTCCCCACCAGAACATTGCCATACTTATAGGGCGCATATTGTGCGAAAAAGCATATTGCAGCATTTTCGGTTCACAGCATTCTCCGCTTCCTGCTGGTGGAATTGTATGTAGTTCGTTATAATTATAAAATATGTCAATAAGGTCTTTTTGTTCGCCATTGGCATTCTGTATAATGAATTGTTTGAAAAGCCAACGTTGCAAGTAATCGCTTTTTTGGCGACGTTGTTGCTTTAATATATTTATCTCGTTGTTTATGTTGTCAACAAAGGTTTGTTTTTCAGCTATCAGTGATGAATATCTTTTCTTAATCCTATGCAGTTCAGCCTTCATGAATTGTGATTGGCGAATCATTTCCTGTGTCAATGGTTTGTCTTCTGGACGTTCTGACTTCACCTCTTTTATATATTCTTTATATTTTTCTGTTTCAAGTTTCTCTTCATTGCATGTTGATTGTAATTCCTTTATGGCATTTCTTTTTTCAACACTGTTTTCACGTGATGTTATTTCCTTGTTAATGGATGATATCTCTGCTTCATGTTGCTTAAAATATCCGTTAGGTTGTAAATAGTCAAATACGGCTGGAACATAACCTTCCCAGTCACTGCGCCCACATATCTGACCGCTATAGCCAGCAATAAATCCTAATTCTTTTTTATTTTTCACAATTAGGACACCAAACATCTTGCCTTGTTCTATTTCCGAGCGAAATTCCGCATCAGCATTCTCAATCCAATTTCTAATCTCGTCAACTGCTTTTAAGCATAGTTGATCAGGTTCGTAATAAAATGGATTGTTAAATTTGGTAGGGAGTGTATCTGGAAAACTAGCGAATTTGTGGAACATTTGATATTATCTTAGTTTTTCTCTATTTAGTATTTCAATAGTTTTTCCGTCAATGCTTATAGCCCCCTCTTTTTCAAAGGCACTTAATACCCTAAGAAGTGAAAACTTCTGAATGCCAAAGGAGTCAGCTATTTCCTGTCGACTGCGATAGAGATGTATGATATTCGAATTTTGTTCTCCAGCGCGTTCCAAAAGAAGGTATGCTACCTTTTCTCGGATCGTGAAAAGACTTAGCACTTTCATCTTGAGAGTAAGAAAGACATCAATATCTGAAAGTGAGCGAATAAAATTCATACGTATTGTCTCGTCTGTATCAATAAGTCTTTTCAATGTTTCCGGAGACATTCGTAGTATTGTCACCTCAGTATCGGTCTCAACGCTCACTGGCATATCTCTGTTATGTGAGAATATAAATGCTGGTGCAATAATGTCACCTTCACCAAGCTGACTCACTTCAACTTGTTTTCCGCTCAATGAAACCAATCGGCATAAAAGTCTACCACTTACTACGATGTCTGCATATTTACATGGCATTCCTGCGAGTGTGTATACATCCCGTTTTGCATATTTTACTAATTTGTAGTTTGAACTGCCAAGTGTCAGTTCAATACTAATATCGTTCATCCCTTCAAATAAAGGGCATTTATGCAATGCATGTAATACTTTGTCGTTTATCATCCTAATCCGATTTTATATGTATCTGCAAATATAATAAAGAAAAATGACATTTGCAAGAAAGTCTTTATTTACCTAGTAGATGTTTTATCGCAGCTATAGGCTTATAGAAAAGCATTCTTGGTCCAGCCCATCTCATAACCTTTCTTATTTGTTCGCGCATTTCTGTCTTATAGCAATGCACTGGACAATTCTTACATGCCATTTTGTTTTCACCCCATTTGCACTTATCAAGACGCAGACAGCAATAGTTTATTAATTTTTGATATTGCTCGTCTGGTTTTGGCATGTTTAGTTTGTGGCGACAATATAAAGCCACCATCTGCTTGATCGTATTTTTATCTTTCTCAATTTTTTTCCCCATTCTGCAAAGGTAATATAATAAGGTGGAAATACAAAAACGTATTTTTGGTAAATTAATCAGTAATATGGTTATTATGTATTTCGATTATTTGAAATACCTTTGCATCCATAAGAATATAATTGATAGATATGTATATAGAAAAAATTAATAGTCCTAAAGATTTGAAGGGACTTAGCATTGAACAACTAAAAGTTGTAGCTGATGAAGTTCGTGAAGGAGTTCTTAATCGTGTAAGTAATCATGGAGGACATGTTGGACCTAATTTGGGTTTTACCGAAGCCACAGTTGCTCTGCATTATGTTTTTAATGCTCCTGAAGATAAATTCGTTTTTGATATCAGTCATCAAAGCTATCCTCATAAGATGCTTACAGGACGAGCAAAAGGATTTCTTGATGTTAGTGATATGGATGCAATTTCTGGGTATTCTTCTCCATTAGAAAATCCTGAGTATGATAATTTCGAAATAGGCCATACTTCTACATCTGTAGCTCTTGCTTCTGGTTTGCAGAAAGCTCGTGATATAATTGGCGGAACAGAAAATGTTATTGCTGTAATCGGTGATGGCTCGTTATCTGGTGGTGAGGCCTTCGAGGGCTTAGATACAGCAAGCGAAATAGGAACTAACATTATTGTTGTGGTTAATGATAATGAAATGAGCATTGCTGAAAATCATGGTGGATTGTATAAGAACTTGAAATTGCTACGTGAATCCAACGGTCAGGCTGAGTTGAATTTCTTTAAATCAATGGGATTTGACTATATGTATGTCGAAGATGGTAATGATGTATTTAAACTTGTTGAGGCTTTCAGCAAGGTGAAGGATATTAATCATCCAATAGTAGTACATATACATACAGAAAAAGGTCATGGTTATGAACCTGCTGTTGAGAATAAAGAAAATTGGCATTGGAGTATGCCTTTCAATATAGAAGATGGTAGTTTAAAAAATCTTAGTGGAGGAGAAAATATTTCTTTGATGCTTGGTGATTGGCTATTTGAAGAAATGAAACGTGATGAGAAACTTGTTGTCATATCAGCAGGCGTACCAAGATGTTACGGATATGATAAGCAGAAAAGAGAACAGGCGGGTAAGCAGTTTATTGATGTCGGTATTGCTGAAGAAGAGGCTGTTGCTTTGGCTTCTGGTATGGCAAAGCGAGGAGCGCATCCTGTATTCAGTGATTTAGCGACCTTCTTTCAGCGTACTTACGATCAACTGTGTCAAGATTTGGCTGTGAATAGTAATCCAGCCGTATTTAATGTTCTTGGAGCAACAATATATGGAATGAATGATTTTACCCATATTTGTTTCTTTGATATTCCAATGATTAGTCATATACCCAATCTGCATTATCTAGCACCAACAAGTTATGAGGAACTTATAGCAATGGAGAAATGGGCAATTAATCAGGATAAATACAGCATAGCAATTCGTGTTCCAGAGGGACCTGTTGTTCATAGTCCTGAGGAATATGATACAGATTATAGTGATTTGAATAAGTTTAAAATGGCGCATCGTGGTGAGAAAGCTGCTATTATAGCTGTTGGTAACTTCTTTCAAAAAGGAGATGCTATCAGACAATCTCTTGCAAATGATGGAATAGATGCAACTCTTATCAATCCTCGTTATTTGTCTGGAGTAGATGAGAATATGCTTGATGGACTGAAAAAAGATCATCAGATTGTGGTTACTATTGAGGATGGTAGTCTTGATGGTGGATTCGGAGAACGTATTTCTCGCTTTTATGGTCCTACAACAATGAAAGTCCTTAACTTCGGAGTTAAAAAGGCTCTTTATGATCGTTATGATGTAAATAAATTTATTGCTGTCCGCTAAACTTTCTATAAGCATAAATTTTCATCCGCAGTGCCTCTTAATAGGCATTGCGGATTAATTTTCCAAAAAGTAAGCCCCCTCACTGAAAAAGCGAAGGTTCCGGTGGTGATTCGTTAGTTAGCTGAATTATCAGATCCCATTCTTTTTCGGGTTGTTCAAGAAAAGTATAGCAGTTAATATAGTACATAAGCATTATTCTGACTATAGTTGCCAATCCCGAGAAACTCCATGTTCTCTTTATACGCTTCTGTATCACCATGAGCAATAGATTTGCTATGAGAGTTATCCAAATCTGTATTTTAATGGCATTGGCACTTTCGCCATAAAAATATCTAAGTGGAAAGTTCTGCTTGAGTTGTTTGAATAGAAGCTCTATTTCCCATCTTTTGCGGTAGATGGCCACTATTTCCTCTGGTTCCATCTCCATGTCGTTGGTAAGCAGCGAGATGAGTCTGGCCTTAGTCTTCTTGATGTCCACATAGGTGATGATACGGGCATGATGGTTGATATTCTCATTGTCCTTGACACGCTTGGTGAAGACTACTTCCCTTATCCGATACACCATCAGCCCGTCTTCGTTCTGAAGCATCGTGTCGCTCAATGTCGAGTAGACAAGGCTCTTCTTCATTTTAGTTACATACACCACACCATTGCGTGTCAACTCCTCGAACTTGGCATAATCAATGTACGCACGGTCTATGGCAAGGATGTCACCCCGGGTATATTGTAAGGGTCTGAGCATGAAGCTGTCATTCGTCGCCGCAGAAGTGTACTGTATGTCAGAGGGAACACCCTCATTGGCATGAATAACCGTATGAACTTTGATGCCACCTTTCTTTCTGCCCATCTTAGGATGCCGCCCTACACCTTTGAAAATGAGGTTGGAGAATAGGGAGATCGTTGTTGAGTCAAGTATTTGAAGCTTATTAAGCCACTTGGGAGTCTGATGCTTTCGGCTGTCCGAGGAAAGTTCTTCCCTATAGCTGGCATATAGGTCACGGTATATCTTCTCGAACACACATTCTGGACGCCTGGTATTGGCATCCGACAATGTACTACGCCGTGGCATCATGCTTATTCCCAAATGTGCTAGTTTGCGCGCTTCGGGAAGCATAGAGAATGATATCTCGCGCAAAGAATCGAAACGCTTGATCACGGCATAGAGCATGACAACCAGATGTTGCCAACCATCAAAGTGCTTGACATAACGTTCACCGCCCTCATTACGACTAAAAGCAAGAATTTTTGACTTGTCAAGCAAATTAATTAACTGACCATATAGTGGCTGTCCGATAAAATGTGTACCTTTGTTCATTGTTACATGGTTTTTGTGGTAAAAAACAAAGGTAACAAAAAAGACTGAATTCCAACAGAGGGATTCAGTCTTACTTTTATACACTGAGTAAACTTTTAGCGGACAGCAATAAAATAAATTGTTGTTTGACAATAATCTCACAGATCAACAAATATTAACTAGTATAAAATCAGTTTTGAATAATTATTAATAAAAATGACAATATAACTGCTAAATACCTGTTATATCCCCCTTTAAGTCACATTCTGAAAGGTTTGTGGCTTTTTTATTCTTTTTTTATCAATAATTATTCGAATAAAGTTTGGAAGTTTAAAAATGTTTTTATACCTTTGCGATGCTTAAAAGTAGAAAATAGTTTGAATGTAAGTGGTAAAATTGAGTTTGTAAATGTTTAGCAATAATATTGAATTGCTGTAGAGATAAATGAAACAATATTTTTTGTTTTGAAAATGACTCATAAATCTTGATATATAAATTACATGATAAAATAATGATCGTGGGAGCGTGCATTCTATGCTGTAAAGATGAAATATTTAAATGTCTATTGTAGACTTTAATAATTTACATGCAATTGAATGATAAAAGAATTTTATTTACTTGAGTCAATTTAAGTATGGGGCGTATTGCAGCTGTGAAGCTGGTACGCCTTTTCTATTTTTACAATATTATTATCCAGCAAACGTTATATAATTGATTTTATAATAATTTAATATGAAAAAGCAAATAATATGTTCTTTAATCTTTTGTGTGACATTTAGTGTTGCACATGCCACACGTATTAATTTCAATAAACTTTTTAATACTGGTATTTCTTATACAGGCAGAACTGTTACAGATGCAAAGGGGAATGTGAACTATGATTGGATTGGTACATACTTACAGACTGACTTTACCGGTGGCTCTATCGCTGTTGATATAGCTGAGACTGATACCAGTTATCACAATGTTTTTATTGATGGGCAGCTTTTGAAAAAAATTAAAGTTTATGGCAAACAGCCCCATGCTGTTGTTCTTGTAGAGAATCTTCCAAAGGGCATGCATCGTCTACGTTTGCAGAAATGCACTGAGGGACAATACGGCATGACTACAGTATCTGGATTTTATCTTGCTAATGGTAACTTAACTTATAAGGTGCCAGCTAAGAAAAGATTTATAGAAGTATATGGTGATTCTTATACATGTGGATATGGTACGGAGGGCTTGAAGTATAATGAACCTTTTAGGTTGTCTACCGAGAATTGTAATAAGGCCTATGGATGTATCATAGCCCGATATTTTGATGCTGATTATGCTCTAGTAGCTCATAGTGGACAAGGGATGGTGCGTGATTGGGCGGATAAGAATCAGATGTCAGATATAAATATGTATATTCGTCATGATAAAGTAATGGATCAGCATGATACCACTGCGTATTCATTTGATGCATACAAACCAAGTCTTGTTATGATAAATCTTGGTACTAATGATTTTTCACCTACCGCAATCCCAACAGACGAACAATATGTTGGTCAATACTTGAAGTTAATAGCAAGTTTACGCAAGCATTATGGAAATGTTCCAATATTATGTATTACCCCACACTCTGCTACTCGTTATCTTAGTGCGGCTTTACAGTTGTTGAAGGAGCGTGTGGCAGACGACAAGAATGTTCACATGGCTAATTTGTTAGCTAATATTATAGTTGATAATACCGATTTAGGTTCCGATTGGCATCCTAATTACATAGGACAACGTAAGATAGCCATGACCCTCATTCCTCAAATATCTGCAATGATGGGATGGCCATTGAGTGATGATGTTGTAAAATAAACTAGGCGTAACAGACGAGAACGCTAAAGCCATATTTGTAGTTCTGTTTCGTCTGTTACGTACGCTGTTATTTCATAAGCCAGTTCTTTTTCAGCCAGTTGCGTACTGGAATATCATATAGTTTGAGGCATGCGTATGCTACAGCTATAGCCATTACAAATACTGATATACTTTAAAAATATGTGCTCACAATGGGGCATCTGGATGATTGTGCATCCATGCTACTTGTAGGTAGACTAATGGGTAGTGAATGATGTATAAAGGATATGATATTTCTCCAAAAAACTTACACACGGTAACTGATCTACCAGAGACATTACTGCCTGCTCCAATTAATACAATTAAGTGAAAAAGAACTATAATCGTTGTTGATTCCTATATTCTATTTTTATCGGACAGCAATAATATTCTATTCATCCACATCTTGTTTTTGAAAAAGAAGAAAGCATTTACACCTAAAAGTACAGGTGTTATAATTGTTTTTTTTATCATAATGCAAACTTTTCTATCAAAAAGACATAAATATTGAAAATAATGTGTAATTTTGCACACTATCAAGGCGGAATTATGGATATAAAAAAAATGTCTATAGAAGAACTTACCTTATGGAATGAGAATGCATTCCACTTGCTTTATAAAAATTTTTATAAAGCATTAGTGAATTATGCATTTCAATTTATTAATAATGATGCTGCAAGTGAAGATATTGTACAGGGACTATTTTCCCAGATATGGGAAAAAAAGCCTTATTTTACTTCAATCTATGCCCTTGATGTGTTTTTGTATACCTCGGTACGGAATAAATGTTTGAATTATCTAAAACATAAGAATATAGAAATTTCTTATTTAAAGAAAACGCGTCTTCAAGTACCAGAATCTTATTCAGAGACCGATGATGAAGATTTGTTTCCAGAACGGATTTATCGTATGTTATTTTCTACCATAGATCAATTGCCAAAACGAAATCGGGAGATATTTCTTATGTATATTGATGGAGTGTCTAATAAAGAAATAGCCGATGCGTTGAATATTTCTGTAGAGACAGTGAAAACACATAAAAAGCGTAGCATGGTGTTTCTACGTAAGCATCTTCAAATAGAAGCATTGTCTCTTCTTTTGTTTATAATAAAATAGACATCATTATTTTTTCTTTTGTCTAATAATATAGAAATTTAAGGCAAATGTTCTTTTCTTAAGGTAGAAGGCATCAACACCAAGCTTTAATTTATTAAGAAAACAGACTATTCTGCTTTTTTTTGTTCATTCGACAAATAGAGTGATGATATGAATTAAAAAGAAGAAAGCTATTGTAGTTTTTGGTATGTTTGAATAACTACAAACAAAAGTACAATTATGACAACAGCTTTCTATATCATGCTTTGGCTTTATTTACCCTCAAATATACTAGTATTGAATACAAAGGTAATACAATAATTATTATCAAACATGTTAATACAGATATCTCTTCTGCATTTCTTTAATAAACAATTAAAACATGATTATACAATGTATTAGCTATGTACAAACTTTGAAAATGTTTAATGTGTTGATGATGCACTGGATGGGTATACTTGTCTGGAATGATTGCCACATATCAAAAGGAAAAGTGGAAGTATCAACAGTAAGATAAAAGTGATGAAAAGAAATGTATATAACTTCAGGGACGAAACGTATTTCAAACTTAGGTTATATGCACTTTATAACTGCTATATTTATCAAAATGTTTAGCGAAAATGTTTTTTTTAATCAAAAAACAATATTTTTTTTAATATTTGTACCACTTTGTTTGGTTTGTGTTGTTTTTAATAAAAAAATAATTTATGATGAATTCTCATTTTGATATTGAACGCCTAATTCATAATAAAATTCTAGGTATAATAACTGCAGAGGAGCAAATTCTGCTAGACGAGTGGTTAAAACAGAGTGAAAACAACCGCCGTAATTATTCGCAGATGATGGATAATACACATTATCTTTCTGAGCGTTATCGACAATATCGCAAAGTTGACATTGAAAATGCATGGATGAAATTTAAATTAGCTCATTTCATTTCAAAATCCAAGCGCTTTTATAAATGGACTTGGCTATATGCAGCAGCAGCAATTCTAATAGCAATATTCTATATGGCGCAATGGCTTGACAGACCTGTTTCGGAATCACATCTTGTAGCTTTGTCACCTAAGGTTATTAAAGCCATGCAGGTATCACAAAAGTCAGGGCACCAAAAAGCTACACTCATATTGGGTAATGGGCAACGTGTAAGTATCAATAATCCCGTGCAATATGATAAGATACTGGCAGAAGCACCTGCAGAGGCTGTATATCAGTTGGTCACAAAAGATGCGAATGAATATTGGCTTACACTGGAAGATGGAACCGTGGTGCATTTGAATTATGACACACACCTGAAATACCCCGTACATTTCTGCAATAATAGCCGTACTGTTTATCTGGAAGGAGAAGCCTATTTTAAAGTTGCAAAAGATGCTTCACGTCCGTTCCGGGTAGTAACGCAAAATGGAGTGATCAAAGAATATGGTACAGAATTTAATGTTAATACGCGCACAGAAAATGGGATTACAAATGTAGTGCTCATTGAAGGTTCTATTAGTGTTACAGCAAATAATAGCCGGGAAAGAATGCTGAAGCCTGGAGAAATGGCCGAGTTCAAATCAGGACAAACAGAGATAGAAATTAAAAGTACGGATATAGCGGTATATAAAGCATGGAATGAAGGTGAATATATTTTCAATGATTGTCGATTGGATGAATTGATGAATGTGATTAGTCATTGGTATGGAATAAAAGTGAAATTTCAAACAGAGGAGATTAGTGCCATTCGCTTTACAGGAAGTGTAGACCGTTATGGTAAATTGGAATCCATATTAAACGCAATTAGTAAGGTGACAAGTTTAAATATAGAAGAAAATGGCCATTATGTTATTATTAAAAAATAAGTAATAGAGATGAGAAATTTAAAAAGAAAGTTTTATGTTATAATCGTTATGGTAATAATTGGATGTTTTGGTCCTGTTATTCAGACGGCTATGGCTCAGGATTTAGAAAACAAGAAAGTAACGGTCAATATGGAATCTGCCTCGGTGTATGATTTTTTTGACGCTATGAAAAATCAGACTGGATTGAATTTTATTATGAAATCAGGTGATTCAAAGACACAAAAGATTACCATTCATGCAAAAAATCAATCAGCATTGTCTGTTATCCAGAATGTGATGAAACAAATTCAGTGCTCCTATAACATCGAAGATGGATACATTACTGTAATTCCGATTACTGATTTTGGGAATACCCTAAGAACACTTACTGGTATTGTGACAGATGCAGAAGGAATACCTTTACCTGGAGTCGTGGTAAGGATTAAGGGCACAAAGATGGGGGCTATTTCAGACGAGGATGGTAAGTATTCATTTAAAGTTCCAGGAAATGCCATCACATTGGTATTCTCATATGTGGGAATGGTTAGCAAAGAGGTAAGCTATGCTAGTGGAGCTACTACTGTATTCCGAAACATTAAGTTAAAGTCAAATACGGATATTGATGAAGTCGTGGTGACAGGCTATAATATTATTGATAAACGTAAACTTACGAGTTCGGTAACATCTTTAAAAGCGGAAGATATTATGAGACCTGGTATTGTGAATCTAGATCAAATGCTTGAAGGTCAGGTTCCGGATATGGTTTTTATGAATAACTCTGGTGAAGTGGGTACTGTGCCTAAATTAAGAATTCGTGGTACTTCAACCTTGATTGGTAATCGAGAACCTCTTTGGGTCTTGGATGGTGTAGTATTGCAAAATGCAGTAAATGTCAGTCCCGAGGAATTGAATAATCCTGATTATATCAATCGTATAGGAAATGCCATTGATGGTATCAATCCACAGGATATAGAGCGTATTGATGTACTGAAAGATGCCAGTGCGACTGCTTTATATGGCGCCAAGGCTGCAAACGGTGTTATTGTGGTAACAACAAAAAAAGGATTTGTTGGAAAACCAATTATCAATTACAACATGAGTATGTCGTTAAAACTCCGTCCTCATTATACTGACAATAAAATAAATTTAATGAACTCTCGGGAACGAATGGATTTTTCTCAGTATCTAGTGGAAAATGGATATAACTATGGTAATAATCCCAATCTTGGAGGCTTTGAAGCATTAGCCCAACAATATTATCAGGGATTTATCAATCACGATGAATATGCAAGTAAAATTCAACAGTTGGAAGGTATAAATACTGATTGGTTTGATATTCTTACTAACAATGCGTTATCCACTCAACACTCTATTAGTATAAGTGGTGGTTCTGAAAATGCTCGTTATTACGGATCTCTTGGTTATACCCGTGATAATGATGTAATTATTGGCAACAGAAATGAACGTTATTCTATGTCCATGCATTTGGATACAAATCTATCGCGTATATTTTCTACTTCATTTGGGGTGACTGCAAATAAAAATAATCGACATTATAATCAGGATGAAATATCTCCATTAAACTATGCCTATACTACCAGTCGCGCAATTCCTGCCTATGACTTGAATGGTGGCTATTCTTATTATAAAATGCAGAATGCCGGTTCTTATTATAACTATAATATTTTGAATGAACTTAATAATAGTTATAACAAGCAGGAAGGTTCCTCAATGAATTTTAATTTTACTCTGAATGCAAAGATATCGAATGCTTTAAAAGCCAGTCTTATTGCTTCTTACCAAACATCGACAACTGATCAGGAACAATGGTGGGGAGAAAATACATATCATGTGGCTACATTGCGTCTTAGTGATAATGGAACAGCAGCTCCAAGTGGAGCTGATTCTCATAGTGTGTTACCTTTTGGTGGTGAACTTACTCAGAATCATTATCGTAATGATAATTACATGATACGTCTGCAGACTGATTATTATAAATATCTGGATAAGAACAATAATCATAATATTAATGCAAGTGTAGGTGTTGAGATAAGTTCAACCAAATATAAAGCTGATCAATTAGTTTCACGTGGATATTACGAGACGCGAGGGAAGCAATTTTCCATCACTGAACTTGATAATTATCCATATTATAAAGCTTGGCTTGAACAGAATGCCTATCCTGTTCTTACAGATAATCTGACTAATTTAGTTTCAGGATATGCAACCCTCTCTTATACTTATAAAAATTATTTAACACTTAATGCGAATGCCCGTATGGACGGGTCTAACAAATTTGGAGATAGAAGTAATGAAAAATTGTTGCCTATCTGGAGTGTTTCTGGTAACTATAATCTCTCAGAACATAAATTTTTCCAACGTGACTGGATTGATTTTATTATGTTGAAGACATCTTATGGATATCAAGGAAATATGCTTGAAGGACAATCTCCACAAATGATCATTAAACAGTTGCCTACTAATCCTCTATATAATGAATTGGTATCCGAATTATCTGTATATCCAAATCCGAATCTAAGATGGGAGAAAACCTCATCATACAATGCTGGTTTGTCTTTCTCACTCTTTAAACGTCGTTTGCAGTTCGAGGGGGAATTTTATTATAAAAAAACAAAAGATGCGTTCCTGACAAAGGAAATATCATCTGTAAATGGTATTAGTGAATATGTTGTGAATTCAGGAAACATAATAAATAAAGGTTATAGCCTCTCTATCACAGCCACTCCTATTAAGATAAAAGACTTCAATTGGATGGTGTCGACGTCATTCTCTAAAATATTTAATAAGATGGAGACATTGCCAGGACAAGATCAGTACGAACTATCTGATTATCTGAATGGAACAGCCTTGATCAAAGGCAAACCTGTTGGCACTTTTTATTCTTACAATTTTGTAGGGTTAAGCCCTAAGGATGGTTCTCCTATTTTTAATGATGGAGAGGAACATCAGGATGAATATGTCAATATGACAAAATATCAATTCTATACGAATATTCTGACAGAAACAGGAAATCGTGAACCGACCATATCTGGAACATTTAATAACACCTTTCATTATAAAAATTGGCGTCTGAATGCAGTACTGAATTATAGTTTGGGTTCCAAAGTTCGTTTATTGAAAATGTTTACCAGCAGTGTATTTAGTCCGACTGATAATATAAATAGGGATTTACTTAATGCGTGGATGAAACCTGGTGACGAATTGTATGTAAATATTCCGAATCCACTAACTTTTACAGGACATTGGAGTCTTAGAAATCAGAATCTACCAACGGTCGCAAATAGTAATTTCGATGAGTATAATTATAGTGATATCCGTGTCGTCAGCGGTGATTATCTGAAAGTATCAACATTGTCGCTTACTTATGAATTTAACAAAGAAATACTTCGTAAGTTTGGACTTTCCCGTCTGGCTCTTAATATTGCGGGCACAAATCTTTTTACGCTTTGCTCAAGCAAATTAAAAGGTCAGACACCCCAGCAAAGCGGATTCTCTGATGTACAACTTACAGATCGTCCAATGTATACATTCGGTCTAGATATTTCTTTTTAGGTTATAAAATAAACATCAATTATGAAACAAAATAGATTAAATAACATTATAAACGGTATAATGAAGTGTATTTCTGTTGCCATTTTATTGCTATGCGTATCTTGCGGCGATTTCCTAAATGAATACAGTCAAGATACAGCCTATGTAAGAGGCTATGAAGATTTGGATGAATTGCTACTGGGAAGTGGATATATGCCAACAGGAACACCTTCTCACATTGCGTATTCAGAAGACTATATAGAAAAACCTTGGTATTATCCGTATGTTCATTTGATGGGCGATGAGCTGGACGAGAATATCCATTCGTATTCCGGACTTACTGCGGCTGAAGATGCAAGGGAAAAATTTTTTGGATATTATACATGGCAACAACAGGTAGGAACTAATCCTACAGGTACGGAAATTCGAAAAGAGGATACTGATTGGAACAGAATATATAAGCATATCAACATTGTAAATATGGTGTTGGCAGATATAGACAAACAGAATGCTGACAATGATCACGATAATCTTGAGAAGCAACGAATCAAGGGGGAATCTTATTTCCTTCGGGGCGCTTATTACTTTACAATGGCGAATCTTTACGGAAAGCCTTATGATCCAGCAACAGCACAGACGGATTTAGCAGTTCCTGTCAAATTAACAGAGTATATAGAAGATAAAAATTTCAATCGTAATACAGTTGAAGAAGTGTATCAGCAAGCCATTTCTGATCTTCTACAAGCAGAGAACCTGTTAAAAGGCACCACACGTAAAAGTTATTACCGGGCAAATTCTACCGCTGCAGATTTACTTTTAAGCCGTCTTTATTTGTACAAACAGGATTGGGCTAAAGCTGTAGAATATGCGCAGAAAGTAATCGAGGCTGGTGATAATAGCCTGCAAAATTTAAATACGATGACGGCTTCTTTCTTTTTAAATCCTCAGCTTCCTGAAATAATATTCTCCATGGGTAATGGTGGGTTACGGGAAACAATTACAGGCAATGCAAAAGATTTCGGTATATCAGAATATTTATATGGTCTTTATAATGACCAAGATATTAGAAAAACATTTTTCGTAAAATGGGATAATACTTATAAGTATGCTGAATTTGTGAAAGGCGGTAGTATAGATGACCAAAATCGTACAGCACTTTCTTCCAATTTCTTGCTTCGTACTGCGGAAGCTTATCTAAATCTGGCAGAAGCTTCAGCCTATAACGGAGATGAGAAACTTGCTCTTACGACGGTTAACACATTACGCAAGAATCGAATTAAAAGTGTCGATTATAAAGATTTGGATGCTACAGGAACTGCTTTAATTGATTCCATCCGTGATGAACGTGAACGTGAATTGTGCTTAGAGGGACATCGTTGGTTTGATTTACGTCGATACACTGTAAATATAGTCCGCCCGTTCAGTAAAACTATACGCCATAGTTTCACCACTTTTGAATATAATTGGAGGTATGGAACTCTGCCTATACAGACTGTGTATTATGAGTTGCAGACTAATGATGCTGCCTATACATTACCTATACCTAAAGAAGTTGTAAGCTTTAATATAGGTATGCCAAACAATATGCGCCCTCAACGCAATGTCATTGAAACTGTTAATTATTAAAAAGACAGACTATTATGAAAAAGAATAAATCAATTTACATATCATCAAAATCGCTGTTATTCTTAATGGCTTATATTGTAGTTACAGTGCTTACAATAAGTAGTTGTTCTAGTGATGATGTCGAGGCAGGAGCTTTAAAAGAAGATGAGTGGCTCCATCCTTATGGAACATCATCTTATGATCAGATTTTACAGATGAATTTTTACAATAAAAATCATGTATATCTTTTGTTTAATGATACCTTAAAGAAAGAGCGTGTCGGGACAAATCCAGACGGAAGCCCTTTTTATAATTATGAGGATGTGAAACTGAATTATAAACTTACGGGCAACAATGGAGGTCAAGAAGAAGTTTTCCAGTTTAATTATCTCTCTTCCGATACAGATAAGAAGACTGGAACTGAATTTGTCCAAAATCAAATACTGCCGCATCTTGGTGGAAGTTTATTTCCGTTCTCAATATTAATTGTTGACAAGATAAATTATTATGTATCCAATGCAAGTACATATTATGAAATGACCCTTACCAATCCTTCTGTATATACTGGTTCTCGTTGTACGGCAATTGCTCTGGGAAATATTGTAAATATGACATCTGATCAGCAAGTGATTTACCAAAAAACTATTTTGAAAATATTGCTGTCCGATAAAACTTTTTGAGTAATAACAAAAAAGGCTGAATTCATTTCTGAGTTCAGCCTAAAATGTGTTATCTTTGTCTTTACCACAAAATAAATCTAACACATGGGCAAAAGTACACATTTTATCGGACAGCCGCTCTATAGTCAGGTAATAAAATTACTTGATAAGTCTAAAATTATTGAAATCAGTCGTGAAAAAGGTGGAGAACGTTATATTAAGCGCTTCGACAGCTGGACTCATCTGGTTGTAATGCTCTATGCCGTAATTATGCGTTTTGATTCTCTTCGCGAGATAAGTACCTCACTGCAAGCTGAAGCGCGTAAACTCTGTCACCTAGGTATTAGCATGATGACATCCCGCAGCACATTGTCGGATGCCAACAAGAGGCGTCCAGATGCAGTATTTGAGGCTATATACCGTGATTTGTATGCTACTTATCACACTCGTCTTTCATCGGACAGCCGAAGTGGTAAGGAACCTAAATGGATGAAACAGCTGCAAATAATAGACTCCACAACCATCTCTCTATTTTCGAACCTACTCTTTAAAGGTGTTGGACGTCATCCTAAAACAGGCAAGAAGAAAGGCGGTATTAAGGTTCACACAGTAATCCATGCAAATGAAGGAGTTCCTTCTGATATAAAGTTTACCTCTGCAGCCACCAATGACTCATTTATGCTCAGACCTGCGGTATTGCATAAAGGCGATATCATGGCAATGGATCGGGCTTACATTGACTACGAAAAACTAGAAGAGATGACGCAAAAAGGAGTAATCTATGTTACGAAGATGAAAAAGAACTTGAAATACAGAGTATTGAATGATACTATGTATCAAAGGCCTAATGGACTTATGGAAGTGAGAATACAACATGTCTGTTTTACAAAGCATCTAAAAGAGAAAGATATCATTCATTATTCACGGATTATAACTTATGTGGATGAAAAAAAGAAAAAACTTATCCCATTGCTTTCCAACGACATGGAATCTGAGCCCACTGAAATCATTGACATGTATAGGAAACGTTGGGAAATTGAGTTGCTCTTCAAACAGATAAAGCAAAACTTTCCATTAAAATATTTCTATGGGGAAAGTGCCAACGCTATAAAGATACAAATATGGGTAACTCTCATTGCCAATCTGCTTCTAACGATCATGAAAAAGGGATTGACTCGTTCTTGGAGCTTTTCGGGATTAGCGACTATGATCAGAATAACACTTATGTATTATGTTGATTTTTATAGTTTATTCAACTACCCCGAAAAAGATTGGGAAACATATATGAAAGAAAAGGCAGAGAGTCCGCCAGAACTATCACTTTTTTGATTAAGGGGGGGGCTTGTTCTACAAAATAATGATCCCGAAGTCTTATTTTAAAGGGCTTCGGGAACTATCTATATCATATTTTTAGTTTTATCGGACAGCAATATTTTGAAAAGTATCATTAACACTCAATTGCAGTCATTACCATCATCCACATTCGATGATTTTTATGCTTACTGCAATGCTTATTATAGCACATACGCAATGAATGATGCTGCAACGGCATTTTTTAAAAAATATCCTACTCCCTATAATCTTGGACTTCTTGATGGCGGGTATTATTCTTATGGTGCTCCTTATGGTTTTCCAATATATAATATTAAAGCTAAAAGTTATGATTTGGCTGACTATACGAATGCAGTTTTCGATTACACAGACGAGTCTTTCAAAGCTAAATATGGCCAATATCCTATCGTTATGGCTAAATTCAATTTGCTGAAAAAAATATTTAGTGAAATTGGAGTCATCTTTTAATTAATTATTAATAAATAGAGTAATAATGAAAACAATAGATAAAAAAAATAGACAGATTATTGTTATACTGTTTGTAGTTTTTGCTTTCGCATTATTCAGTTGCAATAACGATGTTAGTTCCATAACCCCATCTCCTTCTGAAACCGGTACATGGAAAGATGAACGTGATGGAAATGAATACGGATGGGTTAAATATGGAGATTTGGAATGGACAACAAGCAATATGCGCTTTCATTCTGGTATCGGGACGGTGATGCCTGATACAACTTCAGTAACACAAGGGTTATATGATGATGGTATTGCTGCTAAATATTTCAAGACGTTTGGTTTTCTTTATGACTTTGAGGCTGCCCAAGCTGCTGTGCCCGAAGGATGGAGGTTGCCAACTGTTGACGATTGGCAAGAGTTGGAACAAATAACTCACGGTGATGTTGCAAGTGCTATCAATCTATCCTTAGGAGGATATTACTTGATAGATACCTATTTTCAACAATTGCATAAGCTGGATTATTACACTTATGTTTATGGCTTTTATTGGACATCTACAATAGATAACACGAAGGCAGCTGATAATTTCGCATTTTATAACAAGATTACTTATAATAGTAAAGACATAGAATGCAATAGTATGATTAAAAGTAATTATTTAAGTGTGCGTCTTGTAAGAGATGCCAAATAATATAAATATATTCGATGAAAATAATTTTTAAAAAAGTATTAGTTGCTATTCTTAGTATTCTTTCTCTTCATAGTGTGGCACAAACTACAGAAGGTGTTAAATTTGAAGCAAAATCTTTAACGGAGTTAATGGAGCAAGCACAGAAAGAACATAAAATGGTGTTTATTGATTGTTTTACTACGTGGTGCGGTCCGTGTCGTAAAATGGCCCAAGAGGTTTTCCCCCAGAAAGTGGTTGGTGATTTTTTTCGGTCCCACTTCGTGTCAGCTCAAATGGATATGGAGAAAGGTGAAGCTATAGAATTGGGGAAAAAATGGGATATAAACAGCTATCCTACATATATTATACTTGATGCCGATGGGAATCAGAAACTTCGTTTAGTTGGATATTTTCAGCCCCAAAAGCTTGTCGATACCCTTAGCGTTATGTTGAAGCATGCTGGGCCGTCTGCCGTCGAGCTACAATATTCAGCAGGAGATCATTCGTCTATTGTGGTCAGTAAATATATAGCCCAATTGGAAAAATTGAGCGAGAAAGCCAAAATAAAACAAGTCTCAGAAGATTTTTGCAATCATAATCCACAGGTATTACTAAACGATACTACTGCGTTTCGTATATTCCAAGAATATATACGTGATCCTTATGCTCCATCCTTTGTGTTTGTTTACGATCATCGACAAGAGTTTATTGAGAAATACGGAGATAACATAGCTGATGAGTTGGAATTTGTTTGGAAAACTTACGCTAAAACATATTATATTTTTGATCCTGTTAAAATGAATTTTCATGGGTATGATATACAAAAAATGGATGAGTATGAAGCATATATGAAGCACAACGGAGTGGAAAATGCTTCCGTTTATGTCATGAGCTATAAATTACCAAGCTCTTTCATTATGAAAGATAAAAAATTATTAATGAAGAATCTTCAGGAAGCTGCTACAATGAAAGGAATCAGTCAAACTCAATTTGATTATGGATGTAAAACTCTGGAAGGATTGATTACTGATAAGAAGGATAAGAAGCTGCTTGAAAAAATAAAAAAGACGAATTCTACAATTAAATAAACAAAATATAAATGAAACGAATTATCAATTCTTTACTGCTGGCATTAGTTGTTTTATCAATGAATGCGCAGCAGTTTACAACAGATTCTGATGTAAAAATTGGAAAACTAAAAAATGGACTGACGTATTATATTCGCCACAATCCAGAACCTAAACAACGAGCTTATTTTTATATCGCGCAAAAGGTTGGGGCTATACAGGAAGAACCAAATCAGCGTGGACTGGCGCATTTTCTTGAACATATGTGTTTCAATGGTACTAAGCATTTCCCTGGAACAAGCCTTCGTTCATATCTAGAGAAAATAGGTGTTAAATTTGGTGCTGATCTGAATGCCTATACGGCAGTAGATGAAACGGTTTACAACATAGATAATGTACCAACAACAGTAAATGGAGCTATCGATTCGTGCCTGTGGATACTCCATGACTGGTCTAACGATCTTACACTTAACGATAAGGAAATCAATGACGAGCGTGGTGTCATTCACGAAGAATGGCGTATGAGAAACTCTTCTAGTCAGCGTATGAATGAAGCAATGATGCCAGTTATCCTTGCTGGTTCAAAGTATGCTGATGCTATGCCTATCGGTAATATGGACATTGTTATGCATTTTAAGCCGCAGACTCTTCGTCGTTATTATGAGAAATGGTATCGTCCTGATCTTCAGGGAATTATCATAGTTGGTGATATTGATGTGGCACAAATGGAAGCGAAAATTAAAAAAATATTTTCGGATATTCCTGCTGCGCCCATGAATAAAGCGAGTCGCATCTATTATCCTGTACCGGATAATAAGGAACCAATATTTTTTGCAGATAGGGATAAGGAACTTTCTTCCTCTAATGTAGTTATGTATTTTAAACATGATGTGACTTAATACAGAAAAGGTATACATCGTTTTAACAATTAAATGATGGAAAATCAAAAGAAAAAAAAGGAACATCGAAGTTACAGTCGTGACTTCAAGCTTCAAGCATTAAAAGACATGTATGAGCATGATTTGTCATATGGTTTTACTGCTCGCAAATATGGGATATTGGCAGCCCATTCTTTACATTTGTGGGAAAAAGAGTTTCCCTTAACCAATAAATCATTATCTTTGTCAACAGCAACAATACAAAAGGTAATGAGTATGCGTAAGAAAAAAGATGAAGCCAAAGCAGCTTTGGTTAAGACAAAAGAAGAGCAACTTGAGTATGAGATATCTTGCCTTCGTAAAGCTCTTGAGTATTCCGAACTTCGCAATGAAGCTCTTAATGAGTTATTAAAAATCGGCAAGGAAGATTACGGAATCGACTTATTAAAAAAAGCTGGCGCCAAACAGTAAATAGCCTTCGCACCAGACATTCTAATCTATCAATAGAATGTCTGAGTGGGCTGTTTGGTAAAACACGTGTAGGCTATTATTCAGTAAGCAAGGAGATGCTGGAAAAACGGAAATTGACAGAGACAACAACTATCAGTATAGTCAGAGAAGTACGCAATGAAGCTCCAGGCATAGGAGCATACAAACTCTTTATCATGCTTAAGGAGTTATATGCAGAAAAGATGGTTGGGCGAGATAAATTCTACGCTTTGTTGCATTTTCACCATCTTATGCTTAAACCCCAGCGTAAACGGCATACGACAAATTCAAATCACCATTATCACAAGTACAAGAATATGATCAAGAACTTTATACCGACTGCTCCCAATGAGTTATGGGTTGCTGATATTACTTATATAGAAACAAAAGACGGTGTGTGTTATCTACATCTTATCACTGATGCCTTTACACACGAGATAATCGGCTGGACATTGTCCGACACGCTTATGGCTACCAATACTATAGCAGCTTTGGAGCAGGCTATAAAGCAAGCTGGTAACTCTGATTTAAGTAAACTTATACATCATTCAGACCGAGGTTCACAATATTGTTGCAATGCTTATGTGGAACGACTTAATTCCATTTCTGCCACGATCAGCATGACAGAGGATTACAAACCTACTGACAATGCCATTGCCGAACGAGTGAATGGGATTATCAAACAGGAATGGCTGTATCGTATGGACAGACCTAAAAACTTAGAGGATGCAAGGAAAATTATAAGCTCCATTATTAATTTCTATAATAACAAAAGACCACACATGAGTAACTGTATGAAGACTCCGGCAGAGATGAGAATGCAATTTAGGTAGTTGCTCTTTGGAGGCTTCACGCCTCCAGCCGCAAGGCAAACCACCGTGGTGTTTTTCATGGGAATGTATTTGTGTATAGAGGAATTTTATTTAACTTTGTAAGAGAAATGTACATATTAAACTGATTTGTAATAAGATTTCAATATATCAATTGTTTCTGTAAAGGATTTCAGTATTCGTAAAGTATATCAGTAAGGGTTTAAAAAATATGTATAGTGTTTCAGAATGTATAACTACAAATGTGTATACCTATTCCAGTCATAGTCAATGTGACTAAGAGGGATGATAAGAACAGCCGTGATTATATGGTTCATAACCTGTTCAACAATTTCTTTTATGAGATGTTTCATGACCATACCCGCGATATCGCACAGAAACCAGATTCGCCGTTTGCTCTTGCATATATCCGCGATGGTGATTTCTTTCTTTCAAATACCAAGCGTGCACTTTCTGCCATTGTTAGTTGTAAGGATAATAGAAACAGTATTATGGAAGGTTCTGAAGCAATGCTCCGTGAACTGTTTCGTATACGTCAGAATGGTTTTACTCAGTCAGAATTTGATCGTTATAGAAAGGATATGCTGGTTCATCTTGACAATATGTTGGAAGACAAGAATAAACGTGAAAGCAGTGGCTTTGTAAATGAGTATGTTCGTAATTTTCTTGACAACGAACCGATTCCAAGGCTTGAAGATGAAGTGGCGTTTTGGAAAAAGGAATTACCGAAACTCACTGTAGCAGACCTGAACAATTATTTCCGATCTTTGTTTAAGGGGGATGATAGTAACATTGTCATAACAATTACAGCCCCCGAAGCTGATACTATAAATGTTCCTTCCAAGCAAGTTTTTATGGAAATGTATAAGAAAGTTGAAGCAGAGAAAATAGCTCCATACATAGATAATGTTTCTAATTTGCCTTTCTTGCCGGTGGAACCCGTTGCTGGGGAAATTATTTCCGAAACTACTGATCCTGACGGACGTATACATATGACACTTTCCAATGGAGCGAAAGTGATCGTGATGAAGACTGATTACAAAAAAAATGAAATATTGATGCAGGCATTCGCTCACGGTGGATTATCTCTAATTCCTGCTGAACAATATAAATATTCCGCTCTAATTAGCGGTATGACTGCCATCTCTGGCTGGGGAAATTACAGTCTAGCAGATATGAGCAAGAAGTTTGTTGGTATAAATGCAAATATTAATGTTGGCATTGAAGATAATTATCAGTCTGTAGCAGGTAGCTGTTTGCCTGTGGATATCAAATATATGCTTGAAATGACACATGCAAGTTTTCTTTATCCACATAAAGATTCTGAAGCTTTTGCCAGCTTTACACAGCGCCTTAAAAGAACTACTCTTTCTATGGATGGTAAGCCAGAAAAGGCTTTTTCTGATTCTCTGCAGATGATTACTTATGGTAAAAGTCCCTATAATGATGAATTGAAAGCAGAAGAATATGACAGTATTAATTATGATACTTTACTCAATATCTATAAACAACGTTTCAGTGATGCTTCCAATTTCACTTTTACGTTTGTTGGAAATGTAAACATCGACAGTTTACGCCCATATCTTGAAAAATATATTGCATCTTTACCATCTACGTATAAGCATGAACAAGCTCGCTCTATTCATGAAATATTGCCAGGGTCACGTTCTTGTATTTTCTATAAAGAACAACAGACGCCTAAGGCCACAATCAGTTTGCAATATGTTGCACCTGGGGAATTCAATGTCCGTAATCAAATTGTAGGCTCCATTCTTGGGCAAGTGCTGACAATCATTTATACAAAAACGATACGTGAAGATGCTGGTGCTGCTTATTCTGTAAGTGCAGGCTGTGCTGTTGATTATTATCCAAATGAACAAAATCGTATCATTGTGCGTTTTCCAACAAGCCCTCAACAATCAGATTTGGCCATTTCTCTTGTTGATAAAGGACTTGATGAACTCGTTAAAAATGGGCCCTCTCAGACTGATGTGGATAAAGTGAAAGAATATATGTTGAAAGTTCATCAAAGCAACCAGACTTCAAACAGATATTGGCAATATGTAATGAGTTTTGAGTGGAATCATGGTTATAATTTAGATAAAGATTATGATAATCTTGTACGCAGCATTACCGTCAAAGATGTACAAAATATGGCCAAATCTATAAAGGCTGGTGATAGGTTACTTGTTGTAATGTCTTCGCCCGAAAAAAAATAAAAGGTATGAGTAATAACAATAAAAGGCTGAGTCTATTTCTGAGTTCAGCCTAAGATATATACCTTTGTTCATTGTTACATGGTTTTGTGGTAAAAACAAAGGTAACTAAAAAGACTGAATTCCAAGAGAGGAATTCAGTCTTACTTTTATACGGAGATAAAACTTTTAGCTGACAGCAATATATATATTTCTCTATCTACGGATAGTGCAGATATAGTCTTGTTGTACTTTTCTGCTAATATTGTATGGTGTTATTTCATAAGCCAGTTCTTTTTCAGCCAGTTGCGTATTGGTATATCGTATAGTTTGAGACATGCGTATGCTACAGCTATAGCCATTGCAAATGTTGAAATGCTTACAAAAATATGTGCTCCCAATGGGGCATCTGGATGATTGTGCATCCATGCTACTTGTAGGTAGACTAATGGGTAGTGAATGATGTATAAAGGATATGATATTTCTCCAAAAAACTTACACACGGTAACTGATTTACCTGATACATTACTGCCTGCTCCCATTAATACAATTAAGGGGAATAGAACTATAATTGTCGTTGATTCATATATTCCATTCATCCACATTTTGTCTGCGCCTCCTATTCTAGGCATCACTAGTAGCGCTGCAATAAGTAATGAACACCACCAGAATCCAGCTCTTACCTTTATCAGTTTGTTGATACGTGATAGTAGCAGACCGGCAAAAAATGGATATAGTAGGCGAGATGCTCCTATACATATTTGGTCGGGGGTTAAACTCCATCCTCCAATTACTGTATATGCAGCATAATTGCGAGCTTGAAGTACATTTAAAACGTCCCAGTTCATTGTTAAATTTAATGTGAGGAATGCTGCAAAAACCAAGAATATAGCTAGCATTGTCTTCGAAAAATGACGTATGATGGTTGCATACAGAATATTAGCTATGTACTCCCATTGAAGAGACCAAGCTGGACCGTTCAAAGGATTAGTTTCTCCCCATCCTCGTATATCCATCTTCGTTGTGGCAGGTAGCATAGTGAAAGCAAACAACATTATCATTATCAACTCTTGCCATGATGTTTTACTGATAAGTGGAAACCCTGAGCAGTCACTGAAGTAGAACAATAAGGCACCTAAAGCTGTACCCATTATGACCATAGGGTGTAGGCGTACAAGACGTCGTTTGAAAAATCCCCATGTTGTCATTTTGTTCCAACGGTCGTCATAAGCATAACCAATAACGAATCCTGACAGGACGAAAAAGAAATCTACAGCTAGATAGCCATGATTCAATATCTGAGAAACTGGTCCTTTTGAATAAGTCTCAAACAAATGGAATGCTACTACGATCATTGCCGCAACACCGCGTAGTCCGTCTAGTATTTCATATCGTGGCTTTGATGCCAAATAAGTTGATGCCATAATTGATTGTTTAATTTATGTCGGCAAAATTATAAGAAATAAAAATCATATAATTGTATTATTGTTTATTAGAATTGTCTTATATTTGCATCTCGTATTATAATACCAACTACATATGAATGACAACCTTTTACATTCTTTTTCTTATAACGATGTTCATATTGCTCCTAAGAATCAAATAGATTTGCACCAGCAATCTACATGGGAATTATCTTATGTATCTCTGGGCTCAGGGATGCGAGCTATAGGTGATAAGACCGAGATGTTTAATTCTGGAGATGTTGTCCTTATACCTCCAGAAATACCTCATTGTTGGTCATTTAATGATTCTGAAACTGATATAAATGGTCATATAACAAATATAACTGTAACTTTTGATGATATTTTCTTGAATAAATGTGCTTCTACATTTCCTGAAATATCTGCTGTGATAATGAAGATACGTGAGAATGTTGATGCTGTTAAATTCGACAAGAGAAAAGCTGATGTAATCATATCTATATTAAATGGTATGAAGAAAGAAAATAATGCTGAGAAATTAGCTTCGCTTATAAGACTCCTTAGTGTTTTGTCTGATGACAAGGATATTTATATTGTAGGGCATAATAATAAAATGGATGCTAGAGAATATCAGCTTAATCTAATAAAAACTTATGTGCTATGTAATTTCTATAGGTCAATAACTATTGACGATGTGGCTCGTAATGTAAATATGAACCGTACTTCGTTTTGCCGTTTCTTTAAGCATAATATAGGCATGTCGTTTGTGAATTATTTAAATGAGTATCGAATATCAAAGGCGTGCGAATTACTTAAAAAGTCAGACTTGAATATATCACAAGTCTGTTATAAAACGGGCTTTAATGATATTCCATATTTTTGCCGTGTGTTTCGTCGCATTAAATGTATGACTCCAAGTAAATATAGAATTACAAATTATTGATCGACGCAAAAGCATTATAAAAAAGCCAAGTCTAGTAAAAACATTTGCACGTATGTGGCTTAGGATGTTATACATGTAATTATGTTTTTTTTAGTTACGTAGCTACGTCATCGCTGGAAATTCCTTTAAACAAAGGGGAGGAGAGTGTTTATACATTGAAAGTTAGCTACGTCAGGCTACGTTCTAGCTACGTCAATTACGGTCGTTTTCATATAGGATAGAAGTGTTTGCTCCAAAACAGAGGTGAATTTCAATATGAAGTTCTTTCTGAGATATATTTCCAAATGCTTATATATATTATGTACGTACGCGCGTACTAGGACTTTTTGGAATATAAGTGTCTAAGTGTCGAATGTCTGACTATCAATATGTTAGCTGTGATTTAAGTGTCGGTGAAGTGTCGGTAAGGCGTCGGCACTGTTTTGAATTTTACCGACACTTCACCGACACTTAGCCGACACTTGTTTTGAACATAACTTGCTGATAATGAGAAATTCGACACTTCGACGCTTTTTTTTATAAAACTGTATGTAGGAAGAATGAAACATAGAAGACTGGCGGTAGACCATTAATACTCATCAATCCTCATCAATCAAACCGTTTCTACGATCAAACGTTTCTATTGTATCGTTATAAAGTTTCTGATCCTACGACATAAAGTTTGCATTACATCGATCAAACGTTTCCATTATATCGTTATAAAGTTTCCAATCCATCGATCAAACGTCTTCTTTTTCTCGTTTAAAAGTGATCCCGAATAATTCCATCTTTTCCTTTTCATCGTTGAAACTCCATCCCATGACGTAGCTCGAACGTAGCTTGCCGTAGCTATATTTCTGTAAAATATTACGTAACTTACTAAACTACAGTAAGTTAATACCTTTACGTAGCTTCGTAGCTTAAAAATGTGAATTCCCACAGGTAGGAATCCCCTTTGTTTGGCTATTTGCCTGGCATAAATAAAAGACATCCCATCCCTCTCTATATATAATAATGTGTATGTTTTTCCAAATCATCAATTCTGTCAACAAAACGGAAATATTGAAATATAATTGAATCTTTTTATCAAAAAGATTTGGAGGTTTGAATAAAAACCTATACTTTTGCACTCGCTTTTAAGAACAACGGTTCTTCTTAAGCATAAGAAAGAGTTCTTTGAAAAGATTTACATAGACAGAAAAGTAGTACAAGAAGCGAGTGCTGAGATTTATTTCGGCACTCGGGTAAAAAGAAACAAACCGTCACCGGGCATCAGTCCGGTTTCGAAAAAATCAGGTTTTAGACTACAATAATTTAGGAGATTCGTTCTGAACAGATTACAGACATTCTAGAAATAGAATATATAATATTTTACAATGGAGAGTTTGATCCTGGCTCAGGATGAACGCTAGCTACAGGCT